>Ga0302277_1003248_pt1 | contig 11218 bp, 9 predicted proteins | sample III_Bog_N3_1_FD_198759 | JGI IMG/M metagenome (GOLD analysis project Ga0302277, IMG submission 198759) | Peat permafrost microbial communities from Stordalen Mire near Abisko, Sweden - III_Bog_N3_1 | ecosystem: Environmental > Terrestrial > Soil > Wetlands > Peat | place: Sweden: Abisko... | reverse complement strand
TTTTCCGTAGCGGCCGCTGCGTTGCAAACACAGGCTTCTTTGCCGCGTTGGAACTTGCTGCCGGTCGAGCAGTCGATTGTGTGCGAAAGCGGGAACCTGCAGTTCGATTTGGGCGCCATTGGCAAGGGGTTTGCTCTGGACCGCATGGCGGAGCTACTACGGAACTGGGATTGCGATTCGTTCATGCTGGTTGCTGGCGGCAGCAGTATTCTGGCGGGCGATGCACCGAAGGATTCGGCCGGCTGGTCGTGCGGGCTGGGTGAAGATAACTCGAAGCAACGGTTCTTTCTGACGCATGCTTCGCTGAGCGGCTCGGGATTGGCGGTGAAGGGAAGCCATATTGTCGATCCACGCACTGGACAACCAGCCTTACGACAAAATCGCGCGTGGGCACTGACTGATACTGCGGCTGAGTCGGATGCGCTGTCGACGGCGTGTATGGTATTGAGCGTGCCAGAGCTGGAGCAAGTTCTGGCGCAGGCTGAGTCGTGGCTGGTTTTCCTGGAGACGCAAGGAAGCGTCGAGCCGTTTGGAAAGCGTGCGCTGCCGCCGAAGGCCTGATTGCGTGCCTGCCAAGTGGACTAGGACGCCGGCCTGGTGGGCTGGTCCTTGTTGGGGCTCCAGTTGACTACGTGATACGTGGCTGGAACAGTTCCAATGTTGCGGAATCCGTGAAGGCTGTTGGATGCGTTGAAGACGACGGAGCCCGGGCCGATCTTTATCCACTTGCCGTCGGAGAGAGTTTCGCATTCGCCCTCGCGGAGAATGATGAGTTCTTCATTCACGTGGCGATGCGGCGGATGCGGGCTTTGACCGGGGTTGAGCGTGGTGACATGCATCTCAAGCTGGTCTACCGTAGCGGTGGGACTCTTGCAGAGCGAGCGCACTTCACCGGTTGCGTTTTTAACGGGCTTCATGTCGTTCCAGTTGAAGACGGTTGGTCCCATCACGGCCTGGGCTGGCTCGGCGGTTGCAGCGGAGGTGAGTGCGGCCGGCATGGCAAGCAGGCCGGCAAGAGCATCGCGTCTCGTAATCATAATTGTCCCTCTTTTAAGACAAAATGCATCTGCGACTTAATCTTTCAGGGTGATGACGGTTGCGTTCTTTTGCGCTTTGAGGACCAACTCGGCGGCGAGCAGACATTGTTCCTGATCTTGCGCAACGTGTGTGCGATTGACGATGTCGGCGACGAATTGCGGGCCGAAAGGCAGCGGCATATTGTTGCAGTCGATGTAGCGGGATTGCTTCGCGTCGACGATAAAGAGATTGTTGCCTTGCTTACCGACCGCTACATTCGTGTACTTGCGGACCTCAATATAACCTTCCGTTCCGAGGATGAACAGGCGGCCATCGCCCCAGGTGCCAAGGCCGTCTGGCGTAAACCAGTCGAGGCGCACGTAACCGAGTCCGCGGTCGCCGCGAAGGACCATGTCGCCGAAGTCCTGAAAGCGCGGATGATCAGGATGGCGCACGTTGGCGATTTGCGACTCAGCGACTTCAGCGTGTTTCGATCCTGTGTAGTAGAGGAACTGGTCGACCTGGTGCGAGCCGATGTCGCAGAGGATGCCGCCGTACTGCTCGGGGACCCAGAACCAGTCGGGGCGCCCGGTTCCACCGCCGGCGTCGCCATGGCCCTGCACGATTTGATGGGGTGCAATGTTGATGGTCTGAATGACTTTGCCGATGGCGCCTTGCTGAATGAGGACGCCAGCGTAGACGGCAGCTTTGACTTCAAGGCGCTCGCTGTACATGATGCCGTAAATGCGGCCGGTTTCGGCAATGGTTTTGCGCACCTCGGCAAGTTGCTCAAGCGTGGTAATGCCGGGCTTGTCCGAGAGGAAGTCCTTGCCATGCTTCATGGCGCGCACGCCCAGTGGCGCGCGCTCATTGGCGATTTGCGAGCTGAGTACGAGTTGAATGGATGGGTCGTTGAGAATTTCGTCCCGGGTTTTGACGACCTTTACGTCGGGAAAGCGCTTTGTGAAGGTGGCGAGTTTATCGGGCTCGCCGACCCATGCCGCGACCAGTTCGCCACCGCCGCGCTGGATGGCGCCGATCATGCCGTAGATGTGGTCGTGGCTCATGCCGCAGACGGCGAATTTGATGTGATTTTTCGGCGCTTCTTCGGCGGCCTGCGGCACGACCGCGTCTTCAATGATGTGGGCGGGATCCGCGCTGAAGGCCAATGCAGCCTGGGGCAGACCGGCCATCATGGCGGCCGAGCCGAATAGTCCTGTCTGCTTGAGAAAGTCGCGCCGCGCTGTCGAGGTTTGCTTCATTCTGCCTCCATGCTTTGCGTTGCCATACGATCATTGAGACGCCGCAGGACAAATTGTGGACTCATCGATGCGCGCGTGGTTTTGTGCCAGAGATCCGTTGGAATTGGCCTCAATTCGAACTTGCTACTAATTGAAGCTTCGAGGCGAAGTTATTCTTGTCAGGCGTGGACTGTCAAGAGAATGAACTTTGAATGCCGGTTGGGCAAGGCCGAGTTCGCAGCAGTAATAGAATCGGGAGGGCCGGTTGAATGCAGGACGCGCGGCGCGAAAAACATGGAGCCGATGTAGTTGGCAACTTAGACGGAGGTTGAGAAAAGTGAGACTGGGACTGGGACTTTACCGGCATATGCTGACGCGGGAGTATTACGACTTTGCGCGCCAGGCAGGGTGCACGGACGTTGTGATTCACCTGGTGGATTACTTCCGCGAGAACGCTGCGAACCCGCGCAACAACCAGCCGACTGGAAGCAAGTATGAGCTGTGGGGGCTGGCCGGGGAGCCGGGGAAGTTGTGGACCGTGGACGAAATGGTGGCGATCCGGCGGGAGATAGAAGAAGCGGGGTTGCACCTTGCCGCCATTGAGAATCTGGACCCGGCGATCTGGCACGATGTGCTTCTGGATGGACCACGGCGCGCCGAGCAGATGGAATATGTCAAAACAACGATCCGGCGGATGGGCGAGGCTGCCGTTCCCGTGCTGGGGTATAACTTCAGCATTGCCGGGGTGTGCGGGCGCGTGTCTGGACCATGGGGCCGTGGGGGCGCGGTTACGGTGGGCATGGATGGACCGGTTGAAGAGGTTCCGATTCCCAACGGATCGGTATGGAACATGGTTTACGATCCGGAGGCAGCTGCGGGATCTGTGCCTTCGATTACGCACGATGAACTGTGGCGGAGGCTGGAGGCATTTTTGGCGGAAATGATTCCCGTGGCAGAGGCGGCGGGCGTGCGGCTTGCTCTGCATCCGGACGATCCGCCAATGCCAACCATGCGGCAACAGCCGCGGTTGGTTTATCAGCCAGGCATGTATCAGCGAGTGATTGACATAGCGCCGAGTGCGAACAACGCACTTGAAATGTGCGTGGGCACACTGGCGGAGATGACGGAAGGCGACATCTACGATGCGGTGGCCAGCTATACAAAACAAGGGAAGGTTGCCTACATTCACCTGCGCAACGTGCGTGGCAAGGTGCCCTACTATCGCGAGACTTTTATTGACGAGGGAGACGTGGATATGGCGCGCATCCTGACGATCCTTGACCAAAATGGATTCGACGGAGTGGTGATTCCGGATCATGCGCCGCAAATGAGCTGCGAGTCCCCGTGGCAAGCCGGGATGGCGCATACGCTGGGTTTTGTAGCAGGGGTGCTGGCGATGTTGGAGAAGCAGCGGGTAGGATGATCGGGGCTCGTCCATGTGCGCCTGCGCGCCGCAGTTCATTGCACCCGAGGTCTCAATTCAGGAGGATCAATCGATGACAACATTCAGTAATTTACGCCGTGATTTTCTGCGCACGGGCGGACTTGGGATCGCGGCAGCTGCAATTCCCGCAACTGCGTATGCCGCGCAGCACACGGATGTTATGGCAACAGGGGCGCCGGCACTTGGTATTTTCGATGTGCGGAAGTATGGCGCTGCGGGCGACGGCAAGACGCTGGATACTGATGCGGTGAACCACGCGATTGAGGCAGCAGCGGCGGCGGGCGGAGGGGTGGTTCTGTTTCCAGCAGGGGCTTACCTCTGTTTCTCGATTCGGTTGAAGAGTCAGGTTCACCTGCACCTGGAGCAGGGCTGCACAATTGTTGCTGCGGACTCGCCACGTCCAGACGAGCAGACCGGCTACAACGGCGGCCAGTATGACGCGGCCGAGCCGAAGACTGCCTGGGACGCTTACCAGGATTATGGCCATAACCACTGGCATAACTCGCTGATCTGGGGCGAAGACATTCATGACTTCAGCATCACCGGGACAGGCCTGATCTGGGGCAAGGGACTTAGCTTTGGTGCGGAGCGGGCTTCTCGCGGGAACTATCCCACTTACAAAGCCGAGCAGCCGGGCGTAGGCAACAAGGCGATTGCACTGAAGAATTGCCGCAATGTGCTGCTACGCGATTTCTCCATGCTGAAGGGTGGGCACTTTTGCCTGCTGCTGACAGGCGTGGATAACCTGACGATCGATAACCTGAAGATCGATACCGATCGCGATGGCATGGACATTGATTGCTGCCAGAATGTGCGGGTCTCGAACTGTACAGTGAATTCGCCGTGGGATGACGGAATCTGCCCTAAGTCGAGTTACGCGCTGGGTTATGCGCGGCCCACGCGGAACCTGACAATTACGAACTGCTGGGTTACTGGATATTACGAGCTAGGCTCCGTGCTGGATGGGACCTTCAAGAAGTTCGCTCCGGACGCGCGCATCCCGCGGACGGGGCGTATCAAGTGCGGAACAGAATCGAACGGCGGCTTTATCAATGTGACCATCTCCAACTGCGTGTTTGAAGGTTGCCAGGGGTGTGCGCTGGAGACCGTGGATGGCGCGCTGCTTGAGGATTTCACGATTACAAATACGACGATGCGCGACCTTGTTTCTGGACCGATCTTCATGCGGCTTGGCGCGCGTTTGCGCGGCCCGCAGGAAAGTACGAAGGTGGGCACGCTGAAGCGCATCCTCATCAGCAATCTCGATTGCTATGCAGCGCCGCAGAAGGTGAGTTGCGTGCTCAGCGGGATTCCGGGCTATGCGATTGAAGACGTAAAGCTTTCGAACATCTATATCGAAACGGTGGGCGGAGGGACGGCTGAAGATGCGAAGGTGCAGCCGCCTGAGTTCGAAAACAAATATCCCGAGCCGGGAATGTTTGGAGCGATGCCCGCGTCAGGATTCTTCCTGCGGCACATGCGGAACGTGGAGCTGAGCCATGTGGAAATCAAGAACACGACACCGGATGCGCGGCCTGCATTTTATTTGGCCGACGTGGAGCGTGCGGACTTCTTCGCGGTAACAGCTCCTCGCAATGCCGACGGAGCCTTTGCTCTGCACAGGGTGAAGGACCTGCGAATTGGATGGAGCCGCGCAGCGCCGGATACTACGCTGAGCAGCGTAGATGACAAGATGCTTTAAGCGGCGGTGCCTGGAACGCCGTTCCGATTGATAGTGCACGTTGAGGTCATCAACAGGTAGAACTGAGATACCGGCAGGAGTGATTAGAGTGGCGAAATTACGCAAAATCTGGAGCGCCATTTTGATTTGTTTTCCATTTGCGGCGATGTCGATCACCGCGGCTCTGGCACAGACAGCAGGCCTGCCCGCAGCTCCGGGCCCAGGTCTTACCGGGATTGCGCACGCTGCGATTCGAGTATCGGACCTGGGCAAATCCCGCGACTTTTATGAGAAGCTCGGCTTTGAAGAGGCGTTTGCAATGGATCAAAGCGGTGTGCCGACGCAATCGTTCATCAAGATCAACGACCGGCAGTTTATTGAGCTTTACCCAAAACGCGAAGCTGCGCAGCCCATCGGATTTATGCACGTATGCTTCGAGGCATCCGACCTGGAGGGGCTAAACCGGTTCTACATATCCGAAAATCTGAAACCGAATGCGGTGAGGCGGGCCGGAGCGGGAAACCTCCTGTTCACGATGACGGGGCCGGAGAACCAGAACATTGAATACACGCAATACTTGCCGGGTTCAAAGCATACAAATGATCGCGGAAAGCACCTGGGAGCGCATCGCATCTCGGAAGAAATTGTGGCCGTGGGGATTAGGATGCAGGATCCCAGTGCGGCAGTGACGTACTACAAGGAGAAGCTTGGATTTACGGCAGCGCAAGGGTGGGACGCGGGACAAAGCTGGCTCGGTTTGCCGGAGGCTCCTGGGCAGTTGGTGGAGATGGAGCAGCAGGCGTCGGATATGGTATTTCAGATGTATTTTTCCGTGGTTGATTTGCGGCGCGCCGGCGAACAACTGAAAGCGCTGGGGCTGAAGGTGGAGAAGCACAAAGCTCGGCTGTCGGTTCTGGACCCGGACGGCAATCGCATTGTGTTTGTAAATAAGACGCCGGCATGACCGGCAGACTATTGAAATGAGGTAGAGATGAAGCTGGCAATCGCAATGGGACTATTGGCGTTCAGCCTGCCCGCAGCGGCACAATCGGCGGCCAAGGCACAGGTGTTTTCTTCAAGCTACATTCACGGCCAACTGACGCAGTTGGCAGAACAGGCAAAGGCCAAGGGAAGCAGCGGTGCGATTCTGGGGAGTTATGGGAGCCACGTGATCCAGCTTTCCGCCAGGACCGCGAGCGGCGGTGCGGAGATCCATGCGCATTTCGATGATGTGATGCTGGTGACGGAAGGCTCGGCAACCCTGGTGACGGGCGGAACGGTTGTTGATGGGCACACCAACAGCGACGGAGAAACACATGGCACGAGCATCAAGGATGGTGTTTCCCAGACTGTTTCTGTTGGAGATGTAATTCACGTTCCGGCAGGGACGCCGCACCAGTTGCTGATTACGCCGGGGACGCCCTACAGCGCGATCGTGATCAAGGTAAAGGAATAGCTCGGCGGTAATCGCGTCTCGGATGCACGGCTACGCGGTGCTCTTTTTTGGCTTCGGCGGACGAGCGTTCTTCCTGTCACGCGCGGCCTGCTCGACGGCGAGTTCAGCCTCCGCGGAATGGAGATGACGTTCCATAGCTGTGCGAGCTTCCGCAGCACTTCCAGCGCGGATGGCTCGATAGATTTCCCGATGGGCCTCAAGCGAAGTCTTGCGGTCCCGGGCGCGTTCCGCAGTTGTACGGCGTTCGTCGTAAAGCGTAGTCGTAACGGTTTCCATGAGTGCGGCGAGGATAGGATTTCCGGAAGCCTGCGCGATAGTACGGTGGAAGCGGACATCGTGAATGAGGTATTGAGCAGGGTCGTCGACTGTGGCGTACATCTCGGCCACCTCTTCGGCGAGTTGGGTCAGGTGTTGCTCATCTCTGCGTTCGGCGGCCAATGCTGCAAGGTTGGTTTCAAGCAGTTTGCGGGCCTCAAACATTTGCCAGGATTTGAATCCATGAAGAGCGCCAAGCAGATCGATGGAAGATTTCCCGAATTCCGCCGGTCCGTCGGCGACGAATGTGCCCACGCCATGGCGGACCTTCATCACGCCAATTGCAGCCAGGTAGCCGATGCCCGTGCGCAGGCTTGCGCGGCTGATCTTCAGCGACTTGGCAAACTCGCGCTCAGGCGGAATCTTGTCGCCCGGCTGCAGAGTGCCGTCTTCAATCTTGGCCCTGATGTGGTTCACCACTTGCTGCGCAGTTTGTGTATCGAGTGTCTCTGCTTTCATAAGCATGGAATCCAGGGTATGAAGTGTGCGGAAGTATTCCGCACACTGAGGTTAGCACTGGAACCTTCATTTGCGGGAATTGCGGCGTGTCAGCCGGATTTGGTTCGGACGGCTGCGAGTCTGTTATAGTGGTCTGACCTCTTAACGGAGGCCACAGACGGGAATTCAATGATGACCAAGCTCGGAAAATTTTCGATTGGAGTGGGCGACCGGTTCGCTCACCAGGCTAAGGCGCAACTGCAGTCGTGCATTCTGGCCCGCAAAGCCGGGGTGGAAGTGATCCCGGTGTGGAACAAGTCAAATCGGGAACACGCAATCATTGGGTCGGAGCCGTCGTCGGTTCGCCAGGCGGCTGACTTGGCTGTGAAGGAGTTGGGGTGGGATCTGCCGTGGTATTGCGACGCAGACCACATCAATCTTTCAACGGTGGATCGCTTCCTGGACGTCTGCGACTTCTTCACCATCGACGTGGCCGACTATATAGGAAAGCCTGCGGACCAAAGTGCGATTGATAGTTTTGTGAAGCGCCACCCGGAGCTTGCGGGGGCGGTGCCGATGGAAGGCGCGGGCGAGAGCATTGAGATCGCACCAAACCTCGTACAGGAGACCGCAGGCAAGTTTCTGTTCGCGGTTCAGGAGGCGGGCAAGATCTACCGCAAAATCGAATCGGCGAAGGGGAGGGGCACTTTCATCCCGGAAGTTTCAATGGATGAGACGGATGTGGCGCAAACTCCTGCGGAACTGCTGATCATTCTTGCGGCAATTGCCGACGAAGGCATTCCGGTGCAAACCATCGCACCCAAGTTCAGCGGGCGATTTAACAAGGGCGTGGAATATGTGGGAGATGCGGGCCAGTTCGCGCGCGAGATGGAACTGGATATGGCTGCCATCCAACTTGCTGTGAAGAACTACGGACTCCCCGCGAACCTGAAGCTGAGCGTGCATTCGGGGAGTGACAAGTTCTCAATCTATCCCGCGATCCATGCGTCGATGAAAAAGTTTTCTGCCGGTGTGCATCTCAAAACCGCAGGCACCAATTGGCTTGAAGAGTTGATCGGTCTGGCCGAAGCGGGTGGCGACGGACTGGCGCTGGCAAAGGAGATTTACGCCGAGGCCTACGCGCATGCCGACGAACTGTGCGCGCCCTATGCGACGGTAATCGACATTGACCGCGCCAAACTGCCTTCGCCAAAGGAAGTGGATGGGTGGACTTCACAGCAATTTACCGGCGCGTTGCGTCACGATCCCAATTCCCCGGAATATAACTCGAGCCTTCGGCAGCTACTGCATGTCGGCTTCAAAGTGGCGGCCCACATGGGCGGACGGTACCTGGCGCTGCTGGAAGCAAACGAAGCAATCATCGCGCGCAATGTTACAGAGAATCTCTATCTGCGGCATATTGTTCCGGTGTTTCTGGGCGGCCGGCCTGAGACATGGAACGCTTCTTAGCCTGACTGTAGGTAGGCATGAATGCTATGTAGCCCCGACGACGGCGAGCAGCAGCCCGAGCCCAACAAGCGCCTTTCCAAATTCATTCATGCGCGTTGCTCTTCCCGTCTAAAATACAGGGAACGATGGAGTGCGAGTGCGGCTCCAAGGGCAGGGGGGATCAATGCAGATTGCTGCTTTTGTTGCGGGGATTGCCTGCCTGTTTGCTGTGCTCCTTGATGCTTTCCAAACCATCATTCTGCCCCGCCGAGCCACCGGGCGTTTCCGCCTCACGCGGCTTTTCTATATCGCCACGTGGAAGCCGTGGGTCTTCGCCACGAAGCGTATACGCGACCTGCGTAAGCGTGAAACATCGTTCAGCTACTACGGGCCCATGTCGCTGATTTTCCTGCTTGCCTTGTGGGCTGGCGTCATGATGCTGGGCTTTGCACTGGTTTACTTCGCGCTCGGCAGCCCCTTCCTTGACCCGTTTCAGGCGGTGGGTTTTCGAACGGACCTGTATGTGAGCGGGACAACACTGTTTACGCTGGGATTGGGCGATGTCACGCCGCACAGCGCCGTGGCGCGCGTTTTCGTGATTCTGGAAGCGGGTACCGGCTTTGGCCTTCTTGCCGTTGTCATGGGCTATTTCCCTGTTCTCTACGGCGCATTTTCGCGGCGCGAAGTGAGCATCTCATTGCTCGATGCAAGGGCCGGCTCTCCCCCGACGGCGGCGGAACTGATGAAGCGGCATTCCTATGAGGGTGCGGAGCAGGCTCTTTCGCTCCTTCTGGTGGAGTGGGAGCGGTGGTCTGCGGAGTTGCTCGAGAGCCATATTTCCTATCCGCTGCTTTGCTATTTTCGCTCGCAGCATACAAATCAGAGCTGGATCAGCGCATTGACTTCGGTGCTGGATACGTCGGCCCTGCTGATTGCCGGGGTGCAGGGGCATGAGGCGCGGCAGGCGCAGCTGACGTTTGCAATGGCGCGGCATGCGCTGGTTGACCTGGCGCAGATATTCTCGCTGGCGCCGGTGCGTAATGCGCCGGATCGGCTTCCGCCAGAGCGCTACGAGCAGCTTTACAGCATGCTGTGCCAGAGCGGAGTGAGTGTTTGCCGCGACGGTCACTCGTATTCCAGGCTCAGCGATATGCGAGCCCTCTATGAAGGCTATGCGGAGGCTCTGAGCGATTATCTGTGCATGCCGCTGCCGCCATGGATCGCCGACCAGCCCCACAAAGACAATTGGCTGGCAGTGGCCAAGCTGCGAGCGCAGACCGAGGCGGCGAATGCGCCGGCGGACAAGACCAAGCCGGCCATCGACCGGCCGCAGACGATTGCAGGGCTCGTGGACGATCATCACGACTTCTGAAACGCAGGCCGGACTGCAACGCGCCATTGCCACCCACGCATCTTTGCTTCTAGACTTAAGGGGACCGTGGACGATTTGCGGCCGGCGCCTTCGGGTGGGCCGGCCAGCGCTGAAGACACCGGCTCACGTGTGCGGAAGTGGTGAAATGGCAAACACACTAGCCTTAGGACAGCAATTTTGGTCCTTCGCACTGCCCCGCACCGAGGCGCACGGACTCTCCTAAACCACACAAAATGGTTGTTTTAGGAGAAAATCATGCTTCGCACCGAAACGCACCCAGGCGCACCCGATTCCAAACCCAACTGCCACCAAAACTGCCACTCGGAAGGGGTCGAGTGGTGGATGGTACGCGATAGTACGATAGGCCCCACAGACCTCACCCAAGACGCATTGCGCGCCCGCGTCCGCATTCATCCCGAGACCGGATGCTGGGAGTACACCGGAGCCTGCGACGCGAACGGCTACGGAAGGGTCTTCCTCTCCGGCAAGGAGAGAAAGGCTCCAAGAGTCTACTTCGAGGTCTTCGTCGGCCCGCTCCCAGCAGGCGCCCGGCTCAAACATACTCTCCCGTCCGATAAGTGCATCGGGAGCCCGTGCTGCAATCCCGCCCACGTGAAGGTCGAACAGAGCTTCAATGAGGTCAAGTTCGCACGCCGCATCTGTCCGAAGGGCCATCTTATCGACGCCGACAATGCGGTAGTCGAACGCCGGGGCAAGCATCTTCTCGTTCGCTGCCGCGCATGCAGGCGGCTGGACTGGAAGACGAACAAGCGCCTCGCGGCGAAGCTCAGACTTGGTCAGCAAA
>Ga0302277_1003247_pt1 | contig 11220 bp, 13 predicted proteins | sample III_Bog_N3_1_FD_198759 | JGI IMG/M metagenome (GOLD analysis project Ga0302277, IMG submission 198759) | Peat permafrost microbial communities from Stordalen Mire near Abisko, Sweden - III_Bog_N3_1 | ecosystem: Environmental > Terrestrial > Soil > Wetlands > Peat | place: Sweden: Abisko... | reverse complement strand
GCTGCCAACTTGGATGGAAATCACATCCTACAATCTTCATAGAAGGCTTCTCCTTGTTCCAAAAGCTCCGCTCCTCAAACCAAAGACTAATGGATCTCCGATGAAGCCTTCGACCTTATCCCATCAATCCTTGTCGCGCGTACTTTGCGGGACAAGGGTGGGGGTAACCAATCCCCCGCCCTCCACAATCCAAAACCACAATCGAGCGCAGCTCGATCCAGCTAAAAGATAGAGGCTGGTAACTTGAAGCTGGCCTCTAAACCGCCTCCAGCACCGGCCCAATCGCGTGAATCACACTCGCCACCCGGATAATCTGCATCACCCGCTCTTCCGTAGCGCCCTTATCCCGAACCACTCGCTCATGCGCATCCACGCACTTGCCGCAGCCGTTCACCGCCGACACCGCCAGGCACCACAGCTCAAAATCCACCGGGTCCACCCCATGCGTCCGCAGCCCGTTCATCCGCAGCCGCGCCGGCATCGTCCCATACTTCTCGTTCGAACTCAGGTGCTGGAACCGGTAGAAGATATTGTTCATCCCCATCACCGCAGCGGCCGTCTTCGCCGCCTCCACCACCGTCGCCGACACCAACGCGCTGGCCGACTCTATCGCCGCCTGCGTCAACTTCGCATTCCTGGTCGCCACCGCACAACTCACCACCGTGCCCCACAACTGCTCCGCCGTCAGATCCTGGTTGTTCCGCACCAGCGACGAATAATTCAGCCGCAAATCCTTCGCCCAATCCGGCAACCCATCCACAATCGCATCAAGACTCATCGCAACTCTCCAATATCAATCAATCGGGGGAAATTCTCACCACCAGACAAAAAGCCGCCCATCCCCCTTCGCACACCAATGCAAAGAGGGACAGGCAACCATTGTGTCTGTCACGCAGAATCCTCGTCCTCAGCAACTCTCCCGCCGAAGGCGGGGATCGCTGGACGCGCAGTCCGGCGGGGATCCGCCATCCGCGAAGGATTAGACGTGGAGGGTCTCTTCGCCCTTCTTCCAGTTGCAAGGGCAAAGCTCGTCGGTCTGCAGCGCGTCCAGCACGCGCAGCACTTCCTGCGGATTCCGGCCCACCGACAGATCCGTCACATACACAAACCGGATCACGTTCTGCGGATCGACGATAAACGTTGCACGCTGCGCCACGCCCGCCTTCAGATCCAGAATCCCCAGCTGCTCGCACAAGTCGCGTTTGATATCCGACAGCATCGGAAACGGCAGACCCTTCAGGTCCGGATGGTTGTTCCGCCACGCCAAATGCACAAACTCCGAATCAATGCTCGCCCCCAGAACCTGCGTGTCGCGGTCCGCAAACTCCGCGTTCATCTTCCCAAACGCAGCAATCTCGGTCGGGCACACAAACGTGAAATCCTTCGGCCAGAAGAAGTAGAGCTTCCACCTGCCCTCAAAGCTCTTCTCCGTAATCTGTTCAAACGCACTCTTCGGATCAAGACCCACCACTGCGGTCAGGTCAAACGCGGGAAACTGCTCGCCAACTGTCAACATACGCAATAACTCCTGAATGAAGGTTGAAAAAACACACTTGTCTGCGAGCACATGCCCCTCAGAGAACGCATGGCCCCGTAAAAATCAAAAGAAGTTTGGGGAAGAAAACTCTATTGTGATTCTAGACAATTGGATGCCGCAGCGGACCAAAAAGACTCGCACGTCCACCCGCCGAACACCTTATCGCGATACTTCCCGCAACGTCTCCCAAACCAGCCGCGCCGCCGTCAGGTCCTCAATCGCCATGCCCAGGCTCTTGAATACCTTCCTGCCCTTAGCCGGAACCGTCGCCATGCCCGCCAACAGCTCACCAAGCTCGCAGTGCACGCGCGCCCCCGACAAAATCACGTCTCCCGACTCGTTCTCAGCGCCCTGTCGCGACTCGGCAATCAGCGTCCCCGCCATCACCGCATCGTCCAGCTCCCGCAGCTCCGCGCCCACCGCACCCACCGCCACCACCAGCGAATCTGCCTTCAGCCACGCCCCCCGCAGCACCGGCGTTCGCGCAGAGGTCACAGTCACCACCACGTCCGACCCCGCCACCTCTTCCAGTCCCACCGCCTCAGCACCAATCTCCCCGGCTACCCGCGCCGCTTTCTCGCCATCGCGCGTCCACAGCCGCACCGCGCCCGGCTCCCGAAACGCCGGCCACACCAACCGCAGCGCCTCCGCATGGGCTCGCGCCTGCACCCCAGCGCCCACAATCCCCAGTGTCCGTGCCCCCGGCCGCGCCAGCGCCTCCACCGCAACGGCACTCACAGCTGCCGTCCTCATCTCGGTAATCAGTCGCCCATCCATCACCGCCAGCGGCTCGCCCGTCTCCCGGCGCAGCAGCGTAATTGTCGCCAGGTGCGTCGGCAGCCCCAGCCCCGCATTCGCCGGAAAAAACGTCACCGTCTTTACCGCCATGTATGCCCCGGCCACTGCCGGCATCACCGCAAACCACCCCGGCCCCTCGCCAGCCCTCGCCGCGTCCTCCGGCATCACCCGCAAAACCGTCCGCAACGGCTGCTCCACACGTCCCGCCGAGTAATCCACCAGTGCCTGCCGTATCGCAGCAATGAGCCGCTCAAACCCCAGCATAGGCCGCAACTGCTCTTCACTCAGATACATGCGCCTTCACCCTCTCCGCCGCGATCCGCCGCAACACCAGCATCATCCCCGCTCCCAACAGCATCACCGGTGCCAGCATCCCCAGCCCCCGCTGATAATCCCCCGTCAAGTCCTTCGCCCATCCCATCCAGTACGGCCCCAGAAACCCTCCCAGAATCCCCACCATGTTGATCGCAGCCACCCCCGCCGCTGCTGATTTCCCACCCAAAAACGTCCCCGGAATTGATAACAGCGCTCCCTGCATCGCGTTATAGGCCAAAAACGCCAGGCACAACGCCGGCAACAGCACCACTGCCTGGCTCGTCAAACCACTCACCAGAAAGCACCCAGCCATCCCCACCGCCGGCAACGTCACATGCCAATACCGCTCGCGCATCCGGTCGCTGCTCCACGCCCCAGCCAGCATCCCTCCCGCGCCAATCACTCCAAACCCCGCTACCGTCCACCCCACAACTCCCGCGCTCCAACCCGTCGCCCGTTGCAAAATCGCCGGGGCCGAAAACGAGTAAGCATAGTTGCAACCAAGCATGCACGTCTGGAAAAGCCCCAGCAGCCATATCTGCGGATTCTTCAGCGCAGTCCCAATGCGGTGTTGCCCTGGCACGTCAAAATGCTCAGCTTCTTGCTTCAACTCCCCCAGCAGCCAATCCCGCTCCACCTCCGTCAGCCACTGCGCATCCTCGGGCCTGTCCGGCAACAAAAACCAGAACACCGCGCTCATCGCCACCGCCGGCAATCCCTCAATCAGGAACAGCCACTGCCAGCCAGACAGCCCCCACTTCCCATTCAGCCCCAGCAACGTCCCCGCCAGCCCGCCCATCACCACCGAACTGATCGGCAGCGCAATATAAAACCGGCTGATCGTCCGCGCCCGCATGCTCAGCGGAAACCAAAGCATCAGGTAGTAAATCACCCCCGGGAAAAACCCCGCCTCCGCCATCCCCAGCAGAAAGCGCATCGCGTAAAACTGCCCCGGCGTCCGCACAAACATCATCGCCGCCGCCAACAGCCCCCACGTAATCATGATCCGCGCCATCCACCGCCGCGCACCGATCGCGTGCAGCATCAGGTTCGACGGTATCTCGCACACCGCATAACTCAGGAAAAACAGGCCCGCGCCCAGCCCATACGTCGTCGCCGAGAACCCCAGATCACGGTTCATCTGCAACGAAGCAAAGCTGATATTCACCCGGTCCATGTACGCAATCAGGTACCCAATAGAAATCAGCGGAATCAGCCGCCACGTAGCCTTCCGCATCGCCGACCGCCCCACAGCAGACATCTCCCGCCCATCCAATCGCATCGTGTCAGGCAATCAAGCAACCTCAAAACTCCGCCAACAACCGGGAAGAGGCGAAGTGGATTTCTCCGCAGCCTAGCACACCCACCATCAGTCTGCCCCAACATTCGCTCTGGCTGTTGCTGTTGCGGTTGCCTTTGTTGTTGCTTGCCATCCTGAACAAAGGGAAGGATCTGCTGTTACTTTTTCTCTCGTCCTCAACCACCCTCCGGGCGCTCCGGGTCTGGATTCCAGGATCAGGCAACCACGAATCCCCCGGCCTCCGCCCACCCCCGAGCGAGCGCAGCTCAATCCCGTCCCCAAACGCAAAAAGAGGCGAGGCCACCATCGGCCTCGCCCCCACAATCCAAAATCCCCTAATTCGGCCGCCCACCCGATGCCGACCGCCTCCGAAAGCGCTCATCAATCAGCTGACGCCCCCGAAAGCCCGCATCCACCGAATGCCAATATTCGATCGTCTCCTCGCCGCGCTTCCAGCACAGCAGCACAATCTCGTCCTCCACCCGGCAAGGAAAATCCAGCAGCCCGTTCTCCAGGTCTTTCACCTGCACGCCCACCGCATCCATCTCCGCCAGCATGTCCTTGGCCCGCTTCTGCTGCTCTTCCATCACCAGCTTCCGCGCCGCCACCCTGCCCGTATTCACTGTCATCCCGCCAGACAGATAAATCCGCCGATTCAAATCTCCCAGTTCCGCCTCTATCTCCTCAGCCGCAGCCTTGCTCTCCATCGCGCGCTTCAGCAGAGACTCCAGCACCGGCAGCAGTGCTTGCGCTTCATCGAGAGTGAACGTCTTCATCGCCATATTCTTAAGATGATTCTACTGCCCCTCCGGTCGCATCATTTGCCCTCAGCAGCGATTTACCCGCCGCGCCCACTCCAGTGCTTCCTCTTCCGCCACCTCAATCTCTTCAGGCGTCAGCTTCTCACCCTCCGGCCCTGCTGCCCGGGCGCTCAACCGCCGCGGCTTCTCTCCCGGCTGCTCGTCATCGCGCGGCTCACCGCAACAGTCGCCCATCGTCACGCGCCCAACTCCAGCATCCGGTCCAGCGCCACACGCGCCCAACGCTTCACCCGCTCCTTCACCTGGATGTGGTTCACCACTCGGCCATCCACCAGGCTTTCCAGCGCCCACGCCAGGTGCTGAGGACTGATCCGGTACATCGTCGTACACAGGCACCCCGCTGCATCCAGCGTCAAAATCTTCTTCCCTTCCGCCTTGAACCGCTTCGCCAGCCGGTTCACCAGGTGGATCTCCGTCCCAATCGCAAAGGTCGTTCCCGCCGGACCCTGCTCCACCAACTGGATCAGCCGCTCCGTCGAACCCACTCCATCCGCCTTCTGGCAAACCTCCCACCGGCACTCCGGATGCACAATCACCTGGATGCCCGGGTACTTCGCCCGCATCTCGTCCACCTGCGACGGCAAAAACCGCTGATGCACCGAGCAATGTCCCTTCCACAGCACAATCTTCGCCGACTCCGCCCGGCTCAGACCGCCCGCCAGCGCCCACGGATCCCAGACCGGCATCTCCTCCAGCCCAAACCCCATCGCAAATCCCGTATTCCGCCCCAGATGCTGGTCCGGCAGGAACAAAATTCTCTGCCCCTGCGCCAGCGCCCACTCAAACGCCTGCCGCGCATTCGAGCTCGTGCACACCAGCCCACCTCGCTCCCCGCAAAACGCCTTGATCGCCGCCGAGGAATTCATGTACGTCAGCGGAATCAGCCCCTCAGCCAGACCCTGCGCTTCCAGTGCCTCCCAGCAAGCTTCCACCTGCGAAATCTCCGCCATATCTGCCATCGAGCATCCGGCATTCAAATCCGGCAAAATCACCTGCTGCAACGGCCGCTCATCGGCATCCACCCGCCCCAGCAAATCCGCACTCTCCGCCATGAAATGCACACCGCAGAACACGATGTACTCTGCCCGCGTCTCCGCCGCGACCTTCGACAGCTTGTAGCTGTCTCCAGTCGCATCCGCAAACCGAATCACCTCGTCGCGCTGATAATGATGACCCAGCACCACCACCCGCTCACCCAGCTTTTCCCGCGCCGCGGCGATCCGCGCATCCATCGTGTGGTCGGGCAACTGGAGATAGTCCTCCAGACTGCATTGCTGTCCGCCTGCGATTCCGGGGACAGGAACTTCCTCAATCACTGAAACCAATCTGTTTTCCGCCTTCAGTCCCGGTCGCTTCTCGCGCCGAAACGGAGATGTTGAAAGCTCTAAATCCGTTGCAGTGGACTCACCTGCGGCACACCAGCGAGAAAAACTCTCCTCAGCCTTTGCCGCCCAGCCCACGGGGATGTTGCAACCCGTACCAGGCATCCGCCCAGCCTCGCCCGTTCTCACTCTCGATCGGCGCAGGCAGGGCAAATCCCTGTTCTCTCATTGTAATGGAATCCCGCTTTTTCCTTCACGGCCTGCGGAAAAACTCGTTTTCGCACGCCTTGTGAAGGGTACGGGCTTTAGCCCGTACATAAAACCCTCATCCAATGCGAGCGGCTTTAGCCGCCGAGGGTTGCAAGACCCCGCACCCCTACGCCGCGTCGTAATTGCTCTGCAACTGCTGGCAATACGCCACCACCCCCGGCCCCGGATTCGTCATCACGTGCCCCGCATTCCAGCACATCCCAATCTGCTCCAGATTGGCCGCCTGCCGCACCGTAATCACGTAGTGGTTGAAATACCGCACAAACTCCTGCGCCAGCACATCCAGATTCGTCAGCAGATCATCCACCGTGTGGTCGTTGAAATTCGGAAACAGCATCTGCCACGGCCCATACGAACACGCCGCCGCACTCCCATACGTCGCCAGCAGCGCCGCCTGCTGACCCGTCGCAAACAACCCGCCCACATCAAACGCCGGCTCGTGACGCGGCCCGCAATTGGCCCCAACCGTCGATTCATTGCCGGCGATCGCCGTCATCACCTTCACCGGGTCCAATCCATCGGGAACCTGCAGTTGCGGCCCATACTGCGCACACGCGGCTAATACCTGATCACTGGGGAAGCTGGCCATCGATTTATCTCCTCGGCAGGAGTGTAGCAAAACTTCAAATATTCCCAAGCAATCTTTTTCATCCCGCCCCAAATCCCCATCCAAACTCTGCCCTGCTCCGTACCGTTTGTGAGCGGTGCGCGCGGACAGGTATCATGAACTCGCAACGCAATCAGTCACAAAGCACCATTGGCCGGCATATTTAGACCCCGGCAGAGCGAGACGCATGGTTGGTACACTCCCCATTCAAGTGGCAAGCATCGGCATTCCCGATACCCTCTTTCTGATGCTGCTGGCGCTGGTCGTCTTCGGCCCACGACGCCTGCCCGAAATCGGCCGACAAATCGGCAAGCTCATGTACGAGTTCCGCAAGGTCTCCAACGATTTCAAATACCAGATGGAAGAGGAACTCCGCGCCAGCGAAGAGGCCGATCGCCAACGCAAAATGGCCGCCATCCACGCCTCCACTGACCAGCCCACCCCGTCCCCTTACGACCAACCCTCATCGCAATCGCCCGACCCCGCTCTCCTGCCCTCCCAGATGAACCGCGCCAGCGCCCTCATGGCCGCCGTCACCGTCCCCTACCCCGACGAAGCCCCGCCAATCATCCCGCCAACTTTCACCCAGCCGGAACCCACCGAGCCCGCCGCCGCAACCGAACCCGCCGCCCTTCAGATCCAGCCGCCCTCCCAAGGCGACCCCGTCGAAGCAGCCCGCCCTTTCCGCGGAGCTTCCCTGCCCCAAACCGTGCAGACTCAACCAGCTCCAGAACCCAGTCCTGTCACCGGGGAATCCGAGGCCAATCATGCCTGACATCCCCAACATCCCCGACGCCCTCGACCGCGCCCGCACCGCCCTCAAAGACCGCTCCGACCTTCCCGGCATGAGCCTCTTCGAACATCTCGACGAGCTCCGCCGCCGCCTCATCCACTCCGCCCTCTATCTCGTCGCCGGATACCTCGTCGCCGTCGTCTTCGCCAAGCAGCTCTACGGCCTCATGCAGGCCCCCCTCAACCAGATCCACATCCAGCTCAACTTCACCCACCCCGCAGACCTCGTCAACCTCCGCTACATCCAGATCCCCATCGTCGGCGGCATCATCCTCGCCTCTCCATTCATCCTCTTTCAGGTCTGGCTCTTCATCGCCCCCGGACTCTACTCCCGCGAAAAACGCTTCGTCATCCCCTTCATGGCCGCCGCCATCGCCCTGTTCCTCTCCGGCGCGTGGCTCGGCTACCACTTCGTCTTCCCCGGCCTGCTCCGCTTCCTCATCTCCGACCTCGGCAACTCCCTCGGCATTCATCCCCTCATCAGCATTGAGGAGTACACCAGCTTCTTCTTCTCCCTCATCCTCGGCATTGGCGCTACCTTTGAAATGCCCGTCATCATCGTCTTCCTCGCCCTGTTCGGCATCGTAAGCCCCAAATTCCTCTGGAAAAACTTCCGCTACGCCATCCTCCTCATCTTCATCATCGCCGCCATCATCACCCCTACCCCGGACATCACCACCATGTGCGCCTTCGCCGCGCCCATGCTCATCCTCTATCTCGTAGGCATCGCCGGCGCATGGCTCGTACACCCCTCCCGCCGTAAAAACAAGGAGAAAGCTGCCTGATGGAGTCCTTGAAGAGCACAGACTTGAACAGCGCGCCCTTGAACGGTACGGGCATGAAGGGTACGGGCTTCAGCCCGTACATCCATCCAGCAAAATCAAGCCGGGCTTTAGCCCCTGAGGGACGCTCCTCGGCCGCCCCAATCTCCCTGCTCTCATCCCTCTTGCTCCTCCTTCTCCTCGCCCCTCTCGCCGCCTCCGCTCAGCCCCACTTCAACGGCGACCGCGCATTCCAGCTCACCCGCGAATTCGTCGCCATCGGCCCCCGCTGGCCTCTCAGCCCCGGCCACCTCAAGGCGGAAAACTTCCTCCGCGCCCAGCTCGCCCCCGAAGCCAAAGCCGGCCAGCTCGAAGAAGACACCTTCACCGCCTCGACCCCCATCGGCGCGGTCCCCATGCGCAACTTCATCGCCCGCTTCCCCGGCAAAAAAGACGGCGTCATCGTCCTCGCCACCCATTACGAAACCAACTACCCCCTGCGCAACATCGGCTTCGTCGGCGCAAATGACGGCGGCTCAACCACCGGACTCCTCCTCGAAATCGCCAACGAACTCCGCCCCCAGGTCGCTGCCGGCAAAAAACTCGACGGTTACTCCGTCTGGCTCGTCTTTGACGACGGCGAAGAGGCCATCCAGACCTGGCAGGGCATGGACCACACCTACGGCACGCGCCACCTCGCCGCCAAATGGGCATCCGACGGCACCGCCAAACGCATCAAGGCCCTCCTCCTGGCCGACATGCTCGGCGACAAAGACCTCAACGTCCTCAAGGAAACCACCTCCACCCCCTGGCTCTCCGACCTCGTCGCCCAGGCCGCCAAAAACACAGGCAACGCCAAATACTTCTTCAAAACCCAGGGCGCGGAAGAGGACGACCACGAGCCATTCCTCCAGCGCGGCATGCCCGCCATCGACATCATCGACGTCGACTACGGCCCCAAATCCGCCGCCAACAACTTCGACGGCTACCACCACACCGCCCAGGACACCATGGACAAAATCAGCGCCCACTCGCTGACCGTAGCCGGCAACGTCTTCCTCGAATCCATCAAACTCCTCAACCAGCGCTAACCGCAGCTGACTTGCCAACTCGCTATGCCCGCGCAGCGGGCGCTAACTTGCTACCTGAATTACCATCAACCCATGCCGCTGGCGCTCGACACAATCCTCTGGGGAGCACCCCTCAAGTGGTGGATCGGCTTTCACCTCGCCGTCCTTCTGCTCATCGCGATCGACGCCACGCTGCCACACGCGCGCCTCGACAAGCCCCGTCCCCGCCTCGCCTGGGTCTGGAGCTTCTTTGTCGCAGCCGCCGCCGGCCTCTTCGCCTTCTGGCTCAACTTCGTCCAGGGCCGCCAAACCGCCCTCGAATTCGTCTCCGGCTACACCATCGAGACATCTCTGTCCATCGACAACCTCTTCGTCTTCCTCCTCCTCTTCCGCGGCTTCGGCATCTCCCATCGCCAGCAGCACCGTGCCCTGCTCTGGGGAGTCTTCGGAGCCATCGTCCTCCGCGCATGCTTTATCGCCACCGGCGTCGCCCTGCTCACCCACTTCGCATGGGTCACTTACTTCTTCGGACTCATCCTCCTTTACGCCGCCTTCCGCCTAGCCCGCACCAGTGAGCCCTCCGTAGCCCTGCCAAACTGGATCACACGCCTCCAGCACGGCTCCCACGGCCTACTCTGGATCATCGTCGCCGTCGAAGCCACCGATCTACTCTTCGCCATCGACTCCGTCCCCGCCGTCCTCGCCGTCAGCCGGAATCCCTTCGTCGTCTACACCTCAAACATCGCCGCCATCCTCGGCCTCCGTTCCCTCTACTTCGCCCTCTCCGGCCTCCTCGACCGCCTCCGCCTCCTCCACTACGGTCTCGCCGCCCTGCTCGCCTTCGTCGCATTCAAAATGCTCGCCGCACCCTGGCTCGAGATCCCCGTGCACATCTCCCTCGCCATCATGGCCGCCATCCTCCTCATCACCGCAGCCGCCTCCCTCTGGACCCGCCCCAAAACCGTCTGAATCGCAATACCCACCCACCACACCAGGCGGCCGGGCCCATCCCGTACGATACGATTAAGGACAGGATGCAAACGATACGCGTTCATACTCCCTCCGCGAAATACACCGTCTACGCCGGCTCCGGACTGCTCGCCACCCTCGCGCCGTCCATCACCAAAGCCATCGGCAAACTGCCCAAACGCGTCTTCGTGCTCACCTCGCCGGAAATATGGGCGCTCTGGCGAGAGCGCTTCTGCGCCTCCTTCGCCGAGGAGCCGATCGTGCTCTTCCTCGCTCCCGGCGAACGCCACAAAAACCTTCGCTCGGTCGAGAAAATTCTGCGCCAGATGTCCACCGCCGGCGCCGACCGTTCCTCGCTGCTCATCGCCTTTGGCGGCGGCATCGTCGGCGATGTCGGCGGCTTCGTCGCAGCCATCTACATGCGCGGCATCCAGTACATACAGGTCCCCACTACATTCCTCTCCCAGGTCGACTCCTCGGTTGGCGGAAAAACCGGCGTCAATCTCCCCGAAGGCAAAAACCTCGTCGGCAGCTTCCACCATCCCCGGGCAGTCTTTGCCGATATGGATCTCCTCGCCACCCTGCCCGACCGCGAGCTCCGTGCCGGACTCTTTGAAAGCGTCAAAGCCGGCATCATCCGCGACCGTGCCCTGCTCAA
>Ga0302277_1003243_pt1 | contig 11226 bp, 11 predicted proteins | sample III_Bog_N3_1_FD_198759 | JGI IMG/M metagenome (GOLD analysis project Ga0302277, IMG submission 198759) | Peat permafrost microbial communities from Stordalen Mire near Abisko, Sweden - III_Bog_N3_1 | ecosystem: Environmental > Terrestrial > Soil > Wetlands > Peat | place: Sweden: Abisko... | reverse complement strand
GATCAGCGGAGGCCAAATCAACTTTCCGAGACTCGAGTCGCTGATCGCTGAATTCGAGAAAGAAGGATGCTCGGTCGAGGCGCGGCCTCTGTGGGGAAAAACTCCCTTCAGTAGTTATTTGCTCCGAGTCGTTTCGCGGCATTGAAACCGGGCGCTGCCATGAGTGTTGTCACGACGGCCATCAAAACAAACATGGTGAAAAGAGTCTGAGTGATCAGACCTGCTTGAAATCCAATGTTTAGCAGAATGAGTTCCATTAGGCCGCGGGCATTCATCAGTGTGGCGATTGTGAGCGAATCTCGGTGACTTTCTCCTGAAAAACGGCCAGCGGCATAGCAGGCGAGCAGTTTTCCTGCGATCGCAGCAAGTATGATCACCCCACAAATCAACCAAAGCATGGGTGAGTTTAGAAGGCCGATCTTGGTATTCAGACCCGAGTAGGTGAAAAATACCGGCAGGAGAAGAGCTGTTGTCAGTGGGCCAATTCTCTCTGCCGTTTTTTCGGCTAGTGAACCTCGGGGTATGGCAAGACCTAGGATAAAGGCTCCAAAGACGGAATAAAGGCCGATTGTATCTGTAAACCACCCTCCGATACAGAGCAGAACTGCTATCAAACCAAGCATGCCTACTTCATCCTTCCACACCGAATTAACACGGTGAAGAAGCGGACGGACGACTAGCATGCATATCAGGGTGTAAAAAATGCCTCCACCCAGAGCCGCAATAAATAAGATGGGTTTGCCAGAAATTCCCCCCAGCACTCCTGCAAGAAGTATCCAGGCGATCGCATCATCTAAACTACCTGCGGCCAGAGCGATAGTTCCAGCCCGGGTACCTGTGAGCCCATGTTCAAGGATGATTCTTGCAAGCATCGGGAAGGCGGTGATCGACATGGCTGCCCCGATAAAAAGCATGGCCATCGAAAGCGGCGTCGAGGAAACAAAGAACCCACCTAGTTTCAGAAACCAGCATGCCAAAATACTTCCAAGGGCGAACGGGACAAGTATGCCGGCAATCGAGACCCCGGCTGCTGTTCTGAGATTGTTTTTGAGTAGATCGGAGCGGAATTCAATTCCGACGACAAACATGTAAAGAGTCAGACCAATTTGTGCGATCGCATAGAGAATGGGGCGTGAATCCGGTGGAAAAATTCCGTGGGCAAGATTAGGTGCAACAGCTCCTAGAAGCGATGGGCCAAGCAGCACACCCGCGACCATTTCTCCGATCACCGGAGGCTGACCCAAGCGCTTAATGATGAAACCACACGCCTTGCAGGCGATTAGAATGACCGTTAATGAGAGGAATATCTGAGCGGCATTCGCAGTGATATGGTTCATGGCTGCAGAAATTAATGAAAGTTGTTACGAATGCGACGAATTGGCGTTCCCAGCGAACGCGGTTGATGCATATCGGAGTGATTATCCGAGAGCAAGAGCAACCGCTTCTGAAGACCTTCTTTAGATAATGGCGTGCGGCGAAATTCCCGCGCTTTTACCCAGCACAAACCGATCGGCGTGACGAAGTACCCCGCGGCTGAACAGAGATCCCGTAGTAAAACCCGATGCCATCCCCGCCATGTTTCTGCTCATGAAACCTTCCACAAATTCGAGTGGCAGAAAAGGGAATCGCTTCAAACATTCCCGACCGCAGTCGCGCAATTCAAAGATGCGGCCATTATAGAAAAATTCTATCAACTCCATCCAGGCTCGAAGCTCATGGGACATTCTCCTGGAATATCTTTGAAGTGCCTCCCTGGGCTTTCGGGAGGCCAATTCCTCGTCGAGCATAGAGGCTGACTGCATTGCAATCATCATGCCCGGTGAGAGCATGGGATCCACGAACCCAAACGCATCACCAACGGCCACCCAGTTCGCTCCATACCCGCGCGTAGAGATGAGTTGGTAGTTTCCATATGTTCCCACTTCGGAAACCCTGCGAATCTGCGAGGTTTCCCTGCTCAATTGAAGGTCACCCCGGATGGCCGCTTCCAGTCTCTCTGCCGGATCCTCTCCCAGACGGGACATTGCTTCATGATCCATGACGATTCCAAAAGACATCTTCCCGCGCAATGGGATCCGCCAAGCCCATCCATGGGCAAGATGGTTGATCCGAACTTGACCGGAAGGGACAGCATCATCAAATCCTTCAAAATGGGCAAAATGGGCGACATCCCTACGGGGACCAACCTCTGCCCTGATGCCAAAAAGCTTGGCACTGAGCCGTCGTCTCCCTGTTGCGTCAATGACCAGATCCGGTTGCTTCCCCTTCCAAGAGCTAATCATTTCTAGTGTCGCTGGATTTAGTTGGAGGAGATCCCCATCGGCAATGACTTCCGCCTTGGCAACGATTTTTCTGGCACCGGAGGCAATGGCGGCTTCTTGGAGTATCCTGTCAAAGGCAGGGCGGGGGACATTGTAGGCGTACCTAGGATAGTTTCCAGAAAGGGAAGTGAAGCTAAACGCGAATTCATTGATGCCTCTGGTGCAGAAGGTGACCCCCGGTTTATGAATCCCGATGTTTGAAACCAGATCCTCAATCCCGAGACGGCGGAGAATGGGAATCACACCAGGAACAAGAGACTCTCCTGCGATGGTATCCGGTCTGTTATCCTCATCGAAAATAACGACATCTTCCCCTCGTTGCGCCAGGAGAGCTCCGGTAACACTTCCCGATGGGCCTCCTCCCAAGATCACGATTTTCATCTGCGGATGATTTTTCCGCTCACCGTTTTCGGGATGCTTTCCACGAATCGAATCTCAACTGGAATCTTATATCGGGCCAGATTTTTCCGACAGAGCATGGAGAGTTGCAATGGGGAAACCTTTGGGTCTCCGGAGCCTATGACCTCGGCAACGGGAACGCATCCATAGGTGGGATGATCCCGGCCCATGACGCGGGCATCCGTAATGCCTGGTTGAGAGCAGAGCAATTTTTCAACCTCTTCGGGAAAGAATTTCATTCCTCCTACATTGATGACGGTATGTGTCCTGCCCTGTAAATAATAGTAGCCTTCGTCATCGGCGATGGCGATGTCTCCGGTTGAAAACCATCCCCCCGCCGAGAAGATATTGGCGCTTGGTTTCCACGGAGCCATGTAGGCATCGAGCATGCCAGGGCCCCTGATGAAGAGCTCGCCCAGCGATCCTGCATCGACCTTCGTACCTTCGTTGTCACGCAATTCTACTTCAAACCCAGCCTGCGCTCGCCCTATGGATGAGGAATGTGTTTTCGGATCGGGATGATTTAAAAACGGGAGGCCCACCTCCATGACGCCGAGTGCCTGCGCCGGATATACCCCAAAAGCCGCGGCGAAGTCCTCCGCGGCCTCCTGTGGGAGTGCTGCCGTAGTGGAGACAGCCATTCTCAAGGAAGGCCACTTGGGGAGATCTGGTGCAGCAGCAAGAAGCACAAAGTGGAAAGGCGATGCGTAAAGAACTGAGACCCCGTGCTTGTTTGCAGCAGAAAGAAAATCTTCCGCAAGATGGGAGGAGGGGATGATGATAGCGGCACCGTTCCAGAGGTAGAGAATGATGGAAACGGCAAAGTGATGCGACATGGATAGTACCCAGAGCACTCTGTCTTGTTGGCCAATTTGAAGTCCTGTATTCGCGGCTTCCACCCTTTGGCGCAGAGTTTCATGCGATAGAAGAATTCCCTTGGATGCGCCTGTCGTGCCTGAACTAAATCGTATTAAGGCCGGATTGAGTTTTCCCAATTCTTCCCGCCAACCGGGGGTTTTCACGTGGGGATGGTTCTCGAAGGAGGAATAGGAGAAATTCAACGGGCCCTCCCCCTCTTCGGAAAATGAGATCACGCCATCAAGGCTAAGAGTAGAAATCAGGGTTTCATACTCGGATGGGGAAAGCTCCGTGGCAATCGGCACAAAGCAGGATCCGGATCTCAGAATCCCAAGTGAGAGGGCAATATAATCCAAACCATCCTTCCCCTTCAGACCGATCAGGGCCTTTTTATTCACTCCGACTTTTACTCTTAATGTTTCGGCAACACTTCTGCTGAGCCTTTCTAAATCACCATACGTATGGCTGATGTCCGCCTCGATCACTGCGATGGCGTTCAGGGTGGCACGCTGAAATATTTCTTCTGCTATATTCACAGTGATGCCGAAGGTTCTAAGAAATTGCGGGCATCAACTCAAGGATGGCGGCGGGAGTGGGCCATCGTTGCGGCGGCATTGCCAGCAGCTTCTCCAGTGGCAAAACAGGTTCCTATCACTCGAATGGAAGCCTGTGCCTCATGGGTACAGGAAATACACCGTCCCGCCACGAACAGGTTCGCCACATTCCGTGAACGCAAACAACGCAAAGGGATGCCACAGGAACGATTAGCATCTGGGAATCGGAACTTTGGGCCTCTGGCGGTTTCACGTAGCTCCATGGGCCAGGATGCAAAGGCGACTTCATCATCAAAGCGGTTGCCGCAAAGAATGTCAGACTCCGTGAGTTGGTAATGACCGACCACCCTTCTGCTTTCTCGGACGCCGGCACGGGTGGGGAGCGCAGTGATGAAAGCAGTTTTAAACCCCTTGGCATGACGCTTAAGAAATCCCGTGATTTGATAAGCGAGTCGACGCCCCTCGGTTTCTATGACAGAGAGGGAATGCGGATTGTTGGGATCAAAATGATCGCCGCGAAGATCGATAGTTCCCCAAACTTCACCGTTTTCGACTCCCTGACGGAATGCAATTCCCAAAGCCCCGTCAGGGATATGTCCCTCCATGACCGCAGTACTGATGGTGTGAGCTAGTGCCAGTCTGCCATTTTCACTCATGGTTGAAGGATGAACCCCGCTGAGAGCAAAAATATAGGACGGGCGCTGTAGTTTATCCAGGGGGGAAATTTCAAACTCAGCACCGGACAGGAAAGCGATTTCTGCATCTCCAGTAGTGTCGATGACAACCTTTGGTTCGAGGAATATTCGGGAGCTGCTGCAATTAAGATTCAGCGAGGTGATTTCTCCAGCCTCATCCGTTACCCCATCGGAAATTTCGGAATGGAAAAGGACATACAGGTTAGGCAGTGATTCCACGAGTCGATCTGCAAGTTGGGCAAACGCTGTCGGCTGATGAAGTAACACATCGAGTCTGCCCATGCGCACCGGCCCTCTAGCCCCTCCGGATGCGATGAGGAGTTTCGTGAATTCCATGGGGAATCCTGGATTGGAGACAAGCAGGGGATCTGAAACGCCCTCTCTCAACCGATAAAGCCCACAGATCGAATGGACGAATGATACTGAGGCCATTCCACCCAGGACTCCGTGCCGTTCAACCAAGACTACTGTCGCCCCGGCACGCGCGGCGGAGATCGCTGCGGCAATACCTGAGCTTCCACCTCCTACAACCACGACATCTGCTTTCATCCGATGACTTCTGAAGGGTTCTGGATCAGATCCTTACGAAGTTGATTCAGGATAAGATCGACTTCTGCTTCGCTTGCTGATCGTTCGCGCCAAGAAAATGTCGCGGTAATCCTTCCGGAATACTCGCTAAAAAAAAGTCCTGAACCCGGCGGAGCCGAGACGGAGGGAACATGGTAGGCATCCAAGACCATGGCTCCGCACAACTCGTCCGAGATCAGGGCAAAGTTGCCTGTTGAGGAATGGAAGAAGGAGGTGACTTCCCCGGCAAATTGCGACTCCAAAAACTTCATGTAAGGGCGCGCCGGGAGCCGCCGCATGAGGTTCAGGACGATGCTGAACGCGTGTCCAAGTTCTGAACGGGTCATTTCCTCAAATTGTCTCTGAGCTGATGCTACCGCCGTATTGAGGGATTCCAATTCGTCCCTTTGAAGGCAAAAGAAGAGGATCGTAACACAATTTTGAAAGGGATCATTCTGTCCTCCCTTCCTCCTGATTTGGACAGGAATACTGACGACGTAATGTGAGGGATCCTGGCCGCGAGAGAGAAACGCCATTCTGTGTGCCCTGGCTGCACAGGCGATGTAGAAGCTGACTGTATACAGACCCGATAAATTTGTTGCGCGTTCATGAATGCTCTCTGTTTCCTTCTGAGTGAATTGCAGGAGCTTGTAGTGCAGCGATCCCGCATCTGCTCGGGGGCCGGAGAGTGACTGATACTTATTGCTAACAAGGTTAAAGAAGCGATCAAGAACAGGTCTGGTCTTTTGAATCTGTTGGCAAAGACTAAGGGGTTTTGCAACCGCGATACGCGAGTTCTTGGCGGGTGATTTGGATTGACCAATCGTGGCAGAAATCAAGGCGCTTGCCAGAAATTCAGCTCCTTTTCCGTCAAACAGAAGGTGATTCCAAGTGAGCAGTAATTGACTTCCCCCGCTGCGCAAAAGGATCAGATCAAGCCGCAGATTTCGCAGTCCTGCTTTCTCCTCAAGCAATCCGTTGAGAATCTTTTCGGAAAGCTCGTGAGCAGACCCAACAATAGAGGCATCAAGTTCAGGATGCTGCGCGGAACCGTGCTCCCTCCATAGCTTCAATGGCAGATTACTTTTTCTGTGATGTTCAATTCTCCAAGAGGGCTCAAGAGTGAGAGGATTCCTTTGAACATAGGCATCCAGCAAGGGATGCTCAGCACAAAGTCTCGCGGCCCCTTCACGAAGAGCGGTGAGGTCTGGAACGCTCTCCAGAAGAAGATGTGTCTGGCCCGCAAGACCGTGCTGCCCGCGGCGTTTCATCATCCGATCCAATGCCAGGATAAAGCAATCCGCACCGGTCAATCCGGCTAGTCTTTTTGACCAGATGGCCATTGGTATTGAAGCGAACGGCACTATTCAGTCTAAGAAAGCGACTGAAAGGCCAGGATGCGTTTTCAAATGATTCGGGCCAGGGCGGCAACGGAAGAAAAATTTTCCTTTGTGATTTTATTCGCCGGTAACTTGACGCCGAAATTCTGCTCGATGCAAATTACCAATTGCATGGTTGCCATCGAGTCCAGCCCAACGGAATAAAGATCGGTGTTCTCGTCAAAATCAGAGTCTGTTTCAAGAATTTCGGAGGAAATAATTTTCATGATTTTTGTTTGCTTTTCCTTGGAATCAACTGGTTCGGCCATAGTATTGTAATAACTCGTGTAAAAGAAGAACCCTGACAAAGGGGCTCCATCCGGTCAACCGCTAACCAATTCACCCACCCGCGACTTTTCCATCGGATTTGAAGCTTCGTAGAGATGACTCAGCCCAAATCCTGTCATGGTAAAAGCACGAATGGACTAGCCCTCTCTTTGGCTTCCTCCGAACTCGGGTTCAATGTGCATGCGGGATTCCTCGATGCACTGACTAACGAGGCGCAGGTATTTCCCGGTCATATTGGCGCAGCCTCATCCGGATCGTATGTTGGCGGCCTTTATGCGGCCGGGTTCTCTCCTGTGGAAATCAGGGGAATTCTTTCCGGCAAATCGATGGTGCGGAGTTTTTTGGAATGTCGGGCTGTGCTTCGTTGCCTTGGAATGCTGGCAAATATCCCGGGATACAACGGACTGCTGAGTGGACACAAAGTGGCCTCCTATCTTAGACGGTTTTTGGGAGATCGTCGGATCGAGGAATGCACGACTGCGGAGCTTTCAATTGCCGTGACCAATCTCACAAAAGGGTGCTCTGAGATCATCAAAAATGGACCTCTTGTGGAATTTATCGTGGCGAGTTGCTCCGTACCCGGGCTTTTCAAAAGCAGGGAAATTGAGGGGAATTTCTATTGGGACGGGGCTGTCTCTGACTCCTCTCCCTTTTATCATTTTGTCGAGGACGACCGCATTAACCGGATTTTGGTTCATGTCATCACGCATGGGCAGCCCCAGTTTACAGAGGGGAGACCGATCCCTGTCGCACAGTCATTTGGTCAGGCGCATCAAATCGTGACGGATCGCCTGCTGGCTCTGGCAATCGAATGTGGAAAACTCAGGGGCAAACAGGTGACGGTTTTAAATTCTGTCGTACCCCGTTATCGTTGGGGAAAACGAGGAACTGCTGATCTCCTCTTTGAAGCCGGGAGACAGACCGTCCTGGGGAACTTGCAGGTGATCAGGGAAATCGTGTTGAGTTCGCAATGATTATTTCATGCCCAAGGGAGCCGAGCAAAATACTCGCTCAGTTCCCTAAGATTTTGGAAAACTTAAGAAAACCCAAAATTTCTTTGCATGTTGGCCGTATCTTGTTTCCGCGATTTGCCTAGGAGGATCCTTGCAACCTGCTGTTTGACGGCAAGTTGCGGAGTTTTGCGGAAAAATGAAGTGGCGACCCTAACGGGATTCGAACCCGTGTTACTCCCGTGAAAGGGGAGTGTCCTAGGCCACTGGACGATAGGGTCAAACGGGTGGACACTATCCACTACCTGATGCGAAGGTTCAAGCTGTATCCTCAGGAATATTCACTTCCCTTGACTCGTCGCCCCGCACGGTGAAGATAGGGTGATGTCCTCAGATTACCAAAGTGTGGATCTTCTCCGTCGCATGCGTCGCAATCGTGCCACTCCGGCTCTTCGCTCGCTGGTGCGCGAGACAGTGCTCCACCGGGAGGATCTGATTCAGCCGCTCTTCGTGCGTTCCGGTAACGGCGATTCGGAACCCGTGGAGTCGATGCCCGGCGTGTTGCGTCATTCTGTGACCTCGCTGGTTGAAGAGTGTCAGAAATTGGAAGATCTCGGAATACCTGCCGTCGCACTTTTCCCCTGTATTGAGCCATCAAAAAAGGATCCGGTCGGCACTCATGCCTGTGATTCAGGGAATGTTTTGTATGCTGCAATTCGTTCGGTGAAGGCTGCCTGTCCTCAGTTGGCGATCATTGCCGACGTGGCGCTTGATCCCTATACAAACCACGGTCATGACGGATTGCTGGATGAAAGCGGCGGCGTGGAAAATGACTCGACAGTCGAAGCCCTCTGTCGTCTTGCCCTTGCTCAGGCTGAGGCGGGTGCCGATGTGGTCGCTCCCTCCGACATGATGGATGGTCGGGTCTGGGCCATTCGCACGGCTCTTGATGATGCCGGTTATCAGGGGGTCGGTATTCTGGCTTATGCGGCAAAATATGCCTCGGCTTATTACGGGCCGTTTCGGGATGCCGTCAAAAGCGGTAGTGTCGCTACTCCGCTCGACAAGCGTGGCTATCAGATGGATCCGGCAAATGTGCGAGAGGCGCTGTTGGAGGTCAGCCTTGATGAGGAGGAGGGTGCCGATATGGTGATGGTGAAGCCCGCTGGTGCCTATCTGGATGTGATCCGGGCGGTGCGTGAATCAACCCTGCTGCCGCTGGCGGCTTATCAGGTTTCCGGGGAGTATGCCCAGATTCATGCAGCGGCAAGACTCGGTTGGCTTGATTACGAGGCGACGCGGGATGAGTCGTTGATTGCGATCAAGAGGGCCGGAGCAGACATGATCCTGACCTATTTCGCCGCCGAGGTGGCGGCGCAGCTGTGATGGGGCGTCATTTTACACTGCTTTCCGGGGGGCTCTGCCTTCTCTGGGTGCTGCTGTTCTGTGGCTGCGCCGACACCCATCACAGAATGATCATCAGTGTGCCGGATCAGCAGATGCTCGTGCTGACCGATGGGCGTCCGGTGGCGGTCTATAAGGTTTCCACCTCGAAGTATGGAGTCGGCGATCGCGAGGGAAGTTATGCCACACCGCTCGGAAAACTCCGTGTTCGCCAGAAAATCGGCGACGGAGCGCCGCTCGGTGCCGTCTTTCATTCACGCCGTCCGACAGGGGAGGTCTTGGAGCCGAATGCCCCTGGACGGGATCCGATCGTGACACGCATTCTCTGGCTTGATGGTCTGGAACCTCATAACAGGAATGCCTTCAGTCGTTGCATCTACATTCATGGCACTCCTCAGGAAGCAATGCTCGGGGCTCCCGCCAGCTATGGCTGCATCCGGATGAGTTCCGCTGATGTGGCCCGTCTCTATGACCTTGTCGGGCGTGGCGCGCGTGTGGAGATTACCGAAAGACATCTTGTGTTGCCTCCCAAAGAGTAAAGTAAGCGTGACGAGCGAGGAAAAATGAGGCCGAGAGGGTTTTTTCGATAAGATTTTCTAATTGATTGGATTGACGAGCGGGGGTATTCGGGCAATTCTAAGTGATTGATTTTACTTAACCGATTAACGCTCTCCTTCTTAGCGCTTCTCATTCTCTCTGTTTTTGGCGGAGTTGCCCCTGCTACTGCTTCTGAGCAGGAGCCTGCCATTCTTCCTTCCTCAACAGTTACCCCTGATCCGCATCATGAGATCATCGTGAGTGTGAAGGATCAGAAATTGCTCCTCATGACAGATGGCAAGGTCGATGGATTTTACCCGGTTTCAACGTCCAAATTTGGAATCGGCGATGGTTGGGGCAGCTATACAACTCCTCTTGGAAAGCTGATTGTCAAAGCCAAGATCGGCATGGGGCAACCGCTCGGAGAGGTTTTCAAGTCTCGTACACCGACCGGAGAGGTCCTGCCTCCGAATGCTCCCGGACGCGACCCGATCGTGACGCGCATCCTTTGGCTGGAGGGCCAGGAAGCGGGAAATCGAAATGCCTTTCAGCGTGGCATCTACATTCATGGGACTCCTCAGGAGAACCTGCTGGGGCGACCAGCAAGTTACGGGTGCATCCGCATGCGTTCTGCCGACGTGGCGGTGCTGTGCGCGAGGGTTTCGACCGGTGCCACGGTGAGGATCATCGCCGAGCATCTCCCGATTCACGAACCTTTGTGGAAGAAGTTCCTGGAGACTGCCCTAAAACCCCCCGCAAGTCGCGGTGCTAGTATTTCCTGAATCTAGGTTTTACCACAAAGAGGGATCCAAGGGCCATCCAAGGTGGGATGAAGTAAAAGAGGAACGGGAATTTCAGAGATGCTTTTTAGTCCTAAGCCGTTCCCACGGCTATGTATTCGCCAGTAGCTGATTTGTGGTGAAAATCATTCGGCGATGACGCAATTCAACATACTCTAAATCAGCGTTTTCTTAGATGCCAACTGCCTCGTAACGCCGAAGTCCGGAGAGCCAAAGCTGCCTTCCGGTCAGCAGACAGAGGATCACCCAGAGCGCCTGAATTCCAAGCCCCTGCCAAAGTTGTGGGCCCTGAATCTTTTCCATCAGCACGGCCATCCCCAGCAGCGTCGTATCGATTGCCGACCAGGCGTTTTCCGGGTGCACTCAGCTAACCAAGGCTGTTTTTCTCGGCAATGCTCCAAAAATGGGTTCACAAGTATTCGGTGGCACCGGCAAAAATTTTGCAGTGAATTACTTCGATGGGGCAACCGGATT
>Ga0302277_1003237_pt1 | contig 11233 bp, 9 predicted proteins | sample III_Bog_N3_1_FD_198759 | JGI IMG/M metagenome (GOLD analysis project Ga0302277, IMG submission 198759) | Peat permafrost microbial communities from Stordalen Mire near Abisko, Sweden - III_Bog_N3_1 | ecosystem: Environmental > Terrestrial > Soil > Wetlands > Peat | place: Sweden: Abisko... | reverse complement strand
TTCCAGTGTCGTGTGATCCAATCTGCGGGCGTCATCTTTTGTCATAACCCCAGCGAATCACACCCGCCAACACCTGTCAATCAAATTATGATTCTACTTATGCACTGATTAATATATAATTTATTGGGTAATTGGATAGCATATGAAATACAAATCAGATCTATTAGAATCTTTTTCTATTGCAGCTGTATTCATTTTTAGTAGTGCAAGTTCTAGGGCGGATCTTTTAGATTCTCCGGGGATAACAACAACGAGTAATGCGCCAGTGATTGTGGGATCTGTTTTGCGTTCGCCCGTAACAATAGAAACATCGATTGCTCAACCATTCGGAGTCATTACAACAATAAATGTCACGAATATGCCTTCTTCGCTAATTCCGACGAGGGAGGGGAATAATTCGTTAAGTGATCATCCGGAATTGGGGGCGATTACCTCCTTAAGCAACAGGGGGGAGGCACCTACAAATCTTCCAAATATTAACGGGCCAATAAATCTGTCGGCATATCCAACAGACTATTCGATAGCCGCTCCGCCCCCCGATGATGAAAGTGTTTCAAACACACCATCCTCTTTTTCTGATGATCCATTCAAATATAGTTTTGGCATGACCTATAGGCGACAAACAATTATTGGTAATAATGTCACGTTAACTCCTTGGGATTTTAGGGCAGCCCAAAATAATTGCCCACAACAACGAATAGAGATAGGTCCTAAGTTCCTGAGGAAGCAAGATCCTCAGCCCTGATCATAAGAAGATGCAATTCGGCGCATGTTAGCCATTGTTCACTTGTGATCGGCTTGCCCGTTGATGACAAAATAGAAATTGTCTATGAATAGGGATTGTGTTTGCCTGGAGAAATTAGTGTTTCTTCGACGCATGTATATTCATTGTGGTATCGTAGAAATATTGCAATATATGGTTTATCTTTAATTTGGCTCTGTTGATCAATGAGATTGGGGCGTGGCCTTTGCGGGCTCAATGACGACATCAACATGCATCTGGCCAGTTCTCTTAAACTCGAAGGTGATAGGAAAAGTCTTTCCTTCTTTAAGCTGACTTTTTAATCCGAAAAGCATTATGTGACGTCCATTGGGACTTAAACTCATTGGCATGTTAGGCTCAAGAATGAGATGTTCAATTTTGTTCATTCTCATGATGCCATGATCATCTACATTTTGATAAATTTCAATTTTATCGGCCATTGGGCTGGTGATACTTATGAGTTCATCGGCCTTGGATCCTATGTTTATGAAAGGAGCATAGACGGCTGCCGTTGTTGCTGTTGTGACTCTCGCCCATATATGGCCAATCCTTATATCTCCTTGCTGATAGCTGTGAGCCGTTGTTTCTTGGTTTATTAATATCACAAGCATAATCAGAAAAAGGGAGGTCAATAATTTCATTTATAACTCCATGGTTGTATTGCAGAGTATTTAATAAGCGCTAACAAGAAAAGATTCTTGTGGGATATGAATTTTGAAAGAGGATCAAGTATATTATTGTCGTTCGAAGTTAGTGCATTGTTTTCCTCTCTATTATAGAAGCGCATTTATTATTAAAATAGATCACTTTTCATCTTGCTTGATTATGAGCTCTGCGGATGTCCTAATATTTGATATATAGAGGAAAGGCTGAATAGCCGCTGTTTTTTTATCAAAATATTGGGTCTATATATTGCTAGTTTATCTTATTAATCGCCAGAAGAATATAGTCAGCGGATGGTGTTACGATGAAGTTGAATCCTGAAACAACGGCTCTTGTTCTTATTCACCTTTAAAAAAGGTATATTAAAACGTCCATGCCTTCCTCGTTCTTGGTTAGAGATTGTTGAAAATAGTAAGAAATTGACTGAACAATGTCGCGCTGCCAACGTTTTGAATACCCTAGTCAGGGTTACATGGTCGAAAGATTATGCGGACGCTCTTTCTCAAGCTGTTGATCAAAGTCCTGGGCGTCCAATTAGGTGGATTTTCTGCGGAATGGGATGAATGGCAGGGCGACCTCTTTCCTTTAGGGGATGTATTTATTACTAAGCGCCAATGGGGGGGGCGTTTTACGGCACAGACCTCGATTTACATCTTCATCGTCGTAATATTAAGACCATCATCTTGGGAGGGATAGCGACAAATTTTGGTGTTGATTCGACAGGGCTCAAGCTTGGGAGTATGGGTATGAAGTCTTTGTTGCTGAGGGTATCACAACCAGCATATCCAGAGAATTACATGATATGTCTATTCAATCAATTTTTCCACGTATTGCGCGTGTGGTTAAAAGTACGGATATAACTTTTGCTCTTTGAGTGGTGGAGGAATTCATGTGTGATCTTCCTTCAAGGCTAGTTACCATTTTCTTTATAGCGTGACGCAGTGGCTCTTTAATGAGGATGTATATTAACAAAAATTAATAATTCACCAATATCCGTTCAGCCCTAAGGTGTAGTAGCCTTTAGGTATTGTGCAACAGTCTTTCCTCGATATCCGTCTTGTTTATATTAGTGCCCTCTAAAAGAATCTCTCATGGTCACCGGAATTGGACCCGGTTATCCTTGCACGTTTGTCGTTGGTCTATCATTCTTGCCTGTCTCTGTGCATCCGCGTGTAGTTTGGGTCCTGAATATAACCCACCTCAGATAGTTGTTCCAACTGCTTGGCATACGAAGAACATGAGTAAATCGACCGTATGGCCATCGCAAGATTGGTGGACTAGCTTCTCATCCATTGAGCTTAATAACTTAATGATAAATGCTCAGCATGCAAATGATGATATTGCTTCTGCGATAGCCCGCGTACGAGAAGCTGATGCTCAGGCGCGTATCGCAGGAGCTCCTTTGTTACCAGCTCTTGATGCGGGAGCGTCTACAATTCATGAACGTCAACCTGCAGGAAGTGGAGGATTTAAGACATACACGCAATATCTTCCGCTCGTTAACGCGAGTTATGAGGTTGATTTTTGGGGAAAAAATGCAGCTTCCCTGGAAGCAGCACGCTTAACGGCTATTGCCACTCGTTATGATTATACAACGGTGGAATTGACTGTAATGACAGGAGTAGCGTCTTCGTATTTTCAAGCTTTAGCATTAAAAGAGCGCCTCAAGGTTGCTGAAAACAATCTCAAAAACTCACAAGAAATATTAAAGGGGTTAAAATCAGAAGAGCGAGCCGGTACTAAGACAGCTCTTGATAGCGCGCAACAAGAAGTGGTTGTGGCGACGTTAAAAACGGCCATACCGCCTCTTCGCCAGCAGCTAAAGCAGACACTCGATTCCCTTGCTATCTTGACGGGCAAAAATCCGGAAGATATAGCTGTTCCGAGCGGCGTTCTTGCTCAATTAAAGGAACCGATCGTCCAATCGGGGTTGCCATCAGAATTATTGGCGCGTCGTCCAGATGTAGCTGAATCTGAGGCTCAGTTGATTGCCGCGAATGCCAATATTAAGGTTGCACGAGCTTCTTTTTTTCCAAGTATTGATTTAACCGCGAGTGGCGGTTTTGAAAGTGTTGCTCTTGCCAGTGTTCTTAATCCATCCAACGCGGTCTTTTCTTTAACTGCAGGTATAACACAACCAATTTTTGAAGGCGGAGCACTTGAGGGACAATATGATTATAGCCGGGCACGATATGATGAATTATTGGCAAATTATCATAAAGTGATCATAAGTGCTTTCAGTAATGTCGAAGATGCATTGATGGCCCTGCAACAGACCGAAGAACAAGAGAAAAGCCAAAAGGAAACAGTTGATAAAGCACGTCTGGCTTATAATCTATCAATGGCTCAGTTTCATGCCGGTACCATAAATATTCTAACGGTCTTGAATACTGAGAATGCCCTGTTCACAGCGGAAGATGCTTTCGTTCAGATTAAGCTACTTCATTTGGATGCCATCATACATCTCTACAATGCCTTGGGCGGGGGATGGCACAAATTAATAAATAGGGAAGATGGAGATGAACATGACGAATAAGCCTCAAACACAAGATTCGACCTCTCACTTAAGTCGCAGGCGTCGTTTTTTTATGGGGGGTGCTGTCGTTTTGCTCGTTGCAATGATTTTTGTGCTTATAGGTTTTGATAACAAGTCCGCTAAGCTTCTTCCGAAACCTCAGCCTTTGGTTGTTCACGCAGCTCTTGCAACACGCAGGGACGTGCCCCAATATCTTGAGGGATTGGGAACGGTTCAAGCCTTAAATACGGTTACTATCACCCCACGGATTGATGGACAGTTACAAGGAATTGCTTTTAAGGAAGGGCAAACAGTTAAGAAGGGAGATTTGCTGGCTCAGATTGATCCGCGACCCTATCAGGCTGTCTTAGAGAGTGCCGTTGCAACCCAAAGTAAAGACCAGGCACAACTTGACAATGCCAAACGCGATCTTGAACGTTATCTCATCTTAGAACCAAAGAATCTTGCAAGCAAACAAACATTGGATACACAACGTGCGCTTGTAGCTCAACTGGACGCTCAAATTAAAGTTGATCAAGCAAGTGTTGATGGAGCAAAAACGCAGCTTGATTATACAACAATTACTTCACCTATTGATGGGCGCACGGGAATTCGTCTTGTCGATGCGGGTAATATTGTTCATGCTGCCGATACAACAGGTATTGTGGTTATTACGCAACTTCAGCCTATATCCCTTATCTTTACGTTACCGGAAGACTCCTTGCCTCAAGTAAGTGAGGCCATGGCAAAAGGTGTTGTTGATATCACGGCCTTATCTCAGAACGATAAAACAACGCTCGATCAAGGTATTCTCTTATTAATAGATAATCAGATTAATCAAACCACGGGTACAATAAAGCTCAAAGCTACATTCCCAAATGAGAACAATACATTGTGGCCTGGGCAATTCGTTAATGCACGGCTTCTTTTAGGAGTCCGTCAACAAGCCCTCACAATTCCGGCGAGTGCGGCTCAACGAGGGCCAAACGGTATGTTTGTTTATATTGTGAAGGACGACTCGACAGTCGAAGTTCGACCTGTGAGAACGAGTATTGAAACGAGCGATGTTTTGCTTGTTGAAAGTGGATTAGACGAAGCAGAGCGCGTTGTAACGAGTAATCAGTACCGTCTTCAGCCTGGAAGTACCGTGCAGGTGATTGACGAGGCTGATAAAGCAGCCCCTGTGCCAGCTGAAACTCGTACGCCATGAATATATCGAATCCTTTTATTCAGCGTCCTATCGCCACGTCTTTGTTAATGGCAGGTATTTTGCTGCTGGGTCTTATTGCGTATCCGCTTTTGCCTGTGGCCCCTTTGCCACAAGTTGATTTTCCAACTATTTTAGTAACCACTCAATTACCGGGGGCTAGTCCTGAGACTGTTGCATCATCGGTTACAACTCCTCTTGAATATCAATTTTCTGAAATAGCTGGTGTTAGTCAGATGACATCGACAAGCGTTTTAGGAACAAGTCAAATAACATTACAGTTTGATCTGAATCGTAATATCGATAATGCCGCTCAGGATGTTCAATCGGCCATCGATACAGCAGGGGGACAATTACCTAAAAATTTGCCTACACCTCCTTCGTATCGCAAGGTAAATCCGGCCGATGCGTCAATTCTGATTTACAGTATTCACTCTGATGTGCTGCCACTTATTAAGGTCGACGATTATGCTGAAACAGTTATAGCTCAACGCTTATCTCAGATTGAAGGGGTTGCTCAAGTAAGTATTGGAGGGCAACAGAAACCAGCCGTACGTGTTCAGGTAGACCCAGCTAAAATTGCTGCTTTAGGTATACAGCTCACGGACATAGCTAGTGTCATCACAACGGCTACTGTCGATGCTCCAAAGGGGTCGATTAATGGGCCAATTCATAGCTTTGCAGTGTATGATAATGACCAACTCTTAAAGGCTGCTCCTTGGAATGATGTCATTATCGCTTATCGGAATGGAGCTCCTGTTCATATTCGTGATATTGGAGTTGCCGTTGATGCAGCTGAGAATACTCAGCTTGCGGCGTGGCAAAATAACAAGCCTGGTATTATTTTGCAAATTTACAAGCAGCCGGGGGCGAATATTCTGGAGACAGTTAAGAGAGTAGAAGAAGCTTTACCGAAAGTTATGAGTGCAACGCCGCCGTCACTTAAGATTGATAAAGTCATTGATCGCACAACAACGATTAAGGCCTCTGTCAAAGATGTTGAATTTACTATGATGCTGACGATTGCATTGGTCATTATGGTTATTTTTCTCTTTTTACGCAATTTCTGGGCGACTGTTATTCCTGGAATTACTGTTCCTTTGTCGCTCTTGGGAACAGCGGCGCTCATGTATATTGTGGGGTATACACTCGATAATCTTTCCTTAATGGGGCTCACAATCGCCGTCGGCTTTGTTGTCGATGACGCTATTGTGATGTTGGAGAATATTTATCGTCATATCGAAAATGGTCTTTCACCTAAGGAAGCCGCCATTAAAGGATCGGGCGAGATTGGATTTACCATTTTATCTATAAGTATCTCATTGGTAGCGGTCTTTATTCCTTTGCTCTTTATGAGTGGAATTATTGGTCGTCTGTTTCGAGAATTTGCTGTAACCGTAACTATGACAATAGCAGTATCGGCGTTTGTTTCCTTGACCCTATCACCAATGATGTGTGCTTTGTTTCTTCATGATGAAAAGCATATCCGTCATGGGCGCTTCTATCTTTTTGTTGAAAGAATGTTTGAAAAGATGTTGGCTTTTTATGAGCGGGGACTTGATGCTGTTCTGCGCTATCAGGGACTTACTATAATTATTTTTCTTCTAACTGTTCTGTTGACAGTCGTTCTCTACATTGAAGAGCCCAAAGGATTTTTCCCACAGCAAGATACAGGTATTATTGCAGGACTTTCGGACGCTGCCCAAGACGTTTCTTTTTCAGAAATGGTAAGACTGCAACATGAGCTTACGGATATTGTCGCACGAGACCCTGATGTTGCAAGTTGGGGGGCTTCTGTCGGGGGATCGCGACCTATGAATAATGGGGTTGTTTTTATTGGGTTAAAACCTCGAGATCAAAGAACAGCTACTGCCGATGAAATTGTGACGCGATTGCGCAAGCAATTAACACAGGTACAAGGTGCTACCCTCTATTTGCAAGCATCGCAGGATTTGAACATAGGGGGTCGTCTCACGCGTACACAATATCAATATACTCTACAGGATGCAGATCTGAGTGAACTTAACGAGTGGGCGCCTAAACTGCAAAACGAACTTAAAAAGCTTCCTCAATTGCGTGATGTTGCGACTGATCAACAGACGAATAGTACAATGTTGTCTGTAACTATTGATCGTGACCAGGCTGCTCGTTTTGGCATCCAACCATCTGTAATTGATCAGACGCTTTATTATGCCTTTGGGCAAAGTCAAATTACGCAATTTTTTACACAGCTTAATAGCTACCATGTTGTTCTCGAGATAACACCGGAGCTTCAAAGTAATCCGAGCACGCTTGATAAAATTTATGTGAAGTCTCCTGTAACAGGGGAGCAGGTTCCTCTTTCTACTTTTGTCAAATATGACACGAGTCATGTGACGTATTTATCCATTAATCACCAAGGGCAATTTCCGGCCGTGACATTATCGTTCAATCTAGCCCCGGGCGTTGCTCTTGGTCAGGCTGTTGATGCTATCAATGCTGTCGCGACGCGAATAAATCTGCCAAATACGGTTGCGGGTAGTTTTCAAGGTACAGCCCAGGCTTTTCAGGACTCACTCAAAAGTGAGCCATATCTTATCCTTGCAGCGTTGCTCGCAGTTTATATTATTCTTGGTATGCTTTATGAAAGTTATATTCATCCCTTAACAATTCTCTCAACATTGCCATCTGCTGGTGCTGGTGCTCTTTTAATGTTAATGGCCTTTCATTTTGATCTTTCTGTGATCGCCTTGATCGGGATTATACTTTTAATTGGCATTGTTAAAAAGAATGGCATCATGATGGTGGATTTTGCCATTCAAGCAGAAAAAGAGCAGCACCTCTCTCCGGAATCTTCTATACGACAAGCTTGTCTTTTGCGATTTCGCCCGATCATGATGACAACAATGGCGGCTCTTTTAGGGGCTCTTCCCTTGATGCTGGGTCGTGGCACCGGATCTGAATTACGGCAACCCTTGGGATATACAATGGTTGGGGGGCTCGTCTTGAGCCAAGCTTTGACGTTGTTTACGACACCTGTTATTTATCTCTATCTTGATCGCCTTAACACCTGGTTAAGTCAGCACATTCGTCTTGGGAGCAAGCACGTTAAAAAGAAGACAGGAACAGCTCTTATAGTGCGACCCGAAAATTGACATGCCGAGTAGTTTAATTATTAAAATAAACTAGCGTTCGCTGAGGTGGTCATGAAAGTTTTACTTGTTGAAGACAATGAGCGGGTCTCTTGTTTTATCATCAATGGTTTGCAAGAAGCTGGGCATTCCGTTGATCACGCCGATAATGCTGATGTGGGAAGGCAGTTGGCTACAACAAGGTCCTATGATGCGATCGTCATGGATCGTATGTTGCCGGGGAATACCGATGGATTAACACTCATAGAATCTTTGCGAAAGGAAGGATTGCGTACACCTATTCTTATTCTGAGTGCACTTTCGGATGTTGACGAGCGTATTCGCGGTTTACGGAGTGGAGGGGATGACTATCTTACCAAGCCTTTTGCATTTGGCGAGTTGATGGCGCGTCTTGACGCACAGGCGCGTCGATCCTTGACTAATCCAGAGGAAATTCATTTATCGATTGCTGATTTGCATATGGATTTGCTTTCACGCAAAGTCATGCGTGGTAATCGTCCAATCGCTCTGCAGCCACGAGAATTTAAATTGCTTGAATATCTGATGCGTCATGCGCATCAAGTGGTAACGCGTATGATGCTTATCGAGAATGTTTGGAAATATCATTTTGATCCACAAACAAATGTCATTGATGTGCATATCAGTAAACTGAGACAACGTATTGATGCTGATTTTGAGCGACCTCTCTTGCGCACTGTGCGTAACTCTGGATATATGCTTACCGATCATGAATAGAATGATAAAGTCGTCAGCCTTCTTTTGGGCAGCGATTTATATTGCCCTTGGTATTCTTGCGCTTATTTTATTTGCTGCACCGCTTTGGTATGCTTGGCGCGTTACAATTAATGATGGTCGCACAGAGTTATTACTCGAGGATACACAACGATTGACATCTGTTTTTCAGCATTCGGGGAGGCAGGGTTTGATTGATTTCATTCATTTGCGTGTTGGAATGCAAATTGCAGGGGATCGCATCTTATTATTGGCGGATGAGAACCTCCATCCTTTGGCCGGTAATTTACAATCTTGGCCATCGACTCTCCCGGATAAAGATGGGACATATACGGTTCCAATACCTCTGAATGAGATGCCAACGCAAGTTGTTGTCGTGAAAAGTACATTAGCGGGCAAATATAATTTATTAGTAGGGCGTGATATTGCGCGTTATGCACCTCTTGAGCAGCGTTTTTGGTTTGGGTTAGCGGGTGCCGTTGCCATACTTTCAATTGTGGGCGTTCTTGGCGGATTGCTTATTAGACGCACACTTATGTCTCGTATTCAGGGTATTCGACAAACGGTTTCCGCGATTATTCAAGGAGATTTAGGGCATCGCTTAATTACAAAATCAAGCGGGGACGAGCTTGATACTCTTTCGGGAACAATAAATCACATGTTGGACCAAATTGAGCAGTTGGTCCAAGGTATTCGTAATGTATCCAATACCATTGCCCATGATTTGCGTACTCCTTTGGCGGAATTGCGTTCACGTTTGGAAGTTCTTGCTGTTACAAAGCCCTCACTACAAGTGACATTTGCAGAGATTGATGAGTCTGTTGCCGATGTTGATCGGGTTATACGCATTTTTAATGCTCTGTTACGGCTTGCTGAGATTGATGCAGGGGTGCGCCGTTCCGGATTTGTTAGGGTGAATGTAGTGAGAGTTGTGGAGGAAGCTGTCGATTTTTATTTGCCAGCTACAGAAGACAAAGAAATCACTCTTGCGTTCAGCGCTCCAGAGGAGGTTTTTCTTGCGGGTGATCCGGTTCTTCTTACTCAAGCCATCGGTAATTTGATTGATAATGCTCTGAAATACACCAGGAGGAAGGGATCTATTCTTATTGAACTTGTACAGTTTGAAAATGGAAAAGTTAATATTTCCGTAGCTGATGATGGACCGGGTATATTGGATGTCGAGAAGTCAAAAGTTGTGGAACGTTTCTATAGAGGTACGGCTGGTCGGGACACGCCCGGCATAGGACTCGGGTTGACCCTTGTTGAAGCTGTTGCGCGTCTGCATAGTGGAAAGGTCGAACTTTTAGATAATCATCCCGGGTTGCGTGTTTGTCTCATCCTCGGTTCATGATCATCGAGTGACAACCGCTAGTTTTATGAGCGTTGCATTAATCGTGAGAGGTCTTGCCGAGAAAGCTTTCTATAAAATTGCATTCATTTTTATGTAACAAATAATAATTAATTAGCAGAGATAGATCGTTTGATTTATAAGGGGAATGCTTTTTTTTCGAGAGGAAAGCCTTGCGAGGTTTTAAATTTTTCTCGTAGTCTACTTGATACTTATGATTATAGGGACCTCTCATGAAGCAGAAGCTGTTAGTCCTTCTTTCGTTCTTGCTTTTCGTTTTGATCCCCCCTTTAATTTGGGGGCGGAGCCACCGCCTTCATTCTATTTAGATATTTGTGCTGTTCCAAATTGCAGCTCGGTTGTTAAATCCATTTTGATGAATTGTTCGACGCAACCTGTTTCGGGGATCGTCAATGGTGCTATTGTTGGTTGCTCGGTGCAGTCTGTTTCTTATTTTTTAAATATGGACAGTAATTTCAAGATACTTGCGAAGCCTATTAATTTATGTCTTCGCAGTAAAAGTCTTATTTCACAGGTCTTTTCTTTTTTTGGCGGCTATCCGACTATTCCAGTGATGATTTACCGCTTTTTGGTTAACCCAAGTCCTATTGGTTTCTTGGTTGTTCCACAGATAAAATCTGTTTGAGATGATGGGCGGGGTGTTTGTGTTATCGTTGATTTAATTGTTGGACGCCATTGGATATTACCAAATGTGAAAACTATATTGAGGACAGTTTTACTTATAAATTTTTTCACTAGTGTCCCAGCGTTAATCGAAGAGATTCAGTTGGTTAGATAAAAGGTCATCATCGACAGTTGCCTGCTTGAGGTTAAGCAATTGATCTAGAGGTATTTTCTCGAAGAGCGTGAGACT
>Ga0302277_1003235_pt1 | contig 11236 bp, 2 predicted proteins | sample III_Bog_N3_1_FD_198759 | JGI IMG/M metagenome (GOLD analysis project Ga0302277, IMG submission 198759) | Peat permafrost microbial communities from Stordalen Mire near Abisko, Sweden - III_Bog_N3_1 | ecosystem: Environmental > Terrestrial > Soil > Wetlands > Peat | place: Sweden: Abisko... | reverse complement strand
CCAGCTTGACCGGAATTTCGAGTTCGCGCCCATAGCCGATCACCGCGCCGTTCATTGCGTAGCTGGAGATCTGTTGCTGTCGTTCGCTGAAAATGGCGCTGTTCGTGTTGTCCATCGGGCAGAAGTAAAGTTTGGGGTTTTGCAGAGTGGTCCAGAACAATCCGGTCTCAACCTTGAATGCCTCTGGAAACGGATCCAGCATGCTTAACTTGTAAAGCCAGCCTTGGCGGTCGGGGTTGAAGTTGCCAGTGTCCCAATTAGGCCAAGGGATAATATCGCTGTCATCGGTGGCATACAGATTCAGTGCCGTGGTCTGCTGCTTGAGATTGTTCAGGTCGGTCACCTGGCTGGCGTGGTTCTTGGCCTTGCTCAAGACGGGCAACAATAGCGCCGAGAGAATGCCGATGATGGCAACGACCACCAGCAGTTCGATCAGAGTGAATCCCCGAACGGCCTGGCTCGTTTGAGATGAATTGCGCGGTGGCATAAGAGCATTTATCCATTGCTAAAGCGCCGCCGGGCGGCAAATCCGACAAATCGCCGCAGGCTACCATGCTTAAGAACAAAATGCCGCATGTTTTAATCCGAGAATTGCGCCAACTATTTTGTATTTCTCCAATCGAAGTAAAGAAAAAGTTATCAATACAGAAACTGCATCTGGCGACTGAAAAAAGTAGAAAGCACCCCAGTTATTTAAGCTTGTCCCTATTTTCATATTACTGAGCACCGAAAATAAAGTATGCCCAGCACCGCTTTCTCCCTCCCGTTTTCTGTGGGTCGGGAGCGCGGTCAGCGGTCAACCCAAGGCCGGAGTGGAACGGCGGCGAAAAGGAATCTCCAATGTTGCTTCCCTGACTGAGGGCAAGTCCGTGATGGAACAAAAGCTGTGCTTGCTGCAGTACTGGAAGAGACCGAAATGTTTGGCCACCAAGGATAGTCGCACGTCACCCAAAGGGAACAGAGTTTAAAGTCCCTTCACGCAACGGAATCCGATGCTGGCGCTGGAGCCGCCGGGGACGCCCAGGAAGTTGCGACAGGCGCACCGCAAACTGGCTGGGTTGCCGTTCCAAAAGCCGCCACGCGTCACACGGTTGCTCCCGGTTCCCGGACCGGTTGGATTGATTGAGGTGGGCTGGCCATAGGGCGACCCATACCAATCCCAACACCGTTCAAAAAGATTCCCCGCCATGTCGTATAAGCCATATCCGTTCACATCGAACGATCCCACTGGGCTAATGGCCGGGGTTCCGCCAACGCTCCCGATAGCGTTGGTTCCGCTGGGGCCCCAATCGTAGCTGTAACTACCGGGGCTTCCGAAATAATTTGCCTGATTTTCGTCAATGCGATTGCCCCATGGAAACCGCAACCCGGTCAACCCGCCACGCGCTCCTTTTTCCCATTCCGCTTCCGTCGGCAACCGAAAGCCATTGGCAGCCCAGTTCACATACGGCGCCAACTGCCCGGTTTTATACGCCTGGGTGAATCCCGCGTCCGTGTAATACACCGGCGTCAATCCCGCCTGTTGCGACCGGGCATTGCACCACTTCACGCAGTCATACCAGTCCACCGATTCCACCGGATAATTCGTTCCCTTGCCCGCACCGACATTGTCAAAGTTGTAGCCGTTGGCGGTGGCGTAGGCATGCACATTGGTCCACAATCCGTAGCTGACCAGATTCACATCCATGTAAAAACCCGACACGAAAATGTTCGTGGGAGTGGCGTCGGCTTCGCTATCCAACGTATCTCCCATCAGGAACGAACCGGCGGGAATCAGCGCCATACCGGTGGGCGGATCGGTGTAAATCAAACGAAAGAACCTCGCCGGCACAGTATTGCTCACGGTGGTGGCGGTGACGGGCATGGCATCGTTGGCCGTCACCCAATTGGGCGTGGCAAGATTGGTCGCGCTCTGCAAAAGATAATTCGTCGGCGAGTAGGAATAATAGAGAACCGATTGCTTGCCGGCCGGCGCAATGGTCAACGCCGGTTGCGCAAAGGAGGCACAAACTGCGGCTAGCAGTGTCAACGCGGTTAAGCTGATGTTTCCCATATGGCATCTTTCCCGCGAACGGCGTGGAGCCTGTTTTCTAATTGCGCTCATTTTCGGCCTGTTTCATAGATTTGCAAAGCTTTTTTCAAGCCCAGCTTCGTTTTTTACGGCACAGGTGGAGGTGGCTCAGAAATATGATTCCAGCAAAATGGGCAAACCGGGTGACTGCGAACGAAAGCGGAAATCTAGGAAATGATCTTGAAATTGGCCCGGGATAATCGGACTTGGGGCAACGCTCGGATTCAAAGCGCCCTGGCCAATGGCCAATCTCCGGCATGAGGTTGGTTGCGGAACGATTGCTCACAATGTTGATTATATTTGACACATAAGCTAATTACGGCAGGTTCTTCAGTTTCGCGTTAGGGGAGTTTAAACCAAATAGTTTTGGTGCTAGTTCGGGTCAGACTCGTTGCTCACACTTCCGCTCACAATTGACCCCTTGAACCTCACAGAAGGCCCGTAAACATTAGTGTTACGGCTGGAGGGTCGGAATCGGCCCAAAAAAAGCTCTTTTTGAGTTGTAAAATCGAGCGATCCCTTATAATCCGACCGTATCCGAACCAATCCGTTTGTATCGGTAGGTGCACGTTGGACAGCATATTCTGAGCGTGTTTTTTCAGGAGAAAGCCAGCGGATCTGGGGTTCAGACTGGTACCTTTTGAAATTGCAGAATGGTCCACAAAATAGATTTCGTTCGAATACTGCTTAATCAGGTTTCCGTGTAACCTGCCTTGAAACTTGGAGAAAGGTTATTCCAATAAGTTGGAAATCTCTTTTCTCATTCCAACCTGCCGTGTCCTTCATATCCGGCGAAAATGCCTCCAAGATCTACTCATTTATTATTATCGCGAAGCTGCTTAACTAATGAATTTGAGTGTTTGGACACCACGGGGAAGGCAACATCCCGAATACTCGTGATGGCAGAGGGTTTTATTTCTGATAAATTCGCAGCATAGCCAAATTCTGCCAAAATATCAGCAAAATAAACTTAACCTTAATAAAACTATGAGAAATCGACCCAACAGCAACTGTATTCTAAATTATAATATGGCAAAAACATTATTTCACCTTGTCTTTGTAAACATTGTCGCCATGAAGAGACTTATTGTGTTTGCTGTGCTGGCGTTGGTTGGTGCGGCGGGTGTCGGCAACGTTTCTGCGCAGAGTTTGAGTGGTGCCGGCGCCCAACTTAATGTTCCGGATGCCGGCCCGGGGACGAGCGTTGGGTTGCAGGGTTATTATTTCTTTGACTGCAACGATGGCTCGGATTTGAGCAGTCTGCCCAGCTACGCCACGGTCACGGATCTGGCCAATGGCTATACGGGGGGTGACTACAGCTACCTTACTGTCAGCGGGACGACTTATCAGACGGGGGTTCAGTATACGACCGGCGGCAATCTGGCGTCGGTGACGTTTGGCGCCGGCGCGCCCTCCACGGTGCGTTTGGGCATTCTGTTGGACAGTTCCTCCCAGGCTTCTGGCGTTACGGTGGTTACCGCCTCACGCAGTGGGGCGACCCTCACCGTCGATCATTCGGGCAGTAGCTCGGTTCACAACGATTTTTATTTTGTGGATGTCAGCGGGATTCTGGCTGGTGACACAATCACCGTCAGTGCCACTGGGGTCCCAGGTGTTGATGCCAATATTGGGGGCATTACCCTTGACGTGCCGCCAACGATCACGCTGGCCGCTGCCAGCTCGCAACTGGGAGTCAAAGCCGTTGGCCCGGGGACGAGCATCGGATTGCTTGGTTCGTATTTCTTTGATTGTGACAATACGGCGGACCTCAACAATGAGCCAGCCTACGTCACAGTTGCTGGACTTGCCAATCCGTATCCCGGCAACACGAATCTCACGATAAACGGGGTGAGTCACCTGACTGGCACTGAGTCTGTCGGGGGTGGCGCCGCGGGCGATGTGGCCGCGGTGACGTTTGGTGCCGGCACGCCATCCAGTGTGTTGTTGGGTATTCTGTTGGACAATCAAACCAACCCGCCGGGCCCGATTGTCTTGCGGGCCTCCAACGGCGGTCCCCAGTTGACGATTGCTCATTCTGGCTCGGCACCGGTAAACAATGACTTTTACTTTGTGAATGTAGGTGGCATTGTGGCCGGCGAAACCATCTTCATTAATGCGGGTCCGGCTGCGAATGCGAACATTGGCGGTATCACCTTTGACACAGGGGTCAGTTCGCTGGCGCCGACAGTATTATCGCAGCCTCAGGGAGTCACAAATGTGGTCGGAAGTACGATAACGCTTGCGGCTTCCATCAGTGGCATTCCCGCGCCGACCTTACAGTGGCAATTCGACGGTGCAAATCTGCCAGGGGCCACCAATGCCACCCTGATTTTGGCCGATCTGCAATTGACCAATGCAGGCAGCTATGTGCTGTACGCGACCAATGCCGTTGGTTGGACGAACACCAGTCCGGCAGTCGTTAGTGTGGAGGCGCTGACGCCGGAATTGGTGGGCGAGTGGACGTTCGCCGGCCAAACGCTGGCCAACAGCGGTGCCACCGGCTCCGCCAACGATGGCACATACTCGATCGCCGGGGTGTCCAACGCGCCGGTGTTCTCCGCCGACGTGCCGTTTGGGAATGGCAATTCATTGGATTTGACGGCATTGGATTCATATCTGCGCATTAACAACAGTGCATCGGGCGATGCTGGATATAGTGGTTTATTTGATGCCCACTCGCCTTCGTTCAGCGTCGCTGTTTGGGAGAAGAAACCGAATCCGACGTGGCAAGATGACGCGTGGAATGGGTTTGCGGCAAAGAATAATGGCTACACCGCCTCGAACCAGGGATTTATGTTGGGTCGGAATGGGGTCGGCAACACGCCTGTCGCCCAATTGTACAATGGTTCTTATCCGGCCGCCTTTGGCACGACCGACATCAACGACGGCACGTGGCATCACCTGGCGATGACTTATGACGCACCCTCCACGACGATATCGCTGTACGTGGATGGCGTCTTGCAGGGAACAGCCACCGGAGTTTACGAGGCGGACACGGTGGATCCGCTGGTGTTTGGCGCAAGCGTCTATCCGGTGGGATGGCGTGCCGCCAACGCATTGATATACGATGCGCGGTATTACAATTACGCCCTGTCAGCTTCGCAGGTTGAAGGAATTTATGGTGTGGCCGGTGTTTTGAGTCCCGCACCTGGCCAGGATGTGCCGATGGATACATCCGCCACACTGTTGCTGTCTTGGCTTCAAAACAAAACAGCCATGGTTTATGAGGTTTATCTGGGCACAATATCGAACAGCATTCTGGCCGCAACGACTTCGACGCCAGGAGTGTACATCGGAGATACGAATGGGTTGACGTTCCCGGCTGGTGCGTTGTCGCCCAATACAACTTACTACTGGCGAGTGGACAGTGTGGCCGCCAATGGCACCGTGACCAAGGGAATGGTGCTTTCCTTTACAACGGGATCGCCAATGACGGATTTAATGGAAGACACCTGGGTGGCAACGGATGCCCTGGATCGTTCATTGCCGGGAAACGTGCAGTGTGGTGGGGCGCTCACAAATCGGCCTATCGGGATTTTTTACTTTCTGGATCAGGACCAATACACACATCAATACGGCTTGGCAACAAATTGGGACAACAGCGTTTATATTAGCGAACATCCATTTTCTAATCCTGAGGATCCGTGGGCTGACTCGCCCATTTTTGACCAGGTGAATAACGGCACGCCATTTTACTGGGGTGAGCCGGCACTGGGCTACTACAATCCGACTGATCCTTGGGTGCTTCGCCGCGAGATCGCGCTGCTTAACCATGCCGGCGTTGACGTCTTAATATTTGACACAAGCAACGGTCCGACTTACGACAACGAAGTAGCGGCACTTTGCAACATGATTGAGCAGATGCGCTTTGAAGGAACGGCCATAAACCTGAAAGTTGTGTTTCTGACGCACAACCAAAGCGGTACGGTGGCAACCTACCTTTACAATAACTTTTACTCTCAAAACAAGTTTTCTGACTTGTGGTTTTACTGGCAAGGTAAGCCGCTGATCCTCGGCTACGAAAATGGCACTGGAGCCGGCGACATCGTGCCTCCAGCGACTGTGCAAAACTTTTTCACCTGGCGTGTCTCGTGGGCGTGGATAGGTGGCTATGACGTTATGGCGTGGATTGATTCCGGCACGCCGCAGCAGTTTGGTTATGACAGCGCACCGGATCATCCAGAATCGGCGCCGGTCACTTGCGGCGGTTGGTCTACCGCCAACATCGGGCGGAGCTATACAAACAATAACGAACCGGCCTACGATAATTATCAATTGCCGATTGCCGGCACACAAGGACACGGACTCTTTTTTGCCCAGCAAATGGCGTACGGCCTAAAATACGATCCGGATTTTCTGTTCATCACCGGCTGGAATGAATGGATTGCCGGCTCGTGGCTGGCAAACCCGGCAGGTTCCGTGAGCATGTTGGGAAATCCCTGTCCGCTCAATGGATATTATTTTGTGGATGAATACAATGAAGAATATAGCCGCGATATTGAGCCGATGAAAGGCGGGCACACGGATAACTATTATTATCAAATGGTCGGGCAGAATCGTTTGCGCAAGGGTGCTCGGCCAATACCTGCGGCGAGTGTCCCACAAACAATCAATTTGACGACAGGGTTTTCGCAATGGACCAATGTTGCTCCGGCTTATTACGATCCGGTAAATGACACCGTATGGCGCAACTTTCCCTCTGCCGTGGCACAGGTTGGAACTTACACGAACCGCAGCGGACGGAACGATCTCACGGTGATGAAAGTGGCGAGGGACACCACCAATTTGTATTTCATGGCACAGTGCAATTCAAACATCACAAGCTACACTGGCTCGAACTGGATGGTGTTATTCATTGATGCGGACGAAAATCATCTGACCGGCTGGGAAGGCTACGATTTTGCCATTAATCTTGGCTCGCGCACCGCCACGACTGCGACTTTGAGCCGGAATACCTCGACGAACGACAGTTGGGCTTGGACAAGTGTGCGGAGCGATATTGCTTACACAGTGATCGGCAATCAATTGATGCTGGCCATTCCACGCGCTTCGCTCGGACTGACAAACGAACCAGTCTCGTTTGATTTTCATTGGGCCGACAATTTTCAAACGAATGATATTGCGGATTTCGGTGTGAACGGAGACAGTGCGCCGGATGGGCGGTTTAATTATCGCTATGAAGCCCAGACACCCCAGGAGGTTGTTTTGCTACAGGACGGCTTTGAGCTTGGCAAACAGCCGTTTTGGGATGAGACATGGACGAATGGTTCTTACTGGGGATTGACTACTAATTCTCCATATTCCGGCAATTGGTGTGCCGTCGCTAACACAAGTATCGGAACCAACAGTGCAGTGTTAATTGGTCGTGCCAATACCAGTAAGGCCACAGGTCTGCGCTTAACCTTCCACTACAAACTAAATAACGTAAATAGTGCCCAAAACCTAAATCTATATTATCAATCGACCAACGGTTGGGTGTTTATCAGGCAATTGAGCCGGGACGAGTATTTTCCCATCGGCCAGAGTTGGAGTTACAACGAACAGCAGAATGTCTGGCTCAACTTCGAGGATGCACGGAATAACAGCGGGACCAATGCGCAGTTTTTCCATGCCAATTTCGCATTTTGTCTTGATGCATCGTCCTTGGCGAACAGTAGTCAGAGCGTGTGGATTGACGATGTCAAGCTAAGCGCCTGGGCCGTATCCACTGTGCCACCCATATTGCGAACATCATTAAATGGCAGACTGTTGAGCATCTCTTGGCCGGCGGGGTATGCGGGATGGCAGTTGCAAAGTCAGACGAACCCGTTGAACCTTGGACTTAATTCGAACTGGCTAAATGTTTTTGGGGTGCTCTCTAACAGCTTAACATTACCCACCGACCCGACTAAGAGCACAGTGTTCTTCCGGCTAGTTGCGCCATCCCAATGAGAAAGTGCAACCATTGTACCTTCTAGGATTCGATGAAGAGAATCAATGAGTGTTGATGCAACCAATACGCCTGAAGCGACCCGAGCGCCTGGACATTGTAAATGTAAGGCCAGTAACGACATTTGATTGGAAAGTTAACTGTTAATGAAAAGTTATTATCATAACCGTTGTCGTTCTTCCTCTTATTTCCTGACGGTATGCCTGTTGTTTCTGCTACATGGCGCCGTGGCGGCACCAGCAATGAGTGTGGCTGGAATGAGCTGCGAGTATTTAAAAACCCCTTTGGGGATTGATGAGTTGCAACCGCGCCTGACCTGGAAAATCGAATCCAATTATCGCGGCGCCCGCCAGACGGCGTACCGGATTCTGGTTGCTTCGAGTTCCGAGCTGCTCGAGGAAGATGTCGGCGACCTTTGGGACAGTGGAAAGCTGGCCGGCGACCAAACAATAAATATTGTCTACGGTGGAAAGCCTTTGGTGTCGCGTGAACAATGTTTCTGGAAAGTACGTGTGTGGGACGAAAATGGCGATGCCAGTTGGAGCCAGCCATCATTTTGGAGCATGGGTTTACTGCAGTCTGGGGACTGGCATGCGGACTACATTTCATTTCACGACACGACGCCGGTTTGGAATGATACGCAGAAGCTTTTCCTCCCGCCTGCTCACCAGTATCGCAAGGACTTTACCGCTGGCAAAACCATTAGGCGTGCGACTATTTACGCAACGGCGCTAGGTATTTATGAGATGTATTTAAATGGTTACCGCGTCGGTGACGCACGGTTTGCCCCAGGCTGGACGGATTATCATAAAAGTGCATATTACAATACGTATGACGTGACATCGTTGGTTAAGCGTGGGAAAAACGCCTTCGGAGCCTGGGTGGGCGACGGTTGGTACTCGGGTTACATTGGTTTTGGTCTTTTGGCGGGCATGGGCACCGAACGCATAGGCCGAAACACCTACGGTAAAACACCAGCCCTGATGGCCCAGTTGGAAATCGAATACTCTGACAACTCACGCCAAATCATTCCGACCGACAAATCGTGGCGTGAAACCGGGAATGGCCCGATTTGCGAGGCGGATTTTCTGATGGGCGAATATTATGATGCGCGAAAGGAAATACCGGGTTGGACGAAGGCCGGTTTTGACGACGCAACATGGTCGCCAGTGATCCTGGCCTCCGAAAACCGTTCCGTGCCGGCGACGTTTTATGAATATAATAATCCCAGGACTGCTGACAACAGCCCAAAAATCGAGGGTCATCCTGTCAATCTCGGCTTCAAGCGTCCTCCTGAATTAAAATCGTTCCCGGGCGTGCCCGTGTGTCCAGTGCAAGAACTCAACCCGATCAGTCTCACCACGCCGACGAACGGCGTATACATCTTTGACTTGGGCCAGAATATTGCCGGGGTCGTGCGCCTGAAAGTCAAAGGAACAACTGGGACAACCATTCGCTTGCGGTATGGCGAACAGTTGCATGCGGACGGCTCTTTAATGACGGAGAATCTGCGTAAAGCGCGATCGACTGATTATTACGTTTTGCGCGGCGATCCGCGCGGCGAGATTTACGAGCCGCGCTTCACTTACCACGGATTTCAATATGTTGAAGTCACAGGATATCCCGGCAAACCAAATCTTGATGCAATAACGGGAGTTGCCTTGCAGAGTGCCACTCCGTTGACAAGCGATTTTGAATGCAGTGATCCGATGGTAAACCGCCTTTTCAAGAATATCGTTTGGACGCAACGCGCGAACTTTCTGGATTTGCCGACCGATTGCCCGCAGCGCGACGAACGCTTCGGCTGGATGGGCGACGCTCAAATTTATGTGCATTGCGCCACGCTCAACGCAGACGTGGCTGCATTTTATACCAAATGGTTGCGTGAGGTGATGGCAGCGCAAAGGCCGAGCGGCACTTTTCCAGGCTATTGTCCATTTCCTTTTCAAGCCGGTTGGGATTTTGGTACGGCGTGGTGTGACGCAGGCGTGATTTGTCCGTATGCAATCTGGCAAGCCTACGACGATAAGCGTATTATTCAACTGTGCTGGCCTAATATGGAGAAATTCATGGCGTGGCGCAAAGCCTCGAGCACCAATTATCTCGGTATCATTCATGGCAATGATTGGGGCGACTGGCTCTCGTTTGGTCCAAAAACACCGCTGGATTACGTGGACACGGCATATTTTGCTTACACGGCAAACCTGATGTCCCAAATGGCGGCTGCCATTGGTAAAATTGAGGAAGCAGAAGATTACCGCCGGTTGTTTGAACACATAAAAACTGCGTTCAACCAAAAGTATGTGCAGCCTGACGGATCGCTGAAAGTGGATAACGAAACAGCTTACGCACTGGCACTTTACATGGATTTGCTCCCGGCCGACCTTCGATTAAAGTCCGGTAAAATTCTTGCGGACAAACTGCGCGGGGGCGAGATGGACGAAAATTCAGGCATGACCACCGGTTTTCTCGGCACCCGACCATTACTACCGGTTTTGACAAGCGTCGGGGAAAATGACCTCGCAGTGAAACTTTTTCAAAGCCAGAAGTTTCCGTCGTGGGGTTACGAAGTGGCGCAAGGCGCAACAACCATCTGGGAGCATTGGGACAGCTACACCAAGGCCCATGGCTTTGGCGGAGTGGACGGCAAGCAAAACGCCTCGATGAATTCATTTGCCCATTATTCGTTTGGCGCAGTTTGTGAATGGATGCTTGGAGACTTGGCGGGAATTCAAAGTGATGGGTCTGGCTACGATAAAATTATTATTTATCCCCACCCCCCTTCTCCAGGGAGCAATCCAGAGCATGCGCCCATTGAATGGGTCAAGGCGCATTATGATTCGATCCACGGTCGCATAACCAGCAATTGGAAACGCATCGGGAATACCTTTGAATTGCAAACAACTATCCCTCCCAATACCACAGCCACGGTTTATTTACCGACGTCTCAATTGGAAAACATCACCGAAAGTGGCAGGCTATTGACAAAGACGAGTGGCATCAAGCTGCTTGGCCTGCAAGGAGATTGTGCCCTTATCGCAGTCGAGCCGGGTGATTACGACTTTGTATCAACGCTCCGCCCAAAAGCGACCACACCGGACTGGACGGTCGATTTGGAGAAGCTGGATTTGACGCGGATGAGTCAAGGTTGGGGTACGCCGCAGGTAGACAAGTCAGCAAGTGGAAGTCGGCTCTCCATTGGTGGTCAAATATTTGCGCATGGGGTTGGCACGCAT
>Ga0302277_1003234_pt1 | contig 11236 bp, 14 predicted proteins | sample III_Bog_N3_1_FD_198759 | JGI IMG/M metagenome (GOLD analysis project Ga0302277, IMG submission 198759) | Peat permafrost microbial communities from Stordalen Mire near Abisko, Sweden - III_Bog_N3_1 | ecosystem: Environmental > Terrestrial > Soil > Wetlands > Peat | place: Sweden: Abisko... | reverse complement strand
CATTCGTGCGCCACTTGGCTGAGAATCCGATTGTGCCGACCGACGCATTCCTGAAGGAAATGCTGAATCGGGATTTCTTTGGCGGCATGGACTGGACCGACCCTCAAGTATTCAAGTTTTGCACTGAGTGGCAGCGCCGCATGTTTGACGCGCCGGAACCAGAGATGATTGGCAATGAAGAAATAGGCCGGTTCTGTGGGCGGTATCAGCGTATTGATGATGCTGTGCGCGAAGCATACCTCCGAGGCCAACAATCGCACAAGAAGGAAGAATTCCAGTTCGGCGCAACTGGCTTTGAGCCAATCACCGGACACCGTCCCAATTCGCAAGTAGATAAGGATGGCGGGGTGATAGGAGTTGACTACTACCGCCGAACATTTGACGGCGGCTACGCAAAGATGGACGGGCCGGTAGACGTGACACCGGAGCCGGAAGTGCCAGAAGAAACCAAAGACTTTTCTGCCTGGGTCGATGTGAACTACCCAAACGATCCGCGCAACCCTGAGTTGAAGACACTGTTCGGAACGGCCTACCGTCGCGGCCAGAGATCAAAGGAGACTACAAAGTGAGTACGACAGGACAACCCTTAAATCCACTCTCCCCCGAGAGCGGCTGCTACTGCCCCTTGTGCCGAGACCAGCGTCAAGACCGGACTATCGATATGGTGCGGGACCGCGGGAATGGCGTCTACCGCTGCATGTTTGGTCACATCTTGCCGCCAGAAGCTCTCCGTATGTTGCGACCCGACATGAAGCCGTTTCTCTGCAAGGAAATCCCAGACCCCAACCTGGACATCAAGCCCGAGATGTGGCTCCGCAAGGCCCTCTGGGAACCATTCTCAAAGAAGTATGATGGCCGGGTATGGGCGACGATCAACGCTGTCATCCAAACCATGTTGGACGGAGATTTTTTATTCTTGAGCGGGGACTGTGTTCGGAAGTTGAACGCGGCGGGAGTCCACAAGGAAGAGGAAATCCTGGCGGTTGTCAGGCGCAACGCAGAACTGGTGGCAGAGAACGAAAGCCTGCAAAAGGCGAGCACCACCATGGCATCCCTGTTCGCCAGCGCCGCAAAATCGATTGGAATTGGGGAAGACAACTCAGGGCAGTAGTGTTACCTTTGTAACCAGTCATGCCTCTGCCCGCCGAACTTGCCGAGCAACGTCCTGAGTACCAACTCGAAACCGAAGTCCTCAATTGGGCCGAGGCGGTGGATCAGGAGATGTGCGCCGAGGAAGCGGCGACTCCTGAGTTAAAGAACTTCGAGCGCATCATTGACTTCCTCGAAGGCAAACAGTGGTCCGCCAAGGCTCGTTACGGCCGCTCCCGCCCGGTAGTGAACCGTCTCGTCCGCCAGTTTATCGAGATGGTAGCATTCCTTACCGACATCCAGCCTGACATTCAAGTCCACTTTACAGACGCCATCGAAGGGTACTCGGAGATTGAGGACCTGATGAACCGGATGCTGGTGGACTGGGCCTACATGCAGGATTTCGAGATTGAGCTTGCAATGGTGGTCATGTACGGATTGATATTGCAGGCGCCGGTCAAGGTGCAGTGGAATCCGTTTTTGAGAGGCGGGATGGGGGATGCACAGGTTCTTGCTCTATCGCCTCTCGATTTCGCGCAGATCGGTTCTACGGGAAGTCTCAAGGAAGGCGCTGAAGTTTGCCGGATGCGGCAGGTCGTCACGAAGCCTTGGCTTGTCCGCAGATTTGGCGATGTAGCTATGGGGGTTCAGCCGGACGCGGAGACGGAGCTATCTTCGACCGCCATGCGCCCCAACACGATTTCATCGAAGCGCTGGCAGAGACTTTCCCCGCTGATGCGGAACATGGCATCGAAACTGGCCCACTCTAATTCCCGAGACTCTTCCAGCCGGTATCCGAAGTGTGTCTACAAAGAATTCTGGTTCAAAGATGACAGCGTTTGGGATGGATCGGAATCGATCGTAGTCGGCAATCCGCTTTGCTCGTGGTCGTACATCGTAGAGCCTGGGATGCCGAAGTATCCCCGCGGACGAATGTTGGCGCTTGCCGGCGGCAAGGTTCTTGAGGACGCGCCGAATCCTTATTGGGATGGTCGGATGCCGTTCGCCATCTACCGGCCCATGCGGGTGCCGTGGAAATTTCATGGATTAGGAGTGCTTGACCCCCAAGTGGCAATTCAGGCGATCACTAACCGGATCGAGGGGGGAATCTTAGACGTTATTAACTCGACAGTAGAGCCGAAACTGATGGGGCCGCAGACGGCTTTCAGCGAGCAGGACAAGGATTCAATCGATCCGGGCCAACCAGGAGGGAAGCTATGGTATCGGAACAACACACCTTCGATTCCGCAATTTGTTCCCCCGCCTCAACTCGGAGCGTATGTCCAGCCGATGCTTCAGGAGTTGGTAAAAGAGATGGCGGCGTCCTCTGGAGCGTCTGCCATTTCGCAGGCATTAGGCAAGAAGCAGGTACCTGGCGGCGATTCGATGGAAATGATTCTGGCGTCCAGGTCATCGAATATCCGGCTGTTCTCGCGGAGCCTGCAATCGTTTCTGGAGGATGCCGGATCGATGGTTGTGGCGAGAAAACTCCAGTTCGAGACTGCCGACAAGCGGATTAGCCAGTACGGATGGAAGGGTTTGACGAACAACGATTTCAAACCATACTACCGGCATCTTTGCCCGGTCGGGATGGAGCCGGAAGAGTTTGTCCGCAAGATCGGATTGACGATCCAGCGTGGGACGCTTCTCTCTGTCGAGCGCATGGATAAGCTCACGTTGATGTCAAACCTGCGCAAGGCGGGAGAAATAGACCACGTCACATATCTATCTTTCTTAAACAAGCAGTTCAATGCCAACCTCAACATCGAGCAGATCGGGCAACGTCTCGCCGCCGAAGCCGCAAGCAAGGCGAAGTCCGCCATTGTGGTTGAGCAGGCGAAGGATCAAGCCAAAGAGCAGGCTAAGGCGCAGGCGAAGGCTCACGCGGCCTGAGTTTTGCACCTCAAAACACCCCTAAGATAAAAACTTTCGCGCTGTGCTTGACAGATTCCGCAAAACCCCTATGCTCAATCTCAGATTACGAAAGTAACAGAGCAATCCGTTACCGAGTAGCCTCGTTAAGACCGGCAACGTTAAAACCGGACTCCTGAAAGGAGGCAACGCTTATGCGTCATACCAAGCGTTCCAAGAAACGTGCTTCCAAGCGCGTTTCCAAGCGCACCAAGTAATTTTTGGTGCTGAAGTTTAATCCGTGGGGCTGATCCAAACCATCAGCCTCACCGCAATATCTGGAGTAGCGACAATGGCACAGGACCCCGGCGAGAAGAACAAAATTGTAGAGGACTCCTACGGTCCTGGCGTGAAGAACCCGAAGTTGAAGAAGGGTGTATATCACGCCATCGGAGCGGCCTACAACGATGAAGGCAAAGTGCCGAATCGTGGCGGAACCTCCCCGAACGTGAAGACCGGATACCCCGAGGACGGTCGATAACCCAATGGCGACGAGCGGCGTGGTAGCGGACAGTTTCGGTGGACCGGCAAGGGGCAGAAGCTCAACGCCTCCGGACTACTACTCCACGTTCATGTCGATGCGCAAGAAGGGCTCCCCCGAGCAAAAGCCGAAGATCAACGATGACGAGACGCAGAAAGCCTTGTCCGCCGTCATGCAGGTTTTTGACAAGCTCGAAGCCAAGGCGGGCGGAGCGAAGGACCCCAATCTCGATGCCGCGCGGGACGCAATCAAGAAGTACGCGGCCTCCAAGAAAATTGACCCCGCATCTTTGACCGGCGAGAAGGCTCCTGCCGAAGGGCAGACTCCTCCCCCCGCCGACACACCACCCCCGCCCGCGCCTGGCAGCGCAGACGCTTCGCAGGAAGCGCCACCGGCGTAACCCAAAGAGGACTGAATAACCATGGATCTGAAGGATTTGTTCAAAGGCGTTCTCGATGACGAAGCAATCGCCAAGATTGAGGCGAATAGCACGATCAGGACGCGGCTGCAACGCGGCTCAGAGTTGGTCGATTTGCTCGACACCGGCGAAGTCCCGCCCGAGTTGCTCAAGCCGGGTGCTGGTCTTTCGCTGACCGACCTGACGAACGCCCTCAAGACCTCGCTGACCGACTTCGAGACGCGCTTCACGCCGAAGATTGATGAGCGGGTCAAGGCCATCACCGAGCCATTGGTTGAGAAGTTTACCTCCGAACTCGCCGCGGCTTCCTCCCGCGCTGCATATCTTGCCGACACGATGGGTCAGATTCGCCACGAGCACAAAGAAACCTTTGGCGAGACGTTCGACGAGACGAAGTTGAATACGTGGGTCAAGGAACAGATTGCCGGCGGCCGGAACTTCGGCAACGTCCGCGAAGCCTACGATGCCTGGACCGGCCCGCAGCGGAGGGATAAGGAGTTGGCCGCCGCGCGCGAAGAGGGCAAGCGGGATGCATTTTCGGCAAAGACTGTACCGGGAGTGTCGTCTTCGCCGGCAACCGGGATACGCGAGAAACTCCGCGCCTTCCACAGCGGGAACAACAGCGGAAAGACCCGCACAGAAGTTTTGGATGAAAAACTGGCCGCGCTCGACCGCCGCAATCAGGCGGTAGCGTAGCCGGGAGCAAGACCAGAAAGATTTCGATAGGGAGCAAACATCATGCCGTTGAACTGGAATAACATCTCGGCCATCACGCTGCCGGATATCGTGCCCGAACTGTACGACAACTATTACAAGTTCTCGCCGGTCTTCTACCTGACCTTCAAGGGCACCGGTACGAAGGACTACACGGGCGGCACATGGATTCAGCAGCCGTTTGTCTACGCTCCCCTGAAGGGAGGTTCTGCAGCCTTTGGCGAGACGTTCGACATCTCGCAGGTCCAGAACATCACCGCGATGACGTTCAACCCGAAGTTGTACTGGGTGAACGTGACCATCGACGAAGCGCAACTCGCGGTGAACCACGGCAATCAGAGTGTGATGGGCTATGTGGAGACGCAGTTGACCGGCGCCGCGCAGACCATGGCTCAAAACCTGATGACCGACTTCTACCTTGACGGTCAGGGTGCCGCGGGCGGTTCTCCGGTTACCTCAGTTGACGGCATCCGCGCCGCATACGATGACGGAACCAACTTCCCGAGCTACGGCAACGTGTCGCGGGCTCTGGTCGGCTCCGGCGCATCGAGCGGCATCAACGGGTACTACATCAACGTGAACGGAACCGTGTCGTTCCCGCAGATTCAGACCGCTTACGGGCAGGCAACCTTCGGCCCGGTGCAGCCCAACCTGTTCTCGACCACTCAGGTGGTCTGGAACGCGCTCTGGAACAAGATGGTTCCGGCGCAGCGCGTGATGGACAACTTCGGCCAGGAAGACACGCAGAACATCGGCTTCCGTTCCTTCCGCTTCAACGGCCAGCGCGTGGTGGTCGATCAGTATTGCCCTGCCGGATATTTCTACGGCATGGACACCAACTCGCTGTTGGTCTACATCTCGACGCAGGAGCAGTTCGCATTTGGAACGACCGGATTCAAGGAACTGCCAAATGCGCTTCAGGCGGCTTGCCAGCTTTGCTACATCGGCAACATCGTGGTCGGCTCGCCGCGCAACGGCTTCGTAATGGCCGGCATTACTGGTTAAGTTGTCGAAAACAGAGGATTTTCGCTCCGATAAGCACTCAAGGGAGAAATAGCAATGGCAATCAATTCCATCGACTTTCCGAATCTGAGCAACCCGTTCACTCAGATTGACGCGTATGTGGCACCTGGGGCGAGCGGGTCGTGGGGCTACGCTTACGGTGCGCAGAACCAGCCTGGATCGGTGTATCAGATTCCTCCGGCCATCTTTTCGCAGTACACGAACTGGCTGTACGCGCCGGCAATCACAATTCTCGGCACCACGGCGACCAGCAAGAACGTGACGGCGGTCAACATCAACACTTCGGCGCTTTCGGTTGGCATGGCTGTCATCGGTTCGGGAGTCGCTGCGGGAACCACGATCGCCGCGATCCCGTCGTCTACGACACTGACCCTCTCTCTGGCGACAACTTCAAGTGTGACGCTCGACCAGTTGACCTGCTTCTATCCGACACCGGCATCGTCAAATGGCTTTGCGCCGATCCTCAAGTATGTGCGCTACCAGAGCACGAACAACCCGGCCCTGAATGCTTACCCGAGTGTGGTCTACTACGCAGATGGGACTGGAACGCTGGTCACTGGGTATGCCAACGAAGCCTACGGAGTGACCGCAAACAACGCGGCCCTGAATCCGAACGCATGCGCTGGCGTCCTGCTGCCAAACAGCACATCGCTCGGCATCAGCGGATCGGCCTCGGCAACCGCATTGAACGGCAACTGGTGCTGGATTCAGGTTGGCGGCCTCTGCCCTGGAGTTACGGCTGTTGCTTCATCGGTAATCGGCGATACGCTGTCGGCTTCGGTGACCACCACGCAGTCATTCACCGTTGTCCGCACGGCGCTTGGCACAGCGAACCCATACAGTCGCTACCTCGGCACGGTGTGGTCGAATCTGTCCACGAATACCACGGCCGACATTCTGATCAACCCGATCTTGGCGCTGTCGTAAGGAGCAGTAATGGCACTCACTTTCAAAGGACTACCGGAGCAGAACTACCTTATCGGCCCTAGCGCGGGCTGGCGAGCATTTCAGGCCACGCCGGCAGCTTCCGATTATGTGACGGGGGGCTACTTGATTACGCCCGCGCAAGTCCAGATGTACAACATCATCGGCGCTGTCGTGATCGGGACCAAGTATCAGTCGGGTGGAACGATCTTCTGGCAGATCAACCAGCCGGCCGCAAACTACGGTACGACACCATCGGAGTCCCTGACCGGAGTCTACCTGACGGCATGGGAAGCGTCCGGTTCAACGCCATCTGGCACAATCTCGATTCCGGTTGGAACTAACGCTGGAACCACTGGCCCTGTCTATGCGGATACGGTAGCGAATACGTTGACCACAACAGGCGCAGCGACTTCGATTACCAACGCCACATTTACCGGTGCGGCAGGGTCGGCGGCAGACTTCTCTGAAGTTGCGGCATCGACGGACTTGAGCGGATTCCCGTTGTGGATTCTTTTCATAGGTTACTGATCGCGGGTTGCATCGAATGTCCACCGGGCGGCTCGGAAGCGGGCCGCCATCTTTTTCTTGAGGGGTAACATTGCTGCAAGCACCTCCATCGCCGCCCGGACAACTGCTCCCGAACGGGACGCAGCCTTACTCGTCCCAAATGAATTTCGGGGCGATGCAGGGCCGTTGCATTGCCGAAAACCCGGACTGTGCCACCATTGCCGGGCAGTGGATCAATGACGGGGTTCGTATCATCTACGATCGCCGCAACTGGCACGGTCTGCTTATTCAGGGCCAGGTAGTCTCTCCGCAAGTCTATAAGGGAGGCTCTGTCACAGTTGCCTTCAACTCTCAGAACGTAACGGGAGTAGGAACAACTTGGACTACAGCGCCGGTCAGTCTTGTCGGCCAGCAGTTGCGTGTAGGCTTCAACACGCCAATCTATACAATCACTGCGGTCAACTCGGACACGTCGCTTACATTGAATCTTCCGTGGGGATGGAACTCAGGAACCTACGGCTACTTTGTCGCGCAGTACTACTACAACCTGGGCGGAAACATCAAGTACGTGTACGAGATGAAGAATCTCCTACTCGGCTATCGGATGTGGACGAACCTCAACCAAAGGACGCTGGACTCGACAGACCCGTGGAGAGCGCAGCAGTTCTCGCCTTACGGCATCGCTCCCCTTCCTCCTGACCAATCGGGCAACTACATGGTCGAGATGTACCCGGTGCCGATCATTCAGCAGGGATTCCCGTACATGGCCTATATCCAGCCGCCGAACCTGATCAACGATGGCGACTGGCTCCCCCCGTTCATCCGGGCTGATATTGTGGTTAAGTACGGCATCTCGCAGGCGCTTGTTTGGCGCGGGCCGAAGAAGAATCCGTATTACGATCTTGCGCGATCGCAAGCCTTGATGAAAGAATTCAATGCAGAGCTGGACCAGATGTCCAGGGCTGACGAGAATTTGTACCGGGCAGATGTGCAATGGGCCGTCGAACAGTTGCCGATGTACAACCCTGGGGGAGCGGCATGGGCGGCCGCACATATCAGCACGGATAATCAATCGGGCGCTGGATGGGGATTCGGAAGCGGAGATTGGGGATGGTAACGGCATGAGCTCCAAGTGCGATATGTGCGAAGCAGTCGTCTACCGGCGAATTTACAGCGCCGAGGCGAAGAAGTTTGTTGGAGTGGACTGCGGGTGCCAAAGCGTATTCAGTGGTCGCAATTCCTGCCAAGATCCATTCGCAGGGCTCACGCTCGAGCATGTACATGGCCCCGATGGCAAGCCGATGCGATTCGAGAATTTGCGCCAACTGGCAGCGTGGGAACAACGCAGCGGCCAGGTGCACGCGGTCCTCTCTCACGGTGAGAAGTGGATGCCATCCGACTGGACCCCGCCGACCATGCCGCAGTTGATGCGACCCAGGGATCAGCGAGATCACGGCAGGATGGTCAACACAATCGACGGTCACAGGGTCATCAGCGGCAACGGATTCACGGCGCGGGTGAGAAAGGGTTAAGGCTATGGCGAAGCAGATACCGATGGACGATTTTGAAGCGCAACTGACCCGCCGCGATGCCCGCGGATGGGGCGCGGATGTAACGCGGAACTCGGTCGCGGCCAACTCCGATTTCATGCTTGATTCCGAGCGGCTGAGGACGCAACCTGTTTACGAGCCATCGGCCAAAGAGAAGCGCGAGATCAAAAAGGCTCGGCAGGGCGGCGGGAATCAAGCGTATCCAGTTGCGATGAGTGGGCGGTTTGTCGATAAGCCGGTGGACGTGCTTAGGGGTATCAGGGGCTTTCAGGGCAAGCAGGTTTACCGGAGCGCGTACCGCGCACCAGGTGAGGAGTAACCAAGATGCCACGCAGAGCATTTAGAGGAGTAAGAACCTTTGCAGTTAGCCCTATTCCTGCATTTGGAACCGTCACGACAGCGGCGGCTGCACCAACCTACGATCAATTTGCCGGTAACGTGACGGGGGCGAATCCGAGTCAAACGACCCTTGCGGTGAGTTCCACGGGCGGCTTCCGCAGCGGCGATCCTATTATCGTTTGCACAACCTATCCGGTGATTGGAACGCCAAATGTCGGCTGGGTGGTCAATGTTCTTTCGGCAACCTCGATGACAGTCAAGGGATTGACTCAGGCGGTTGCGAGCGGCGCCTTCGTTGTATTGAGCACGGATGCCGAAACGATTCTGATTCAGGCCATCGGAACTATTACCGGCCCAATCTACGTTGGGACAGCGAGCAGTGTTGCATCCGGCGATTCGAGCGTGTTTTACGAATTGGCTACGGCCGGAGTCCTAAGCGAAGCGACGAGCGGAATTTCTCACGGTTGGAAAACATCCGACTACTGGTTGGCGGATGCTACGAGCGGAGATAGTTTCCTCGCTTCGTACTCGCAGGCTTAAGCATGAGCGGAACACTTCAGCAGTCGGCCTATAAGGTTGAGGATAGAATCGAGGAGCCGGAGGGCGCTGCCGTATTTTGGAGCGAGCAGGCAGAGATTTTCACTGGCCTGGTCGAAGCCATATCCGAGGCTCTCTTGCTTGTTGGCCGTCCCGTCCAGCTCGTCAACCAAGTGTTCTCTCTTGTCCCGAATACACCGTGGCAGACCATGCCGAGCGGCTTCCTTTGCATCACTGACGTTCAGGGTCCGGCAAGTCAAGTCTGGAAGTGGGATTTGAGGTCCATGGACTATCTTCTGAGCGGAAACGCGAGCACTGACTGGGAAAACGATGTGACGAGCGGGCAGACCATCTACAGGTGGTTCCCTCTCGGGTTGGGTGGTCAGTTCGGAATCTGGCCGAGTGTTCCTCATGCTCAGAACGTCACGATTACCGGGCTCCAATCCCCGGTCGTTAGTGGATGGCCCTACTCTGGATCGCAGACAATCCCGCTGCATGACGAGTTTTTTCAAGCCATCGAAAAGTATGCCGCGAGCTACTGTCGCCTGAAAGAAGGCGGCGCGGAGTTTCAGCAAGGTGTTATGTTGTATCAGGAGTTTCTGTCAGAAATGCAGCGGATGACCCAAATAGAGGACCGTCGTGATCCTTACATCTTCGGCAGATCGACCGGAGCGGCTGCGGATCGTGGGCAGAGGCCGGATCAACGATAGTCCGTAAACGGAGTGGAGGAAACGAATGTTTGACCAGCAAAAGAAGCACGATCCATCAGACTTTTGGGGAGTAGCCCGCAAGTGCCGCGTATGTCTGCCAGCGGTGAACATCCATCACAACTTCTGCCAAACCTGCCTTTGTCGGGGATATGTGGCTGTCTGCACAAACTGCGACGGCACCGGAAGGGTAACCAACGTGATCACTCCCGGTCTGAAGCATCAAATGAGCGGTCCATGCCACTGGTGCGGAGGCAAAGGAACGTTTGCGGTGACGAAGGAATACTACGAGGCGCACAAGGACCCCGAGGAAGACAAGTTGCCTGTGCCTCAAATGCCGCACCTGGCCGAGAAAGAAACACTGCTTCCGGACGGTCAAAAGCCTTTGCTCTCGGCTACGCTGTAAGGATGGTGGACCGTGGGACTGAGACTCGCCGCAGATGTGTTGATGGAGGTCAGTTACCACGTCGTCGAGCCTGTCCTCCTCACCACCCTCACATCCAACGTGACGGCCGGTTCTGGGGCAACGGTCAGCATCGCTTCAATGGGAACTCCAACCAACGCGCTCTACGTTGGCGCACTCGTTGTCTTAGGCTGGCAGGCGTCAGACGTTGAAATCGTTACGGTCATCTCAGTGGGAACCAATTCCTTCACTGCTAATGTGGCAAACAACCACACATCCGGCGAAACGGTTCTGAGCCCGACATTTCCTCTCCAGCAGGCCACCGATCCTATTTTCACCCAGGCCGAGATGCTTGGCTACCTGGCGCGAGCGCAGAACGAGTTTCTGAGCCAATGCCCGGTGGTCTACGCGATGGCGACGGGACAGACAACATACGGGCAGTATCTCCAATCGGCACCGACCAACATGATCGAAATGGAGCGGGTGTCGCTCTCGCAGATGAGCCTTACCGGGGTGTCGCTATCCCGCAACGGAACCGGCACAGTAACAGCAACGTTCGGCTATCCGCACGGTTTGGTGCAAAATCAGACCTTCACTATCTACCAGTCGGTTGACACATCGTTTCTGGGG
>Ga0302277_1003228_pt1 | contig 11256 bp, 13 predicted proteins | sample III_Bog_N3_1_FD_198759 | JGI IMG/M metagenome (GOLD analysis project Ga0302277, IMG submission 198759) | Peat permafrost microbial communities from Stordalen Mire near Abisko, Sweden - III_Bog_N3_1 | ecosystem: Environmental > Terrestrial > Soil > Wetlands > Peat | place: Sweden: Abisko... | reverse complement strand
TTCATGCAGACAGTATCAGTTTGCAGTTTCAGCTTGTCGAACCGCAGCCGATCCGGCCGTTACGAAGCCCTTGTTTTTACAATGCGTGGAGAGGTGGCAGAGTGGTTTAACGCGCACGCCTGGAAAGTGTAAAAACAGGTTCTGCCCTCAACCGGACTCACGAATAATCACCAGTGTTCATAGGCATATCGTCCACTTCCAGACATCCAGCTGAAGACCCCGAAACACCCCCAAAAAGACCCCAAAACAGGCAAACAGTATCAGATTGCAGTATCAGATTCAGGTTTTTGAATTTTCTGCCTTCCACCCAGTTCGTCATCTCGGTCGCCAGCAATTCCCGGTGATTTCCGCCTCGCTTGATATCCCGATCCATCAGCAAACTACCGGACATGACCAAATAAACCCGATGCAGTCACAAATGGTTAATTATTTTATACAAGCCAGTCCCATCAGGTTCTGGGTATTTTTCTTGAAAAACCTTCTGTGCCAAACCTGGGTTGCGGATGATTTGGGATAAATACATATCCAAGTGATGCCCATTCATATCAATCAGAAAAATGTCGTGGAATTTTAAAATCCCATTTTCATCAAGAAATATTGCCGAAATCCTCTCATCCCCACCTTGATTTTTATAGGTTAGCACCAATTCCTGTCTCTGACCATGGGTTTTATGTTCAGTGATTTGGCCAACTCCCTTTCCCCTAAACCAGTTTTCTTTTATCATCCATCCCCACACTTGACTGCCAATATCAGTTTGAAAAGTTCGGATTCCGGTAAAATCCTTTGCGTCACTGTTTAAAGGCTGAACCATTTTAGTCCACAACCCCATTGGAGTTGTAATGTCTGGACCGGGGGAATTGGTGTCTAGTTGGGGATTGCGAAGGAAAAGATAAACACCGAGGATGACAACAGATAGAATAATGAGCGCAATCATCAATTTTGACTTCTGACTGGCATTCTTTGCTCTCTCCATAAACATGCTGGCCGCGCCTTTTATTCCCGCCAAAAATTGCAATGGGGATTCTGATTTTTTGTGCAAACCTGCCGGTTTTAATTCCGGCCAATACGGATTTGGCAGACTTTCGGATCTGCTCGGCACAATAATGGCTCCTCTTTGGGCAGTTGAGGTTTCGGGCTTGGGGATTGGCGGCAGAGTTTCCGCGCCCAAACTTTGCGGTGTGGTGTTTGGAGTTGCGACATTGGGAGGCTCTGAAATTGTCCCTTCGTTGGGTTTAGTTTTTGGCGGTTCCGGGCAGACGGGCGGTTGTATTGAATCGGTATTTTCCTTCTGTGAGTCATTTGAGCCAGATCCTGTCGCACCTCGCTCGATTGGGTCCGGTTCCACAGGCGTCGGCAGTGTTGATGGCTGTGGTTTTATATTTGGCTCATCCGGCCATTGCGCCCACAATTTCTTTAGTAGATTTTCGAGTGCGGTATCCGTAGAAAGCTTCTTCTGGCCTAAAAACACCTCCACTTGAAATTTAGGATGCCGGCTAAAATCCGGACGCAAAAGAAATGGGGCATTTTTTCGTTTCTTGTCAGGATTTTCCCGGCGTATCAGTGAATAAAGGCAGGTATGATCAACTCGTTTTCCCGGCGCAAGTTCTTCATCAATTCCAAACAAATCCATCATCCATATGCTCGAATTGTCCTTTCCAAGTCCACGATCAAGAGAAGCCGCAGCGCTTCCAACTTCACCTTCAAAACGGAAGCTTTCCCCCGGCTTTCCAGATGCTACATGGGCAGCGTATTCAACCATGTAGAAACAGAGCGCCTTTACAGAATTTGTCCATTGAAAACAGGGGCGCGGTGACCCTCGATTCTCACATCGATATGGCTCTGCAATTTCGGGCATTGAAAACTCTGCTTTCAACAGAGAAGGAACTTCGCCGTTAAACCATAGTTTGAGTATCGGCCACCGTTTCCCAACGGCTCCCCCAGACTTATTTTTTTCCAGCTGCATATTTTTATGCAAATTGTGATGGAGTTAAAAGTGATGAATGCCCCGTATTCATTGACTTCTGAAACCATCTCCGAACCAATTCCACCATTCTGGAACCAAGGCATCAAAGTCATTTCATCGACATCTGTTAAAACACAATCACGCAAAGCAACAAATCTGTAAATGCTAAAGTGAAAACAGACAAAACAACTGAAAAAAACTGGGCAGGCATCAGCACCCTTCCGCCCCAGACAACCGCGCTCGCGCCGGTGGTGCCCACAAAGCTGCTTTTGACGGTCAGGGACTGCTCAAGCCTGACCTCGCTGTCGGAGAAAACGATCCTGCGCCTCCTCCATCGAGGCAAGCTTCGCTGCCTCACATCGGTCCGTCACAAACGGATTCCTGCGGCCGAACTCGCGCGTTTTATCCGCGAGAACCTGTGCTAATCACAAATGAAAACCATATTTTCCAAATTTGATTTAACGAACGATTGCGCAATCTGCCTCGTTGCAGGCGTGATTGTAGCCGGGCTCATGGCTTCACCCCGGCTATTTGCAGCCGTGTCGACCATCTACGGCACCCTGATGCTGGCGGCCTGCGTCTGCGGGCGGACGCGCCACGCAAGTTCGCCGGCCTTGAACGCCTCTCGCGCGTTTGAAGCGTTCGCCGGCACCTGTTTTGTCATTCCAGTCGCAAAGTTTCTGACAAGGATTATCCGCAAAGTCGCGCGCCGGAAAGGCGGCCCGGCGAAATGACCAGACCAGATTTGAGCTGGGTTCGCTGGCGGAACTCGTGACTCGCAACCAAAAGCCAGCCGGCTAAAAAGCCGGCAGTCGTCCAAAACAAGCAGACCAGTAAATACGGCGATAGTTAACACAAACAAAAAACAACAAAACACATGAAAAATACCAACATCATCACTCCCACCACCACCAGCGACGGCGCGTTCATCCTCGAGCCGCTGGCCTATGTGCCGACGGTCGGCCAGAAGCCTGGCAAGTTCATCGACATGCGCTGGGATCTCGAGCCCAGGAAGGACGGTGGCGCGCGCAAGTTCCTTGTCCTGGTCGTGGAACTGGACGAGAAGGATGCCCTCGGTCAACCGGTCCAGGTGCCCCAGTCGTTTAACATGCTGTCGGGGGGGCGCGGCTTGTCTGCGTTCAAGAATCAAATGGGGTCTTTTCTTGGCGCGCCTTTGACCCCGTTGCAGCTCGCGAAACTCACGCCGGCAACGGTGGTGGGCAAACCGGTCATCGTGGTTTACAAGACGGATCACCTCGGACACATCGTGTTCGAAAAGTATCTGCCAGGCAATGTGACCAAACCTGCGTGAGAGAAAACAACAAGCCGGGGAGGAGAGTCGCCGGGACTCTCCCCTTGGCCTAAATAAAACGAAAAATTATGCAATCGCCGAAAAATCCGGTCTCCGAGAATTCGATCAGCGGCACTTTGATTCGTGGATCGACCCGCGACAACCACAATTCCCACATGTCAAATAAACGCTTGTGCATCCCTCGCATTTTCAGGGTTTTACAATGCGGTTTTTTGCCCGCGTCGTTTTTGGGCAAATCAGGGCATTTCGGTGGCATTGGGGGCTCATGGGGACGCTTTGAAAATGGACGGTGGACGGCGGCGGCTTAAACCAAAACACAAGCAATCTAAAAACATTTTTTAACTATGAAAACTATCAAATCGACTTTTATGAAAATCACCGGCTGGAACCGCACGCTGATGCTGGCTAGCCTGATCGCGTTGATATGCGGCGCGGCTCCTGGCCAGCTTATGGCGGGCTGGGTATTGCCCTGGTATGGCAATGTCCTGCAAGACCAAGTCAAGCAAGCCCGTGACGCCGAAAAGGCCAGCGACCGGCGTGCTGCCGACGCCAAGAAGAAGGACGCGCTATGGTGCTTTCTTTCCGTGGCGCTCGGGCTGGCTCTTGCCGGCACTATCCACTACCACCGGAACAACCGCCAAGTGATCCAGAACGTGGTTCGCGAAGAGAAAATCGTGCGAACCCCGGCCCAAGATCTGGTCACCGACAAACTCGTCATTGATGGCCTGAATGTCATTTATGGGGCGCCTTCGGATCAAAAGCCGGCATTGGCCAACCTGCTCGGCCTGTTGATGGAACTGAAAAATCGCAATTTCTCGTTCAAATGCTTTTTCGACGCCTCAACCTTTTACACTTTGGAGGAGGCGGGCAAAACCGATGATGCCGATGCTTATCAGAATCTTTGCCGCAGCTTTCCAGACCTGTTTATCGAGGTTCCTGGCGGCAACCAGGCCGATGATTTTATCCTGGATTACGCCCACAGCCACGGTACGCCCATCATCTCCAATGACCGCTACCGCGATTATGAGGAAAAATATGTTTGGCTGAAATCCGAGTCCAATCGCCGGGTCTCGTTCCTCGTCCATTCAGGCATGATCCAGATTGTTCCGTTGGGGGTTCAGGCCAGCATTCCGTCAAACTCGGCTACGGCAATGTCATCGTTGTATGCAAGCTTCGGAAAACCTTTGCCTGTCAAAGCAGCGGCCAAATCGAAGCGCACTGTCAATCACGCTCCCATCAATGGTGTGCCGGTGTTGGCGAGGGTGTGATCTACCAGCGGCAAATTCTAAACCATCAAATATATTTTTATCGCCCAGCCCTCAGTTATATGAACATTAAACATTTCAAATTCAACACAAAGTATCTGAAAGATTTTGTGGTCGTGGAGGAGCGCAGAGGCGACATCAGCCTCTTCCCTCATACCGGCCAGTTAAAGGTTTTGCATGAAGCGCTAGAAAAGGAATTTCGCGCTCCATTGTCCCGGCCGATTTCTGGTGTAAATGCGTATTCGGACGATTATTGGAAGATCGTCCGCAAACTAGCCGTGTTTGCATTTTGCCACCTATTTAACTCTGGGCGTTCAGATAAATTGTGCCTTTTTTGCCTGCTCGATCCAAACAAAGTCGCCAGAATCACGATCGTCCAGAAAATCACCGAGCATACGCCGTTAGGGGCATGTCATCGGTTCATGTTCTACGGCGGCCCCGACTTCATTCACGAAATCCGAATGTCCGGCAAACAATTGGTGTTTGCAGATCACGTCCTTGAGAGGTTTAATCAGCGGGCACACAATTTGGTGATGGATCAACTAGGGTCATTCCTCTATTTATTTTTTGGGTCTCCAATAGTTGGGATGTCGATCAATAACGGGAAAGCCTTGGTCGTTTCCAATATTGACGAGTTCCTGGCATTTACCTACGAGGTGACTGACACGAAATATATCATCACCACTTGCCTAGACCAAAGCATTGTTCATAGCCTCAAACTCCACCTGCCGGCGAAAGCATTTAATCTTCATTACAGCGAATCATTTGTCCGCCCCAAAATACGCAACTGGAATCCGTTGGGGGTAATGTTCAATTATGAGGACAAATGGGCGGAGAAAAAGCCGTTGGAACCTCTCGCATTGCCGCCGCTGCCGGAAGATTGGGCGACAAAATGCCGAAATATCATTCCAATGGCTAGACGGACATTTGGGCACGGGGCCGATTCCCAATTGTTTTTCTTAGATGATCTTCCCGGCCCGCTTACAATTGAACTGCCTCCTGGGCAGGTTCTGACGCAATTCAATGAAGCTGCGTTCTTGTCGGAACAGTTTTTTGAAGAATTTAGATACCGGTTTGCCAAAGACCCAAGCATATTGCCAGGGTTTACCGGTCCGTTGACCAAGGATATCCTTACAAACATCATGGATAAGATTATCGATCTGGAATGCTAGCGTTTCGGCATATCTGGCTTTGATATCTCACCCCCAGATCTGACAGGTTGGTACCAAGTGAAAACCTAGAATTCATCTCATAAATATGGTTTTCGCCACTTTAATGACGTTTTAGGCATTTATGAGATGGCTTCTAGTATTCAGTAAGATCTTCCTCATGGGGAAAGCTTTCAGTGGGCGGTTCAATGTAATTTGATACTTTTAGATCAGTGAGCTTGATGGGTGTGTCGGCTGGCAGACTCACAAACCGCTTGTTACCGAAGACCCTTTTCTCTTCCAGCAGCTTCTTTTTAATCATCCACCTCACAGCTTTACGAACTTTGCGAAGTGTCAGGCCAGAGCCTTCGGCCAGCAGTTCGTAATTTAGCATCACCTTATCTTCCATTCTACCCATCGGTCCGACCCAGACCTTGCGTCCGTATTCGTTTCGAATTTCGTCCACCTTCTGTTTCAACAGGCTGACAATTGTGGCGTAAACAACGCTGGCGTCGAGGTTCATTTTGGCAACGATTTGATTATAATAAACCTTCGCCCCGTCTTCGCCTTCCCCACAACAGGCTTCGATCATATCGGGAGACGGGCTATAAAAACATTTGTGATAAAGTCGCCCTTCACCTTTTTTTATGATGATGAGCCCATTTTTTGCCAACTTCTGGAGCTTCTTGGCCAGCCCAGCCCTGGATATATATGGCAACGCTTCACTGATCCAGTCAGTCTTTAACCAGACCGGTTTTTGATGATTCCTGCGGTAGCGATAGCAGATGAAGTCGACAATCAGCGCTCCAAGAACATCTCCTTCGGTAGCGGACAGTACGTCACGGTAAATCGACACGTTGAGGAAAACTGACTTTTTAACCAGCGGCTTGTTGTTTTTCATGGAACCCGACCAGAATTACGATACCCGACCCGCCGGGTCAAACATTTTTATGCATTTTTGCCCGGCAAACATTGGGGTCTGCCAATCGAGCGCGAAAGTGGATGACGCTATGCAGCATCCCGTGTAGATGAATCAGACGCAAAAGTGGATGTATGGAGCGCGAAAGTAGATGTCATCGTGCGCAAAAGTGGACGTCTTAGATGCTACTAGAATCATCTCCTAGAATCCCCTGCCAGAATCAACACAAGAATCAATTCAGGAATAAATAACGAGATCTCGCTTCGCTCGATCTCGGGTTTTCATTATTTTTGAAAGAGATTTAGCGATGCGGCACTTGGCAGACCAACTCAGCGTAGGGTTAAGGCTTCGCCTTCGCGCCTTCGGCGCATCAGGCTCGCCCATCGCTCGCTGCGCTCGCTCGTGATGTTGCATATGACCTTGAGTGGCATAATTCTGAACCGTTGGCCTAGTTACGAACCCTCATTTTCAAAACAGCCCAGAACTCAAATGCGGGCGGTTGTGGGGCATCTCCTAGTTAACTCTTTCCACACATTTCTCCCCCCTGCTCCATTCACTAACTAACCCACACCTTATTAGTCCCGCCACTTTTTTATTAGTCTTGCACTTTTCTTGTTGACATTGTTTGCTAGAGTTAATATTATATTGTTATAAGAAGGTCAATCCTTCTTACCCACCACAGAACTTCAAGAGGTGTCGGCAAGGTCAGTTCGGCTTCCCAAACCAAAAAGTGTTCCGCAGTTGATGGCTACCGCTAGTCAAGCTAGTGAACTTGCGTAAATGCCGGAGACGACAGTTCCGGTTTAACCAATCCCTCATGCCCGGGAAAATGGGCTGAACACAATATATGACAGACACAACTACAATAGACCAACAACCCGGCCTCAACATCCGGTTTATGCTAGACGGCACCGAAGACAACTTCGTCCAGCCTTATCTAGCAAACGACGACAATGATGCACCCGTCCAAATCTCTAGATTGAGCGACAGTGAAAGTGAACAGCTCGCTGAACTAGAAAAGGACATCGACGAGGCCATGGAACACTTCAACGACATCGGCTTCCGGCTATACCAGATCAAGGCCAAGAAACTGTACCGCGGCACCCACACTACCTTCGCCGCATATTGCCTAGACAAGTTCCACATCTCTAGGGTACACGGCGATAGGCTAGTAAAAGCCTTCAAGACTCAGGAGATCCTGAAAAGAGAACCAGATGGTTCGGTTGTCATTCCTAAGACTGAGGCGGCGTTGCGTGGGCTGGGTGGTCTGGCCCCTGAAAATATCAAGAAAGTCGGCAAGCAATTGAAGGAGGATGGCTGTGAAAACCCTACTGCCAACGATGTCAATAAAGCAAAGGCCAAAGCAGTACCGGCAAAAACATCCAAGAATCCAGTCAAAGTATCAAAGCCAGAGTCCCTGAAGCTAGTGCTGAAGGACATTGATGAGACCGTAACGATGGTGGAGCAAGATCGCCCTAAGGGAGACATCATCGCTTCGCTCCACAAAGCCTCAGAAATCATCAAAGCACTGCTCAAGAAGAAAGGAACCGCCTAAACAATTTGGCGGCACTGGTCAGTGCTCCAAACCTGGTCTGACCAGTGCTGTCAACAATGGCTAGGCAATATCGCCTAGCCTTAACCCACAACCACACACATATATATGACTAAAATCATAGCAAAGATCCCGCCAGTCACGACCTTCGACCTGCCTCGCGGAAATTACCGCAGCAAGCTCATCAGGGCGAAGCGCCTCATGAAACAAACCGCTAAAGGGAGCCAAGAATGGATCCGGCTAGTTTTTGAGGCCGACGTTCCGGGCATGTCGCATCAGAGCCCTTGCGCTGGTCGCAACTTCGTGCTCGACCTGAGCCCGGGCAGCGACCTCCGCAACTTCCTCGAATCTTGGCTCGGACGCGATTACTTCATCGCGCATTCAGGTCAAGACCTCGACTTCGATACGCTGATTAGCCAGGAAGCCGACCTGAGCCTCTCGCATTACGAGGGCGAAAACTACACCAAGCCGCTGGTCATCATCGACTGCGTTTATCCAGCCGGAACAATCAAGACAGCACAAGCAACCACAACCAACAAATAAACCACCGACCACTGACCTTGGCTAAAACCAAAGGCCAAGGTCATTGGTCATGGCTCAAACAATATGAACACCAACAACCCAACAGCATCCACTGAAACCGATCCAGATTTCCTACCCATCGACGGCCCTGACACTGGTTTGCCATCATTTGTTCTTGCGATGCTCAGGACAGCCCAGATCGAGACGGCCAAGGATTATGAACGCCGGGAAATTACCTCAGAGACAATTAGTAGATGGATGAAGAAACACCGCAATCTCATCCCCACTACATACAGACCCAAGGAAATTAGGGAGCAATTGTGGCGGTATGGCGGAGAGATCAGGGGCGGTGGGGTCAAGATTGAATGGAGCGAGTTGCCTGAAGAGCATTACGGATCAGCCAGACACTATCATTTCACATTCACCAAGCTCTTTAAAACAGAACAGATGGTGGGTGAGCTGGCTTAACTATATGGAACCAATATGAAACAAGATCAATCAAATCCCAATCCCCTCCTCCATTCCCCTAGTCCAAGCTCCAGAATCGGTTCTGGCGCATCAATTGCCCAGACCACATCAGCACAGGGTCAGCACACGAGACGGGCTAAAAAGGCTGCCCAAGCTCCAAAGAAGGGGCTTAACGATAGTGGGGAGGGTGAACCGCAAATACTCGATTCCAAACGCCCCATACCCAACATCACCTACGACATTGAGGAGCTTCTAGATTGGCTAGAGATTCATATGCGAGGATCCCACATGAATGCCATTGAAAACTAATCATATGCGAATTATCCATAGTTTTCACAATCCCAATCATAGTAATACAATCCAAGATAAATCGAAGCAAGCAGAGTTCGAGGAGTTGGAGCGTGGCCTAGTTCACAAGTTCCTGATTCTGTCGAGTGTACCCAAGGATCTGGTTTACATTCGAGACCACCAGCTTCACCCCAAATACATGACGTTTGACGAATATGCTGAGACTAGATGGGGATTCGATGCCAAGAACATCGATGCCATGTCTGAAGCCGTTAATGTTGTCGAGGATCTGCAAACTAGTGGTATCCGAAACCTGCCCTCACCCACCTCTGCCTCCCAAGTCTTCGAGTTCTTTGGGTTGACCAGGACTGAGCGGGTTGAGTTGGCAGAGAGAGTTGGTCAGGAACTAGGACAAAGAGCAATGACGGCTGATTTCATCCACCAAATCAAGCGCCAGATGTTCCCTGCTAAGTGCGGGGATGATTTGGGCAGGCAAAAGTAAGGATAAACCAAAAGTAAGGATAAATCTGCTTCGAGCCCTTTTATCCATAGTAATCCAATATGAACCCGAATCAATCGAATCCTTACCTCCAGCGCCTCGACCAGCTCCAATCTGCTCGAAAGCAATACCGGGAACTTGAGTGGAGATTGAACTTTCTCAGAACAAAGGAAGCAGAATTACCCCAAAAGCCGACAGAAGATCAATTATGCACGATGTTTTCCCAGCCTACACTACCCAAACTCTTGAGCTGAACCTGCCCAAGCCCAGACATTTGCTGGAAGATCAAGGCCAGACTAGCCCAAGAACGCCAGCAGAATGGTTTAGCCAGCATTTCCCGGAGCAAGTCAAACAATTCGGATGTCCTTTTCTAGAGGTGCGTGAATCTAGATGTGATGGTTTTAGCACAGTCACTCCTTTAGCACCGAACATTGACTTCTTTGCTGCGATGTTGGGTGGAGATAAGAAGCTAATGGAGTCGGTGGTGTATTATGAGCCTGAGATGCAATTTTACTATTTTGAACCGGTGCTGCAATTATACAAGCCCACTACTCAAGAAAAGCTGCAATCGTATTATCGCGGCTTCATGATCCGATGTGCACAAGAACTGAACAACGATACCAGCAAGCTCAATCTGTTCGTGGAATTCAGGTCAGACAAAACAGCCAAAGCCGTCGTTCAAAGGGCAAAATCGATATTGGCTGCGGATTTGTCGTTCTTTAGCGCAACCAGTCCACATCAACGCATTAAAGGAGCTGAATTGCATGAGAGGCTGATGAGAGTTTTGTGTGAGACTATGCTAGAACGAAGTGAAGGGGCGTGTTTGACAGTGACGCAAGCATACCACGTATTTTGCAGGCTATCGGAACAACGCCAATTAGGTGAGTTGAAACGCTCGATGTTCAAGGAAGTGATGAAAGATTTGGTCAGGGATGTGCATGGGTTGGCTTTGCGTCGAGATGTGCTGGACAGTTTTAATAAACAACAGGAAGCTTGGAGAGGGTTGAAATTGGTCGAGCCTGAGGAATTGGCTGGATGATCCTGGGGCTGTTTTGATCCATTGTGTAGTTTTGGAAACTTTTTTGTTATTGTGAGGAAAGAATGCTGCTGAATTGGTGTTCGCCAGCCATCTGTTCAGCGAATCCCCGGCGGAAGTCAACCTGCACGAACTGCTCCGTCTCGCCCAGACCGAATTCAAGTCGGTCAAAACTATGGACGAGGAAGAACTGAAACAGGGCTGGCCGCATTTGCGCGCCGCTCTGGGCAAAGCGTTCTTTGATTGGAAAGGTAAATTTCGAATTGAGGTGGACAGAAGTCAGA
>Ga0302277_1003217_pt1 | contig 11273 bp, 9 predicted proteins | sample III_Bog_N3_1_FD_198759 | JGI IMG/M metagenome (GOLD analysis project Ga0302277, IMG submission 198759) | Peat permafrost microbial communities from Stordalen Mire near Abisko, Sweden - III_Bog_N3_1 | ecosystem: Environmental > Terrestrial > Soil > Wetlands > Peat | place: Sweden: Abisko... | reverse complement strand
TGCGACCATAGCCCCCTGTCGCGAGGATCACTTGATGAGCTCGAAAACGATGAAGTGTTCCATCATCCATATTTAGAGCAACCACTCCACGACAAACACCTTCTTGGTCCATGATAAGATCAATGGCAAAATATTCGATAAAGAACTCAGCTTGATGCTTCAAAGATTGCTGATAGAGAGTGTGCAAAATGGCATGACCGGTACGATCAGCCGCTGCACATGTTCGTTGGGCGATTCCCTCACCGTAACGTGTTGTCATCCCTCCAAAGGGACGTTGATATATTTTACCTGCTTCTGTGCGACTAAAAGGCACGCCGTAATGTTCAAGTTCGATAATCGCAGGAATGGCTTCACGGCACATGTACTCAATGGCATCTTGGTCGCCAAGCCAATCCGATCCCTTGATGGTATCATACATATGCCAACGCCAGTCATCCTCGCCCATATTGCCAAGAGCAGCAGAAATGCCACCTTGGGCTGCAACAGTATGACTGCGCGTTGGAAAGACCTTGGTGATACAGGCTGTTTTTAAGCCTTTTTCAGCCATACCAAAAGTCGCGCGCAAACCTGCTCCGCCTGCTCCGACTACAATCACATCGTAAGTGTGATCAATAAACTCATATGCCTTAGCCATTGCGTATTAAACTCCAAATAAAATTTTGACGATCGCAAGTGTGCCCAAAATGGCAAAAGAGGCGCATATCAGTTTGACAAAAAATATGCTCAATAATTTTACCTTCTCGCAATGCACATAATCTTCAACAACAACTTGAATTCCACTCGCTGTGTGATGCAGAGTTGTTAACAGAAAAAGGATTAAGAGGGTGGATGTATAGGGAGAGCGTATCCAAACAATGGCTTCCTTATAGCCTCCTTCAATGACGTTTTGAAAAAAGGTCGTACAGAAATAAATGCCAAGAGGAATAAGAACGAGCGAGGTTAAGCGCTGAATCCACCAATGCTGAGTTCCGTTTCTTGCGGATCCTAAGCCGCGGACACGTCCGAGAGCGGAGCGAAAGGATTTATCATCATATTTCATAAGGCAACCCCATAGATCTTAAGAGCAAGCGTTGCGGTTAAGAGAATGGAAAGTCCCAAGGCAATATAGCCAGAAGTGTAGAGACCTTTAATGGATAAAAAATAGCCAGCGTCCCATAGTAAATGCCGAAGGCCACAGAAAAAATGATAGAAAAAAGACCAGGCGAGACCAAAGAGCACAGTCTGGCCGAGAGGGGTATGACAATAACTTACAAAAATACTGTAAGATTCAGCGCCATCCACGAGGCTCGTGAGCCAAATAAAAAAAATAGGTAATCCTAGGGACAGCACGACACCGGTTATGCGATGAAAAATCGACATAGCGGATGAGATTTGTGGCTTGTATATCTGTAGATGTGGCGAAAGAGGCCGCGCTTTTGTCGTTGAATGAGAGGTCATAGCTGATTCCTTAAAGACGCAAGCAGAATATGCGTATTATGTAGAGAGAGCAATATATTTGAACAGAGGGCATTATTGGAAGATAGAGTACAAGAACACAGATAGGTTTAATCCATCCATTTTTTTGGGGGGGAGAGATTAATTTCGCTTACGTTATTTGAATAGAGCTATAATTTATTTTGTGCAAGCAGGACTTTCTGTTAACAATCCCTTGTTTATCTGTATTAAGAATGATCCTCCATAATGACGCGATTTATAGATTGGGGGCATTTGAAGACCGCTTCAATTTATGGGCAAAGGAAGTAACCATGGACGAAATTATAAAAGCAGTATCTGGTTTTTGGGCAGCGTCCGAGATCGCGGCAAACTTTGTCATTTGCCTCAATATATTAGGGGCTCTTGTACTGGGACTTTTGGTCGGTTATGAGCGTTCTTATCGTGGCCGTGCAGCGGGAATGCGTACCTATGGCCTTGTTTGTATGGCATCATGTGCTTTGACTGTCATTACAGGTTATCCAGAATATTGGTATGGGGCCCACGGTCCATCTTTAGTGAATGCCATTGATCCAGGGCGGGTAATCCAAGGGGTGTGTACGGGGATTGGGTTCCTTGGTGCTGGAGTCATTATGAGGGATGGCCTTAATATAAGTGGCTTGACGACCGCTGCGTCGATATGGGTTGTAGCTGCGATCGGTGTAATGATTGGTGTAGGATTTTATGCTGCGGCGATTGTTTTAACCCTCGTATCAGCTGCCTTTATGATGTGGGGATCAAAACTTGAAGCAATGCTTCCGGCAAGGCACGCGGTTGCAGTATCACTTCATTTTAAAGCAAATGCAGCCCCATCCGAACATGTGATTAATAAAATACTAAACGAACAAGGGTATGAAGTCGCCAAAGGTTCTTTTGCTGTTGCTGAATCGAAAGATCAACCAGAGTGGCGTTTTGTGGCCGTCTCCGTGGGAAGGAATAAAGGAGCTTCTCTCGTTAGTCTTAGTCGTGCCTTTGGTTCGAATGAGGACATTTATAGTTTTGCCTTGTCGCATGCACGTAATTAAGTTGAAAGGGTATTATGATGGAAATTGAGGCGCTGGTTACAGTAATAGACAAGGCATGGGATCACCGCACCGGTCTCGGGTTTGATACGAAAGGCGAAGTTCGTGATGCCGTTGATCATGTCTTGAATGGTCTTGATGCGGGAACGCTCCGGGTCGCTGAAAAGAAAGACGGATCATGGCATGTTCATCAATGGCTCAAAAAAGCCGTGCTATTGTCCTTTCGCTTGAATGATTCAACTCTGATAGGAAATGGTCCTGATGGAGCCTGCTGGTGGGATAAGGTTCCTTCAAAATTTGAAGGTTGGGATGGTACCCATTTTAATGATGCAGGGTTTCGAGCTGTTCCCAATTGTATCGTACGGCGGTCCGCTTACATTGCTCCTAAAGTTGTTTTAATGCCTTCCTTTGTCAATGTCGGCGCATATATTGATGAAGGGACGATGATCGATACATGGGCAACGGTAGGATCATGTGCGCAGGTGGGACGTAACTGTCATATCTCGGGCGGGACGGGATTAGGTGGAGTTCTTGAGCCTTTGCAAGCTAACCCAACCATTATTGAAGATAACTGTTTTATTGGGGCGCGCTCGGAAGTAGCTGAGGGCGTTATCATTGAAGAAGGTTCCGTTCTTTCCATGGGAGTATTCATTAACGCTTCAACTAAAATCATCGACCGATCAACGGGGGAGATTTTTGTTGGACGTGTTCCCTCTTATTCAGTTGTTGTTCCTGGTAATTTGCCTGGGAAGCTGCTTCCCAATGGAGAACAGGGGCCATCCTTAGGGTGTGTGGTGATTGTTAAGCGCGTTGATCAACAGACACGGGCAAAGACGTCGGTCAATGACCTGTTGAGAGATTAGCAATAAAATGCTAAAACATAAGGGACCGTATACTTAAGGGGTTTTTATGATTGCCACTCAAATCCATGGATCAATTACAGCGCTTATTACACCTTTTATCGACGGTAAGATTGATGAAAAGCGTTTTCAAGATTTTGTAAAATGGCAAATTGATCAGGGAACACATGGGCTTGTTCCATGCGGGACAACAGGTGAATCCCCGACATTGACACATGAAGAAAATCATCGTGTGACTGAACTTTGTATCGAAGTTGCGAAAGGCAAAGTGCCTGTTATTGCCGGGTGTGGTTCGAACTCAACAGCCGAGGCGATTAGTTTAACTCAACATGCTGAGAAATCAGGTGCTGACGGAGCTTTGCATGTTGTGCCCTATTATAATAAGCCGTCACAAGAAGGCATTTATCAGCACTATAAAGCGATCCATGATGCTACAAATTTGCCCATCCTTGTTTATAATATTCCAGGGCGCAGTGTCGTCAATGTAAGTGTTGAGACAATGGACCGTCTAGCTCAGTTGCCACGAATTGTCGGGGTTAAAGATGCAACGGGTGATATTACGCGTCCAGTAAAGACACGTTTCTTGTCAGGCACATCTTTCCGACAGATGACGGGAGAAGATGCTTTGGCTTTACCTTTCTTGGTTCAAGGAGGCCATGGATGTATTTCTGTAACGTCAAATATTGCGCCGGCATTATCCAGCCAATTGCATAATGCTTGGGCTAAAGGCGATTTGGCAACGGCTCAGAAAATAAGTGATCAATTGATGCCATTACATGATGCGATGTTTTGTGAGACGAACCCAGGGCCCGTTAAATATGCGGCCTCATTGCTTGGGATCTGCCGTTATGAGATGCGTCTGCCTCTTGTTCCTATTAGTAAGGCAAGTGAGAAAGTGGTTGAAGAAGCCTTAAGTAACGCAGGTCTTTTAGTTGCGGGTGCTGCGGTAAAACGGGCTTAAATATCCTTGAACTCATAGGTCTTACTTAAATACCGAGAACATCACTCATGCTGTAATAGCCTGGAGGTTTGTTGTGAAGCCAGACAGCGGCCTGAACGGCTCCTCGTGCAAAAATACGGCGGTCTGTCACACTATGATGTAGGCGAATTGTTTCCCCATTGCCGGTAAAGATAACTTCATGGTTTCCGACAATGTGCCCCGCTCTTATGGCGGCATAGCTCGGCTGTTTGCTGCCGTGATTACCTTCCTGAACGGCCTTGCCGAGGGCGAGGGCTGTACCTGATGGTGAGTCTTTTTTCATGCGATGGTGCTCGTCAATAATAGCAACATCATAATCCAAATCCCCCAATAGTTTGGCGGCAAGACTTGTCAGCTGTTTCATGGCCGCAAGCGACATGCTTGTGTTGGGTGCATAGAGTACAGGAATTTTTGCGCTCAGTTGTTTTAGTACCTGTAATGTATCTGTGTTTAATCCTGTAGTGCCACAGACAAGGGGCTTGTTATAAGCAGCGACACTTCTTGCATACTGAGTTGTAGCTTCAGGAAGCGTAAAATCGATAACAACATCACTGACCGCGAGAACGTCGTCAACATTTGTTGACAAGAGGGCTCCGCTTGGTGTTGTCGTATCGGGTTTTAAGGTGCGGACGACACCTCCAGCCAACTGGCACTGATGAACGGCCGCTATTTCGTTGGCAATAGCCTGTCCCATACGCCCTGAATATCCCAATAATCCAATACGTATCATATCAACCTCATTTAATATAATCTTTAGCCAGAATTTCGGCAATTTGAACGGCATTGAGGGCGGCTCCTTTACGAAGATTGTCGGATACGACCCATAAATTAAGGCCATTTTCAACCGAAATATCCTCGCGTATGCGACTTACAAATGTTGCATCTTCGCCGGCACATTCAACCGGGGTTACAAAGCCTTCTTCATGATGATGATCAATGACACTCACTCCAGGGGCTGCTTTAAGGGCTGCTCGTGCCTCGCTTGCACTTATTGGTTTTTCAAATTCGACATTAATGGATTCCGAGTGACCAATAAAGACAGGGACACGAACGCACGTAGCTGAAACTTTTATCTTAGGATCAAGAATTTTCTTGGTTTCGACAACCATTTTCCATTCTTCTTTAGTGGCCCCATCATCCATAAAGACATCAATCTGAGGAATGACGTTAAAAGCGATTTGTTTGCGAAAGACTTCTTTTGTAAGAGCATCATTGACAAACACGGCTCGTGTTTGGCTAAACAATTCATCCATTGCTTCGCGTCCGGCACCAGACACGGATTGATAGGTCGAAACAACAATTCGCTTAATTATCGCGATGTCATGCAGGGGTTTTAAGGCCACAAGCATTTGGATAGTCGAACAATTTGGGTTCGCAATAATATTTCGTTTTTTATAGCCAGCTATAGCCTGAGGATTAACTTCCGGAACGACCAGCGGAACATCCGGGTCCATGCGGAATTGAGATGTGTTATCAATGACAACGCAGCCAGCTTTACCGGCACGTGGTGCAAAATCAGCAGAGATTTTTGCACCCGCTGAAGATAGACAGATATCAATGCCTTTAAAATCAAATTTTGCTAAATCTTCAACCGTAAGATCAATGTCTCCAAAGCTGACTTTTCCTCCGGCAGATTTACCTGAGGCTAGGGCATAAGCTTTTTGTATAGGAAACTCGCGTTCCGCAAGAGTCTTGAGCATTTCTTGCCCAACCGCACCTGTAGCTCCTACAATCGCAACATTATACTTTCTCATGATCAACCTTTATGTCTTAAAGTCGTGTCTAAGGGTTATGCAATAGGTAAGCTATGACTGCAACACTCTCGTGGTAATATATACTTCTTTCACGATGAACAGATGAAAATCTTATTCGAGAGCACTCCACTCTTTCTTAACCCTTTGTTTATCCCTGTTAACCATTATAATAATTAGGTTGCGGTACTATTCCAAACCTATTTGTGTTCCGCCTTTTCACAAATTTTGGGGGAAATATCATGAAGTCTGTTGTTATTGCCGGGTACGCTCGTTCCCCCTTTTGTCTTGCTTCAAAAGGTGATTTAGCAGAGACACGTGCGGATGATTTAGCTGCTCATGTTGTAAGAGCTCTTGTGGAGCGTGCGAAAATTGACCCTAATGATATTGAGGATTTAATTCTTGGTTGCGCTTTTCCTGAAGGTGAGCAGGGGTTAAATGTTGCACGCCTGATTGGTTTCTTGGCTCAACTCCCTCTCTCGGTTGCAGGGGTTACTCTCAACCGTTTTTGTGGATCCTCAATGCAAAGTATTCACAATGCAGCGGGGGCCATTCAGATGGGGGCAGGTGATGTGTTTATTTGTGCTGGCGTTGAATCAATGTCACGCGTTCCTATGTCTGGTTTCAATCCGATGCCCAACCCCTTTTTGGCTGAAAAATATCCTCAAGCCTATATGAGCATGGGGGTGACGGCGGAAAATGTCGCGCGTAAATATGGAATTTTGCGTCGCGAACAAGAAAATTTTGCGGTTTTATCTCATGCCAAAGCTATTTCTGCTCGAACTGCGGGACGATTTAAAGATGAGATTGTCTCCATCACAACTAAAACGAAAGTGGTTGATCAGGATGGATGTATCCGTGAGGGTACTACGATTGAAAAGCTCGCAACTCTTAAACCAGCCTTTGAAGATAAAGGATCTGTAACGGCGGCAACATCGTCTCCTTTGACGGATGGGGCATCAGCTGTTTTAGTAACCAGTGAAGATTATGCTCGCAAGCACGGTTTGCAGATGTTAGCGCGTATTCGTGCGATTGCTGTCGGAGGCTGCGCACCTGAAATAATGGGGATTGGTCCGGTCATTGCATCGCGAAAAGCCTTAAGTCGCGCGCAGCTAACGATTAAAGAAATTGATGTCATTGAATTGAACGAAGCTTTTGCCAGCCAATCAATCGCGTGTATTCGTGATCTTGGAATGGATCTCGATAAAATTAATATCGATGGGGGAGCAATAGCATTGGGACATCCTTTAGGGGCAACAGGTGCTCGTATCACTGGTAAAGCCGCTCAGATTTTGAAACGAGAAGGTAAAAAATTTGCTTTGGCAACTCAATGTATTGGGGGGGGGCAAGGCATTGCGACAATTTTGGAGGCTATAGAATGATATCTGCTGTGAGTGGCGAAATTAAAAAAGTAGTTGTCATCGGTGCCGGTGTTATGGGAAGTCAGATTGCCGCACACATCACGAATGCGGGTGTTCCTGTGTTGCTTCTCGACATTGTACCAAAGGATGCTTCAGATCGAAATGTGATAACAAAGAGCGCTCTGGAAAAATTGCAGAAAGCTGATCCTGCACCTTTTATGAACGCTAAAAATAGTCGATGGATCACAGCCGGAAATTTAGAAGATGATCTTGATAAATTAAAAGATGTTGACTGGATCATTGAAGCAGTTTTAGAAAACCCACAAATTAAAAGCGATCTTTATAAAAAAATTGACACTGTTCGTAAGCCGGGATCCATTATTTCATCGAATACGTCGACGATACCTCTGGGTGTTTTAATTGGAGGACAATCTGAGCAATTTGCGAAGGATTTTCTTGTTACCCACTTTTTTAATCCCCCTCGTTATATGCGTTTGTTGGAATTAGTAACAGGACCTCAAACGCGGCAAGACGCTGTTGAGATCATACGCGATTTTGGTGATCGTCGCTTGGGCAAAGGCGTAGTGTCTTGTAAAGATACCCCTGGTTTTATAGCCAATAGGCTCGGTGTATTTTTTTTACAAACGGCTGTTAATGCTGCCTTTGATTTAGGATTAACAGTCGAAGAGGCGGATGCTGTTTTTAGCCGTCCTGCTGGAATGCCCAAGACAGGAGTTTTTGGTCTTCTTGATTTAATTGGTATTGATTTGATGCCATTGATCGCCAAAAGCTTTATGGCAACATTACCCGCTGATGATGTTTATCGGGTCATTAATCGTGATCATGTTCTTATCCAGAAAATGATTGCAGATGGATATACTGGACGAAAAGGTAAGGGGGGCTTCTATCGATTGAATAGGTCAGAAGCAGGAAAAGTTAAAGAGGCTATTGATCTTAAAACAGGTGCCTACCGCGTTTCTGAGAAAGCAAAATTAGCGGCTGTAGAGGCATCTGGTAAGAATTTACGCACTTTATGTGAGGCTCCAGATAAAATTGGCCGCTTTGCAACGACGGTTCTCTTACAAACTCTTGGCTACGCGGCTTCGTTGGTCCCACAAATTGCTGAAGATATTGTGGCCGTCGATAAAGCAATGCGTTTAGGGTTTAATTGGCAGTTTGGTCCTTTTGAACTCATGGATCGATTAGGAACAGGATGGCTCGCCGCCAAACTAAAGGCTAACAATCAACAGGTGCCTGCCTTCTTACAACTTGCATCTGACAAATCATTCTATCGTGTTGAAAATGGACAGCTTAGCTTTTTATCTCTTGCTGGCACATATGTCCCTGTCCAACATCCGGAGGGTGTTCTTCTTTTGGCCGATATTAAGCGTTCCCATAAACCAGAGATAAAAAATGGCTCTGCCAGTTTATGGGATATCGGTGACGGTGTACTTTGTCTTGAATTTCATACGAAGATGAATGCCATCGACCCAGATACTTTATTGATGGTTAAGAAGTCCGTTGTGCTTATCAGCGAAAGTCAGGGGCGTTGGAAAGGGCTTGTTGTTCATAATGAAGCCGATAATTTCTCAGCCGGTGCAAATTTAGGGCTTGCCTTGTTTGCATTGAACATAGCGATGTATCCAGCGATAGAGGATCTTGTTAATAAAGGGCAGGAGGCTTACCACGCCTTACGTTTTGCACCTTTTCCTTCTGTCGCTGCGCCCACGGGATTGGCTTTAGGGGGTGGGTGTGAAATAACGCTTCACTGTTCAGCCGTACAAGCTCATGCCGAGACCTATATTGGTTTGGTCGAAGTAGGCGTTGGTCTTATTCCGGGGTGGGGGGGCTGTGCGCAGATGTTGGGACGTGCGTTTAACGCAAAGAAGCGCTTTGGCGGCCCAATTCCTCCTATTAGTCATGTTTTTGAAACAGTAAGTATGGCACGCGTCGCAAAATCTGCATTTGATGCTCAGGAAATTGGCTATTTACGTGCTTCGGACCGCATTACAATGAATAGAGACCGCCTGCTCTTCGATGCCAAACAGCGGGTTCTTGAACTTGTCAAAGACTATAAACCTCCCGAGCCGTGGCAATTAAATTTGCCTGGCCCAACGGGGAGAGCGGCTCTTAATCTCGCTATCGAGGGCTTTAAGTTACTGGGCCGTGCCCTTCCTCATGATGTCACGGTATCAAAAGCTTTGGCCTCTGTTCTTTGTGGCGGTGAACATGACTTAACGTCCCCCACGACAGAGGAAGAAATTTTAGCCATGGAAAAACGGGAGTTTATGAAATTGGTTCATATGCCAGAGACCGTAGCGCGTATTGAGACCATGTTAAAAACAGGTAAGCCATTGCGTAATTAGGAGCATCGAATGCCAATCTATAAAGCCCCGCTTGAAGATATACGTTTTATTCTCAAAGAAGTGATTGGGATAAGTGAACTTGCTCAACTGCCAGGGTATAGTGAGGCAACCCCTGAAATGATTGATACAATTTTGGAAGAAGCAGCAAAAGTATGTGAAAATGTACTTTTTCCGCTTAATCAATCCGGTGATGTCGATGGCTGCATTTTTGATAAAGGGGTTGTAACGACTCCCAGAGGATTTAAGGAAGCTTATCAAACTTTCCGAGAAGGGGGATGGACGGGGCTATCCTGTAAAACTGATTTTGGGGGTCAAGGTCTGCCTTTACTGTTGAATTTTGTCATCGATGAAATGGTCTGTTCGGCCAATTTATCTTTGGGCATGTATCCTGGGCTTTCACATGGCGCTTATAACGCCATTGAAAAGCACGCAAGTGATGAACTTAAACAGCGTTATCTTCCCAAGCTAGTTGATGGGACATGGACAGGAACAATGTGTTTGACCGAGCCTCAATGTGGTACGGACCTAGGGCTCATTCGAACGAAAGCGGAGCCGCAAAAAGACGGAAGCTATAGAATTGTGGGAACTAAAATCTTTATTTCTGCCGGTGAACATGATTTGGCGGATAATATCATTCATCTTGTCTTGGCACGTCTTCCTGATGCACCTTCGGGAACCAAAGGAATTAGTCTTTTTTTAGTTCCTAAGTTTCTTCCTAAAGAAGATGGAACTTTGGGAGAGCGGAACAGTGCCGTTTGTGGTAGCATAGAACATAAAATGGGCATTAAAGCATCCGCGACATGCGTTATGAACTTTGACGGGGCGACAGGATGGCTCGTCGGTAAACCGAATAAGGGTATGAGCGCTATGTTCACGATGATGAATGAAGCGCGTCTTGCCGTTGGCTTGCAAGGGTTAGGTCTTGCAGAAGTTTCCTATCAGAATGCGGTTCTCTACGCACGGGAGCGTTTACAAGGCCGTTCTCTAACGGGCACAAAATATCCTGCAAAACCAGCAGATCCACTCATTGTTCATCCGGATGTAAGACGCAACCTTTTGACGATGAGGGCTCTTACGGAAGGGTGTCGAGCCTTAGCCTATTGGGTTGGACGTGAGCTTGATATAGAAATAAAAACACCAGATCAGGTTGCAAAAACGCAAGCCTCTGATTTTGTTGCTCTTATGATCCCCCTTATAAAATCATTCCTTACAGATGTCGGATTTGAAGTTACCAATTTAGGTGTTCAGATCTACGGTGGTCATGGATATGTCCGGGATCATGGAATGGAACAATTTGTGCGAGATGCACGTATTACTCAAATTTATGAAGGAGCGAACGGTATTCAAGCTCTTGATCTCGTCGGACGTAAGTTACCCGAAGATTATGGGCGCCTTCTGCGAACTTTCTTTCATCCTATAGCTGATTTTATTGTAGCCGAAAAGAATACCCCAATTTTCTCAGAC
>Ga0302277_1003212_pt1 | contig 11296 bp, 8 predicted proteins | sample III_Bog_N3_1_FD_198759 | JGI IMG/M metagenome (GOLD analysis project Ga0302277, IMG submission 198759) | Peat permafrost microbial communities from Stordalen Mire near Abisko, Sweden - III_Bog_N3_1 | ecosystem: Environmental > Terrestrial > Soil > Wetlands > Peat | place: Sweden: Abisko... | reverse complement strand
TGGATGACGTTAGAACTTTGCGCGATTATGTCAAACATAATTTCAAAATGACTGGCGATGATATGAATACATATTTCAGGGAAGTGGATGAGTATGAAACACAATATGGCAAAGCGTTGATATTGTTAGCAGGATCAAACGCAGCTGTGCGTGCATCTATGGAACTAATGGAATCTTATTATACCATGATTTTATCCGACGATCCTTCACACAATATAGCTGGGTTGTATGAAAAATATAATAAGTGTATAAAAGATATTGCAAGTGAGTATAATAAGATGGAGACAATTTTTGGAACAACGATTGCAAAGCCTAATACTCTGTTCTTGAAGCAGAAGGGTGTAATGTTTACAGAAAAAGTGAATGAAAAAATAAGTGAAATTGACAACGAGATGGCAAACGTAACATCATCATTTGGTGATCTGGAATTAGCTATAACAAATAAAAGAAATGAAGTTGATAAAGAGGTTAAGAGAGTAGAAGAAGAGATGGAATATACAAGAAGATCATACAAAATGAATGCCGATTTGACGACATATGTTGATCATATTAGTAAATATATGGAATACGCCGCCAATGTGAAGAAGTCCCAGGATGTTACGCGTTCAAAACTCATGAATAAGTATAATAGGATACACGCGATGAGAAACAGATTTCTAGAGTATATGCCAGACAAGGAAGGATCCATTGAGGAAGAGTCTGAATTAATTATACGTAGTTGGAATGAGTTTATGAAGGAATTTGTCCGGGGTAGAGAAGATGTCAAGAATGAAAAGATTATACCGTTCGCTCCGGAGAATGCACTCAGATTGAAATTGGTGCCAGGGGAAAATTATAAGGATAAACCTCTTTCAGAAGCTGAGACATTGAAGAGAGATATACGTAACATGTTCCTCGGATGTAAACAGGAATATGAGAGAGTCGAAAAGGGATCGTTCCTTAAATTTAGGCGTAATTTGGCACGTGTTTTGCAGATAGTTAATTTGTATATATATAGAGTCAGGCAAGCGGATAACTCAAAGCCGCATAAAGTGTATGTATTGACTGCATTGTACAAACAACGTGATACCTATCAGAGGATAGAGAGCGTATTTGTGGTTAAGCTTGAAGAGATTGGGAAGAAAATAGACGACAATATAGCCATTCTGGAATACCAGCGTGGTGTTGAACTTTTAAAACAATATAAAAAGGCAATGGAAACAGAAAGTGCGCAAACATCAAGAGAAATCGTTAAATTGAATAATTTGATTGAGTCATCGCATGTTTATCACGAGAATGTGAATCATATTGCTGAATTCGTGAATGCAAAAGATTTTACTGTTGATGATCCAAAACCTGCCGCTTTAGAGTTAGCAAAAAGCGTTTTAAAACAAGGAGAAAATGCCATGAATATACTGACTGGATTTCAGAACGCCTTTGGATTGGATGAAGAGATGTTCGCCAGATATGCGAGTATGGCGATGAATGCGATTACTTCGAGGTTGCCAAAGTTGACGGGGCCAATGATTCCATTGCTCACGAACCCTGCAACGCAGCAAGGTACATCCGGGTAAGCACAGGTATTTTTGTGACAATCACAGTGTGAGACACATCATATCTTCGGAAAAAGAAAGGAAAATCCAAAATTTCACAAGGATTGTCGCAAAAGAAAAACAATGTCTTTCTCCAAACTTGTTTTATTTATGAATTATTCAGTCAAGTCTCTCGTTTGTCATCTCAGCAAAAGAATATGGTTTGTCAGAACTTTTGGATTTTTTGTTCCATTTCCGTAATTATGCTGCCTCAACAAAAAATATACCAACCTCGCTATGTTTTAGTGATCACAAATGGATAAGGCAGGGTTTGCATGGAGGATATATTTGCGATATAGTAGAGCAAAGAATGGGGAAGAGTTTAATGGGGTTATGGAGTGGCGTGAGTATAAAAGAGCTAGGGATTGGTGCATGGAGACGAGGGGTGAATTTAGTGATCAAGATAAATTGATATGTTTCAAAGAGTGGTACCTTGGTTTATCTGCATTTAAAATAACCCCTTGTCATTATTACGATATACCAAAAGAGGAAGAGGTGGAGGAAGAGCATGTTAAGATCCCATATGCCCAAAAGGAAATAATGGATAAGATAGCTGATATTGTAGGTGAAAAAAAGGATGAAGTGATAAGTGAATTAAAGAAGATGGATAGTGTATCCCTGTATGAAAAGAAGATTGAGCTGCTTGTTCCAAAGTTATTAGTGGGTGATCAAAGAAGGCGAATTCCAAGAGTAATGATTGAGATTAGAAAATTACTGAGTGAATATAAAGAGATCGTGGTGGAGGAGGTTGTGATTGAAGAAAAAGAAGATGTGAGATGGAAAATATTGGCCAACAGGGATCAGGAGTTGCGGAATAGAAAACAAAGGAGAAGGATGGAAAAAATTGAGGAGGTTGTGGTGGATCATGTTAAAAAAACATTGAAAATAATAGGCAGACAATAATCTGCTTGTAGAAAGTGTCCTCACAAAAATGACAACAGAGGACGGAGACGATTTCCAAGAAAATTTATTCGGCGACGACAATACCCCCACTTCTGTGTTGTTAGAGAAGGCAACAGATGCACGAGTGACAGAGGATGAAGAGATGATTAATAAAATTTTGACGGCAAAGGATGAAAAGAAGATTAATTTGGATAATTTTGTGCTTCATGATTTGAAGTCGTTTTATGAAAGAAAGCCAAAAGTGCCAAGGCCAAAGCGAGATATTAAGAATCGAATTGATATGTGGAAAGTGTTGAATCCAGGAAAGACATGGAGTAAATTTGTATTGGAAGAGCAAGAAAAGAATCCAAAACAAGATAAAGCCTTTTTGCATTCGAAGAGTTACAAGGAAGCAGATGTCGCATTCGAGGAGCAAAAAGTGAAATGGAGAGAAGAATATGATAGATGGAAAGTTGAATGTCCAGAAGATTCTAGATTGGTCTTAATTCAAACTTTAATGAAAAGAAAAGAGACATATGATAAATATCCCAAAGAGGATGAAAGTGGTTCAGATGTTGAAGAGGGTAAAAAGCATGTTAAATCAAAAAAATCTTCAAAGAAAAAAGAGAAAAAGAGAAAACATTCAGATAAGAAAGAGGATGAAGATGTAGTGGAAGAGGTGGAAGAGGCAGAAGATAAGAATCTCCCAGTTGAAATTCCAAGGAAGAGAGTGAAGACAGACGACGAGACAGTGACATTGAAGGATTCGGTGTATTATCTGTATGAGGTGCAGGATGATATTGCTAATATTATTTCCCAGAAGATCAAGAGTTTGTTACAAAAGAAGTAGAAAGATCACAAATAATAATGGAAGATAGTTTTTTGGATGAGGTTGACTTGTTGATATTTGATGATGACAGTGTGATCCGTAATTATAATTTAGATGTATTGTTGTTGTTAGATTTAGAGACTCAGATTAAATATTGTTGTTTAGAAGCATCCACCCCTGAACCTTTGAATTATATGAAGGTTGAGTATTATTTTTTGAAGCAAAATCCGGGTCTCTCGCTTGTTGAATATAAGAAATCGTGTTCCAGAGAGGGAAGAGTGGATGCATATAAAGATACCCCAAAATGGTTATCGGCTAGAAGAGAATTTGATATGGATAAAGGATTGAAGAGAATAGAAATGGAGAAGTGGAAAAAAGAGAATGAAAAGGATTATATGTTGTTGACTAACCAGCGCGCATTGAAGAGAAAGTGTAATATAAATAAACGATCGATCGAGTTGTACAAATTGGGGTTAAAAGAGGCGGCCATCCATGAAGTTCGAAGAGTGAAAGAAGACGAACCACAGCAAGAGAGCCTTTCCAATAAAAAATTGAAGTTAGAGGAGATCTTCTCATCGGTGAAGAATAGGATGATGGAAGCCAAGATTCAGTATCACATTAAGATTGGTATGTTGATGGAGATTGAAAAGGATATTGAAAGAAGAGAGAGTGTGTATTCTGAGTTTGAAGAACCGAATCACAAATCAAATGGAAAATGAAAAGGGGAGTCAAGTGGCAAGTAGTCAAGTATTGACTCAAGATGATGTTAATATATTTCAGAGTGAAGATTTTAACATGAAAACATACTTTGATTCTCAGAGCTCTGATCATCTGCCATCGGAAGTAACATTATCGCCGCCACCCCCAGTTCAGCCTCCGCCGACCTTATTGCCCCAAGGGAGAGGAGTGGGTAAAATGGCCAAGGTATTCCGTTCATCCCCTGTAGCTCACAAAATGCCTTCGAGAATGCCAAGATCAGCCATTGATGACATTGATGATAAAGATTTGAGTGAGGAGGATGATGAAGAGGAGGAGGTTGTAGAGAAAAAGAAAGATGTTCCTCCAAAAGCTCCATCCGGGGGTAAAGGTACGATGGCTTCTCATAGGAAAAAGATTCAAAAGGCTAAAGTTCCTATTCCGGCGTTTAAGAGAAAGAGAGGAAAGAAGGGCGATGACGAGGAGAAATTGGCAGAGTTTGTGCAATTTGTTCATGAAAACTCGGCGGAATTTTTGTTGAAGTATTTTAACAAGGATCCAGAAGTGACAAGACCATGTATCCCCTCTGATAATACGGTGTTTGCAGAATGTAATAATGGAAAGACGTTGAAGGAGTTTAAAAAGGAGTGTGAAAAGGCGAATATCAGTTATACCGACACTAATGAATTCAAGGATATGTTAGTGGAATTAGATGATATCAGAAGTAATATTGAAATCAGGGTCCAGGAATGGAAAGATGAAGAGCCAGAGAGTGCAAAGATGCATCTTTTTCAGACATGGTTGAATCGCCGAGTGTTATTGAGAATGGAAGCAGCAAAGGCGTATGCCAGAGTTCCCAAGGCATCGAAATCGCGAATTGGTTATATTCGAGATATGGAGGCGTTGAGAAGGGATTTTTTGAAGATTCCAAAATATGCTGTTCTCCTCAAGAAGCAGAAGATGGATGAGGAGTATGATGAGGAGGAGGATGAGGATGGTAATAGTGTACCGGTTGCAAAAGATGTTACTTATGCTGTTCCTGATTGTCTGAAGTTGATTACAAAATTAAAGGAGTTGGATAAAACTTTTATTGGGATGGATGGTGATGAGGATGAGAAGAGAAAGGAGTTTTTGATCAAGTTTCAAGAGGTGTATATGAAGCATGTTTTTGAATGTGATTAATAATCTCTTTTACGCAATATATAGGTATAACCCAGATATCTCCCAATGTGTTGTCTTCTGTTATATGCTACAAGAACTAAAATTCCGACCAAAAAGATAATGGTGATGGGTACTATTATACTTGTTTCCGCCGCCGTCCCTTGATCCTCTTGAGAACTTGTTTGAATGATATCAGAAACATTAAATGCGGATGGAGAATGGGTTGGGAGATGAGAAACTGGATGAAGAGTTGGATGGATAGTAGGAGAATGGGTAGAAGGGAGATGAGATGGTTCGGGTGTTGGGGATTGAGATGGTGATTCAGATGGAGAGAGAGTAGGAGAAAATGTCATTTGTGTAGGCAGAATGGTTGGTGTGATGGTAGTTGGTGGGTGAGATGGTGGATGAGTGGTGGTTGGAGTCAAAGTGGGAGTCAAAGTGGTTGGTAATCGAGTAGGGAGAAGAGTAGGAGCGAGAGTAGGAGTTAAAGTTGTTGGTGGAGTGGTTGATGGTTGAATGGTAGGAGTCAAGGTTGTCGGAGGGATGGTGGGTAATCGAGTAGGGTTGAGAGTAGGAGTCAAAGTTGTTGGTGGAATGGTGGGTAGGGTGGTTGGATTCAAGGTGGGGATCAGGGTGGTGGGTAATCGAGTAGGGAGAAGAGTAGGAGCGAGAGTAGGAGTTAAAGTTGTCGGTGGAGTGGTGGGTAGGGTGGTTGGATTCAAGGTAGGAGTCAAAGTTGTCGGTGGGATGGTTGGATTGAGAGTGGTGGGTAGATGAGTTGGTGGATAAGTCGGTACAGGAGTTGGATTGAGGGTGGTGGGTAGATGAGTAGGTGGATAAGTCGGTATGAGAGTTGGAGATAGAGTGGATGGTTGAATGGTGGGTAAATGACTAGGGAGGAGAGTTGGCGAGTGGGTAGTAGGGGTGGTAGGAGAATTAGTGGGAGCCAAAGAGGTTGGATGGAGATTGGTTGGTGATTGACTCGGAAATCTATGGTGATATGGGATTACCAGATCACGGGGATATACTTGGGGCGGTGGTGGATATACAAACACGAAAATCAGGAAACAGGTGAAGCCTATGACGACGGCAATAAATATCATAAATAGCAAGAGAATATTGGTACATGAGCCACGTGATGTTTTCCTTGAAGATTGCATCACACACAACTAAAATTATTTTTGATGAGTTTGAGTTTTATTCAGATTTGTAAATTTGCGACATTGAATTATATTGGTTTGTTCCTTGCATTCGTCAATAAATGGATGAATGATCATAAAGTGGAAAATGTATATATGGCATTAAGAGATAGAAATGGAAATGTGACATTACAAATTATTAGTCAGGAACAACCCGCCTTAATTTGTTGTTTTGCTGCTTTCTGTTACTCTGTAGAATATTTTCTCATTTCTTATTATAGTGAGGATCAAAATACATTTGGATTAACAGATGGTCAATTTAGTAGATTGCGATTTCTGGATTCCATTTTTTACCCGTTGTTATATAGTGCATTGGCTGAATTAAATGATTTAACTCAGATCTTGTTGATGTTTGCCTGTTATCAAGTGTTTATGGCAAATGTTACCCATAAGTTCACTCATTCCCAGCAATTTACAAGACATGATAAATATACTACCTGGTTGTTATATTTTACATTCGTGACTTGTTTTATGTTAGGATTCATTTATCATGCGAGTACAAGGCCAGCTAGTAGGATTATCGCGGAAACTGTTTTGTTATGTATTTTGTTGTTGGAGGGAATTGCGTATGCTATTTTATGTGTTGGTGAGACCAAGAGTTATTATGATGGAGTGATGCAGAAAGAGCCTTTTGTGATGATGGGACCAAGAAGTTTGTTGATGTTGTGTGTTTTTGCTCAATCAATTTAAGTGGTGGAATTTAAATACGGAACCGATCTTCTTGTTCTTCTTGTTGTATCTTGAGTAGTAGTAGTAGTAGTCTGTCCATCGTCATGATTGATTGTTCTTGTGGGTTGAGTAGTAGATAGTTTGAGACAGTCGTATTTTCTCCCATGAGCAATAATGAGATCATCGGGATAATTCATACCGCCATCAAAAGTACAATCCACTAGTTCGCCGTCTTGTTTCATGCACCATTCTTGATGTTCTTCGGTTTCCATTTCGGCGGTAAAGGGTGTGAAACCAGAAGGAACAAGAGATGGATCGGGTAATTCTCCATCACCACCTCCATAAAGATATTCATCAGCATAATCGGGGATCCATTTGTTTTCGATTAAAACTTGTTCATTGGATGGGTTATTGGTCACTACTTGAAAGATATGGGGGAGAGGATTTCCGGGTAAAAGTAGTTCGGACTCTATCCCCTCCTTGTACGTCATACCTAAAACGATGCGTTGGTTATGAACCGTCATGGAGTGTTCAATGGCCTCGATAATGGGATGACGACGATTGATTTGAGACTCGATATAAGAGACAGCAATTTCGAGTCCTTGTTTTGGTCCACCTCTTCTGAATGAAGCCACCCTTTTATTCCCATAACAGGTTTGATTGCATAACCATTCTAAAACATCTTTGATACTTGCGTCCGCGATGACTTGCTTGGTGGTATTACTGCTCAATGCATAGTGAATCCTTTTGCTGACAGAGGTAGCTATGTCGTGAATGTCCATGGCATTGGATATCTGAATGACATAGTAATCGGTGTTGACGGCTCCACCGAATTGCAGACTAGCGGCATATTTGTCATCGCCCTCGCATTCGTTGATAATTTTATGGATGGCTTCCAGGATGACTTTGATATTTGGATTCGCTACACAGTCATGCATTAAGGAGAGAGCAAAATAGAAGTGTTCCATTTTGCAAAATAGATAAGGTTTGAGTTTTTCAAGATATTCCTCCTTGTATTGGTCTAAATTAGGGATAACTCCGGTGGTAAAGAAGACTTTTTGAATGGCATAGAAGAGAGTAACATTTTCGCACATCATCATGATCCTGGCGATGTCACGAGAGGGAACAGTAACGAAGCATTTTTCCTCGAGATAGGCAAAAACAATTTGGGATGCTCTCTTGACCCAGTTCATGTATACGGCAGGCATGATTCCGATATGTTTGGCCATGTAATATTGACAGGCGATAACTTGCATCATTCTCCATTCTAGGATATGTGCTTCTTGTTTGAGTTTCAGGATTGGATTCTCATAGACATTATCCGACTTGGACATCATATTCAGGTGTGGTCTCTTGATGATTGGAGTTTGTTTGACAAGGAAGCGACTGGCGATGGGTTCGATTAATTCCCCTCGGGCTAAATTGGTGTTGGAGATGACAGAGCAATATTGATAAGTCACCGTGACATGCATAACCCGATCATGAGTATCTTTATCGACTCCGCACATTTCTGTGGTTAATTCGCCCTTGGTGAGAATCTCCTTGATATCGGCATTGCCTTGTCCATCGCCCTTCTCGGTAAATCTGGGTCCAAGTTCATCTAAAACGATAATCTTGCCATTCAAATTTGAATTGGTGGTATTAGATCTAGCGGTTTGGACAGAGATGGAATGGATAAGCTTGGGGATACAAAAGGTGGAGAAGAGTTTTCCAGAGAAGTAACTTTTGCCGGAATCGGGAGGGCCAGAGAAGATGGTGTGAAATCTTGGTTTGGAGATTAATGCATCGCAACTGGATAAAGATACCAATAATAATAAAAGTAATTCGGAGTGAAACACGCTAATATCAGAGTGAATCTCGAATCGATACAGTTGTCTTGTGATCATATTTCCAAATTCAGAGAGGGTTGGATCCATTGCATGAATTATCGGTTCAAATTTGAATCCTTGCTTGGAGATTAAATCATCATAGTACTTGTGTACGATTTGGCTGCCAGGGATAAAGGTGAATTTTCGGCAGAAGGCGGTGAGATAATCATACTTCCCGTCTGGATTTCGTCTGATCGCTTCCTTGTATAATTCTTCGTTATTCTGTTCATCGTGAAAGGTGAGGGTTCGTTGTTTGGAGGATTCGGTGATGGAGTTTTCATCAAAAGTTGGTTCCATGGAGAGGGGTAGGGATAAGATAAGCATGGGATCTTCGTGCCAGTGGGAGATGACATAACCGCCTCTGGGGAATAGGATCCGGTGATATTCTACCTCCTCCCCTTCTGTTTCTCCTACTTCGATTTCTTCCGCCTCTGTTTCCATAAAGCCATCGGGTCCATCAGGTCCATCGGGAATTTCGACGGCAAACATGGAATGAGGAGCCATCACCATGCCATCAATTCCGTTTTCCCTTGTGGTGGCGTGAATATACCCACCCTTGTTCAAATAGATTGGATCAACATTAGGATGGGTCATCAAGATGATATCACATGTTTTATCAAAGGTCAAACAGGAGCAGATATTGGCTGGATTATAGTCATCCTCTATATTCATTCGGCATGCTTTTCTCCCTTCATCTCCTCGGTAGAATTTTTCATTTAAATAGGGGGAAATTCCTTCGGTGATCCAAGCCTTGTTGTCGCGATATACTTCAAACTCTGATTTGACTAGGTTGAGTCTCTTGGGTTTGCTCCTTTTCTTGGATTCGATGACCCAATAGGTTTGCAGTCCCCTTTCAAATTTGAAGGAGGGGTCGTTGATGATAAAGAAAAATCTCCACCCGATCAATCTTTGGTCAGTGTCGTAGATATACTCCACGATTTCATCCACCCTGTTTAATTCTTGTTCATCCGCGTTACAAAAAAAAGAGGAGATGGTGTCGCATTTGTATACACCCAAATATGATTTTTTATTGATATGGTGCATGTTGAAAATCAGTCTTGCCATTTCTAATCCTGTGCTAGCAAACCCCTTCCTTTCGCATACTCCTCTATCGTTTTCGCAATCTTGAAGTCGGATACCAGCCGCTGTGAGTTGAAATTTGGAAATAAAAACAACCCAATAGAAATCTGCTGCGAAGAGCTTCTCGGTGATTTCCACTTTCTTCTCAAACGACATTAATTTGTGTGGCCATTTTTTTATATGTTTTTATTTTTTTATCATTCTTTTTCATCTTCTTTCTTCAACCGTTTGACCTCCTCCACCACTGAAGACGATTCCTTTAAACCAGCGATTCGAAGCATTTCCGCCTTTGCTAAGTCAGTAGAGATGAATTTGTTTTCATGGAGAGAGATCAAAGTTGGAATATCAGTGAGTGGTTTGTGTTGAAGTTTGACAGAGACTCCGGATTCTCCACATAAATCAAACCATGCCATTCTGATAGCATTCCTTAGATCGTTGGTGATTTGTCCTAGGATGGAACCAAGTTTGGAACGTTCCTCCTCCACTTCCATGGCAGTAGGCTTCCCCCCCGTGTTTTCATGAACCGAATATCTGGATGGCATCATGAAGGCAAGATCGACAAGTTTTTCAAAGGTGGTTTGGCTTTTATCGAGGTTATCAAATAAGAGTTCAGGAGTAGGTTGAAAGGGACACATTTGATGTTGAGGTGGTAATTTGATAAATCCGTCTCCTTTTTCTAGTTCAACTTCATCGATAATATATCCATTCATATCAACTTTTGCTCTCGATAGTTCCTCGAATGTTCTTCTCTCTTCTGTATTGGCTTGAGATTGGACAGGGGTTGCTTTTTGAATCCAGATAGTTGGCATGATGACAAGTTCGGCGTGTTTGTTTCTCATTTTGATTTGAGCTTGTAATGATCTCCAGTCGTTTAATATCTGTCCGCATTCGCTATCGACACGATCTGGTTTATGGGGGTTGAATCCTTTCCTGCTGGAAGACAAGATGACATGGACTTTCTTGGATTTGGATTGACCATTGAGAATAATTTCATACGACTTGTGAAGGGTATGGTCTTGAGTTACATTGATACCAAAGGATCCCATTTCAAGAGCACGAGGTACTTTGAAAATATATTTCTTCCCTTCAATTTCCACTGTCTCGTCTATGAATGTATAGGGACAGATTCCTATCATGGTGAAGTAAATATAGACATCGAAAACAAAGGTCTGCCAATATTCATCAATGACAAACTGTTTCATCTCCTTGACTTCTAATGTATCTAGCATGATATAATTAAATCGAAGTCTGGTGATAGCACCGATATACCCATTGTGAACCATATCGGCTAAATCATCTAGTAATTCTTTTGGGATGGATGCACTAGCCAATGGTTGTTTG
>Ga0302277_1003211_pt1 | contig 11297 bp, 8 predicted proteins | sample III_Bog_N3_1_FD_198759 | JGI IMG/M metagenome (GOLD analysis project Ga0302277, IMG submission 198759) | Peat permafrost microbial communities from Stordalen Mire near Abisko, Sweden - III_Bog_N3_1 | ecosystem: Environmental > Terrestrial > Soil > Wetlands > Peat | place: Sweden: Abisko... | reverse complement strand
CGAATATACGATCACGCTGTTTGGCGCGGACGTGGGCAGGACAGTGGAAGTACCGTTGGATGAGCTGGAACGGTATGCATCGCAGCCATTCGGCGTGGCCATTGCGCCGGACAAGTCGCGAATCTATGTGACCAGCGGCGGGTCGGAGATAGTGACGGTGATCGACGGGGCGCGGCTCCTGAGGTACATTCATGCGCACCCGCAGCCGTTCGCGCAGGACCTTTCGGCCAGCGCCAATTATGTGATCACGCGCATTCCCGTGGGGCTCAATCCTCGCGGACTGACCCTGACGCCGGATGGACGAAAGCTGTATGTGGCCAACCGGCTGGACGATTCGATCAGCGTAATCGACACGCGAACGAATCGTGTGAGCGCGACAATCAAGCTCGACGGGCCGAAGACGGTTTCCGTGCTAAGGCATGGGGAACAGACTTTTTATACCGCGCGCTACTCGTTTCAAGGGCAGATAGGATGCGCCAACTGCCACATCGACTCGTCGTTCGACGGGCTGACATGGAACCTGGAGCCGGATGGGTTTGGGCGCAACATTGTGGATAACAAGCTGCTGGAAGGCGTGAAAGGCACGGAACCATACAAGTGGACGGGGACGAATCCGAATATCCCCACCGAATGCGGAACGCGGACGGAAAAGTATTTCTGGCGTTCGGAGAACTACGACGACCTGACGCTGGCGGACCTTACCGTATACATTCGCAGCATCCAGCCCCGGCCCAACCGGTTCAAGCTCCCTGGGTACGAACTGACAGCGGCACAGGAACGGGGCAAGGCGATCTTTGAGCGCAGCGTGGACAAATTCAAGAAGCCGATTGCGGAATACAACCGTTGCGTGTATTGCCACAGCGGGCCAAAGGGAACCAACCAGAAGCTCTTCGACGTGGGAACGCACAAGGCACTGGATAATCCAGGGTTGCTGAAAGCGCCGCCGCTCACCAACATTGCGCTGACTGCGCCCTACCTGCACGACGGCTCGGCGCGATCGCTGGAAGAGATATGGACGGTCTACAACCCGGATGACAAACACGGGAGAACGAACGACCTGACCAAGGACGAACTCAACGATCTGATTGAGTACTTGAGGACGCGATGAAAAAGACATGCAGGACAGGAGTAATGATTGCAATCTTCTCGGCATTGGCTGTAACGGCGACATTTGCGGCGGAACCGGTTCCATCGAGAGCGCAAAAGCTTCATGCCACGATTGCTGTATCCGGCGTGCTGCCGGAACTGCCGCGTTTCCGATTTGAGAACTTCACCGCGGCCAACGGGCTACCGAACGATCACGTATATACCGTGCTGGTGGATGGTGATCGGATATGGGCTGGCACGGACAACGGCCTTGCCCTCTATGAGAACCACACGTGGAAGGTGTATACGACCGCGGACGGATTGGCGCATCGAGCGGTGCTATCGCTGGCCCTGGATAGGAAGACTGGTGACGTATGGGCGGGGACGATGGGCGGTTTGAGCCGTATTTCGGGCGGGCACATCGACAGCTTCACGCAACTGAACTCGGGGCTGAGCAACGACGTGGTCTACAGCGTCTCAATCGAGGGCGAAAATGTGTGGATTGCCACGGCCGCCGGAGCCTGCCGCCTGAACCTGCACACCAACCAGTGGTCGCTCTATAACGAGCGCAATACGCCCATGGGCGAGATTTGGTCTTATTCGGTTTCAGCCACGCCGACCAAGGTCTACTACGGAATATGGGGCAGCGGGATACTCGAATATGATCAGAAGACAGGCAAGTGGGACCGGTACGACGACCCCGACGGAGAGACGGAGATGGTGCTCTTCAAGGACCAGGGACTGATCCACGAGATTGTCACCTCGGTCAGTTATGTGGACAATATTCTTTGGGCGGCGACGTATTTCGGCGACAGCCATTACGACGGGCGCTACTGGCACAATTTCCTGAAGAAAGACAGCGGGCTTCCCTCGAACTTTACCAACGTTGTGAAAGGCGTGGACGGGAAGCGTGCGTGGTTTGGTACGGACAAAGGGCTGGCTTACTACGACGGCGTGAACTGGGCGGTTTATTGCCCATCGCTCAAGGACGGAAAGCCGGAGATGACGGTGCGCGACGAAGCAGGAACGGTTACGTCTATTCCAGTAGCGACAGCGCCGGCGCACAACTACATTCTTGGGATCGACTTTGACGGAGACGACATCTGGGTCGCGACCGCGAAGGGGTTGAGCCACGGGATTCGACAACATCCATAAGGACATAAGGAGAATTACAAATATGAATGCATTTGCAGAAATTCTGGAAGCCATTGGACACGCACCCATTGAAAAGCGCGCCATGACCAACCACGGCGTGCTCAACGAGGCCTATGCCTATGCCAAGCCGAGCTCTTTTGCGCGCGGCATGCGGATCGATATTGGCGGAGTCGTCATTTTGTTGATCTCGGGCACGGCATCGATCGACGAAAACGGAGTCAGCGTCCACATTGGCGATTTTTCCGCGCAGTTGCGGCGGACTTTCGACAACATCACGGGCCTGCTGAAGAGCGAAGGAGCGACGTGGCACGACATCGTCCGCACCAGTTGCTACCTGCGCGATATCGACCGTGACTATGACGTGTTCAACGCGGGGCGCACGGAATTCTTCAAGGAGCAGGGGCTCGATCCGCTGCCGGCTTCGACGGGGATCCAGGCGCATTTGTGCCGGCCGGAACTGCTGATTGAGATTGAAGCGATCGCGATGTTCCGCACCGATAAGAAGGAAGAAAGCAAGGGGTAGTTCGAATGCGTACGGCGTGGTTGGCGGTTGCGGCAGGCGTGGTTGGCTTGGTTTTTACGGCGAATGTTTCAGGCCAGAAGGTGGGTCCGGAGACAGGCAAGACAAAGGCAAGAGTTTGCGAATGCGGTGCTCATCCGCCGGGACCGCCGCGGGATCGCGAAGTTGTTCCTTATGCGGGAGAGCCGGATGATCTCAAGCCATATTCCAAGTTCGCTGCGCCCTACGATACCAACTACACGCGCCCCAACATCTATGTGGGCGCGGCGCGCGATATTCCGGAGCCGAAGAACCTGAAGGAGATCCGCATCGGCTTCTTTGGGCCGATTGAGCACAACTCGGAGTCGGTTCTCGGACTGCGGATGCTGCATGGCGCGCAGTTGGCGGTAGAAGAGGCTAATGCCGGCGGCGGCTACGGGGGCAAACCCTTCAAGCTGATGCTGCACAATGACTACAACAACTGGCAGGCGAAGGCGGTGTATGGCGACGTGAGACCCACCGAATCGGCGATCTGGGGCTCGGCCTCCGATGAAGCGGTAAAGATGGCCTATGACGAACAGGTCTGGGCGATCTTCGGCTCCATCAGCTCTGAGTCAACCCACATCGCGCTGCGCGTGGCCCTGCGCGCGGAACTTCCGGTGGTTAGTTCTGCCAACAGCGATCCCACGGTTCCGGAGACCACGATTCCGTGGTACTTCGGCACCATGCAGGATGACCGGCAACAATATCTCACGCTGGCTCGGCACATCTATACCGACCTCGGGTTGAAGCGCGTGGCAGTTCTCAGGGCGAGCAGCCGATACGGCCGTTATGGCCTCCCGAAATTTCTCGATGCCTCGCGCCGCTTGGGTCATCCGGTGGTCATTGAACAGATCTTCCAGCCCGGGGACACGGACTACAGCAAGCAGCTAAGGGTGATCCGCAGTTCGCGCCCGGATGCCGTATTTCTGATTGGCGACGAACTGGAGGCGGCGGCGATTTTGAAGCAGATGCGGGCCGCGGGGATGAAGCAGCGGGTCTTTGGCGCCTTCCGCACGCTGGGCGACACGCTGCTGAAAGAAGCGGGCGATGCCGCCGAGGGGTTCGAGGCCGTTTATCCCTACGACCCAACCAGGAAGGAGCCGCGCTGGCTCGATTTCAATCGCCGCTTCGAAGATCGCTTCCACGAGAAGCCGGAACAGTTTGCCTCGATGGCTTTTGATACGATGAACGCCCTCCTGGATTCGATCTGCAAGGCGGGACTGAACCGCGCGCGGATTCACGATGCGCTGGCCGACATCGAAGAGTACGACGGCGTGACAGGAAAGATGATTTTCGATCCCAACCAGAAAAACGTGGCACCGCTGTACCTGGGAACTGTACACAACGGTGCGATCAGCTACCGGGTTGCGACGATGGAAAAAGAGCCGCCCGCGGTGAAGCCACCTGCAGTGGGGCAGACGCCGCTTGCGCGGCCGGAAGCTGAAGGTGTCGGTCAGGGACCCGCGTCGACGCAATTGCCGTATGCGCGAGTCGGTGAAGATGGTGTGGAGTTCAATGGGCCACGCCAGGGCGATGTGCCGGCGGGGATAGTGAGCGTGGTTCTCTTCGGGCCGAAGGCGGCTGAAGTTGCTGCGTCGCCGGAGGTGCGGGCAGAGCTGGCGTTTGGTGCGGCAAAGGGACGGCCATGGAAGCTGTTGCCGGTGGAGAGCGATCAGAATTGGGGCGCTGCTTCAACCGGGCTGGTGCATACGCTCATGGACGATCATGCGATAGCGATTGTGGCGCTTGATCGCAACGCGAGCCATCTGGCGGAGCAACTGGCATTGAAGAGCTTTGTGCCGGTGCTGGCGCTGAGCAGTGACAGGTCGCTGACTTCAAACAACGTTCCATGGATTTTCCGTTTGGAGCCGGATACGACTCCCGCCACGGCGCTGCGCATACTTGTGGCAGCTGTTTGCCGCAGCGGAGCCAATCCGGAACGGCTCAGAGACGTGCTGGCTTCAGGCATCGAGGTTTCAGGATTGGCCTTCCTACCCTCGGGGGAACCGAGTGGGCGTTAGCGGCTCCGACAGAGAACCTGCGCCTACTGAATATGCCTGGTCAACCTGCTTTGCGGAGAACTAAAGCTGTTCTCCAGTTCATAGAGCGTCGCCAAGTTCCTCAGGGTGGCTCTTACTTCCACCCCACGGACGAAGTCCAATCCGTGGGGACCCCGGCTAAGGAAAAAGCCACTTGGCGGTTACGTTTCCCTCTACACCAACTGGAGAACAGCTATAACCTGGCGCAAATCCCATGTGCCAGTCTGATCGAACAAGTCAACGATTGACCCTCGCTCCTCCCAATGTCCCTATCATGTAAAAAGAGCGCAATTCGCTTCGAATGGTCGGCGTCGGAAGCGGCGTCCAGCGGGAAAAATGTACACCAAAGACAATAGAATCAGTAGGTTGATCTTACAGGCCGCGCGGCGGCAGTGTCTGCGCTGGGGCCGCGAAGCAAACGGAATATCCCAACGATACCCGATGAGATCGAATCTCCAAGAGACGCTGTGCCCTGCGGCACAACGCTCGTTGTCAATCGCAGGTCACGAGACTATCGGGGTGAAGGCGCAATTTCTGAATCACTCCCGGGCGGAACTCCGCGCGGTGTTAGTAAGATGGAGTAGGGGAGAGTTTCTAGATGAATTCTGAAGTGGCGAACGAACAACTCCAGGTTGCAGAGCCAGTTGAGGCGTCGGAAACTGGCGCGCACGTTCTGGATTTGTTCATTATCCTTGCAAAGCGACGAAGATTCATCTTGTGGTTCACTCTGGGCGTCACAATTCTGGCAACAATCACAGTCTTCATCATTCCGGCCAGGTATACGGCAGAGACCATCGTTCTACCGCCGTCGCAAAACTCCTCCAGTTCCGCCTTGATGAGTCAGTTGGGTGGGTCCTCCGCGCTCGCTTCGGCTGCCGGCGCCGGTCTCGGTATCAAGAATCCTGGGGATATGTATGTCTCTCTGTTTCGCGGCCGGACGGTTGAAGATGCTGTAATCCGGCGGTTTGGCCTCATGGACAGGTACCGCGAGAAGAGGATGAGCGAAACGCGTAAAGCATTCGATGATCGTTCATCGGTGGTTCTGGGTGTCAAGGACGGTCTGATTCGGATCACCGTCACCGATCGAGATCCGAAAGTTGCTGCCGACATTGCAAATGGCTATGTCGAAGAGTTTCGCAAGCTCTCAGAGAATCTGGCAATTACCGAAGCATCTCAACGGCGAATTTTCTTCCAGCAGCAATTGCTGGAGGCAAATGAGGGCCTCGCAACTGCAGAAGAAGCGATGAAACACACCGAACAATCCACGGGTGTGTTGCAAATCGATAGCCAGGCGAAAGCACTGATCGAGTCCGCAGCAGCGCTCCGCGCCCAGGTTGCTGCGAAAGAAGTTCAGCTTGCTGCCATGCGCTCGTATGCCACCGAGGATAACCCTCAGATGGTTCTGGAAGAGCGGCAGCTAACGGCGCTGAAGGGCCAACTCGCCAAACTCTCCGGCTCGGACGACACATCGACATCCGACATCATCGTGCCCAGAGGTAATATCCCTCAGGCCGGCATGGAGTATGTCCGTAAGCTGCGCGATGAGAAGTATTACGAGACGATCGTGGAGCTCATCGCCAAACAGTTTGAAATGGCCAAACTCGATGAGGCGCGCCAGGGCGCGATTGTTCAGGTAGCCGACGTTGCCCTCCCTCCGGATAAAAAGTCATTCCCGAAACGCGCTATCACTATCGCGCTGGCATTGGTGCTTGGCTTCTTTGCAGCTTGCGGCTGGTGCATCTTTGCGGATGGGTTCCAGCGCCTGCAGAACAACCCCGCGGAGCGCCGCCGTTTTGACGCGCTTCGAGCTGCGTTCAGGCGGTCGAGCACTTGGGCATGATCTATGCGGACCAGCGGCGGATCGGGGACCACGGAATTGGACGCTTCGCGCGGGAGGTACTCGCTCATCTGAATTATCGTCCCATTCCTCTCGTTTCCGATCCAGATTCACCTCTAGACTCCTGGCGGTTGACACGTGCCCTCAGTGGGCTGACTCGCAATGACCTGTTCTTTTCTCCGGGGTACAATCCGCCTCTCTCTTGCCCAGCACCTTTCATCTTTACGATCCATGATCTGAACCACCTTGATCGCAAGGAGAATAGCAGCCCTCTCAAGCGCCTATTCTATGCGACGATTGTGATGCGGGCCACTCATCGTGCAAGCAAAGTTCTCACCGTCTCGGAGTTCTCTCGCGGGCGGATCATTGAGTGGTCTGGAGTGTCGCCGGAAAAGGTTGTTAACGTTCGCTGCGGTGTGGGCCCGGAGTATCACCCCGATGTCGCTCCCTACGAACTTCCATTTCCTTATCTCGTTTGCGTCAGCAACCGGAAGCTCCACAAGAATGAATTCCGGCAAGTAGAAGCCTTCTCGAAATCGGGCTTGTCGGATGATATAAAACTGGTGTTCACCGGTGAACCGACAACTGAACTCGTGAATTGTATTGAGCGTAACCACGTGACCCAAAGTGTGCACTTTGTCGGACGGGTTCCGGAGGCAAATCTCCCATCCCTTTATCGTAGTGCAGCAGCACTGGTGTTCGTTTCGCTTTACGAGGGCTTTGGCCTTCCAGTACTCGAAGCGATGGCTTGTGGCACACCCGTAGTGACCTCGAACACCAGCGCCTTACCAGAGGTTGCAGGCGATGCGGCACTGCTCGTTGACCCCACCTCCGTCGAACAAATCGCTCACGCAATGAAATGCATCATGGACGACACATCGCTTCGCAAGCGCCTTCGCGAAACGGGGCTGCAACAGGCCGCGCGCTTTTCATGGGAAAACACAATCACCTCCGTGCAAGAGGTAATCGGCAAGGCTTCGCTGAGTTAGCCTCAATCAAAGAAGCATTGCAGCTGTTCGACGATTCCGCGCTCAAACAGAGAAGTAGCCGGCGTTCCGATTCGTATATCCCCACAGCACCCCGGCCCCTCAGCAGTCTGAACCTGGCTTTGGCAATTGACCCACGCTGGGAATAGAGACCATCTCCTGCGGCGAGGTCACTGCAACATGACCCATCCGAACAACAAACGCCAGGAATACCCAGATCCACGGTCCATCATAATCCGGAATCGCGGCCGCCAATCCGATGAGCAGCACCAGGCCAGCCCATCTGAGCTCCCGATGGTTCGGCACTGCGTTGGACAATAGCTTGAAGTAGGCCATTAGATAGCTAACCAAGCCAAGCACTCCAACGGTACTTAAAAGGGACGGAATCAAGCTAGCCGGGCGGTTGCTGCCCATTCCCACTCCGATACCGTATGTCTGAACGGTCAAAGTCAACGCATATAAATCTGAGGCGGTCCGGTTGAAAAATGACCCACCTTCCTGCTTATTCACCGTCAGGTCCATCACAGAATCCCGCAGAGGTGAAAACAGAACCACCACTAAGACAAACAATGCAATGGCAATCAGCAAAGCTACTCTTCTAAGTCGCACTTTATCAATATGATAGGGAAATCGGTAAATGGGATGGAATATCACGAGCAGCACGATGGCCAATCCGATAGCTACTATGGATCCCGTAGACCTAACCAATATGATCGTGAACAACCCAAGCAAAGCCGGGATGATAGATTTGCCATACTTTATTTTTTCCGCCAAAAACCCCGCCGTAAAGGCGGCTAACACAGCGCCCGCCCCAGACGATTCAGTAAATGTTCCAGGAAACCGCGAGGAAAAATCTCCAGTATCTGCGGTTTGCAGCTTAACTCCTGCATTGTTCTGCAATAGGTCGTATGGATAACTAATCCCCAATGCGAAGCATAAAAACTGAACGAGTACTACTCCTGCTAAAAAATAGAACGCAAACCTATACGCTTTCTCCGAGAATGCCGGCCCCTTGAAGTTCTGAGAGGCTCCAAACACAACAAGAACCCCAAGGAGCACTGAAACAGAATGTGAAATATTTGCGTGAGCAAATTGCAACGGCGGATTAAGAAACAATCCAGCATCAATCCCAATGTGTGGTTCATAAACCGGGATACCGGCGAAGATGAACGGCAACGTAAATGCAGAAAGGATGGCAATCCCAGCGAAAAGAATCAACCAGCGCTTACCCCTGAATGACGTATCTGCCTTTGTTCCGACCATTGCGCGATAGATTCTTTGCAATACAAAAAGAGCGCCAACAAGAAAATACGGCTCAATGCCTGCATCGCTCAGGTCAACAATGGACGAGGCCGGAAAGATAGCTGAAACAATCAAGAGCGAAAAGAGTTTGTCGTCTTCCTGAAAGAAGACGGACGCAGCGAGCACGAAGAAGATAATGCCGATTACCGTGGGCATATTGCACTTCTAAGCATATCTGCTCAGGGCGAATCCTGCCGAGGTCAGACGGGCGGTTTCCTCTTGATGAAGATCCTATCGGTTGGGTAGGGAAGCACCCACGAACTCACGCATACGAGCAATGAAAACAGATTTATCGAAGCTTCTGGCGTGTTCCTGAATTTCGTGAGGAACGAAACTGCTCTCGGCAGCCTCGAACCGTTGGATGGAATCAATCACCGATTCAATTGTCTGCTCACTGAAATAGACTCCTGTATCGGGGCGGCCCATTGCATCTCCAACGCGCACGGTTTCCAGGGAACCGCCGTAGCCGTAAGCGATTACCGGTCGTCCAAAAGCCTGCGCTTCAACCGTTGCCATACCAAAGTCCTCGTCGGCAGCAAATAAGAAAGCTCGACAGCCTGCGTAGACCGCGTTGAGGTCAGCATCTGGAACGTGACCGAGGAATTTTATCGTGGGCCCGGCTATCGATTTCAATTTGTTCAGATGGTTGCCCGTCCCGACAATTGTTAGATTGCGTCCGAGTTTATTGCATGCATCCACCAGGAGATCGATCCGTTTGCCCGCGGTGATACGCGATACCGTCAAATAATAATCATCGTGGTCGCTTCTCAAATAGCCAACCGACGTGTCGACGGGAGGATAGATTACCGTGCTCTCCCTGCGGAAATACTTGAACACTCGGCGAGACACATAATGTGAATTGACGACCACCCGGTCCACTCGCTGCATGGCGCTGAACTCCCACATCCTATAGAAAACTGCGGCTGCAACGTATATGAGCCTGGGAAGGAACGGCAATTTTGCCTGATGATAGGAGTAGGAATCCCACCAGGCATGGGCTGGCGTGTGACAGTAGCATATGTGGATCGCATCCTGACTCACGCTAAGTCCCATGACAGGCGGGCAAGTGCTGATAATCAGGTCATATCGACTTACGTCGAGACTTTCAATAGCGGATGGATAAAGTGGGAAGGCAAATCTTCTCAGAAACCCGAAGTGCAATAGCAACTTATTAATGAAGCTACCGGTTACCTTTCTTTCTCGGAAATGCGATGGCAAAAGAGAGGGATCTCCTGAAAGCATGAAAAGGTCTGCGTCCGGATACATTTCCGCAAACACATTTGCAACTTTCTCAGCACCGCCTTCTTCCAGAAACCAGGGGTGAACGATTGCGACTCTCAACTGTCAACCTCTCCGTCCATCGTCTTTTCCGCGTTTAAATTAATAGATTACGCCCGCAACTACAACAGTTCGGTCTTCAGGTCTCTACGCCACCACATCCCCAGACTTTCCCGGAACGCTCGTTGCTTCATGACATACCAGGATCTCGGCTTAATCCGTAGAACCAGCTTGAGAATCCAGATCGACTGAGTCAACACGCACCATGGCAGAGCGAGAATCAGCCCAAAATGCTTGAGCATGAAATAGAGGCTGTTTCGGGTTCCAAACCGGATCGCGAAAGGGGTGTCGTTATCGCCCCCGCCGGTGAGGCTTCCCACCTTATGCAGAAGCGTTGCGTCGGGAAGATACAACAGGTGCACGCCCGCTTTCTTCGCACGGTACATGAAATCCGTATCGTCCCAATAAACAAAGTAACGTTCGTCCATCAAACCCACTTTGCCAAAGACTGCTTTACGAATCAAGACGCAGCACGTCGGCACATACTCAACCATGCGCGGGAGGTCGTATTGTCCGTGGTCGATCTCGCCCTCGCCGATGTGTTGGCTACGCCCTCCATGCCAAGGTTCGAACCGTCCCCCTGCAGCCCAAATGCGGTTCGGCTCGTCGAAGAACATCATTTTGGGACAGGTCATATCAGCCAGGTGTTGATCAATCCCCGCATCGAGCTTCTCAATCAACTGCGGCCCAAATTCAGTATCGTTGTTGATCAGCAGCACGGAGCTGCAACCGGCATCAAGCGCTGCTCGGATGCCTTGATTGTTGCCCGCCGCCACGCCGATGTTTTCCTGATTTGCGACGATCCGGAGCCGCTCGTCGTTCCATTCGCGCAAAATGCGGACCGAATCATCCTTGGACGCATTATCCACTGCGAAAAGCAGGTAATCCCGGTGCGTCTGTTCCGCCATGCAGCGCACAAAGTCCGGCAGCACCGAGGCGCTGTTGTAGGTGACAGTGACGACTCCGATCCGTTCTTCCTTACCCATGCATCAGGCCCATTTTGCGCAACTCGG
>Ga0302277_1003206_pt1 | contig 11304 bp, 11 predicted proteins | sample III_Bog_N3_1_FD_198759 | JGI IMG/M metagenome (GOLD analysis project Ga0302277, IMG submission 198759) | Peat permafrost microbial communities from Stordalen Mire near Abisko, Sweden - III_Bog_N3_1 | ecosystem: Environmental > Terrestrial > Soil > Wetlands > Peat | place: Sweden: Abisko... | reverse complement strand
CTGCCAATACTTATTTTCCTCATCGTTGCGGTGGTAATCGCGTTTGCCGCTGTCGCTCTGTCATTTATTGTGGCCAAACAAAAACCGGATAGTGAGAAAAATTCTGCCTACGAATGCGGGTTTCCTGCTTTTGATGATGCCCGCGCTAAATTTGATGTCCGTTTCTATTTGGTCGCCATTTTATTCATCATTTTTGATCTTGAGATAGCTTTTCTATTTCCATGGGCTGTTGCTCTGGGCGACATTGGCATTGCGGGCTTTTGGTCCATGATGATTTTCTTAGGTATTTTAACGGTTGGCTTTATTTATGAATGGAAGAAAGGCGCCCTCGAATGGGAGTAAGAGATCCAGAACGCTTGGCGCAAGCCGAAGCAACAGCCAAACAATTGGGAGAAGTTCTCCAAGATAAAGGCTTTTTACTTGCAAAACTTGATGATCTCCTCACATGGGCACGCACCGGCTCGATGTGGCCGATGACTTTTGGTTTGGCTTGCTGTGGTGTGGAGATGATCCATGCTTACATGAGCCGGTATGACCTTGATCGTTTTGGCATGATGCCCCGTGCTTCACCGCGTCAATCCGATGTTATGATTGTTGCGGGCACTCTTACCAACAAAATGGCACCTGCGTTGCGTAAGGTCTATGATCAGATGCCTGAACCACGCTGGGTCATTTCTATGGGAAGTTGCGCCAATGGTGGCGGTTATTACCACTATTCTTATTCGGTGGTACGAGGCTGTGATCGGATTGTCCCTGTTGATATTTATATACCGGGGTGTCCCCCAACCGCCGAAGCGTTGCTTTATGGCCTCCTACAACTTCACCGCAAGATCCGCCGTGGAAACAAAGTTATTAGCAGGTTACCCTAATGTCCGATATCCTCGTCTTACAAACTGAAGTTCAGCGCGCTCTTGGTCAAGATGCGATCAATTGCGTGATTGCAAAAGACGAATTGAGCGTTCTCGTACCGCGGACACGTATAGCTTTTGTCCTTCAAAAACTACGCGATGATTTTGCCATTTCTATGAACCAATTGATGGATATATGCGGCGTTGATTACCCGGAACGGCCGGAGCGCTTTGAAGTTGTCTACAATCTTTTGAGCCTTAAACATAACTGGCGACTTCGTATTAAAGTACAAACCGATGAAACAACGCCCGTCCCAAGTGTTGTTGAAATTTACAGCGCCGCGGGTTGGTTTGAGCGCGAATGTTGGGATCTGTTTGGCGTGGCCTTTAGTAACAATCCCGATTTACGACGTATTCTGACCGATTATGGTTTTGAAGGTCATCCTTTACGTAAAGATTTTCCTCTCACAGGTTATGTCGAAGTTCGCTACGATGATGAACAAAAACGCATCGTTTATGAGCCCGTAAAATTGGTTCAAGATTTTCGGAACTTCGATTTTATGAGTCCCTGGGAAGGAATGACCAACGTCATGCTTCCAGGCGACGATAAAGCTTTACCTCCAAAACCTGAGATAAAATCATGAAAGACATTGATTTTAAAAATGCAGCAGAGGTCGGCGGAAAGACATCACGCCCCTTCACTATGAATTTTGGCCCCCAACATCCTGCCGCGCATGGGGTTTTGCGTATGATCCTTGAGATGGACGGAGAAATTGTTGAGCGTGCCGATCCTCATATTGGGTTGTTACACCGCGGTACAGAAAAACTAATTGAGTATAAAACCTACACGCAAGCAACCCCTTACTTTGATCGTCTCGATTATGTATCGCCAATGTGCCAAGAGCACGCTTTTGCGCTCGGCGTCGAAAAACTTCTTGATCTAAAAGTTCCTCTGCGCGCCCAATATATCCGCGTCCTATTCTCTGAAATTACGCGCATTCTCAATCACATTTTAAATATCACAACATTTGCGATCGATTTAGGAGCTGTCACACCGTCTCTATGGGGCTTTGAAGAACGTGAAATTCTTATGGAATTTTATGAGCGCGTCAGTGGCGCTCGTATGCATGCCAATTATTTTCGTCCAGGTGGCGTGCACCAGGATATGCCCAAAGGACTTGTTGAAGATATTTTAACATGGAGTTTGCGCTTTCCTAAATTCCTTGCCGATGTCGAAGAACTTTTGACTGGCAACCGTATTTTTAAGCAGCGCACCGTTGATATTGGTATTGTTACAAAAGAACAGGCACTCGATTGGGGCTTTTCTGGCCCCATGCTTCGCGCCAGCAATGTGCCCTGGGATCTACGTAAAGCACAGCCCTACGATGTTTATGCAAAAATGGATTTTGACATTCCTGTAGGCAAGACAGGAGATTGTTACGCCCGTTACTTAATTCGTGTTGAAGAAATGCGCCAATCCAACCGCATTATTCAACAATGTCTTAAAGAGATGCCTGAGGGGCCTGTTATGGTCGACGATCATAAAGTGGCGCCGCCTCATAGGGCCGACATGAAAAAATCGATGGAAGCCCTCATCCATCACTTCAAGTTATATACAGAAGGATATCATGTTCCTTCAGGGGAAACCTATACAGCTGTTGAAGCGCCTAAAGGCGAGTTTGCCGTCTACCTTGTTTCCGACGGCACGAACAGACCCTATCGGTGTAAAATTCGAGCTCCCGGTTTTGCTCATCTCCAGGGGTCAGATTTTATGTGCAAAGGGCATATGTTAGCGGATGCTGCCGCCATCATCGGCAGTATGGATGTTGTTTTTGGGGAGATTGACCGTTGAGTGTATCTGCATCTTCTTCTCCTTGCCAACAGCCCAAGTCCTTTGTCTTTAATGCCGAAAACTTGGCTTTAGCTGATAAAATTATTGCCAAATATCCTCAAGGCCGACAAGCAAGTGCCGTCATCCCATTACTCGATATTGCGCAGCGTCAACATGATAACTGGCTTCCACGCGTGGCTATGGATTATGTCGCTCAATTGCTCAATATGCCGCCTATAAAAGTTTATGAAGTGGCAACATTCTACACCATGTTTAATTTAAATCCTGTCGGCAAGAACCTTGTTCAAATTTGTCGTACCACCCCTTGTTGGCTAAGGGGAGCCGATGGCATTGTAAAAACATGCCGTGATAAACTTGGAATTGGCGTAGGTGAAACAACCGCTGATGGTAAGTTTACACTTACCGAAGTCGAATGCCTTGGAGCTTGCGTCAACGCACCTATGGTTCAAATTAACGATGATTTTTATGAGGACCTCACGCCCGCTCTGACAGAAAAATTGCTCGATGATCTCGCGGCAGGCAAAAAACCAAGTGTTGGATCTCAGACGGGGCGCCGCGGATCATGCGCGCAAAATGGTCCAACCAGTCTTACCCATAAGGCGAAGGTTTAGTCATGCTTGACGATAAAGATCGCATTTTTACTAATCTCTATGGAATTGAGCCCTGGAACCTTGCCGGCGCTCGGCAAAGAGGTGTCTGGGATAACACGGCGGCTCTCATGCAAAAAGGCCAGGCATGGGTTATTGAAGAAACAAAGAATTCAGGATTACGCGGACGAGGAGGGGCAGGGTTCCCCACGGGCATGAAATGGTCCTTTATGCCCAAGCCTTCGGATAAGCCTCACTATCTCGTCGTTAATGCCGATGAATCAGAACCGGGCACATGTAAAGATCGCGATATTTTACGTTATGATCCTCATCGTTTACTTGAAGGTATATTATTTGGTTGTTTAGCTATCAATGCTCATACATCCTATATTTATATACGAGGCGAGTTTTATAACGAAGCCTCGAATATGCAAAAGGCGATTGATGAAGCCTATGAAGCAGGCCTCTTAGGGAAAAATGCAGCGGGTTCTGGTTGGGATTGTGATGTGTATCTGCATCGCGGTGCTGGCGCCTATATTTGCGGCGAAGAGACTGCTCTTATGGAAAGCCTCGAAGGCAAAAAAGGACAGCCACGTAATAAACCACCTTTTCCTGCAGGTGCTGGACTTTATTCTTGCCCCACTACTATCAACAATGTTGAAACAATCGCCGCTGTTCCAGAAATTCTTCGTCGTGGGGCAGCATGGTTTACAAGTTTTGGGCGCCCCAAAAATAGCGGAACTAAATTATTTTGTATTTCAGGCCACGTAAACCAACCCTGCAATGTCGAAGAGGCCATGAGTATTCCTCTTAAAGAATTGGTTGAAAAACATGCCGGCGGTGTACGCGGTGGCTGGGATAATCTTTTAGCTATCATTCCAGGCGGCTCCTCGACCCCTGTTTTACCACGCGATATCTGCGACACTGTCCTCATGGATTTTGATGCCTTACGTGATGTTAAATCAGGCCTCGGAACAGCCGGCGTTATTGTCATGGATAAATCGACGGATATTATCGAATCGATTACGCGCCTCAGTCATTTTTACATGCATGAAAGCTGTGGCCAGTGCACACCTTGTCGTGAAGGAACTGGATGGCTTTGGCGGGTCATGCAACGCATGGTTGCTGGCAACGCAAAAGTAGAAGAAATTGATACTCTGCTAGAAGTTACAAAAGAAATTGAAGGTCATACTATATGTGCGCTTGGGGATGCAGCTGCTTGGCCTGTCCAAGGTCTTATCCGTCACTTCAAACCTGTCATGATCGAGCGCATTGAACATTATCGCCAACAAGCGAAGAGGGTAGCGTAATATGCCAAAACTAACTATTGATGGCATTGAACTTGAAGTAGCTCCGGGAACAAGCGTCCTCCAGGCTTGTGAACAACTCAACATTGAAGTCCCGCGTTTTTGCTATCACGACAAATTAAGCGTTCCTGCTAATTGTCGTATGTGCCTTGTTGAAGTTGAGAAGACACCCAAGCCCGTTGCAAGCTGTGCTCTGCCTTGTGGCGAAGGCATGATCGTCCACACAGACAGCCCTATGGTGCATAAAGCACGCAAAGGTGTCATGGAGATGCTCCTCATTAACCATCCTTTGGATTGCCCTATATGCGATCAAGGTGGAGAATGCGATCTTCAAGACCAAGCGATGGCTTATGGCTTTGATCGAAGCCGCTACGCCGAGATGAAGCGCGCCGTCAAGGACAAAGATCTTGGTCCACTCGTCAAGACAGTTATGACACGCTGCATTCATTGCACAAGGTGTGTCCGCTTTGCCGATGAAATTTGTGGCACCCCAGAATTAGGAGGGCTCTTCCGAGGCGAAAATATGGAAATTGGTAATTTCGGTACCCATGCCCTAACTTCCGAATTATCAGGCAATCTCATTGATATATGCCCTGTTGGTGCTTTGACAAACAAGCCCGAAGCCTTTGAAGTCCGCTCTTGGGAACTCCAAAAAACCGAAAGCATCGACGTCATGGATGCTGTAGGATGCAACATACGTATTGATACACGCGGAAACGAAGTCATGCGCATTTTGCCACGCCTCAATGAAGATATAAATGAAGAGTGGATTAATGATAAAACGCGTTTTGCGTGTGACGGCCTCTTACGCCAACGATTAGATCGGCCCTATGTGCGCGATCAACAAGGCAAACTCCAGCCCGCCTCATGGGAGGAAGCTTTTAAGACGATCGCAACTCAACTCCAACAGACATCGTCGCCACACATCGCAGCCCTTGCGGGTGATCAGGCTGATTGCGAAAGTCTTTATGCCCTCAAAACTCTTATGCAATCCCTCGGCTCTCCCCATATGGATTGCCGACAGGATGGAGCGCTTTATGATACATCCGCACGCTCTTCCTACATTATGAACTCCGGGATCAATGGCATTGAAGAAGCCGATGTCATAGTACTTATAGGAACCAATCCTCGCCATGAAGCGAGCCTGATTAATGCCCGCATTCGTAAGCGGTGGTTACGTGGTGGGTTACGCATAGCTCTTATTGGAGCACCTTGTGATTTGGGTTATCCCTATCGTCACTTAGGTAGTAGTCCGACTATTCTTTCCGATTTGATATCTGGAAAAAATAACTATGCACCCGTTCTACAAGGCGCAAAAAAACCGCTCGTTCTTGTTGGGGCAGGGGCTCTCGCTCGTAGCGATGGACAAGCTCTTCAAGCCACTCTTTCCTCGTTTGTTAAAACATTCAACATCGTACAACCCGAATGGAATGGTTTTAATGTATTACAACGCGCAGCATCACGTGTAGGAGCCCTTGATCTTGGGTTTCTCCCACAAGAAAATGGTCTTACAACTCAGGGTATTTTAAAGGGTGCTTACGAAGGAAGCATCCATTTTGTCTGGCTTTTGGGGGCCGATGAAATTGATATGAACAAACTAGGTAACGCTTTTGTTGTTTATCAAGGACATCATGGCGATGCCGGGGCTCACCGCGCCGATGTCATTTTACCAGGAGCGGCTTATACTGAAAAAAATGCCCTCTATGTCAACACAGAAGGGCGTCCTCAAATGGCACAGCAAGCTGTTTTCCCCCCGGGTGAAGCCCGCGAAGATTGGACAATTATCCGTGCGTTTTCTGACGTCATTGGCAAGACTTTACCTTTCAACAATCTTTCCCAGCTGCGTGCAAAGCTTATCGATACAACGCCCATTTTTGAAAAAATGGGGCAACGAATACCAAGCCCCTGGAAGGATGTGGGTGTCCAAGGGTCTCTCTTAGAATCTGCCTATGAACCCGTCATTCATAATTTTTACATGACGGACCCCATTAGTCGCGCCTCGGTTACAATGGCGAAGTGCTCTACAGAAATATTACCTCTTCTTTCAGCTGAGGCCGCGGAATAATCATGGAACAATTTTTTGTCGATTATATTCGTCCTCTTTTATGGATTGTTATTAAGATCGTCGGCATTATCGTGCCGCTTTTAGTCGCTGTGGCCTATCTTACATGGGCTGAACGAAAAGTTATGGCGGCTATGCAAATGCGCCGCGGGCCTAATGTTGTTGGCCCTCTTGGTTTACTTCAGCCTGTCGCCGATGGAGTCAAACTCCTTGGTAAAGAAACGATCCTTCCTTCGGGCGCTAACGTAGCCCTTTTTCTAGGAGCACCGATTTTAACTTTCTTTCTCGCCTTGTCATCATGGGCCGTCATTCCTTTTCAGTCTGGCCTTGTTTTATCCAATATCAATGTAGGTGTTCTTTATTTATTTGCGATATCCTCGCTAAGTGTTTACGGCATCATCATTGCGGGTTGGGCATCAAATTCAAAATATTCCTTTCTCGGTGCTTTGCGTTCCGCCGCTCAAATGGTTTCCTACGAAGTCTCCATAGGCCTTGTCTTGATTTGTGTTCTCTTATGTGTGGGATCACTTAATCTAAGCAAAATTGTTGAATCACAAGCAGGTGGTCTTGGAAACTGGTACATATTCAAAAATTATTTCCTCCTGTTTCCTATGTTTATCGTGTTTTTTATCTCGGCCCTCGCTGAAACCAACCGGCATCCTTTCGATTTACCGGAAGGCGAGTCCGAACTGGTGGGGGGCTTTAATACCGAATATTCATCGATGAGTTTTGCACTCTTTTTCCTCGGCGAGTATGCCAACATGATTTTATTGAGTGCGATGACATCTATTCTCTTTTTGGGAGGCTGGATGGCGCCTTGGGCTGCGCTCAGTTTTATTCCAGGCATTATTTGGTTTTTTACTAAAATTGCATTCTGCCTTTTTATCTTCTTATGGGCACGCGCGACATTGCCACGATATCGTTACGATCAATTAATGCGTATTGGCTGGAAATGGTTTTTGCCCTTCTCATTACTATGGGTTGTCTTAACGGCAAGTTATCTCGTGGCCTTTAACGAACTTCCTCACTAGAAAGGGAAATGATGCTGCGCTCGATAAAACGACTTTTTCTCTATGAAATCATACGCGGCTTTGCGCTGACCTTTTTTTATATATTTCGTCGCAAAGTTACGCTGAATTATCCTTATGAAAAAGGTCCTCTCAGTCCGCGTTTTCGTGGTGAGCATGCCTTGCGTCGCTACCCAAATGGCGAGGAACGTTGTATCGCTTGTAAATTATGCGAAGCCATTTGCCCCGCTCAAGCCATCACAATTGAGGCCGAACCCCGCGAAGATGGAAGCCGTCGAACCACGCGCTATGATATTGATATGACAAAATGCATCTATTGCGGACTATGCCAGGAAGCCTGTCCTGTCGATGCGATTGTCGAAGGACCAAACTTTGAATACGCAACACAAACACACGAAGAGCTGCTATACAACAAAGATCGTCTCCTCGCCAACGGTGATCGTTGGGAAGCTGAAATTGCGGCCAATCTTGCTGCTGATTCCAAGTACAGGTAACTCATATGCTTTCAACAATGATCTTTTATCTTTTTTCGTTTGTTCTCATAAGTTCCGCCATCATGGTTGTGGCAGCACGCAATCCGGTTCATGCCGTATTATTTCTAATCTTGAGCTTCTTTAACGCTGCCGGACTTTTTTTGCTTTTAGGGGCTGAGTTTGTCGCCTTTATTCTTGTCATTGTCTATGTGGGTGCCGTTGCGGTTCTCTTCCTCTTTGTAGTCATGATGCTGGACATTAATTTCCATCAATTGCGCCAGGGGGCAACTCGTTACTTAGGAATCGGAGCAACAGTTGGCTGCATCTTACTGGCCCAAATTATTATGGTTGTCAGCGTCTGGCATTTTGATCCTAATGGATTAATTACTCTTGATACCCCCACGACCTCCGACACTGTTGAAAACACAAGAGCGCTTGGTCAATTACTTTACACGGATTATTTTTATCCCTTCCAAGTCTCCGGTCTTATTTTGCTCGTCGCTATGATTGGGGCTATTGTTTTGACATTACGCGACCGCAAAGACAGCCGTCGTCAAAATGTCGGCCAACAAATTAATCGTGAGATTAAAGACGTCATAACCGTTGTACAGGTAACAGCAGGGCAGGGGGTCGACATATGATGAGCTCCGCCACAACAGGCAAAAAAACATATGCAATCAATAAAGCAAGCGGGAGCACCCTATGGCGATAGGCCTCAATCACTATCTTATTGTTGCGGCCATTCTTTTTACAATTGGCGTGCTTGGGATATTCGTTAACCGTAAGAACGTGATTATCATTCTTATGTCGATTGAACTTATCCTCTTAGCCGTCAATATCAATTTTGTGGCGTTCTCAGCCTATCAACACAATATGCTGGGCCAAATCTTCACGATGATTATTTTAACAGTAGCCGCCGCAGAAGCTGCGATAGGGCTTGCGATCTTAGTCGTTTACTTCCGCAACCGATCCACTATTGCGGTAGACGATATCCATCTCATGAAAGGTTAAGGGAATGCACATACCCCTTGAAATTGCGGTTGTTTTTCTACCTCTTATGGGAGCTTTTTTTGCAGGCTTTGGGGGTAAACGTTTAGGTGACCGAAGCGCACAGATTATAACCTGCACCTGCTTATGTGCCGCCGCCGTTATATCGATCCTTTTGTTTCAACGCGTTGCCCTTGATGGTGAGGTCATTGATCACACACTCTTGCATTGGTTTGATTCAGGGACGCTGAGCGTTGATTGGGCCCTTCACATTGATACCCTGACCGCCATCATGCTGATCGTCGTCAATGGTGTGTCCTCGATGGTTCACATTTACTCGGTCGGATACATGAGCCATGACAAAAGTATTCCCCGCTTCATGGCCTATTTAAGCTTGTTTACCTTTTTTATGCTTATGCTCATTACATCAGCTAATCTGTTGCAAATGTTTTTTGGCTGGGAAGGAGTTGGCCTTGCCTCCTATCTTTTAATCAACTTTTGGTATGAAAAAGTAAGCGCAAACAATGCATCGATCAAAGCTTTCCTTGTTAACAGGGTAGGAGATTTTGGTTTTCTTCTAGGCATCTTTGGTTGCTTTCTTATTTTTGGATCCCTTGAATTTAAGGTTATGTTTCCGGCAGCCGCTGGGTTGGCCTCTTTATCCTTTGTGTTCTTAGGACACACATGGCCCGCGCTAACAACGATCTGTCTATTGCTCTTCATTGGGGCCATGGGTAAATCTGCTCAGCTCGGTCTTCACACATGGCTTCCTGACGCTATGGAAGGTCCGACACCTGTTTCAGCTCTTATTCATGCCGCAACCATGGTAACGGCAGGCGTCTTTATGGTGGCCCGCCTTTCCCCTCTTTTTGAGTATGCTCCAGGGGCCTTGATGGTTGTAACAATTGTTGGCGCTTTAACCTGCATCACGGCGGCAAGTATTGGGTTAACGCAATTCGATATCAAACGCGTGATTGCTTATTCGACGATGAGTCAATTAGGCTATATGTTTTTTGCTTTAGGCGTCTCAGCCTATTCGGCAGCGATCTTTCATTTGATGACCCACGCTTTTTTCAAAGCCTTACTCTTCTTAGGTGCAGGCTCTGTTATTCACGCCATGTCCGGCGAACAAGATATGCGAAAAATGGGGGGGCTTTGGAAAAAAATTCCATTTACTTACGCTTATATGTGGATTGGTTCCTTGGCGCTCGCGGGCATCGGAATTGACGGTATTTTTGGTATGGCCGGATTTTACTCGAAAGATCTTATTTTGGAATCCGCCATTGCGAGCAATACGTGGTACGGCCCTGTCGCCTATATCTTAGGTTTAGTGGCTGCGTTCATGACAGCTTTCTATTCATGGCGTCTTATTCTTATGACGTTTCACGGCGCTTCAAAAGCTGATCATCATGTTCAAGACCATGTCCATGAATCGCCTTTCATTATGCTTTTACCTCTTGTCCCGCTTGCTTTGGGAGCAATTTTTGCAGGATGGTATGCCTTTGATTGGTTTGGGGGCGAAGAGCGCATGTCTTTTTGGAAAGCGGCGATTTTTGTTTTGCCCGAACATGATCCTATGAATGCGGCGCATACGATTCCTGAATGGCAGAAATGGATGCCCTTGGCTGTAGCCTTGCCTGGTATCTTCTTCGCTTATCTCTTTTATATATGGCGCCCAACATGGCCTAAAGCAACAGCTGACGCTCTCGGGAGGCTCTATCGATTGGTCTATCATAAATACTATTTTGATGAGATCTATGACCGTGTCTTTGTTCGCACAGCGCGCACTCTCGGTAAATTTTTGTGGTGCTCAGGCGATGACGGTTTTATTGATCGCTTTGGACCTGATGGCTTTGCGGCCTTGTCGGAGTGGGTGGCGCAACGTTTTGGCGCACTTGAAACTGGCTATGTTTATCATTATGCCTTCGCTATGGTTATCGGTGTCGCAGTTTTTGTGACTTGGTTCTGGATTAAGAGTTAAAATCATGTCCTCCTGGCCTATTCTAAGTATTGTAACGTTCCTCCCCCTCTTAGGCGTTCTCTTTATCGCTCTTTTTGTAAAAGGAGATGATAGCAGGAAAGGTATGATCCAAGCAGCTCAAGCAATCGCTCTAATTACTTCTCTTGCTACATTTCTTGTCTCTTTGTTAATTTTACGTG
>Ga0302277_1003185_pt1 | contig 11331 bp, 9 predicted proteins | sample III_Bog_N3_1_FD_198759 | JGI IMG/M metagenome (GOLD analysis project Ga0302277, IMG submission 198759) | Peat permafrost microbial communities from Stordalen Mire near Abisko, Sweden - III_Bog_N3_1 | ecosystem: Environmental > Terrestrial > Soil > Wetlands > Peat | place: Sweden: Abisko... | reverse complement strand
CGGTAATTGCGACGCGCCAGAAACAACGCCGCGATCATCATCGCTGTAATCAGCGCTACCATCACGAGGTTGATAGCCTTCTTGCCCACGGAATCGGGCGGCGCCTGCATTCGCGAAGGTTGCGTCCAGTCGCCCACCAAGCGGAAGAACACTGGTTTTCCCTGGAAAGCCGCTGCCTCAATGCGGATCGTTCGATCCGTTCCCGGCCATTTGCCCGTCCACGCCGCACGCGTATCCGACGCGGCCAGCGAATTCCACGTTGGCGGCGATGGCTGGAATTGCGCCAGGTCCAAGTCAGCCGCGCTGAACAGGGGATTCCAGTCGATGGCCGTTGCGGTCGGAGTTGCGGCCGACGCCGCAGCCGGCGTCGTTGCCGATTGTGTCGCTGACAATGCCGCGCCGAAAACCTGCGGCGGCATCGCCTCAAACAGAAGCAGCCTGCCCTTTTCATCCAACTCCACCTGAATCATTCCGGAGAGCGTTGGCGGCGGATCCGTCTGGTCGATCAATCCAGGCGTCAGCAATCCGCCGTGAAAATCAGTTGGAACCAAAAGATCAGGGCTTTGCCGGTACCAGAACCGTAACGGAGCCTGCCGCGAAGCCAAAATCCGATCCCAATCCGGCCGCGGCTTATCATGTTTCTCCACGTAACCAACGAAATCTACGTCGTAATCGAAATCGTAAAAACTGTCGGCGGGACGGCCCTCATATCCCACTCGCGCAATCATCTCGCGCGCCTTCTGAGTCAGCACCTCGGGAGAAAGATCGGCACCCATCCGGTCGAGCCCGTTTTGCCGTATGCCGAGGTAGACCGCTCCTGCCAGCCCAAGCAGAATCGCCGCCAGGCAAGCAATTGCGATGCGCGGCGAAAGCCCAGCCGTTTCTCCTGCCGCCGCCACCATCTCGGGAGAAGGCGTTTCTCCCGCTGCGAGTGCCGCCGCTAGCGGGTCTCCACCCGGCAACGCTCCCGCCACACTGATCGCCGATTTCGGACGCATCCGCGGTTCCGGCTCCAGGCACCGCAAAATCACGCGCTCAATGGCAGGGTCGAGATCCTTCACTACGGACGAAGGTTTGCTGGGAGACGATGCTTCTCCTCCGCGCACCAGCGCCGTCAGCGCCTCGGCGGTAAAGGCGCGTTTACCGGTGAAAATTTCGTACAGCACCAGCCCCAGGGCGTACAAATCGCTCTGCGCCGAAACTTCCTTCCCCGCAATTTGTTCGGGAGCCATGTACGCTGGCGTCCCACTCCGTATGTCCGCGCCATGAATCTGGTCGTTCAGTCCAGCCAGTCCGAAGTCCGTAATCACCACTTGCCCGCGCCCATCGAGCATAATGTTGGCCGGCTTCAGATCGCGATGCAGCACGCCCTTCGCATGCGCCGCCGCGAGTCCTGCACAAAGCTGCCGCGCCATGTCGATGGCTTTATCTTGCGGCAAACGCCCGATGCGGCGCAGCAGCGATGCCAGATCTTCGCCGTCCACATACTCCATCGTGAAGAACGTATTGCCATCGACTTCGCCAACGTCGTAGACACGGCAAACATTGGGATGCGACACCCGTCGCGCGATCCGCACCTCATTTCGAAAGCGTTCCAGCAAACTCTCGTCGCGCGAAGCTTCTTCGGGCAGGAATTTGAGCGCGACAGGCTGCCCGAGCGTTAGGTCGTCCGCGCGATATACTTCGCCCATCCCGCCTTTGCCCAGCAACGCGATAATTCGATAGCGCCCCGCGAGTAGGCGTCCCGGAAGAAACCGTCCTTCATTCAAAGAAAATGCAGAAGAACTAGGCGGGCGCGATGACAATGATGACGATGAAGATGACGAAGAGCCCTTTGTTCGTTGCGAAGGCCGAGGCGCCTGCGCCGAGGCAAATTCCAGAGTCGCGACATCATCCGTCGAAATTGGAGGTGACGAACTGCGCGGACCGGAAATTCTGGGAGCCGCGATCGTCTCCGCAAGGTTCGCCGAGGTTAGCGTCGCATCATTCGACCCTACCGGAGCTCCACAAGCCGAACAGAACCGGCCAGCAATCGGCACATCAGCGCCACAAGAAGCACATCGCCCCATGATTCTCTCCGCCGCTAGTGTATCGTGACGCCGAAGATTTTATGCAGGCGTCCACTAACCAGCGCTCGGCACCGGCTTGATCCTTCAGTCGATTCTAAGGCCTGCTGTTCTAATCTCTCCAAGCCTCAATCCGCCAGAAGGGATGGCCCGAAATGCGGCTCGCTGTATACAGAAACACAATACCTAAAACCAGCACTCCCGGCGCAACCGCCCAACGCCCCTCCACGCCATCCATCGCGGCGTCCACCACCTGCACGAACGCCGTTAAGAGCATCAACCCCAATAGCATTCTTCGCGCGCCAATTACCAGCGCCACCACCAGCAGCCCGGCCATGGTTAAATTGCGCGACGTAAGGTAGCCGGCGTAAATCCGCGCCGCCTCGTTAATCTCGGCATGAGGAGACACCAGCATTGCGGGATACAGGAAGGCAATCAGCGCGCCCGTCGCCAGCAAAAGTGCATCGATCACAACCACCGTCGAAATCCACCACTGTAACGCTTTTTTTCCTTCGACAACGTTGACTGCATTCAATTGAATACCTTCCTGAGACTGCAAGTTTGGTGCGCCTGTTGATGGAGCAATCTCGAGTCTCCGCTGACGGTGATACGGGAGACAGACACGGAGAGTTCCGCCGGGTTTATACGGACGCCGGATGATGGGATACTCTACTCAGATCTTTCGCCACGGAGCCCATGTGAGCATTCAAGACGAGCAAGACCTTCTCTCCCTCCAAGCCGCAGGACGCGTCGTTCGCATGGTCCTCGACGCGATGCAAGCTGAAGTCCGACCCGGCGTCACCACCCAGCATCTCGATGACATCGGCGCCCGCGTCATGCAAGACAATGGAGCCCGTTCTGCTCCGGCGATGGTTTACAAGTTTCCCGGCGCGAGTTGCATCAGCCTCAACGACGAAGCGGTCCACGGAATTCCCGGCAAGCGCGAACTCAGAGAAGGCGATCTCGTGAAGCTCGATGTCACCGTCGAGAAAGACGGATACATGGCAGACGCCGCCGTCACCGTCCCCGTTGGCCGCGTCAGCCTGCAAGCCACAGATTTGATGGCCTGCGCCGAACGCGCCTTCCACCAAGCCATGCAGGTCGCCCACGCCGGCGTTCGTGTGATCGAAATCGGGAAAGCCGTCGAACGCGAAGTCCGCCAGTCCGGTTTTTCCGTCATCCGAGAACTGGGTGGTCACGGCATTGGACGCACCATTCACGAATCGCCCCACGTCCCCAATTACCCTGACCCGCACGCCCAGCAGATGCTCACCGAAGGCTTGGTCATCACCGTGGAACCCATCATTTCGAGTGGCTCCGGCCGCGTTTTCACCGACAAAGATGGATGGACCCTGCGCACCGAAGATCACGCACTCTCCGCCCATTTCGAACACACGCTAGTCATCACCCACGGTTCGCCGCTACTATTAACCGCTGCTTAATCGGGCGGTATCGGCTTTCCGACGACGGCAACGTCCGTCGATGAGCAGGAAGTTCAAATGCGGCGGCCCTTTTTCCTCGCCGCCTGCGACATTCCGCGCTTTGACTGGAGTCCAATGGAAACGATTTTCAAACAAGGGAAGCTCTTATTCGCTCTCGCCGTCGCCGCTGTGGGCATGGAAAACCTGATCTGCGCTCACGTGGCTCTTCCCGTATTTGCCGGCAGCCGCGACGCGATTCCCGTCCTTCCTTTCGTTCCCGCAATCCCGGCGCTGGCGTATTTAGTCGGCTTCGTTCTTCTTGCTGCCGGTCTGAGCACCGCCCTCAACCGCGGCGCTCGCCTCGAAGCTCTTCTTCTGGCATTTTTCTTTCTTGCGTGTCTTCTCGTTCTTTTGCTCCCGAAAGCCATTGCGAGCCCGATCGATCTCAACATCCGAACCTGCGTCTTCGAGGAACTGTCGTTCGCTGCCGCCGCCCTGACTCTCGCCGGATCTCTTCGACCGCCTCGCTGCCGCCGGCCCCTACCTGTTCGCCATCTCCGCCGTCGTCTTCGGAATCACCCATTTCCTGGTTGCCCCCTACATCGCCAGTTTGATCCCAGCCTGGATACCCGCTCCCCTGTTCTGGGCCTATCTCACCGGTGCTGCCTTCATAGCAGTAGGCGTTAGTTTCGCGACGGGCATCCTCGCCCGCTGGGCCGCCTTCAGCCTGGGTCTGATGTTTCTCCTCTGGTTTCTCCTGCTCCACCTTCCCCGGGTGGTTGCGCACTCGCGCACTCCCGCCGAATGGTCGAGCGCTTTCATCGCCCTGGGAATGTGCGGTGCTTCCTGGATCTGCGGCATGCACTTTCTGCCGAGCGGAAACAGAAAGTCGCCGTCCCTGGGCCCAAGCTAATGCCCGTCCGCCGGTACTTTAGGCACGATTGGGCGGTGTCTCCTTATTGACCGCCAACCCGCTTCGGGATAAAGTTTCAAATGCCAGGGTTCAGTCTGCCCCCCACCCTGCTTTGCCTTCTTTGCTATAAATGCGCGCCGCCTCGTCCAAATCCGTAGCTTTGTTTGCCCTCGCTCTCTTGGCGCTTGCCAGTGTGGCTTGGGCCGCGCCACCCCAATTTTCGCCGCAAACTCGTGTCGGCCTCGTCACCGGCGATCAATGGGAGCCCTCCGTCGCCGCCGACAACTCAGGACGCATCTACGTTCTCTATCCTCACTATGGCAAGGTGGCGGATTGCAAGAATTGCAGCATTCCCATCATGCTCTTAGTCGTGAGCAGCGATAACGGCAAGACATGGCTGCCTCCGCACGTAATGTTTGCCTCCGGATCAGGCCAGTTTGACGCCCAAATCATCGTCGATCCCGCCGATCGTCGCACGCTCTACGCCGCATGGCTGCAGGATGGGAAACGCTCCGTCATTCTTGGCAAGTCTTCTGATTTTGGAGCTTCCTGGTCGTTCACCATCGCCGTCCGCAGCGAAGCCGAACTCGACAAGCCCGCGCTCGCCGTCCGCGGTCAAAATATTTACGTATCTTTCAATCACGAAGAAGAAGTTTGGGTAGCCGTATCCCAAGATGCAGGCCGCACCTTTACGCCCACCCGCGTCAACGTCGAGAGCCGTCCGGGATGGTCGCTACTCGGCGGGGCAACCGTTGACCCCACGGGCAACGCCTATCTGGCCTGGGCGTCTTACTCGAAAGCGGGAGGTGCGCGCGGCTCGGTCAACCTCTACGTAGCCAAGTCCGCCGACTCCGGCAAGACTTGGACTACGAATTTGCTCGACGTCTCTACCGCCGCCCCCGGATGCAAAGACGAAGAATGCGGCGAAGGCTATCTCGGTGCGCAAGTCGCTCTCACCTCTGACGCTGATGGAACACTCTATGCACTGTGGAGCTCAGGCACGGCCGCGCTTGGACCCCAGCGCATCTACTTTTCATCCTCCACCAACGGAGGCGAAAACTGGCTGCCCAAGGCAAACGTCTCCGACGCTGCAACCGATGTCGAACATGCTTTCCCTGCAATCGTAGCTGGCAACAACGGCGACGTGCGCATCGCATGGATGGATAAACGAAATTCGCCTGACTGGAATACCTTCTACCGCAGTTCGAGCAACGGTGGAGCGACCTGGGGAGATGAAATCCGCGTCTCAACCTACGTTCGCGGCTATCGCTACATCGACAAAGAAGGTTTCCATTTTCCCTTCGGAGACTACTTCGGCATCGCCATCGATAACCACGGCGACACCCACATCGTCTGGGGCGAAGGCCTGAACTACCAATCCCCCGGCTCCATCTGGCACGCCAGCGGCCGCTGAGCCATCCGCGTCAACTTTTCAAATTACAAAATTAACCAATTACAAAATTACAAAATGCATTTCGTCAGTCCGTGAGCATTCCGCCCGTCAAATCGCTGAGCCGCTCGATTCGCCGCTCCTTGCAATACTCGGTTAACTCTTCCACTAAAGTCTCCGTCGCTACGGGATCGAAATAGCTAGCCGTCCCCACCTGCACCGCGCTCGCCCCCGCCAGCATAAATTCCACCACGTCCGCCGGAGTCGTAATGCCACCCATCCCAATCACCGGAATCTTCACCGCATGAGCCGCGTCATAAACCATCCGCAAGGCAATCGGTTTGATGGCCGGCCCCGATAGCCCTGCCGTCACATTCGCAATCCTGGGACGCCTCGTCTCCGGATCAATCGCCATCGCCACGAAAGTATTCACCAGCGAGAGCGCGTCCGCGCCCGCCTCCTGCGCCACATAGGCCATTTGCGCAATCGACGTTACATTGGGCGACAACTTCACAATAATCGGACGCGCCGCAGTTCGTTTCGCCGTCCGCACCAGTTCATCGAGCAGCATGGGATCGCTGCCAAACTGAATTCCTCCGTGCGCCGTGTTCGGGCACGATACATTGATCTCGTACGCCGCAATCCCCTCGCCTTGATTCAGAATCTCGATCGTCTTCTCGTAATCCGCCCGCGTGTAACCAAAAACATTTGCAAACACAACGACGTTCTTCTTGTCGCGCAATGCCGGAAGTTTTTCCGCAAGAAACGCCGCCGCTCCAATATTCTGCAACCCAATCGCGTTGAGCATCCCCGCCGCCGTCTCAAACAACCGCGGTGGAGGATTTCCCGTCATCGGCTCCCGCGACAGTCCCTTCACCACCAGCCCGCCCAGCCGATCCAGATGGACAATGTCTTCGAACTCGATCCCGTAGCCAAACGTGCCCGAGGCTGCGATGACCGGATTCTTCAGCTCAATGCCCGCCACGCTCACACTCAAATCGGGATTACCCACCGGCGTCATTGCATCCCTCCTGGCCCCGGGCCGGATGACGGCTCGATCGGCGGCGGCGTGTGCGTGAGCGGCGTACTCGGCGACATTTGTATTCCCATACGATGGATCGGCGGCAACGCCTCGGTCAAAACGCGTCCCGTCGCTTTGGCCGGCGCATTGATCCCCAACAACGAAGCCAGCGTGACCGCCAGATCGACCGGTTCCGCATGGGTGCGATAGATGCCGGGCTGAAACGCGAGTCCATAAAATGCCAATGGCACATGCGTATCGTACGAGAACGGTGTCGCGTGATCCGTACCCTTCGTGGTCCCAACCTGAAATGGAGTTGGCGTCCCAATCACATACCAGCCGCCCTCGGGCGAGTAGCTGTGCGCGTAGCGCCGGCCAATTTCTGTCGCCGGAGTCTCTCCTCGCGCCAGCTGCGCCTTCGTAAAGTACGCGCTCATCCCAACTTCCATCATCGCCTCGCCCACGTCCGTTTCGGCGTCCGCTTCCTTTTTCGCGCCAAACGCGTCTTCATTCAGCCATGCAAGCGGATAGTCCAATTCCCGCAAATACTCTGCCTTCTTCTTATATTTTTTCGAGAGGAGTGAGTTCATCTGCTCCCGCAATGCCTTCGTATCCAGATTCGCCGCCGGCATGCGCAGCGTTTTCGCAAACTCCGGAAGCGGCGCAACCCCGTGATCCGCCGAGAGCGCCATCCACACATTCGCCATCCCCACCTGATGCCCAAGAAACACGAAAAACTCCGCCAGACTCTTATCCAGTTCCAACGCCATGCTATGCATCTGCGGAGAATCCGGTCCCACCCCGTGGCCTAAAATATCGTTCGCCGACAGACTCACGACCAGCAAATCCGTGGCGGCCCCAGCGCCCAACTTCTCATACAAAACCAATTCCTTGGCGAACTCGAACTGGTAATCATTGGCAAACGGCGTCGATCCAACCACCTCATAGAATCCCGCCGCCGCTCCATCTTTTCCCGTTCGCGGAGCCGTTGACCCAAGCGTATTCCCGTCGCCATCCTTCCATTCCCGATTCCAGAATTTCTCCGCCCGATGGCTGCCATTGAAATTACTCACCCACTCTGGCAACTCCGTACGGTAGTAAGTCGAAGTAATCCAATCCCCACTTTTCGGATCGATCCAGTAAGCGGCATCGCCCGCAAAGCCCGCCGGAAGCACCGCTGCGCGATCCTTCAGCGACACAGCAAATACGCGCGCCTTGCCGCCTGTCGCCAACTTCAACTCGTCCCCCAGCGTGTCACTCATCAAATTGCGTGGAGATGCACCTGGCCCATCCTTAACGATGCCTACAAGCTTTGTCGCGTCATCCTCAACCGACGTCACCCGCTTCTTTTTCGCAGGATCCCACCATTCATTCGCCACAATCCCGTGCCCGCTCGTATAACTTCCCGTGAAAAGCGTGGCGTGTCCCGGAGCCGTGCGCGTATTCGCGTAATCGTAGTTGCAGTCGGTGAAGTAAGCGCCGTGATCGAGAAACAGCCGAAATCCGCCCTCGCCAAATTCCTCGCGATACCGCTCTAAGTAGTCGCCGCGAAATTGATCAATCACAATCACCACAATCAGTTTGGGGCGTGCATTATAGGCGGAAGGGAATGCGCCTTGCACAAAACACAGCAACGCCAGAACGACGAAAAACGAACGGGGAAGTTTCATCGCCGCTAGTTTACAGGACGAGGTCAAATCCAACAGCGCGGACCCACACTCGTTTGTCCCGCCTCGTGCGACCGGCGCAAGCTGGATCAGTTGACTTTCCTTCGTGGACCTTCGTGCCCTTCGTGGTGAAGCATTTGACTCTCATAGCACGAACCCCGCTTTTGCAGCTAAACTGAAACCACAATGCTTGATCTGAATTTTGTTCGCGACAATCTGCCGCACGTAGAAGAGAAACTGCGCCAGCGCGGAATGAATCCAACCGAAGTCCTGAAAGACTTTCAGACCATCGACGCCGAACGCCGCCAGGCGATTACTGCGTCAGAGACCCTGCAAGCGCAACGCAACCGCGCCTCCGAAGAAATTGCCAAGCTTAAAAAGAGCGGTCAGGACGCCTCCGCCCAGATCAACGAGACCAAGAACCTGCGCGAGCAGATTCAGGAATCTGAAAAGAAAGCCGCCGAGCAGGAAGCCCGCCTGCGAGAGATCCTCACCGCCATTCCGAATCTCCCCAATGACAGCGTACCTGTGGGTAAGTCCGCGGAGGATAACGTCGAAGCCCGCCGCTGGGGCGCGCAACCGCAATTCGATTTCAAGCCCAAGCCGCATTGGGAACTCGGTGAACACCTCGGAATCCTCGATCTCGAACGCGCCGCCAAATTATCCGGCGCACGCTTCGCCGTGTACTGGGCCCTCGGCGCCCGTCTCGAACGCGCACTCGCCAACTTCATGCTCGATCTCCACACCCGCGAGCACGGATACACCGAAGTCCTCCCACCCTACTTGGTGAATTCCGAGTCCATGTACGGCACCGGCCAGCTGCCGAAATTCGCGCAAGATCTGTTTCGCGTTCCCCACGGAGACAAGGATCTCTGGCTGATTCCGACCGCCGAAGTCCCTGTCACCAATCTCTATCGCGACGAGGTCCTCGACGCGGCCCGCCTGCCTGTCAGCCTTACCGCCTACACTCCCTGCTTTCGCAGCGAGGCTGGATCCTACGGCAAAGATGTGCGCGGAATCATCCGTCAACACCAGTTTCAAAAAGTCGAACTCGTAAAATTCGCGCGCCCCGAAACTTCCTACGACGAACTGGAAAAACTGACGAAGAACGCCGAAACTGTCCTCCAGAAACTCGGACTGCACTATCGCGTCATGGCGCTCTGCACCGCCGACATGGGATTTTCCTCCGCCAAAACTTACGACATCGAAGTCTGGCTGCCCGGGCAGAATTTATTCCGCGAGATTTCTTCCTGCTCCAACTTTGAAAGTTTTCAAGCCCGCCGTGCAAACATCCGCTATCGTCCCGAAGGCAAGAGCAAGACAGAATTTCTGCACACCTTAAATGGCAGCGCCCTCGCCGTCGGCCGTACTTGGGTCGCGATCGTGGAAAACTATCAGCAGGCCGACGGCAGCATCCGTATTCCGGAGGCGCTGCAACCCTACATGGGCACCGACTGCATCCCAGCTAATACCACGGCGCCGATAAGGAGTGCCTAATAAGGAGTGCCAAAACTCGCCCCAGTCCCAGCTTGAATGCGGACTAGGTTCGATTTGCTATCACATGAATTCCCAAATAGACTGGCAACGTTCTGCAACAGCCTCGACGCCGCTCGAAAGCAGCGTCTCTCCCATGGGCGCGATCTGGCGCACAATCCGCGGGTACATCTTTTGGTCGTATGAACGGGGAAGCCTCCACTACGACATCATGGTCACCCTCATCCTTCTGTTTGTCTTCGTCACCCCCCATTTCATCAACTTCAAAGACAAACCGGTCGAGCGCAATCCGCATCTTACCGGCGTGGCCGTGATACCCGGCCCGAACGGAGAATTCATCTACCAGATTCCTGCCGCGGCCGTAAACGCCGACGCTGGTCAGGATATTCGCCGCCAATTGGAAGAGATCATCGAACCCATTTCCGGTGCTGTCAGCGTTAACCGCTACGAACCCGTCACCGACTCCGCCGGAAAGTTGCAGAGTTACAAAGTCTGGGTCGAAAAAGAGTGACAAGAGTGAGAATGCGAGCAGCCGTCCAAAAGCTCTGTCTAGGGATTTTCATCACCGCCTGCATCGCAACCGTTTTCTGCGTTGCGCAGAACGCAGGAGAAACTCCCGGCCTCGACAAAGTCCTCGCGCAGATGGATACCGCCGCGAAAAACTTCAAGCCCATCGAAGCGAGTGTTGAGTGGGATCAATACGACAAGGTCATCGACGAAACCGATGTCCAAAAAGGCAAAATTTATTTCCGGCGCCAAAACGGTGGAGTCCAGATGGCCCTCGATCTGGTCGAGCCTGACAAGAAATTTGTTCTCTACAACGCCGGTAAGATTCAGGTCTATCAACCAAAAATCGACCAGGTTACCGAATACGACGCCGGCAAGAAGGCGAGCGATGTCGAAAGCTTTCTCGTCCTCGGCTTCGGGGGCAGCGGCCACGACCTCTACAAATCCTACGATGTGAAATATCTGGGCCCGGAAAAGGTCAATAACATCGCCACCAATCAGCTGGAGTTGACACCGAAGTCGGCCTCGGTTCGTAGCAACATCGCGAAAGTCATTCTCTGGATCGACCCGCGCGGCCTTGCCCTGCAGCAGAAGTTCTTCGAACCCAGTGGAAACTATCGTCTCGTAAAGTATTCCGAAATACAGGAGAATCAGAAACTTCCCGACAGCGATTTTAAGTTGAAGACAACCAGCAAGACTAAGTTCCTATCTCCCCAAAGCTAATCGTTCTCTACTAGACCCGGTCGAAGCGAGTCGCTTCGAACCACAGAAACAAGCTGAAAATCCTCGGCCCCGGTTATATACTGCTCAAGAACCTAGGAAAGTTGAGTCCGAATGGCTAAAGTTTTCACC
>Ga0302277_1003174_pt1 | contig 11352 bp, 9 predicted proteins | sample III_Bog_N3_1_FD_198759 | JGI IMG/M metagenome (GOLD analysis project Ga0302277, IMG submission 198759) | Peat permafrost microbial communities from Stordalen Mire near Abisko, Sweden - III_Bog_N3_1 | ecosystem: Environmental > Terrestrial > Soil > Wetlands > Peat | place: Sweden: Abisko... | reverse complement strand
CGCCGGGAATTTTCTTCGTCGCGTCAAAACCCATTTTGCTGCCGCTGGCGATCTCGCTCGTCGCGTGGTCGAGCACGTCGGACGGGCCTTTGGTGAAGATGCTGTCGCGCTGCGGATCGGTGTTGGCGGTGAGATGGAACAGCACTTCGCTGGTGTTGTGGACGTTCACATCGGCGTCCACCACCACGATGTATTTCGTGAACATCATCTGCCCCATGCCCCAGAGGCCGTGCATGATTTTGTAGGCCTGCATCGGGTAGGTCTTCTTGATGCTGACGAACACGAGGTTGTGGAACACGCCTTCCGCCGGCAGCGCGATGTCCACGATCTCGGGGAAATTCATCTTGAAGATCGGCAGGAACAATTTCACGCTCGCGCCGCCGATGTAAAAATCTTCCATCGGCGGAATGCCGACAATCGTCGCCGGATACACCGCGTCTTTGCGATGCGTAATGGCGGTGACGTGGAACACCGGATATGGCTCGGGCAAGGTGTAATAACCGGTGTGATCGCCGAACGGCCCTTCGTCGCGCAACGGCTCGGTCGGGTCAATGTAACCTTCGATGACGAAATCAGCGTTGGCGGGAACTTCCAGATCGTTCGTCTCGCACTTGATCAGCTCGACGGATTTTTTGCGGAGATAACCGGCGAGCAGAAATTCATCAAGTCCGTCGGGCATCGGTGCGGTCGCGGCGAAAGGAAACATCGGGTCGCCGCCGATGAAAATGGCGACGGGCATGCGTTCGCCCTTTTCGTAATAGCGACGGCCATGGCGCGCGGCGACTTTCTGCAACTGCCAGTGCATGCCGGTGGTCTTGTCGTCGTAAATCTGGATGCGATACATGCCGAGATTGCGCTCGCCCGTGTCCGGGTCGCGCGTGACGACGCAGGGCAGCGTGATGAAACGTCCGCCATCGAGCGGCCAGCATTTCAGGATGGGGAGATTGGCGAGTGTGGGGAGCGCGCCCGTCCCGGGCGCAGTCGCTGGCGTCTCGCCAGCGACATTTTTGTTCTTCGAATCGTTTCCGGCGAGGACGCCGGAAACTGCGGGCGAGACGCCCGCGCTCCCCAGAATGTCCGGCGCTCCCGGCCACGGTTCTTTACGCGAAGCCGGCGCGTCAAATTTTTGAATCACATCTTTGCACGAACCGCTCTTCACCGTCTTCGGTTTCGCGTGGCGCAGATCCAGCGCAAGCGAGAGCAGCTTGATGGCTTCCTTGAAACTCGTTGGCGGCTTGGCCTTCATCAGCGCGCCGAGTTCGTTGGCGACTTCGTCCACGGACTCCGCGCCCATGCTCATGGCCATGCGCTTGTGCGAGCCGAGCGTGTTGATGGCCACGGGAAACGGCGAGACGACGCCGTTGACGGTGGGCTTTTCGAACAGCAGCGCCTTGCCGCCGCCGGGCGATTTCATTTCGCGGTCGGCGATCTCGGTGATTTCGAGCTCGGTGGCGACCGGCTGGGGAATGCGTTTCAGCTCGCCCGCCCGGTCGAGGGCGTTGACGAAATCGCGGAAAGAATCAAAAGCCATACACCCGCGAAGCTAACTGAAAACCCCGCGCCGGGCAATGCGGGGAAAATCAGCCCGGCGGCATATTATGCTTGATCACGTTGCTGGGTTCGTCGTTGATGCCTTTGTAAACAAAGGCCAAATTGTGATAAAAATGCAGGGAGGTAATGTGCTTGTCCGCGTAGGACGGCACAAAACCTGGTTTTATGTATTCCACATGATTCAAACCATCCACCAAACCTTTGAGCATTCCCATGCTCGTGGCGGCATTTTTTAAATCATCACTGCTGCCACCGTAAGCGGGCCAATAGGCGGTCTGTGTGTCTTCCACAACATAGACTCCATTTTTCGCCAGCAAAGGAAACAAAATTTCAAAGGTCTTGAGGACGTGCTCATTTAAATGGCTGCCGTCATCAATAATGATGTCCGGCGTCCCAATCTCTTGGATCACCCGCCGCAAAAACGCCGCGTCGCTTTGATCCCCTTGAAAGGTGCGGATACGCTTCTCGTTGTGGCAGCTTTTATCTTCAATATCTATCCCATAAATCCGACCCTGCGAAAAACACTTCCGCCACATCCGCAACGAATTCCCTCCCGAAAGCCTGTCCGCACATCCGCCGATGCCAATCTCCAGCAACGTGATGGGCTGCTTGCGGAACGAGGCAAAATGCTGCTCATAGTGCTGGCAATAAAAGTGGCCGCCCCATTTATCCGTGCCATAATATTTTGCCAGACGCCGCAGATTGCCCCTGTAAAACATCGCCTTTAATTCAGTTGAACACCGCTTCAATGTATTCTGTTGTTTCATAACTTTTAACTGCGGCTTAAGCCTTAAACACGTTTTTTGTGATTCATGCTGGGGAAAGGCAATATGAAGATGCCCGCAAATTCTGCGAAGAATTCAGCGTCAGAGTCAACTGTTATCAATGCTCGGCAAAGCCAGATTGCGCATGTTTGCTCGGCTGGTATAAGGCTTGAAAATTGTGGAAGAAATCAAAAGCCCTACGCCCGCGAAACTGAATCGTATCGGGGCGAAGGCAAAGAAAATGAAATCAGCCGCCCTTGGACTTTACGCGCTTTGTAAAACTTTCCGTGCGGATGACGGCGCGTTTATGCAGGCCGCGCACGATGACTTCGTGGTGGTCGCGAGCTTCGATCTGGAACGTGACCTTACGGTCGTCAACGGCGATCACCTGCGCGCGGCAATGGATCGTCTGCCCGACGGGCGTCGGCGCGAGATGACGGATGTCCAGTTCGATGCCCACAGAACGCTCGTCCGCTTCGAGATGCGGCGCGAGGGTCTGGCGCGCGGTGCGTTCCAGAAAACCGACGAGATGCGGCGTGGACACGACGGCGGGCATGCCGTCGCCGTGAAATTCCACGGCGTGCTTTATGTCCGTGGGAATGGCCAGCTCACCGACTTCGCCAATTCTGGGGCGCGATTTCATTGCTCGGTTTTGTCGGCGTCAAAAATTTCGGAGGGACGAGCTCTGTGAGTCCCCATTTTCAGATGGGACTCGTATAACTCGTCCCGCCGATTGAAAACTTATTTCGGCAGCAAATCGGCGACGAGCGACTTCTCTTCCTTCAATTCATTTTCCGTCGCGGTGATTTTCGCCTTGCTGAAATCGTTGAGCGGCACGCCCTGAACGATTTCAAAATCCTTGCCGTTGCTGCGGATCGGATAGCTGAAGATTAAACCCTTCTCGATGCCGTAGCTGCCATCGGAATGCACGCCCACGCTGAACCAATCGCCTGCGGGCGTCGGATGCGTGAGCTTATAGACGGTGTTCACGGCGGCATTGGCGGCACTGGCGGCGCTGGAGAGGCCGCGAGCCTTGATGATGGCCGCGCCGCGCTGCTGCACGGTGGCGATGAAATCCTTCTCCAGCCATTCGCGGTGGCTGATGACTTCCGGCACGGGACGTCCGTTGATCTTGGTGTTGAAGAAGTCAGGATACATCGTGGCGCTATGATTGCCCCAGATAGCGAGGTTGGTGACGGCGGTGACATCCACGCTGGCTTTTTGCGCGAGCTGCGACTTGGCGCGATTTTCATCAAGCGCGGTCATGGCGAAGAAACGATTCTTCGGCACGCCCGGCGCGTTGTTCGCGGCGATGAGCGAATTCGTGTTGCACGGATTGCCGACGACGAGCACGCGCACGTCGCTGGCGGCATTTTTTGCAATCGCATTGCCCTGGCCGGTGAAAATTTTGCCGTTGATGCCAAGCAAATCTTTGCGTTCCATTCCCGCTTTGCGCGGCACGGCACCCACGAGCAGAGCCCAATTCACGCCTTTGAAACCTTCGTCGAGATTCGAGGTCGGCACGAGCCCCTTGAGCAGCGGGAATGCGCAGTCGTCGAGTTCCATGCAGACGCCGTGCAGGGCGGCCATGGCTTTTTCATCGGGCACTTCGATGAGATGCAGAATGACCGGCTGGTCGGGCCCGAACGCCGCGCCGGAAGCGATGCGGAACAGGAGTGAATAACCGATTTGGCCGGCCGCGCCGGTAATCGCCACGCGAAGGGGAGCTTTGTTCATAAGATTAAAATGAAGCGCGAGTATAATTGTTTGTTTCGACTTCACGCAAGCGCGGAACCGCCCCTTTCCGGCGCGGCCCGGCCGGTTGGGAAATTTAACCGTGTCCATTCGCGCCCGTTTGTGGTTTAATTCTCCCCGCAACTATGGATTCCAAAAAACTGGCGCAATTGTGCCGCGACTTCGCGGACAACAAAAAGGCGGAAAACATCGCCGTGCTCGACGTGCGGAAACTTTCGTCCGTGACGGATTTTTTCGTCATCGTAACCGGCACGAGCCAACCGCATCTGCGCGCCATCGTCGAGGAGATTAACAGCCGGCTGCGCGACGAGCACGACGTGCGCCCGGTGCGCGCGGAAGGCGCGACCGGCGGGATGTGGGTGGTGATGGATTATTTCGACGTGATTGTCCATGTCATGCACACCGAGACGCGGGCGCGCTATGATCTCGAAGGCCTTTGGGGCGACGCCAAGCCGCTGAAAACGCGGAAGCCCGCCGCACCAAAAAAGAAAAAAACTCCGGCGAAAAAATAATTCCGCCGGAGTTTTGCAAAGTTCAGTTCAGGCCATCGGGTCCGGCGGCGGCGGGGTTTTCTCCGGGATTTCTTCGGATGCCTTGACCATTTCGTCCACAAGCTTCTTGAACTCGGCGAGCCCGGTGGAGGGGATGATAATGGTGTCGCGCCGTCCGCCGACATCCTCCGTGATGCGCAGAAAGCGGCCACGCGGATTTTCCTTGAGAGTCAGGACGAAAAACTTCCGTTCAATCTGCACCTCGACGGTTTTCAACGTGTCTTCGTTGACCGGCGGGCGCGGCTGGGTGTTGTATTTGGGTGCGCCGTAGCCGGTAGACTGGTAAGGGCGGCGGCCGTAAGGTGAGGGGCGTTCGTTTGATATCATAATCCCGTTAAATTTTATTCGAATTAAAGTTCTGCCGATTTGCCGAAAATGTCAACCGACAAAATAAGCGGCTCGCTCCAGGCGAACAGCATATTCATGCGATTGACAGGAAAGCTGTTTGCCTGCACGGCATTGAGCCGTGCCGTCCGCGCCGGCTTTCAAGGGTGTTTTTAATGAATTTCACAGGATGTTCGCCGCCAGTTCGGCCAACTCGGAGCGTTCGCCCTTTTGCAGCTCGATGTGCGCGGCAATGGCCTGGTCGCGGAACCGGCTGACGATGTAATTAAACCCGTTCGACGACGAGTCCACATACGGGTTGTCAATCTGATAAGGGTCGCCGGTGAAGATGATTTTCGTGCCGCTGCCGACGCGCGTGACGATGGTCTTGGCCTCGAGCGGCGTGAGATTCTGCGCCTCATCAATGATCATGAACTGGTTGGCGATGCTGCGCCCGCGGATGTAGCTCAACGCCTCCACCACGATGCTGCCGCTGCGCATCAAATCCGCCGCTCGGCGATGGTCGTGACCCATGTTCAAATCGCTCAACATCTCCAGCGCGTCATGAATCGGCTGCATCCACGGCGCGAGTTTTTCTTCCAGCGAACCGGGCAGAAACCCAAGCTCCTTGCCCATCGAAATGGTCGGGCGCGCGACGACGAGCCGGCGAAATTCCCGGTCGTTCACCACGCGCTTCAAGCCGGCGGCCATGGCAATCAAAGTTTTTCCCGTGCCGGCCTTGCCCATCAGCGTGACCAGCTTGATGCGGTCGTCGAGGAGCGCGTCGAGCGCGAAATGCTGCTCGCGGTTGCGCGGCTTGATGCCCCAGACGCCTTCGCGGCAGTCGAGGATGGGGACGAGCTTGGTGCCGGTCGCGTCCACCTTGGCCAGCGCGGCTTTTTTGGGGTTCGCCTCGTCGGTCAGCGTGCAGTATTCGTTCGGAAAATAATTTTTGCCGCCGGCCAGCGCAAATTCGCCCTTGGCGCGAAAGGCGGTGATTTTTTCCGCCGACACCGTCAGGTCCACCATGCCGGTGTAAAGGTCGGTGATGAACACGCGGTCCGTCTCGTAATCTTCCGCCATCACGCCGATGGCGTCGGCCTTGATGCGCAGGTTGATGTCCTTCGAGACAAGGATCGTCGCGTTCTTCGGCTGCGTTTTTTGGATGTGGGCCGCGAGCGCGAGAATGCGGTTGTCCACCGAATCCTTGGCGAAGCCCTCCACCAGGCCGTCCTTATGGAAAGCAATCTTCAGCTTCCCGCCGTTCGGCAACTCCACGCCCGCGCTCAGGCTGCCTTCGCCGCGAAAGCCGTCGAGCATCCGCGAGACGGTGCGCGCGTTGCGGCCCAGCTCGGTGGACTCGCGTTTGAACCGGTCAATCTCCTCGATGACCTCGATGGGCACGAGGACGTTGTTTTCCTTGAAGTTGACGAGCGAGTTCGGGTCGTGGAGCAGGACGTTGGTGTCGAGGATGTAATTTTTCACGTTGGAATAAAACGGACGTTGGAGTTTCCGCCGGAGAAACGGCGGCGGTTTGAATGGTTGAACGGTGTTGTCAAAGTGTCCCTGAAACTTGCGCTGATTTTTTCAGGCGGAAAAATTGTGTCAACGATAATCCGCCAATCCGGTGAAAATTATTTCCGGCAACGCCCCGGTGCTGGCATAATCGCCGGCGCATGGCAAAGAAGAATCCACTGATCCGCCCGCTCGTCCACGAATTGCACGCCTATGTGCCCGGCGAGCAGCCGAAAATCCAGGGGCTGATCAAGCTCAACACCAACGAGAATCCGTATCCGCCGTCGCCGAAAGTGCTGGCGGCGGTCAAAGCGGCAGTGGATGGACGGCTGCGCTTGTATCCCAATCCCACGGCGGAAAAGTTGCGCATTAAGCTGGCGAAGCTGCACGGCTGCAAACCGGAAAACATCATCATCGGCAACGGCTCGGATGAAGTGCTGGCGCTGGCGGTGCGGGCGTTTGTGGAGCCAAATCCAAAATCCAAAGTTCAAAGTCCAAAGTCGGTCGTGCAATATTTTACACCGAGCTATTCGCTGTATCCGGTGCTGGCGGATATTCACGGCGCGGCCAAAACCGCCGTGCCGCTTAATCCTGATTTTTCAATTCCCAGCATGCCGGAATTGAAACGCGGCGACCAATGGGACTTCAACGCGGCACTGACTTTCGTGACGACGCCAAACGCGCCGAGCGGACGCGGTTACGAAACGGCGGAACTGGAAAAACTCTGCCGCGCGCAAAAAGGCGTCGTCGTTTTGGACGAGGCTTACGTTGATTTCGCCAATGAAAACGCCCTGAAACTCGCGCTCACATTTCCGCACGTCCTGGTGGCGCGGACGTTTTCCAAGGCGTATTCGCTGTGCTTCCAGCGCGTCGGCTATTTCGTCGGACATACGGAACTCATCGCCGCACTGGACAAAATCCGCGACAGCTACAACGTGAACGGCCTCGGCCAGATCGCGGCGGAAGCGACGCTGGACGACCTGAAATTCTACCATGCCAATTTCAAAAAAATCATAGCGACGCGCGCATGGATTTCACGCGAGCTGACCAAGCTCGGTTTCCGCGTGCTGCCGAGCCAGGCAAATTTTCTGCTCGCGAAGCCGCCGCTGTTTCCGGCGCAGGCATGGCTGCAAAAATTGCGGGAACAAAAAATCCTCGTGCGCTGGTTCAGCGCGCCGGAAGTCAGCGATTATTTGCGCATCACGATTGGCACGCCGGCGGAAGCGGAAGCCCTGGTGCAGGCGGTTCGCCGGCTGGCGCAGGATTAGGCTTCCGCTTCGGCTGGCGTTTTATTTTCCGGCGATTATGCTGTCACCGAATTTTCAATGGCCAGCGAACGCGTCAATGTCCTCGGCGTCGGCATCAGCGTCCTCAACCTGCGGACGGCGCTGGCCGCCATCGCCGCCGCCGTGCGCGAGCGGCGCAAGGGCTATATCTGCGTCACCGGCGTCCACGGCGTAATGGAGGCGCAGGACGATGCCGCCTTCAAACACATTCTCAACGGCGCGTTCCTCTGCACGCCGGACGGGATGCCGATGGTCTGGGCGGGAAAACTGGCCGGCCATGCGAAAATGAGCCGGGTTTACGGGCCGGATTTGATGCTCGATGTCTGCGCGTGGAGCGAACCAAGCGGCGCAAAACATTTTTTCTACGGCGGGGCGGACGGCGTGGCAGGACTGCTGGCGCAAAAATTAAAAATAAAATTTCCGAAGCTGAAAGTCGTCGGGACTTTTACGCCACCGTTCCGCGCGCTCAACGCGGACGAGGAAAATAAGCTGCAGGAACAGGTCGCGGCGGCGCAACCGGACATCTTTTGGGTCGGCCTGAGCACGCCGAAGCAGGAAAAATTCATGGCGGAATTTCTGCCGAAGCTGGACGCGACGCTGATGATCGGCGTGGGGGCGGCGTTTGATTTTCTCAGCGGGCGCGTGCGGCAGGCGCCGCAGTGGATGCAGCGTAGCGGACTGGAATGGCTTTACCGGCTGGGCTGCGAGCCGCGCCGGCTGGCAAAACGGTATTTCCGCAATAACCCACTGTTCGTGCTGAAAATCGCCGGCCAGTTGACCGGCCTGAAAAAATATAATCTTTTGTGAGTGCTTATCCAACAAAGCTGCCCAACTACCGAGCTTTGCCGCTGGTATTGCGCTTGGCGGGTCTCTGGATCGTCTGGTCGGCTTGGTGTTCCGTTTCCGGCTGGCTGCTTTCGAGCGTCCATCAACTAAATGGTTATGGCTATGCGGCCCTGCTGCCTGCCCTGCTTGCCTTCGGATGGTTTTGGCTCCGATCCACGGCACCGGCATCGCCGGTCCGGCGAGGTTCTCCGAAGCGATGGCTACGACATCTGCGCCAACCTCTTTCGTTGGTCTATTTCCTTGTCGTCGTTTCTTCGCTGCTTGCGGGATTGTGGTATGAACCGTGGAGTTCGGACGCCACTCTTTACCGGCTGCCCCGGGTTTTTTACTGGTGGTTCGACCAACATTGGCATTGGATCGGGACGGTGGATCATCGCTTGGATTATAACAGTCTTGGGTTTGAGTGGCAGATGTTGCCTTTGATTATTGGCAGCCACTCGGATCGTGGCTTGTTTCTGCTAAATTGGCTGCCCTTTCTATTGATGCCCGGCATGGTGTTTCTCGCCTTCCGCACCTTGGGGGTTGGCGGACGGGTGGCTCACCGTTGGATGTGGCTGTTGCCTTGCGGATATTGCTTTGCGCTGCAATGTAGCGGACCACAAAACGATGGCTATGCGGCTCTCTATGTTCTCACAGCGGTGGTGATGGCGAAGGCTGGTCTGAGTCTAGGCCGTTCGGGATTGATACTTATGGCGGTGCTTGCGACCGCACTGTTGACCGGAGCCAAGTTGTCCAATTTGCCGCTGCTGTTGCCCTTAGGGATTCTGCTATGGCCGGCCCTGCCGAGATTGCGGTGGTTCGGATGGAGAGTGCCGGCGGTTCTGATCGTGGCTGTGGTCTGTTCCTTTTTGCCACTTGCCTTCGAGTGCTGGAAGCACACGGGGGATTGGTCTGGTGATCCGGAGGATGAATGGAAGATCAAGACCCATGGTTCGGCCGGGGCTATTGCGGCCAACGTCATCATACTGCTCAACGAATCGCTTCAGCCGCCGTTTCTGCCGAGTGCCAACTGCATGAATGGTGCCTTCGACCGGCTGAATCAAAGTTCCTTTTTCAAGGGTTTGAAAACATCGCATGGGCAATTCTCTGGCGTTCGTTTCGGCAATATGGCTTATGAAAGCGGTGCCGGATTGGGCATTGGTCTCTCCGCTTATACGGCCTTTCTATTGGCAGGGGCCTTCGTTGTGAACCGGCAGTCAAATTCAACCGGTTTCCGGTTGCCTTGGAAAATCCGTTGGACTCCGTGGTTGGCGTGGATTGCGTATGGAGTGTTCCTAGCCAAGCTGGGTTCGTCCCAGTCGGCCCGCATTGCCGCGCCGTATTATCCGCTGATTTTGGTTCCGCTGCTGCGTTATCCTGCCGCATCCGCGTTTGAACGAAAGAAGTGGATGGGTGGATTGGCAGTTTTCGCCGCTGCCGCCGTGCTCCCGGTCATTCTTCTCACGCCTGCCCGACCGCTGGTGCCGGTCCAAACTGTCGCCCGCATTCTAAATCGTCCCGCCTTGGACAAGATCGCTGAGCAATATATTGTGTGGAAAAGTTTTCGGGACAGTCTGACTCCGCTGCGAAGCCATTTGCCTGCTGACGCCTTGCGTGTTGGTTACGCCGGTGGTTTTGCGGAAACACCTTACAGCCTCTTTCAACCTTTTGGCCACCGGATAGTTGTCGAATTGGGACTATCGGGCGAAAGTTACCTTCCGCTACCGTCTGGATTAACCTACGCCGTGGTTTCGAAACGGGGATTGAGTGACCGCTATCAAACGGATCTGACCAACTGGCTGGTCCGCGTCCACGGGCAAGTCGTTTTCACCCTGATGCGCCTTGACGCGTTTGACACCCACACTACAACCAACGAAGAAACTTGGTATCTGGTGAAACTAAATCCTCCCGCCACCAATCACCTTGATCCTCCGCAGAAAATTTCGCCCTGAGCCATCCAGTCGCATCCCTTCAGAAAATCCGTTCAAATGAGGTTGGCTTCTATATTTTGGCACGATTTTGTTTGAGTGAAACCGGCGGATTCGCTATCTGAAGTCTGGAACACCGCATCCATGAGTGAAAACCTGAAAGACGAAGCGACGCCCGGCTTCTGGCCGGACGCGGTCGCCTGCTGGCAACGCCTGCCGAACAAGCTGTTTTTCTTCGGCCTGCTGGCGGCGTGGCTGGCGCTGTTCCAGCTGCTCGGCAATTCCATTTTGGGCTACATCCACTCGCCGTCGCTGTTTGCTTGGCTGGAAAATTCCTACAAGCCCGCCGGCGGCACGGCCACGGATGACGGCCACGGCCCGATGATTCCGTTTCTGGTCGTCGGCCTGTTTTGGTGGAAACGAAAGGAACTATTGGCGCTGCCGCTGGCGGTGTGGTGGCCGGGGATTTTTTTTTTGGTGGCCGGGATTGCGCTGCACCTCTTCGGCTTCGTCGTGCAGCAGCCGCGGTTTTCGGTGGTGGGGATGTTCGCCGGCATTTTCGGGCTGATGGGCATGGCGTGGGGCCGGGCGTGGCTGAAGGAAAGCGTCTTTCCGTTCTGGCTGTTCATTTTTTCCGTGCCGTTGTCGGCGCTGCTGACGTTCGCGACCTTTCCGCTGCGCCTGCTGGTGACGTGGCTGGTCACGATCATTTCCAATTTGCTGACCATCCATGTGGTGCGGCAGGGCACGGTCTTGTTCGGGCCGGACGGCAGCTACCAATATGAGGTGGCGGCGGCGTGCAGCGGGATGCGGAGTCTGGTGGCGATTTTTCTGCTGGCGACGGTCTATGGCT
>Ga0302277_1003170_pt1 | contig 11370 bp, 14 predicted proteins | sample III_Bog_N3_1_FD_198759 | JGI IMG/M metagenome (GOLD analysis project Ga0302277, IMG submission 198759) | Peat permafrost microbial communities from Stordalen Mire near Abisko, Sweden - III_Bog_N3_1 | ecosystem: Environmental > Terrestrial > Soil > Wetlands > Peat | place: Sweden: Abisko... | reverse complement strand
CGGATAAAGAGCGTTTTCATTTACAGGCGAATTTATGACATTTGATTCCACATCAAAAATTTCGCAGGTACAAAGCGTGCAGAATTCCATGGTGAAGCATGCCTATTCCCTCCGGGTGCCTAAAAAACTCAAAATCGCCGAGGACTTTCTCTGCGAAGGGTTTCATTTAGTCCAAGAAGCCTTTAAGAGTGATTTAAAACTGCGGTTTATATTTGGAACTAAAGACGGCTTGAGACATCTGGACGGCCTTGAAATACAGGAATTGGCCAAGCGGAATAAAGTGCGCTGTTTTGAGGTGACGCCCCAGATTATTTCTTATTTATCCGATACGGTTTCACCGCAAGGCATGATCGCGGTGGTAAAGAAAATCGAAGCTTCCTGGCCATCCCAATCGGAGGGTCTTTTTTTGGGGGTTCATCAGGTTCAGGACGCGGGAAACATGGGAACTTTATTTCGTTCCGCCGAAGCCTTTGGCGTCAAACATATCTTCTTAACAGAGGGTTGCTGCGATCCCTTCAATCCCAAAGTAGTCCGCGCCGCGATGGGTTCACTCTTTCGAGTTCCCTATATAATGGGAAAAACCTGGGTTGAATATATGGATTGGGCTAAGGATAAAGTGACTACCTACGCTTTAACCCAATTGGGCTCCAAACCCCTGGTCGAAGTTCATTTTTCAAATCAGGGACTGATTTGGGTCGGCGCCGAAGGCGGAGGATTACCAGCTGAACTGGTGGATTCTTGCGCTGGCCGGATACTGATTCCAATGGCCGGTAAGGTGGAATCTTTAAATGTTTCCGTAGCGGCCAGTATCGCCTTGTTTCAAGCCAGTTTGGAAAACAAGCGGTCCCATTAGCTTTTTAGAGTGAAGTTTTTGGCTAAAAAATAAATAATGTCTTCATATGACTACCTTACTTGGAGCGGATTCGTGATTGAGCGACTGCAAACTATCCTTAAAAACGCCGAATTGTCCATTATGGACGCCGAGGACCTCAAAAGCATCGATGATATTCGGGTTAAGTATTTGGGAAAAAGCGGGGAATTGACCGAGATTTTAAAAGGTTTGAATCAGGTTTCCGCTGATTTGCGGCCTCAAGTCGGTAAAGTTTCCAACGAGATTAAAAACAAAATTGCCGAACTTTTAGATCAAAAAAAAGAAGATTTGGACTCGAAAGTTAATCAATCGGCAATTCCGGGCTGGGACCCGACTTTGCCGGGCCGAAAATCGGTTATCGGTAAAATGCATCCTTTAATGATTGTCCAAAAAGAAATCGCGGACATTTTTAAAAATTTGGGTTTTGACGTGGCCGAAGGGCCGGATTTGGAAACGGATTATTATAATTTTCTCGCGCTTAACTTTCCGCCCGACCATCCGGCGAGAGACGCTCAGGACACTTTTTACGTTAAAAACAAAGTTTTAAGAACGCATACCTCGCCTATCCAAGTGCGGGAAATGGAAAAGCGAAAACCGCCTTTCAAGTTTATCGCGCCGGGCCGGGTTTACCGCAACGAGGCCATTGACGCGACCCACCATCATATTTTTCATCAAGTGGAAGGTTTTTTGGTGGATGAAGGCATCCAGTTCATCCATTTAAAGGGTGTTTTGGACGTGTTTATCAAGAAGTTTTTCGGCGCGGAAGTGAAAACCAGGTTCCGGCCCAGCTTTTTTCCATTTACCGAACCGAGCGCTGAGATGGATATTTCCTGTGTTTTTTGTAAGGGACAAGGCTGCCGCATTTGCAAGCAATCCGGCTGGGTGGAAATGATGGGTTGTGGGATGATTGACCCGGTGGTTTTAAAGAATTGCGGCATTAATGACGAGAAGTGGACGGGATTCGCTTTTGGCATGGGTGTGGAAAGAATCGCTTTGTTTAAATATGGGATTGATGACATCCGTTTGTTTTACCAAAATGATATTCGGTTTTTGAACGAGTTTTAATCAAGAGGAAATTCATGGAAAACACTGAGAAAATGAAAAGTCAAAAAATCAAGTCGGGGTTTCAAACTGCGGCCATTATTATTCTGACCCTTTTGGCCGCTTATGGTCTGGCCAACCTGGAAGTCATCCGCCGGGCCCGCGCCGCCTATTTACGCGGCGAGGATTTTTTCGTGAAGCACATGTACAAGCAGGCCATGTGGAGCTATCAGGAAGTTCAGGAGTTTTACTATTTGCCCCGCACCCATTGGGTCGATGACGCCGCCGAAAAAGAATGGATTTGCCGCGCCGAACTGGGCGACTTTATTCCCCCCGAAGGCCCGCTGGACGCCGATGTTCGTCAAACCCGTCCGGATTACGAAAAGTACAAAGCTGAAATTGCGCAAATTACCCCGGTGGGTGATATTACTTATGAACCAGCGCCCGCGTCAGCTGATGAGTTAAAAGGACAAAAGAAAAAGAAGAATTAGATTATTTAATTCCCGGCCATTGATAGCCAATGGCGTTTAAGCTTTTGATAAAAGAGGGAATAAAAGGCTGCCGGATAAGACCCTTTTCCTTATCGTAAACAAAAATATCCTGAATAATGATCACATCGCCTTCCATACCCTGTATTTCTGATATTTGTGTAATCGATCTTTTTCCCTCAGGCAAACGGGTTTGTTGAACCACCAACTCAACGGCTCTCGAAATTTGTTCGCGAACCGCTTTTAAGGGTAAGTCGACTCCGGCAAATAGGCACATGGTTTCCAGGCGAGAAATCACATCTCGAGAAGTATTGGCGTGGGCTGTTGTCATGGAGCCGTCGTGGCCCGTGTTCATCGCTTGCAGCATATCCAGCGCTTCACCCCCGCGGCACTCTCCCACCACAATACGATCAGGCCGCATTCTCAAAGCGTTGATAACCAGGTCCCGGATTGAAATATGTCCTTTGCCCTCTAAGTTCGCCGGCCTGCTTTCCAAACGAACCACATGATCCTGCGCCAGCTGTAGTTCCGCCGAATCTTCAATCGTAATAATTCGCTCGTTTGATGGAATGAAATTGGAAAGAATGTTTAAGAGAGTCGTTTTCCCAGACCCGGTTCCGCCTGAAACAACAATGTTTTTTCTTGCCAGTACGCACGCGCCTAAAAAATCAGCGGCTTCCTGTGTCAGTGAACCAAAATTAATCAGATCGGTTACGGTCAACTTTTTCTTTGAAAATTTTCGGATAGTTAAAATAGGGCCATTCAAACTAACCGGCGGTATAACCGCGTTAACACGGGAACCATCCAACAAACGTCCGTCCACATAGGGCTGGCTTTCATCCAACCTGCGGCCAATAGGAGACAAGATTCTTTCGATTGAAGTTCTTAACTGCTGATCATCCAAGAACTGAACATCGCTTTTTTGAAGTTTTCCTTTGGTTTCGACGTAAATTTGGTGAGGGCCGTTTGCCATAATTTCTGTTATTAGATTATCTTGGAGTAGCTGTTCTAGAGGTCCTAGACCAAATGCCAAATTAATGGTTTCTGAAACAAGTTGTTGTCGTACTTCTCGACTTAATATTTTCATTTCGTGAATGAGACTGTTTAAAACTTCTTTAGCGTGTGGTTCTAATGTTTCTTTTTGAAAGTAACCTTCTTTTTGAGATTCCTTTAAGTGACCTGATTTTCTTAAGTGTTCTAAAAGTTTTTGATGTAATTCGTGTATTTGATGAATTGATATTTTATTCGATTCTTCAGGCGACGTTTTTATTGAACAATTGTTCGCTAGACTTTCTGTTAATTGATCTGTTTTTTTGGGGATTATGGATTCCAAAATTATATTTATCGATTTTTCTGCATGAGGCTGAAGTTGTTTTTTTTCCAAAAGGTCCATCGATAGATTTTCACCAAAAAACGGAATCATTCCCAAATAAGAAAAACCATTAGAGAGTGATTGTGTGTCTTTTGTTAAAATCTGATTCTGATGAGTTTGATTTGATATTAAATTAAAAGTTTTGACATCAAAGTGGTAATCATTCAAACGCCTCTCTGTTTTTTTTAGAGCTATTAAAGAAGAGTGATCTAGAGAAGTTAAAATCGATCGATTATTACTAATTTCTAAAATTTTAGAATGTTGATCAAACGGGAAGGAAGATAAGTCGATTAATAAAAAGTCAAAAAAAGAAGATATTTTTGATATTAAATTTATAATTTCATCAATGGATGAAATTTGATCATTATTTGAAATTGAGGGTATGTATGTAATGTTTTCTGTTGAGGCAAAATACTTTTCAATTATATTCGGGCTTAAATGCTCTTGATAAGGTTTGAGTTGTACAAGCGAATGGGCAGGACTCGTTGTTGGCAAATATGAAAATAACATCGATTGATTAAACGGTATGCCATCCAGAACGCCGATTTTGTATTTATTTTTGATAGCTAGCGCAAGAGAAACTAGAGCAATTAATGAAGAGCAACCTACACCACCTTTTGCTCCAAGCATTGAAACAATTTGTTTTTTTACTGCTGATCCCATACCCATACTTCCCAATAGCCGGTTCCTGATGAACTTTCGTGATAAATGGCCGTTCTGACAATGCCATTGAAATCTTGAAACAAAAATTTATATTGGGTTTCTTCGGTTTTATCAGAAGTGGCTGTGGATTTTTCTTCCTGGCATTGAATTACTTTGCCCCAGGCGGGGTCCGTGGCTGGTTTATGAACAACAATTGTTGAAGAACGATCAGAACTATCTGTTTTTTTATTGCGTGATGAGTCGGTGGAAACAGATGCGGCAGAATCATCAGCGAAAGAAATTTGAGCGATGTTGAATACCAGTAATAAAAATAATAAATTTAAGAGGGGAGATTGACGCGAGATTTTCATAATTTTTACAAGCCAGACATGGTTTGAATATTTTCAGTAGTAGTGGTGGTGAATGTATCGGTGTAGGGGTTGTAACCGGAAACTTGAAAAAGATTAGCTAAAGTCAAAACGGTCGTCGGATCAACAAGGGTTTTTGGGGTGTCGTTAACTTGCGCGAGTGCTGGTGGTTTTTGTCCGTTGGTTGCCCCTTCCGCCGTATAGGGTAATATTGGCAGGGTTTCGTTAGTTGAATTTACGACTTCTTTAGTTTTTGCCACGTACTTGGGTCTCAAATTTTCGACATCATCATAAGTATCAAAGAAATCGCACAGTTTGTCTGTTTTCCAGTTGTAAAAAATTCTTTCGCAAATGACATTGGAAAATTGTTTTTTTTCGGCTGGAGTAATAATGGCGTAAAAATCAGCGGGATGACCATATTGGGATAGAGGCGCTTTTTCATCAACCCAGAGAATTTTAATAGGAAGCTTTAGCATGGCGTCTAATTTTTGTTTTTCACTGACAGTGGTAGGCGAGGCTGACTGAATTTCTTGCAATATTTTATATAGACCAAAACCCAGTTTGAAATTGATTCTTTTTAATTTGTAGCTGGGGGGTACGCTTTCGGTGAATTGGGGATTACCTTTTGCGTCAAAAGTATCGTTTTTATAACGGTAATAGTTCCAGTTGGTTTGAAGCTCAGCTACCTGATCAATGAGAAAGGTAGAGAACTGGGTGACATACCCTTTGGCCACTTCGGGTGAATTAGGCCATCTTTTGACTAAAAGGTCTAAACCTTTAAGGCATCCATCGTAATCTCCGGTTCTGAAAGCGCATTGGGCGTAATAATAAAGGGAGTTTGCGTTAATGGTTGGCTGGGTTGAGGCGGCAGCCAGTTTTTGGAACATCCCTTTTGCCTGATCGAATTTTTGTGCTGTATATAAAGAATAAGCAAAGTTATAAGCGATAGTTAATTGTTGGTCTGTAGTTTGTGCCTGATTAAGTTGCGGCATAGCTTCTGCTGGTTGGGCATTCTGCGCGGTTTGCGGGGGAGTAAGTGTGTCGTCGGCCAAGACTTGGAGAGGCAACAAGTTTGGCAATAGAAGTAAGGCCGTAAAAAATTTATTCATAAGCCTATTATATTGATTTTATCGGTTAAAAATCATTTAAAATCATCTTCTCGAATTCGTTGAATTTAAAGGTTTAGACCGGGTTAAGGGAAAACATTGTGCCAAAAATTACTCAAAACATAACTGGACTGATTTTCTTTTTAATTTTGGCTTTGTTTAATTCTTCTTGTAAGCCTGAACTTAAATCAGATCTTCCTGTGGTTCAATTGACGATTGATGGCAACAAGTTATTAGTTGAAGTGGCAAACACCGAATCGACTCGAATGTCAGGGCTCATGTTTCGGAGCGAAATGGGTTCGGATAACGGCATGTTATTTGTTTTTTCTGATGATAAATCACGGGCTTTTTGGATGAAAAACACGCTCATCCCGTTAAGTATTGCCTTTATGAATGAAAAAGGTGTGATCGAAAATACACTTGAAATGCCGCCGCAGACAGAACAAACATTTATGTCGGCTGGTCCCGCGAAATACGCGTTGGAAATGAATGCGGGATGGTATACGAAGCATGGGATTAAACCGGGGGATATGGTTCTGGGCGCGACAACCTCGCCAAGTTCTAAAGACTAAGATGTTAATTAGTGCTTTCTCCAATTAACGTTGGTGTAACGAAAATGACCAACTCCGTTTGTGATTTTTGATCATTTGTAAAACGGAATAGTTCACCAAGAATGGGAATGTCGCTAATCAAGGGAACGCCTGATGTGGTTTTTTGATTTTCGTCATCAATAAGACCTGCGATAACCAGTGTGTTTCCACTTTTCATATACACGGATGTTTCGGCCCATCTCGTTTTAAGGGCGGGAATGACAATGCCGCTGCTAATAATTCCATTGGAGTTATCAATTTCACTTACTTCCGCTCTTAGACTTGCGTCAATGTTTTCAGAACTGTCGACGGTTGGTTTGATTTTCAATTTCACGCCATATGGCTTCCATTCAACATTGGCGGAACCTTCCTTATTCGTTGTGGCGTATGGAATTTCTCCGCCGGCCAAAAAACTGGCTTCTTCACCACTGATAGTTAATAGTTTTGGTTTTGATAAAATTTTAGCTTTTCCCTTATTAATTAATAACTGGACACTCGCGGTTAAAGAATCTCGAGTAAAAGAGCCGAGTGATAAAAGTGATGGTGGACTGTTTTCAGATATTGTGATGTTGTTTGGAGTGGTAGATGACGCGCTATTTGAAGTCGTGACTGAACCCCAGCTGAGTCCTGCTTGGAGAGCGCTTTGCGAATCGATTTCCATAATTTCTACAGCAACTTCAATCATTGGCTTTTTTGATAAATGCGAAGAAACAACAATGGAATCAGTTACTTTTTCACCTGAAGCTGTAGTGTAAGTAATTTTTGTTGTTCCGTCAGATTTTCCGGAAATAAGAATTTCATCTTCATTTATCGTTTTGAAATTTGCAATTGTTGGATCATCTATTATTGTTTGGCTGGCAATTTGAACTTGAACTGGTTTTGAATCGCCGACGCTTAAGTTAATCGTTTCGTCTGCGTAACTGATATTAAAAACCACCGACATTAACAAAGTTAAAAATATTTTTTTCATTTGTCCCTCTTTTACTGTATTAATTTCTAGTTTTGTTACTTGGAATAAAATGACCTATTCTCGAAATAACTTCCGAATCGCTTTTGGCGGAAATTGAAACAATCGCATCATCATTAGGGGCTCGCAATAATAATCGGATAGGTTGACCGTCTATATACATGAGAGTTTCAGCTTGATCTGGAGTCAACGCGAGGGTAACAGTGTCGTATGTTTCTGAAACATCTGAACTTTTTTGCTCGCTTTGTGCTAATTTTTGACCGGTTGCGAGTACCTCGATATCTTGAAGTACAAAAGTTGTTATTTGACTTTTGTTTGAAGTGATTTTAGCAATGACATCAACATGGTTACCCGGATGGATTAAATCGCCAACGCCACTGGTTTCATTAACTTCCAAAGTATACGCACGCAAACCGCTGTTTAAGTTAAATGCCAAAGAATTACCACTTGATCCAAATTTATTCGAGAGTATTTGCTCTCCATTTGAAATTGGAACAAGAGTTAAAAGATTTGAAACTTCATTAATGTTTTGTACTGCGCTAGGACTGACATAAGATTCGGGTATCGTTCTTTTAATAATCATATCCGACGTTAAAATGCTTCCGGGCGGAATGTAGTGAGCTGCGACTAATATTTCTACGGGTGTTGTTTTTTTATCGATTTCGGAGGTTTTTTGAAATAATAAAAAGAAACAAATACACCCAGCTGAAAGTCCGACAATGAGAGCGATAATCGAAGCACGTTTGTTCATAAAAATACCTTTTAATTAAATTTTCAACTTTTGATTTCAACGAGCGAAATAGTATTGCGATGAGCGTCGAAATTAAATATGGCCAGAATTTTAATTTTTTTATCAGAAAGAATGTAAATTTTTTTATTATTTTCTTCTTGCCAAAGTATCTGTGAAAACCCTTTGCTGGAGCAAATTTGATTAAATTGTTGAACTGGAGCATCTCCAGGCGGTAAATAAATAAAGCCGATTTTAAGCGTTTCGAGCTTTTCGTAAAATAACTGAGTGGCAGAAGGTGGGGTAGGGAATGGAAATCCCCAATTGGATTTAGCCAGAGATAGATTAAATATAGTGTTTGGTACTTCGCTGATCATCCCATAGGTCTCATCTGTATCTTTTGATTGCCAGAGTCCCAATGCCCTATAAAGACCATTTTTTTGGAACAATTTCACTTGAATTTGATCGGATAGGTCGTAAGAGTCACTAATTGAGCCTAAAAGTGCTGAAGTAAGGTCTAGACCGTTACCCAAAGGTTCCCAATGATCAGTTGTGAATTCTTTAACAATAATTGGCATTAAATCGGTTAAACGGCCCTGGTTAATCCAAAATTCTGTTTTTTGAGATCGTCCATTCACTTTTGTTTCATATCGGCTAATGATTTGAGGTTGAAAACGCAGGGGCGAAGAAATTAGTGCCCAACAGACAACTGAACTTGCCAATAAAGTCCAAAAAACTAATGTCGCCCAAAACCATTTTTGCTTCATCAAATGCCTCTAGTTTGGATATTTTAAAATAGTTAATTGGCTTTGAAATGGAATTCCAACTGGAAATATGACGGCAACCAAAGATGGTGGCCTGCAACATATTGTTACCGTCCAAGCGTGGCCAGTGTAGTTAATTAAATAAGATTTAATTTTTGCAGCCAATGGGCCTAGTCCGTCAATGGCGTTGAAAAAAGTATTTGCGATAGTTGCTTTAGGTGCTTGGGTAGAAATACTAAGACTTTGTTTGTTGAAATAGGACTGATAAAAACCCATATCTTTCCATATTGTGTCTGTAATTGCGGATGAATCTTTGAGTTGATTAGCTGCATATTGACGCGCAGCTTCTCCGCATGCTTTATCAAATGCGTTTCGCGCTTGGAATAACATAGTGAACTGTATTGCGCCGGAGGTTAATAAAAATAGCATTGGGATAACCAAAAGCATTTCTACAAGTGCTTGTCCAGTTTGATTTGAAAATTTTTTAGGGGCCATTTACAACCGTTCCGAAAATGTTTGAAATTGAAGGAAGTTTTATTGAGCTAATGGCTTGGCTTAGTAAGGTTTGGATACTGAGTTGTTTCACTAGTTCTACTGGATCTGTTGGGGCAAGTGTTGCTTGATAGGGAGGGTCATTGACGTTCCAAGCCGCTAATCCTGTACCCAAAACATTTACCTGACTGAGGGTCTGTATTTCTGCATAATTGTTTTGTGGGTCTTTGATGGATGTGGGATAAGAAGCGTAAACGAAAATATTATGTACAGCAGGAATATCTCTATCTGTTACATCCAATTGAAGAGCGGCCAAAAAATTAGCAATGTTTATAACCGCGTTTAATTTTGATAATCCTGCGTTCACCTCCTCGGCAACAAAATAACCTTCTCCTTCGAGACCGACACCTTTTTTGACACGCATTTGACCTTTGTTTTGAGAATTGGGGGCGAGCTCTACTTGATCTGAATTTAAATAGTGGATTGCTCCATCTTTTCTACTTTTGTATTTATAGATTTTTTTTGGTTTAGGGACTGTATCCGAAAAGAAATTTGCGGTTCTGAATTTGAGAGCCATATTGGGAACAATGGCTTGGGCAAGACCTGGACCTAACGTTGTGACGTTAAATATTAGTATGGGTGAAGGGGGGATGGGTAAAGACCATGACAGGGGATTGAGTGAGGGAAATGTACTTTTCAACCCATTTTGGCTGGCAATTGATATCGTTTCGTCGGAAATTAGAAGCGGATAAATGCCTATTGGCTGGTTGATACCAAATAGTATGGATTGAACATCTTGCACTAGTTTTCTTGTATTTAGGTCTTTAAATTTCGAGGGAATTATTAAAGAGAAACCACCGGTTATCTCCAAAGCTGCCGCAATGGCCAATATGTCTACGGCGGCAGCCAGAAGCAGCGCAACATTGGTTAATCTTACTATTTGAAGTCCGTTTGCGTAAACAGCACCAGCGGATAAAGCCGTTAAATTACTAGATCTAATTGCTTTTTCTTTAGCGTTGTAAAGCATTCCTGATTTATAAAGGCCAATAAAAAGTGCCATGAAGATAAAACAAAAAAGTAGTGTTGCCAATAATACTTGGCCTGAAGGATTTTTAGTCCAGTGTTTTATTCGAATCATAGTTAGCTTGTTTGCACTCCGATTGAATTTTCATCCAATGCCTGTGCTTCGAAAGTAATCCAAAGTACCTTTGTGAGATTTTGATTGATGTTAGGGTTTGGAAGTGCCAATCCCGCGGCTTGTAAAACATTCACAAGTGATGGCGGTATAAAATTGGAAGCGGCAGATTGGTTATTTAAGTTTTGACCGATTAAATTATTTATTAGTGGAACCCAAAGCGGCATTGGATATGACACTTTTACGTGCACATTTGTGCCGTCTGTGTCGATGGTGCATTGAGCTGCGAAGGTATAGGACAAGGTTGATGGATTCAATTGTTCTAGAGGCAATAAAGCTTCAATAATTTGAAACTGTGGTAAAAAAGATAAAGGATTTGAAGAAGCGGCGGCTTGTTGAGCAATAGAATAGGTTGCACGTTGAATGGCGAAAGACACAAAGGCGGTATAAAAAAGCTGAATTATACTGAAGAAAATAAAAAATAAAAGCGGGGCAATCAACAGAAATTCGACTGTTGATTGCCCTGAGAACTTATTGGCTGATTTAGTATTACTGCCCTGGAACGGCATTGACTGCATTGGCGGCTGTGCTGGCTACGTTTCCGGCAGTGCTTCCACTAGTATTACTGCTGATTTGACCTGCGGCATTATTGAAGCCTTTAGTTACATTGGTCCCGAATAACCTGACAGCTACGATAACTGCTACCGCAATGAGAGCCACGATTAGAATGTATTCTGTCATTCCTTGACCAGATTGTTTTTTTCTTAGTTTCATATTCTCTCCCTTTAATCAATTAAAACGGCAGTG
>Ga0302277_1003168_pt1 | contig 11371 bp, 9 predicted proteins | sample III_Bog_N3_1_FD_198759 | JGI IMG/M metagenome (GOLD analysis project Ga0302277, IMG submission 198759) | Peat permafrost microbial communities from Stordalen Mire near Abisko, Sweden - III_Bog_N3_1 | ecosystem: Environmental > Terrestrial > Soil > Wetlands > Peat | place: Sweden: Abisko... | reverse complement strand
ATCAAGGGACTTCTGGAGAGGGATGACGACTGGTGCAACGACACCATTGCCGATGACGAGGAAATCGACACGCTGGAGATGCAGGTGGATCGCGAAGGAATCGAGGTGATGAGCCGGTATCAACCGGTGGCTTCCGATCTCCGCGAGGTGATTTCCTCCATCAAAATAGGGGCGAATATCGAGCGTGTGGCCGACCAAGGGGTCAACATCGCCCGCCGCGCCCGCAAACTCAACGAGTACCCGGAGCTTCCCGAGATTCATCTGCTGGATGAACCTATCAACCATGCGCTTCTGATGTTCGATGATTCCGTCAGGGCTTTTGCAGAGCGCAATGTCGATCTTGCCAGACAACTGAAGCCCCGGGACAAGGAGCTTGACGAGATGAACCGGAATGTCACCGACACCCTGATCAACCGGATGCAGGACGACGCCGAAAATCTCCGCTCCTATCTGAACCTGATTTTTGTGAGCCGTTGTCTCGAACGGATCGGCGATCATGCGGCAAGCATGGCGGAGGACATAGTCTATGCGGTTCACGCGGAAGATATCAGGCACCTGACACTTGAAAAATAAAGGAGGTTCGCGACCGCTGAAACCACGGTGGGCAGACGGGGATTTTCTCCTTGAACGGAGCAGGCAGCACCCTAGCCTAGAATGTTCTGCTCCCATGCGCCGCCTTCTCTTGATTCCCATCCTCCTGTTTTGCAGTTCGGGGCCGTTGGCAGCCCAGTTTGCAAATTTCAGCGACAAGCCTGTGGAGATCACTGCGGATGGCGACACCCGTTTTGAAAATGGCGTTGCGGTGGCTGACAATAATGTCCAGATCCACTACAACGGCACAGCCATCTATGCGGATCATGCCGAGTACAATCCGGACACCCGTGATGTCCTTCTTGTGGGGAATGTCCGCATTTACAGTGGTGATTCGCTCTTTAACGGCCAGAGGGCATTCTATAATTTGGAGACCAAGCAGATGCGTGCCCTTGAGTTTGACGGAAGCCATGCACCCCTGAAATTCAGCTCCCTTTCAGCCAAGGGTTTTGGAACAAGGGAGTTCACCCTGAGGGATTCGGATCTCACGACATCGGATTCCTCGATGCCCGACTGGCATGTCCATGCACATACCATCCGCCTCTATCCCAACGACCGGGTGATCCTCCTCAACTCCATGCTCTATGTTGGCAAGATCCCAGTTTTGTGGCTGCCTTATGCCTACGCAAGTTTGAACCACAACGGCTTTCAAGTGTGCCCGGGCTATGACTCCGAGTGGGGTGGCTATCTTCTGACCGCCTACACCTTCCCTTTGGGTAATTCCGACAACTTCCTGGCGACACTCAGGCAGGATACGCGGACGCTTCACGGATATGCGATCGGTTTTGATGCCAAGCTGAAATTTGGAAAGAATGACAGAAATGTGGGGCAGTTTGTTTCCTACTACGCCAATGACACAAACCCTGGGAAGTTTGACGATCCCCTCCCGGCACCCACCAATCACAGCCGCTACCGTGTGGGATATCAGCAGTTACTCTATTTGACGGATGATATCTATGCCACTTTTGATATTACCAGGCTCAGCGACCAGAACTTCATGCAGGATTTTTATCCCGTTGAGAATCGGATCAATCCCCAACCCGATAACAATATTACGCTGACCAAGTTGGATGATATCTACACCCTCTCGCTGGTAACCCGGTGGCAGATGAACGGTTTTCAGGAAACGACGACCCGCAAGCCTGAAGCTGCCTTTGATTTTAAGTCGGAGCCGCTTTTCGGACTTCCCATTTTCTATGACGGCACTACGGCGCTGGGCCAACTCGGCCGCAACTATTCCAGCCTGGCCCCCGTGGGATCCTCGAATGTACCCAACAATATCGATTACCAGGCGACCCGGTTCGACACATTCCATCAGATCAGCGCACCCCAGACTCTCTTTGGCTGGCTCTCGGTGGTTCCCACCTTGGGAATCCGGGGAACATTCTACAGCCAGGGAGGTGATTACCAGAACAGCAACGGGGAGATCCTTCCGTATGCCTACACCACGAATTCCACCAACACCTTTCACACCACAGGGACGGTTTTCCGGCCCATTTTCAATGCCAGCCTGGAAAACTCGTTCAAGGTTTCGAGATCTTTCGAGGAGGTTCAATCGCGCTGGCTGGGCCTCGACGGATTGCGCCATGTTTTCCAACCCTACAGTGATCTTTCCTATGTCTATGCCGGAGGGCCAAATGTGAACCAAGTGCCCCAATTCGACCGGCTGCAGCCCAACAATCCCAACGCGACCACCAGGTCGGGCTATCAGCCCAGTTCCACCCAACTTGAGCCCCTGGATTTCCCCCAATTTGCAGCCATTGATGCCATTGACACATGGGCTATCTGGCGTCTTGGTGTTCGCAACAGGCTTCAGACCCGCCGCGACGGGCAGACTTATGACTGGTTCACGCTCGATACGTTCGCCGATGTCAACGGGATCAATCCCTATGAAAACGGGCCGATCTCCAACCTTAACAATCTCATGACCTTTTCGCCGGTGAGTTGGTTTAACTTAAAGATCGGCTCCCAGGTTCCCTTGGTTTCCCAAGGCTTCACTGAGATGAATACCGACTTCAATTTCATGCCGATCAGAAGTCTGAGCTTTGGCGTGGGAACACGCTATATCAACAATTACAATGGGACCTCGGACAACAACCAATATCCCTTCTCTGTTTTTTGGCGAGTGAACGATCATTGGTCGTTGAGTGCCCAGGAAATTTACAACACCCAGCCAGGACAGCCCAATTCCCTCATCTACCAACGCTACCTCATCCATCGGGATCTCTCCAGTTGGGTCTTCTCCTTCGGCGCGGAAGTCCGAGGCAATCAGTCCTCCTCAACGCAGAGTGCCCAGAATCAATACGGGGCACTGCTGACTTTCACGCTGAAGGATCTTCCTCAAATCACGCTGCCGCTGGCATTCAGTGCTGCAAGTCAGGCCGGTTCCAGTCCTCTGTCTCCGAGCCACTGAGTGTCTGACAGGTCAGGTTAGGGACCGCTGATTTAATCCCATGATGACTGATATATGACAAAAGCTTAATTTTGAACGGCACCTTGCTCCCGCAAGGCAGTGCCGTCCCTTCGGGATCATGCCTTCGGCATGCTTCTTCGCATCCCCTCCAAGGGATTTGATTCAAGGTGTGAAGCGCAGTGGGAATACCCCTGCGGTCTTGTCCAAGCGAACAACGCAGATAATTAAGCTTTTGACCACAGCCCCAAGGGGTTGCGGCGATAACAGGGCCGGAGGCTGCGTTGGCTTCGCGATTACAGCCCGCAAGGGGATGCTCACGCGAAGCCGCCTTGCCTTCGGCCCGTTCTTACCGCAATAGTCTCTATGCGATTAAATCAGCGTTTCCTTAAGCCGGCGTTCAGCCTATCAAACTCCCGGCGTGCCTTGCTCCAGAACCTTGAACGCATCGCCAGCCTCACCGGGTATACTGAAGCGTTCGCAAAGAAAATGGTGTTTATTTTCGGGAAGCCAGGTTTTCACAAATTCGCGCTGGGTGATCAAAGCGCGATGAGTCCATCCCATTTTTTCACCCCAGCGGATGAGGTCGCTGAAATTGACATCGGCTGTCAAATCCTGTTTTCCAAATTTTGCATAGATTTCCCTGCCGCTGAGTCGCTGATGCCGCCAGTAGGCCCGGAGTGAGCCTTCTGGTTTACGGGCGTAGATTCGTTCCGCCAGATCGCCATAGTCGATGGTCAGCATGACGCCCTCCTTCCAATGCCCTCTCCAGTTGTGAAGCCAGTCTCGAAAGGAATCGCAGCGTTCCACGCGTTGTCCCTCGGGTAGAGATCCGAATCCATGGAACCAGGGATCGAAGGGAATCTCACCAAGAGAAATTTCAGAGAGATCACCCTCATCAGTGATCTTCACGCCCAGTTCCTCCCATCCTCCTCCTCTCCTTTCAAAGAGACGGCATGGAAAGGCGTCTGCCAGCTCATTGCTGAAGATCAGTGCTCGTCCGCCGGATTGCTTCAAAGCCTCCCCGAGGGAATCGATCCACCGCACTCCCTGCCAGCGCAGGAGCTGTTGCTGACGTTTTCGAAGCGCCGGGGAAGTCTCATGGATCATATAGCGGGTGCGCCACCGGATTTTCCAATCCAGGTTCCTGAGGATGGAGTGGGCCAAAGAGCCGCTTCCCGCACCGATTTCGATGAGAGGGATGCGGCTCCATCCGAGTTGTCTGGCTTTCGCACTGATCCAAGCCGCCAGAGCGGGACCGAGTCCGGTATCGAGTGAGGCAGAGGTAGAGAAATCACCCTCCGCCCCGACATTGCGAATTTGGGAGGAGTAGTAACCAAATTGGGGATCATACAGCGCCTCCTGCATGTAACGCTCGAAAGGAATGGTTCCTCCGCATTCCTTCTGAAGTCGCAGGAGAAAATCGAGGAGTGCCTGACCAGCCACAGGGTTCTTACCGGGTGAAGAGAGCCTTGCAAGCGGCGGTTTGCTCTGCGGGATTCGGAGCCTGAAGAAGATCGGAGACAATCACGACACGGCGTGCGCCTGCATTCAGAATTTCGGGGAGATTCGAGAGTTTGATCCCTCCGATGCAGAAAACGGGGAGGTTCAGCAGGGAATGAACTTCGCGAATCTGCTCCGTTCCGATGGGGATGTAATCAGGTTTTGTCGGCGTTGCAAAGAGCGGGCCGAATCCAATGTAGTCAGGTTCTTCAGTTGCCGCGTTGAGAGCCTGTTCCAGCGAATGTGTCGATTTGCCGATGATGGCACCGGGCCCGGCAAGGGCACGCGCCTCAGCCACGGAAAGATCCTCCTGACCGACGTGTGCCCCACTGGCTCCGGCTTCAGTCACGAGTTCCGGATAATCATTCAGAATGAAGGCCACGCCAGCCTCGAGGCAGATCGGGGCAATGAGAGAGGCCATCGCGAGAATTTCCTCCTTCGATTCTTTTTTGGCCCGGAGTTGGATGAGATCGATCCCCCCTGCGAGCAGGTGAGCGGTCACCGCGGCAATCCGATCTCGTACGACATAGCCGGTATCAATGATTCCGTAGAGATGGCATTCAGAGAGCGGTTTCATCAGACACGAGATCTAGAGCATTTTTTGTTTGAATGCATACAACCTTCAATCGAAGAAGTTAAAATTTGATCACAGAGGAGTAGCAATGGCCGGGCAACTAAACGCAAAGGGTTGCAGATTGAGCCAGCTCCACTTCTTGATCCTCCTCTGTGTTCTCCGCGTTTACTGGCCCGGCCGGTGCTACGCATCCGTTACGGCTGCGCGATAAATTTCCTGATTTTTCTACTCCTTCACAACCGGGACACCGTCCTTGAGGAATTGTTCGAGGAAGCCGGTATGGTATTTTCCTTTGCGGAAGTCGGAGTTCTGCATGATGGCGCGATGAAGGGGAATGGTGGTCTTGATGCCGATGACCTGATACTCGCCAAGGGCTCGCGCCATACGGCTGATGGCCGCCTCCCGCGTGGAGGCGGTGGCGATCATCTTGGAAATCATCGAATCGTAATAGGGGGGGATGGGATATCCCGCATAGGCATGGGAATCGATTCTGATGCCACGGCCTCCCGGAGCATAGTAGGCCTCGATGGTGCCTGCGCACGGCATGAAGTTCTTCTCTGGATCCTCCGCATTGATCCGGCATTCAATGGAGTGAAGGCGGGGCTTCGCATTGACCACATGGTCGGAAAGGTGCTCACCGGCAGCCACCTGAAGCTGCTGCTTCACCAGATCGCACCCATAGACCTCTTCGGTGACGGGATGTTCAACCTGGATGCGGGTGTTCATCTCCATGAAGTAAAAATTGCCTGCATCATCAACAAGATATTCGATGGTGCCGGCGTTGTAGTAGCCGACGGTTTCGCAGAGACGGATCGAGGCCTCGCCCATCCGCTTGCGGAGATCCTCGGTCATGAGAGGGGAGGGGCATTCCTCGAGTATCTTCTGGTTGCGCCGCTGGAGTGAACAGTCCCGTTCCCCGAGATGAACCACGCGTCCGTGTTTGTCTCCGAAGACCTGAAACTCAATATGGTGGGGATTTTCGATCAGTTTCTCGATGTAGACGTCGGGATTTCCAAAGGCTTTTTCCGCTTCCAAGCGGGCGCTGTGATAGCCTTGGATGAGGGTATCGTCGCTGCGGGCAACGCGCATTCCCCGACCTCCTCCCCCGGCCACTGCCTTGATCATGACAGGGTAGCCGATTTTCTTCGCGACCTTGATAGCCTCGGTTTCCGTCTCGACAATTCCATCGCTGCCGGGGGAGATGGGAACTCCTGCTTTGCGGGCACACTCGCGGGCACTGTTCTTGTCGCCCATCAGTTTGATGGATTCGGCGGAGGGGCCTACAAAGGTGATGTTTGCCGAGGCGCAGACTTCGGCAAAATGGGCATTCTCGGCAAGGAAGCCATAGCCCGGATGGATCGCATCCACATCGGCGATCTCGGCGGCACTGATAATCCGGTCGATCTTGAGATAGCTCTCACTTCCGGGTGCGGGACCGATACAGATGGCTTCGTCGGCAAGCTGCACATGAAGCGAGTGTATGTCAGGCTCGGAATAGACGGCAACGGTGCTGACCCCGAGTTCCTTGCAGGCACGGATGATCCGCAGGGCGATTTCCCCGCGGTTGGCAATAAGGACTTTTTTGAACATTGATTCGGTGATCCGATGGTTCCGGCGTGTCAGCTGACGCGGAAGAGGACCTCGCCGAACTGAACCGGCTTCCCGTTTTCGGCCACGATTTCAACGACTTTTCCAGAAATTTCGGCCTTGATTTCATTCATGACTTTCATGGCCTCAATAATACAAACAACACTCTCAGGGTTGATCAACTTGCCAACTTCGACGAAGGAGGGGGATTCCGGTGACGGGGAGGCGTAGAAGGTGCCGACCATGGGTGATTTGATCTCTTGATAGCTGCTTTTTGCAGTTTCCAGAGGCGCCGGGGCGACAGCCGGAGGAGGAGCGGCGGGAGTAGGTGCCGGTGCCGGAAGGGGTGCATTGCCCTGGAGGAGAGTGGTTCCTCCTGAGGCTCCCGCAGGGGTTTTGAGCGTGATTTTAAAATCCCCCTTGGCAAATTCCAAGACGGCCAGACCGTTTTTCTTAAGAAGATCGATCAGGGATCGCACTTCCTGAAAGTCCTCGCCGGCTTGCAATGCAGCGGGCTTGTTCTTGGGAGTTTTCGCGATCTTTGCCAGCGGAAGCTTCTTGGCGGGTTTGGCGGAAGTTTTTGGGATCTTGGATGTACGTGCCATGCTCAGTTGGGTTGAAGGGTATGATTCTGCTGCGAGTTCTTGGTGAAGGTCAAGCAACCGATCCCTTTTTCCATTCTTTACAGACGAAAGACTTCGGGTTCTACTCAAGGGCTATGTGGCTCCTCATGCCTATCCTCGTATCCTTCCTGGTGATTGTCTGCCTGCTGATGATCCTGACCATCCTCATGCAGCGACCCAAGAGCGAAGGTCTTGGCGCGGCTTTTGGCGGCGGTCTGACTGATAATCTTTTCGGTGCCCAGACGACGACGGTTTTGACCAAATTCACGGTATGGCTTGGGGGCCTTTTCTTCCTGCTGACTCTCGTGATTTCCGTTCTGCATGTGAGGTCCTCCTCCGGACCGACATCCATTCAGAAGCAACTGCTCCAGTCTCCTGCCCCTGCATCGGCCCCCGCATCGGCTCCCGCATCGCACGGTGCTTCCGACAAGTGAACGGGGGATAGCATTTTTCGTGAAAACGGCCGCGAGGATTGGCTCTGCCAGTCTCTGGAGCAGGAAGGCCGCCCGGCTCAACGGCCCTGTGGTTTTTGTCCCGACCATGGGTGCGCTTCATGAAGGTCATGCGGCTTTGATTCGCAGAGCAAGGCGTGTGGCGGGAAAACAGGGAAGCGTGGTGGTCTCGGTGTTTGTCAATCCCACGCAATTCAATGTGCCGAACGATCTGAAACACTACCCCAGGACTTTTGACCAGGATCATGCGTTATGCCACAAGGAAGGGGTCGATCTGTTTTTTCATCCCTCTCCAGAGGAGATGTATGCGCCGGATGCCTCGGTGATGGTCAGGGAGAAGTCCCTTTCGTCCGGACTTTGCGGGGCTTCCCGTCCGGGGCACTTTGACGGAGTCTGCACGGTCGTTGCGATGTTCTTTCAGATCATCCGCCCGGAGATTGTAATCTTTGGAGAGAAAGATTGGCAGCAGCTTGCCATTATCCGCCGGATGGCGCGCGATCTGAAAATGTCGGTGAAAATCCTGGGTCATCCCACCGTCAGGGAAAAAGATGGTCTGGCCCTGAGTTCCCGCAATCGGCTGCTGACTCCCGAAGCACGGCGCGTGGTGCCCCGGATTTATGAGTCACTACAGGGTGTAGCGATGGCCGTCGAGGAGGGGGAGTCTTCCGTTGCCAGGTTGCTCAGGCAGTTGCACAGGGATCTGAGTGCGATACCGGGTGCCACCCTGGACTACGCGGAGATCGTGGATGAAAAGACACTTGATCCGATAAGGAAACTAACCCGCAACCTTCGTGCCAGGGCTTTGACGGCACTTTATTTTGGGTCAGTGCGGTTGATTGATAATGTTCCACTCCAGATCAAATCAACGGCTTCGAAGTGATGAAATATTTTGATCATGTGGTGGTTGGGAGTGGTATCGCCGGTCTTACCTATGCGCTGAAGGCGGCGAAGAAGGGCAGGGTCGCCATTGTCACCAAAAAATCGCGGGCCGATTCCAACACCGCCTGGGCACAGGGAGGAATTGCCTGTGTCACCAGCAGTGAGGATTCCATAGCACTCCATGTCCGGGATACGCTCATCGCGGGTGACGGGCTCTGCAATGAGGAGATTGTTCGCGGTATTGTCAGTGAGGGGCCGGAGCGCATTGCAGAGCTGATTTCACTGGGAATGCAGTTTGATGAGCGGACGACGCCGGAAGGGATTCGCGAGCATGATCTGGGCCGCGAAGGGGGACACTCCAAAAGGCGCATTCTTCATGCAAAGGATGCGACAGGATTTGAAATTGAAAAAACCCTGCTTGATGCCGTGGCGACCCATCCCGGGATCACCGTTATGGAGAACCACATGGCTGTCGATCTCATCACGACGGGAAAGCTCGGTTATGCAATGGAGGATAGCTGTGTGGGCATCTATGTGCTTAACGAGGCCACGGGCGAGGTCGAGACATTGCGCACCGATGTGACGGTGCTGGCAACCGGCGGTTGCGGAAGAGTCTATCTCTACACGACCAATCCCGACATAGCTACCGGCGATGGTGTGGCCATGGCCTGGCGTGCAGGAGCTGCGGTGGCGAATATGGAATTCATGCAGTTTCACCCGACGTGTCTGTATCATCCGAAGGCAAAGTCCTTTTTAATCACGGAGGCGGTTCGTGGAGAAGGGGGGATGTTAACCGATTCGCAAGGACGCCGGTTTATGGAAAATTACGACCCCCGGCTGGAGCTGGCACCGCGAGACGTTGTGGCCCGCGCAATTGACGCGGAAATGAAACGCACGGGGAATCCGTGTGTTTACCTTGATATTTCACACAAACCTTCGGAGTTCATCCGCGAACGATTTCCCACCATTTACGAAACCTGTTTCGGCTTGGGAATTGACATCACGAAGAGGGCGATTCCTGTTGTTCCCGCAGCACATTACCAATGTGGAGGAGTCAGGACCGATGAGCATGGGGAGACCACGCTGCACGGTCTCTACGCGGTCGGAGAAACCGCCTGCACGGGACTGCATGGAGCCAACCGACTGGCCAGCAATTCGCTCCTGGAGGCACTTGTGATGGCCCATCGCGCTGAGATCAAGGCAAGCCACAACCATCGTCGTCAGGGGTTTGAGATGATTCTTCCGGAATGGAAGGCGGGGAAAGTGCAGGATGTCGATGAGATGGTGGTCATCTATCACAATTGGGACGAAATCCGCCGTCTCATGTGGGATTATGTCGGAATCGTTCGCACCGACAAACGCCTTCAGCGGGCAGCCCACCGTCTCCGGAATCTTCAAACGGAGATTCAGGAGTTTTACTGGAATTTCAAGATCACGGCCGATCTATTGGAGCTTCGAAATCTTGCCACAACCGCAGCGCTGATTGTCGATTCCGCCATCAGCAGAAAGGAGAGTCGTGGATTGCATTACACACTTGACTACAAATCGCACGATGACGGGAAGTTTCTGCGAGACACGGTGCTTCGCAGATTTTGAGCCTCGAAGGATGAAAGGATCGTTCGCTGATTTCTTACCAGAAGCTTCTGGGAACCGTTACTTTATCTCCAGGTTGGAGCGAAGGATCGGGTGACTGGTTTGCCTCAATTTTTTTCACATTGAAGATCGTTCTGGTTCCATTTCTCAGGATGCTTACCTTGGATTTATCGGCATAATCCGTAAATCCGCCACACGCTGAAATGGCGCTCAGCAGGGTCATGTCCGTTGTGTAATGAGCCCGCTGGGGTACACGCACATCACCATCCACATCAACCAAGCGGTCAAACTGAACGGAAATCGTCACAATCGGGGAGGAATAGATGCCGGCTGACTTGTATTTGTTTTCAATACTCGATTGGACATCCGCCTGTTTAAGCCCCGCTGCATGAATCTTGCCAATATAAGGAAGATTCACATTGCCTCCTCCATCCACTGTATACTCTCCTGAAACTTGGGTGATTTCTTCAATTGGGACGCCTGCCAGTCGGATGCTTAGTTGGTCACCCTCCCTTAACGGAACATCATCGGCACGGCAGGAGATAACTCCTGAAATAAGAAAAACGAGAAGCCCTGAAATAAAAAATAGTTTCTTCATAAAAAATAGTGTTAGTATTCGCCTTCAGGCCCTTTTTCATCCTTGTTTCCAGGGGTTGGCCCTTTTTCACCTTTTTTCTTGGCGGAAACATTCGGGGCTGTCTGTGGTGAGTAATACTGATAATAACTGGTGTAGTATTCGTAATACTCATCATGACGCGTATCTGTGTTATTTAGCACGCAGCCAATAATGTTTGCCCCGACATTGACCAATGACTGCTTCACCCGAGTAAGCATTGTTTTTGGAAAGCGTCTGTGCTGCACCACGATAATGGTCATATCGACGGCACTTGCAATGACTGAGGCGTCACTCACGCCAAGGATCGGGGGTGAATCAAAGAAGATCATATCATAGGACTCTTTTACCCGATGGATGAGATCCACCATTCGTTGTGAATTCAGAATACCGACAGCGTCAATCGGCAGGCGGCCGCTTGGCAGAAAAGAGAGATTTTCTACCGAGGTTTTGAAGATCAATGATTCAAGCGGTATGTCCGTCGTCAGGTAATCGGTAAGCCCGCGATCATTGGATATATCGAAAAAACGGTGCTGTGAGGGACGT
>Ga0302277_1003150_pt1 | contig 11414 bp, 13 predicted proteins | sample III_Bog_N3_1_FD_198759 | JGI IMG/M metagenome (GOLD analysis project Ga0302277, IMG submission 198759) | Peat permafrost microbial communities from Stordalen Mire near Abisko, Sweden - III_Bog_N3_1 | ecosystem: Environmental > Terrestrial > Soil > Wetlands > Peat | place: Sweden: Abisko... | reverse complement strand
GTTGATAAATTCTCTGTAATGGAGGATTCTATCATCAACTATGCTCCTGCCTGCGATGATATTTATTAGTTTTTGGGATCGTATACTGGAGAGGGCAAAAGAGAAGCTTTAGGACTTGACAATACAGCTTGGGCCAATACCGTCCTCGCGGCTGGGCACATGACAGGCATCGTAATTTTTACTGGACGGGAGACTAGGGCAAATATGAATTCTCGTGAGCCTCGGACAAAGATGGGCAAATTTGATGAATAGATCAACTATCTCTCCAAAATTTTGTTTCTACTGATGCTCATCTTCGCTCTCGTGATGAACATCTTCAGAGAGTTTAATCTTCTATGGCCTCTCTATTTTTTTAGATACGTCCTCCTGCTGGCGAGTATCATTCCTATCAGTCTGAGAGTAAATCTTGACTTCTGCAAAACTTACTTTTCGTATAAGATCAGCAATGATCCTCTTCTGCCTGAAACTGTGTGCAGAAACAGTTCCATTCCCGAAGAACTAGGCAGAATTTAGTACCTACTTAGCGACAAAACTGGTACACTGACCTACAATGACATGGTCTTCAAAAAGCTATCGCTTAATGAAACTCTTTACACGACTGATGATATGGATTAACTCAAGAAAGGGATCATTCGAGCTTGTAGGAAATTTCCTGGCCCTCTTGGAGATTTACATGACCCATAACTGTAAATGCAACCATATTTAGAATGAAGAAAAAAGCGAAAAGAAGGCAGGAGTTCTTGCAAAGAGATTTGGCAACTGCTCTAATTCTCTGCAATAACGTGACACCTGTTACAGATGAAGGAGTTAGGGTTTTACAGGCTTCAAGCCCAGATGAGATAGCACTGGTGAAATTTGCTGAGGAATTAGGATTTATTTTGAAGGATCGTAGTAAAAACTAGCTCATTGTTACGAATCCAGCCTAGGAGTAATAGAAATATGAGGTTTTAGCCAACTTTCCCTTCTCCAGTGAGACAAAACGCATGGGGATCATCGTGAAGCATATTATCACTGATCGCTTGATTTTATATCTCAAGGGAGCAGACATGGTCATGATTGAGAGGTGCAAGCCCATATATAGAGGATATATACAGGACTAATGCGATAGTTTGGCGAGATAGGGCTTAAGAACATTAGTCATCACCCAAAAATAACTACGAAAGGACGAATATGATTAGTGGAGTACGGAGTACGAATAGGCTTGCAATGTGTTGAAGGACAGACATGCCCAAACCACGAAAGTCATGGAAAGACTATAAAAATAAATGGATTTGGTGGGCATCACAGGAGTAGAAGACAAACTGCAGGACTAAGTAGCCATGACAATTGAAGCTTTGAGAATGGGAGGAGTCAAGATATGGATGTTGACTGGTGATAAGGTAGAAACAGCCAAATGCATTGCCATCAGCGCTGGCCTGAAAAGTGTCAGTCAGGAAATCTATGAAATTCGAGGAGAGGACGAATTGGTAAATATAATTTAATTAAGTTCTTAAGAAAAAAGCTTTTGGAATTTGATTATACGGAGCAGGTGTTGCTTATCGATGGGCCAGCACTCACCAATATTTTAAATACAAACAACTCGTCTCTTTTCTTCGAGGTTGCGAGAAAGGCACCTGCTGTAATTTGCTGTCGGTGCTTGCCTACCCAAAAGGCTCTTATTACTTAAAAGCTGAAGGAGGTCACCCAAAGTATTGTGTAATTATATGCTAAATTAGCGCAGCTATCGGAGATGGAGGTAATGATGTGGGTATGATTCAACTAGCTTCGATTGGTCTTGGAATTGTCGGCAAATAGGGCAATCATGCGGCTCTTGCTTCAGATATTTCGATGATGTAGTTCAAATACGCGAAACAAGTTCTTTTATGGCATGGTAGAAACGCCTACAAAAGGGCTGCTACTTTAAGCCAGTTCGTCATTCATCGAGGACTCATTATTTCAATATTGCAGATGGCTTTTTCGATCATATTCTACAATGTAGCTATTCCTATCTACAATGGAATGCTCATGCTCGGCTACGCCACATTTTATACATCTTTGCCTGTATTTTCGCTGATTCTGGACTAAGATTTATCTCGCGAGAAAACTCTTCTTTATCCTAATCTTTACATGAGTCTGCGTAAAAGCAGAGAGATGAATGCTAAAACTTTCTTTGTTTGGGTGTGGATCTCGATTTATCAAGGCATGATAATTATGGTGATGAGTATACTCATGTTCTAGCAATCATTTGTAAGGATAGTCACCATTACCTTTACCGCTTTGATCCTATCTGAAATACTCAACGTTTTAACAACCATTCATCGAGTAAATCGATATATAATTGGATCGCAAATACTAACTCTCTTCCTTTATTGGCTAAGTCTGCTCCTCTTCCGTAATTACCTAGACACTTCCGCAATTGACTCTGATTTTTTACAAAAGGTCGGACTGATTGTCTGCGCGTCCTGGGTGCCTATTTTCTTAGTAAGATGCATCCGAAAGCGCGTTGCGCCTACCGAAGAAGATAAAATTACAAATCACTGAATGATATGTATCACCCAACTGTTATTATATCAATCTCTGACCATTGATTGGTCACTCGCCATATATATTTATAATAATGCGAGCTAATTCACCATTTTCTCAACCGCCAGAACTTCTGGCAGCGTTCATGCCTGAATACAAAACCGAACACTATCATCTCCATGGAAGAAATATCGAAAATTGGGAGTCTTTCAAATCGATTTTCCTCGATGAACATAACGAACTTCGCAAGGCTGGTTTGAAAATTTTGAAGGGAGCCTTTGTCGGGATTATCCAGGGAATTATGATTCGTAATTTTATGTTCAGAGGGCCCAAGAAGTTTGAAATGGACCGCCTCTATCTTCTCAACAAGTACGACTAAATCCATTTAGGGGTACTCCAAACTTTACTCCCCTTAGGGGCTATGCAGCATTTGGAGGACTGATGGGATTAGCATGGTACGTAATCAAAGACGTTCTCTGTCTTCCCCATGGAACGGACACTTATGAAAGATATGTTTTAGCGACTGGTCTAATGGGCGGAGTTTTAATATCTACTATTTACCATCCTGTAAACTTCTTCCATGGCTTTGCTGCTGGAGCTGTTTTTGGAGGAGTGATCGAGCAATTCCGTCACCAGAGCTATCCAGTCAACTTTGCTGTCAAAATGAATTTTGTGGATCAGGAGAAGAGAAACAAATTACTTCGAGAAGATGAGGAGTTTGAGATGAGTCTTAGGCATGTGCTGACAACTAAGACCAATTTATACCCTCTCTGATTGAATCAAATAAATTATGAGCCAAGTATTCATTTGCTTGCCTATGATATTATTGTTTGTCTTTTGCCTGGGACTATAATCAGCAAATTATTGGCAGGAAATATGGATTTAAAAATTGAGTGAGATAGTTTGCAAGCAAAGCTATAATAAGTGATAATGCAGTCACAGCATAGTCAAAGAGGATATTATAATTATTAATAAATGATGAACGAACGCAAGAAATATTGTAGAGCCATCACCTACGAATAATTCATGAAACTCACACCCGAAGTCAGAAAGGAACACTCTACATTCTTCTTAACCCAAAGCCCCGATAAATGTCCCGTGCTCGTCAAAATGACCCATGGAGGAAAGGCTCTGTCCCTCAAAATGTGCAAGTATTCTTTTACTTATAAAGATTTTTGATATCTACCAATACAACCATGAGGGAACAGCAATAAAAGCTCCGCGAATTAATAATAAAGCATGTTCAAGATCAATTGACTCCCAAAGACTCACTTTTTTTCTGGTATAACAACAACCTACTGAAAGGTGATCTACTAGTAAAAGACTTTCTGAAATCGTAATTCAAAGACAGTGAAAAGGATGGCTGGCTCCACTTGGGAGTGACTACTCAATAAACCTCGGGCAGTGTAAGTGATAATTGATTGAATCTCATACATATTTAGTTTAATATAGTAATAATCACTCATGTTTCGGACTCAGCCAGATAGTTCGTCTGGATAGAAGCGATTATTTTTGGACTGCCTTCACTGTCGTTCTCCTTCTATTCCTCATTGCTGTCCTTTATTTCGATGAATGAATTTTATTTTCGTGAGCTGGATTCGCAGTCTAGCACCATGATGCTCTTTTGGTCTTCGAGTTATTGTAAGGAGAGGTGCTCATTCGATACCTATCTTACACTTGCACTGCTAAAATCATTATATTACACATCGTAATGATTGCCATGACGGTAAAGATAGTGGCTGCCTTATTCATTCAATACTATAGGAATTTAGGGAGTTTGCTCTATTTACAAAACTGAATTTGAAAGCTCGTTGATTTATTGGGGTGCTTCGGGATGGTAATTAATTTGTTGATTGGTCCAATAGGGGCGTGCATAAGGAAAATTAAGAAAGGCGTGATTTCTAAACATGCCCAAAACGTTGATATTGAACGGATGAAAGGGGGGACTTCTACTTTGCTCACTATTGTCATTCTATGCGTTTTCCTCTTCCTCTTCAATTTATTACACGCTCTACTCATTTGATTCCTATTCCTCCTCTTCCTCTTCTTCGTCCTATTAGCTTTAAGCAATCTAGATAAAAATTCCAGGATTTTAATCTACTCTCGTTCCACTTACAACAGTCCCCCGCATGTTGTCTTCCTCTTCAGACAGATGATACCTTGGAATTTCCGTGCGACTCGAGAAACAATTGAGAGGTGCTAATCTGTTTGTTGGAATTTATATAATTTCATTATAGAGTTTATGCCAACGATTATAGTGCAGCAGAACACTACTGACCTTTGTCTTGCTGATACTACTATTATCGACCTTATGATAGATATTGACAATAGTGCCTTGACACCAGATATTTTAGGTATCTCTGGCATCAACAATCTGCCCCACAGAAAGAGTTTCATAGTTCAAGTACCGCCTTTCCCTCCACTCCGTAAATTTAGTTTTTCTTTGAAAATAATGAGATTAGCTGCTTTATTACAAGCCATTGCTTACAGTAAGTTTACATTTTTTGTCAATAATACCTTCAAGTAACTGGCAGGAAATGAGTTCAAAACCCTTGATGTTTTAGCGACAGTTTGGGCAAGAATTGGAGAATAGGAGACTCTCATCTAGGCATTGAAAACAGAAGACATGCCCACATATGGTAAGAGTGGGGCAGACAAGCACTTCAAGGCAAATGGGACAGGCCAAATCATCGTTGCTACTTTGCTGTAGACTCTAGCCCATATAATTATAAAAATCTAAATAACGAGCGAATTACTGTTCATTTTGCGCTTCTTATCAAAATGAGAGCTCTTTTTAAATTTTGAATAGGCGCTATTGCTGGCAATTTCGCGGCTATCGATCTAGGTTGAAGTTATCTGCTTCTATTTGCGTATATCTGTGATAACTCTATTTATAAATTTGCTGATGTTGTTGCGAATGTATCGTTTGTAGGAGGGTTTTGAACTAAATTTACGAATGCTTTTATTTTTGTTATTCTGAGGTAGGTCCTATCTTTGTGATGATTGCATCTGAGAATGAAAATGTGACAGGAGAGCCTTCATCTACAAACTGTCTAGCCTATGTTATGAGTATTGTACTTGCTGATATCCTCGGTAGAAAGCGAGCCGAAGTGATCGAGCAGTTGATTTTGGGCGATCATCAATGAGGGAATATTATATAATGAATAAGCGAAAATAAGTAGGCACAGCATATATACATTTGTCATTGATCGCGATGACTATTTTTTTAGGTGTTTCCTATTAGGCAGTTGGTATTTGTCATTATGAAATAAAATAGTGGGTAGGATCAGAATATATCATCTATTAGCCTAATTTATTCCAGAAAATATCTTAGCCTAACCAATAAAATATTTATCAACATGTCAGGATTTGGAGGATGGGGATCACATCACAGTCATAAACAGCACCACAGCGGGCATGGCCATAGTGGAGAGCATAGCCCAGTTAAGCCATAAACCAATACAAATTTGTTCTTTGATCCGCAACCAACCGTTGTGTATAAAATTTTGTCTGTCTTGGATGGCAACAAATGCTGGACAGTTAACCAAGCTGGCAACCATAACTTGCTTCTGGAAGACTACAAGGGAACTGACAACCAGAACTTCCATGTCTACCATGAGAATGGAAAATACGCTTTTGTTAGCGTGTATGGAAATGCTGCTCTTCATGTTGTTGGAGATAGCAATCAAGATGGAGCTGTCATTAAAGCTGATCCAGCAAAATTCCCAAGTAATTGGTTCTAAATCTCGCCTGTTACTAATGGACAATGGGCTGGTAAGGCTTGTTTCTTTAAAACTCATGGCGCAAAGGCAGTTGATATCAAGGGAGGACTTCCTGCTTCAGGAAGTGATATTGTTCAGTGGGGTCATCATGGAGGTAACAACCAAACTTGGGTTATTACTCCAGCTGTGCCACAGCAGCAGGGGCAGCAAATTGGCCAGCAAGGTCAGCAAGGACAGCAGATTGGTCAACAAGGTCAGCAAGGACAACAACCAATTCAGGCAAACTTTCCTCAAGCGCCTGCAGTCTTTGTATCGTCTGTAAATCAAGCCTACAGAGTGGTGAGCGCACTTGATCCAAGCAAAAGCTTAACAGTAAAGGCGACAGCAAACAACAAGCTGACTCTTGAGGATTACGTTGGCGATGCTACTCAAAAATTCCATATCTACCAATAAAACGGCAAGTCAGCATTCGTAGTTACTTCCTCCAATACTGCCCTTTGCGTTTACATGGACAAGAAATAAAATAATGGAGAAATTGTATCTGATGGTGGCAAGCACGCGAGCAGCTGGTTTGATGTTGTTGCAGTCAAAGCTGGAGATTGGGCCAACAAGGCTTATGTGATTAAAACATTTGCAGGAAAAGTGTTTGATATATATGGAGGAGTTCCAAAGAATGGCAATCCAGTCGTTCAGTGGGATGGACATGGCGGAAACAATCAATCTTGGGTCATACTGCTCGCTGACCAGCCACTCCCCCAAAGCAACACTAGCCAGGGGCAAGGATTTGGGCAGAATAGTCAAGGAGGACAAGGATTTGGACAAAATAGTCAGGGCGGGTTCAATTGGAGTAATATCCCGATCAACCCTAACATAATCGGAGGTGTCAACCCAAACATAAGCGGAGGGATCAGCCCTAACATATTCGGAAATATCAATTCTAACTTAATCGGAGGTCTTGGCTTTAATTCTGGGTCTAATCAAGGATTCACCCAACCTCAACAGAATTTATTCAAACCCAACCAAGCTTATGCCATCACTTCAATTGTAAATCCTAACAAAGTTATTGATGTCTGTGGTAACTTCAAGTATGCAGGCAATTTGATAATTTTCGACTGGCATGGAGGTCTTAATCAGAGATTTGCTTTTGAATCTTTCCAAGGCAAGTACAGAATTAAATCTCTGGCAAGTGGAAAATATGTCTGCGTCACCAATGATGCAGAGCAGGATAATATGTGGCTTAGAGTAGACCCTCTTGGTACCAAAACAGATTTATGGGAAATATTCCCTGCCACTGAGGAAAATTACAAAGGCAAAGGCGCCTACCACTTCAAGTCGACCTTCAGCAAGGGCATCGGTATCCAAGGAAGCCTGACCAACGAATCCTTCCTGATCCAAAGTTCCTACAACGGTAGCGAGAGTCAGACTTGGATTATAAAATAGGTTTGATCGATTATCGTATGCATCTCTATTTTTCTCTAAAATAAATTTAAACAGATGAATATAAATCAGTTACATCACTCCGCATCGCAATTGTAGATGTCTTCCCGTTCGAGCCGGATCAACTAACTCTTTACGCTGGTTTATTTACACCATAACAAATGCCAGCTGCCAATAAATTTGTTGGGCTTTATTTTTATTGGAGCGCGGTTCGCACAACGATTTTATTTATTTACGCTTGATCTCTTAAAGGTTTACTGCCTGGGTCGGGCTGTTGCGCATTTTGATATTTCGGGCAGGACGGTTGGAGCATCAGCAGTATTATTTAGGACCACGCTTGTCCATTCGGATTGCAGGTCGAGTTGGTCCAATCGAATTGGTTTAATTTTAGCTTGCTGCTGACAAAAATTGGATTTCCGTGTGATGGTAATGAAACTTTTTCTTTTTTTGAGGTAGGGTATAGAAGTGGACATAGCTTATGATTGCTTATTGATGATGATATTTCTAATTTACAAGATAACGGATTATACATTAACTGTGAGTAAGATATTTGACTGCATCCATAATTTATTGGTTGTGAATTGAACTCATTTCAAGAGTAATGAAATTTAGTTTATTTAGCTAATCGTTAATATTCAAATAGGCAGGATGTTTACCTATAAAAGCAAGCCTTGCAAAGAATCACCCATACCTGAACCAGCTATTCATCAGCTGTCGCCCAGACCCCTGGTAAGTATGACCAAAAAAGGCAAATAATCCAAGATTCAGCATTTCCATAAATAAATCCAATCGAATAAACTTAAACACAAAATCAATTCCAAGAGTAATCTTTAGAATTACGAATAAAAGCATCATAACTCACCCATTTGGCCCAACATTTAAACTTAAAACAAAATCGTCAGTCCCTTTAGCTTTACTACTCTCCTCAAGAAGAATATTAAAAATCAGGCATTGAGTATCTCGAACAACTCAGTGACTGACCAGCTGATTATCAGCAATAACTAAAAAAATGATTGCGAAAACAAGAAAAAAGGAGACTTTAATAAAAAGATAAATGGATGTAGCACATATTTCACTCCTAATACCATTTCAACCTCTTTATAGAAAAAATCAGTCCTACAGTAAATGTCCTGTTCGCTTAACACTGTGAATCCCCACAAACAGATCATGTCGTACTAGAAATCAATAGGTCGTGAATCTAAAAAATCACCAATTCGTATGGTTAATGCGAACAAGCTAAACAACACTCCCAAACTAAAATAAAGAAAGGAAGTTAAATAAAAATAGATCAACTAAAGCAAAACTTTTAAATCTGTACTAGATAGCAACATCATCAAATCTTTTCGAGAAAGTAGCAGCAGCAAGATTAATTTGGAATGCTCAGAAAAAATATAAAAATTTATACATGAAAGTCATCACTGCAATCAAAGCAAGAACAATAATAATAATTGTTCGCCTTCCAAAAGCAAAAGCAACTTACTGTCCACTGGTTTTATCAATATGAGTCAGCCTGTTGATAGTAATGATGCTATCATGTCCTATAGAGCCACTCAAATCAGTAGGGACAGTCTGAACTGTCAGAATATACCCAACAAAACGAGTAGTCAGCAGTTTATCAACTAGTTCCAGGAAGATGAGCAACATGAGGAGCAGATATTATAGGTAAAGCTAAAAGGGTTGAAATTAAAAATAGGTTAACTTCAGCTTTATTATTCGGACAAGATGCAAAATCTACATGCACAACAGTTTGCTGAGCATATTCGTTAGCAGTATAATCCTGAGTTGAATTACAGCTAAATTAAAAAGCAAATTGATGGCCTTAACTCTTTTAAGGAGTAAATTTTATCGAACATTAGCTCTCTCCTGGAAATCATTTCAAAGTTTTCTACCAAAATAGTCAGCCACATCAATGAATCTATCCAAGTTTTAGAGGATAGCTGTAAGTCATCGATTAATTGGATGTAAATTTAGGGCGAGTTGGCTGCAAAAGATTGGATGGAACTATGCATGGGCAAAAATCAACTGATACTTTAAAAATTAGATTTCAAGTCAGGATAGATTTTCAAATGTTTTTAAAAAGGCCAAAATGTGAACGATTAAAAGTATTAGATTGAAAAGGAAATATCAAAAATATAAAAATAGGTCCAAGTACAGTCAGCTGTTATTGCCTCTGATAAGCCAAAAATAACAGCGAGTACATCTCTTTCCGAGATAGCAATTTAATAATTTTAGGTGATTAGTCTGAAGTTGAGCCAACTAAAAAGCAAATTGATAAAAAATATGTTTTGCAAAGACAGCTGAGTAAAGTCCAAGTGTGATTTTATATTTTGCCCTCTATCTATAAAAAAATCATATCACATCATTTGATTTATCTTCGATCTTAATCAGTTAACTACAGTTTTATTTGTCCTCCTAGTCTTTCTTTGATTTTTACATTATTTCCAGATGAACAATGAAAGTTGCCTTACCACAGGGTTTACCTGTTTTGGTCATGATGAAGCTCTACTGCTCGCCAAGGTTGGATAAGTCGATCATAAATTTGCCAGTATCATAAAAGTTATTTTCAATTACCTTAATTAATTTTACTGTTAGTGCCTTGTTTCTGAGGAAGAAAGGAGCGAAAAAAGTGCAATTATACCCATGAGACGTTTATAGATTCATAAACTCCCTGTTAGCAATCACCTGCTTTCCTCCCAGGGTAAATTTCATGAGGAACAAGCTGTTGGTACTGAGTTGTTTCATCAAAGAGCTAACTTATTTGAAATCTATTTTAACCAGTAGTCTTCCGTGGCCAGTAATCTCTTAAAATTTATAAATTTTAGGGTATTCTGCGACAAATTGGGGTTTGAAATTGGAACGCACTTTCATAAAGTTTTTAGTCTTTTTCCATTCTTTAACATACCTATCACGACTGAGGTCGCTTTAGCATTGCATGATTCTTTTCGCGAGGTTCAAATTTTATCGGTCTATTTCACACTGAATTATTGCAGGCTTTACCTTTCGCAGATATGTTGTGATGTTGTCAATCTTGGGGTGTGACCTTTTACTTTCCCTGGACTGATCAAAACAAGGGTGAGTTCTGGTCATTATACTCTATACGGAGCGATTATGAAGAGTAGTTTTGAGTCTGTGTTAAAATTTATCCATTTGTTTTGTATGTGCGTAGAAGATTACTAATTTAGAAGTTTAGAAATATAAAATATATCAGATCAGCGATTAGGTAAATTTGGGCTGGTTTAGCTCGATTCCTTCCTCCTTCAACTCTGAAATCGTGAATGGCTTGTCTCGCTGCACTATTTTTTTGTAGAATGGCAGAATGTGATTAACTTTCTTCAAGAAATTCATTAATCGGGGAAAATAATCGTGGTTTATTCTTATATTTTAGAGCTCTTCCAGTTTCCATGTTTACTTTAATAATAATAACAGACTCAAATAGGGAGAATAAGTAATTAGCTTGCTTTCAGACTGTTTTTGCCCACTGGCCTCATTATCTCGTATTTTTGGATTCGATTTAATGGGACTGCCGAGAATATTGTTTTCAAAACTCAATTTTTTAGCAGTAGATCGCGCAGATGATCTTTTTTAAAGATTTGGTTTACTGTTAACATCTTTAGAGCCATTTTTGTTTTCGCCTTTTTAATAAAAGTTCTTGACTAATTCTAAAGCTTCTTCAATCTGAAAAAGAGTTGAATGTTCCTAATTGCCTTCATTTTCAATGGAAATGTTGTTGCCAGAGTTGATGGTGGCGATTTG
>Ga0302277_1003149_pt1 | contig 11414 bp, 8 predicted proteins | sample III_Bog_N3_1_FD_198759 | JGI IMG/M metagenome (GOLD analysis project Ga0302277, IMG submission 198759) | Peat permafrost microbial communities from Stordalen Mire near Abisko, Sweden - III_Bog_N3_1 | ecosystem: Environmental > Terrestrial > Soil > Wetlands > Peat | place: Sweden: Abisko... | reverse complement strand
GGAACGGTAATTTTGTTTGGGCTTGCAAAAATTATGATGGCGATGTACAGAGCGATACTGTGGCACAGGGTTTTGGTTCACTTGGATTAATGACCAGTACGCTTGTAACACCCGATGGCAAAACTATGGAAGCTGAAGCCGCACATGGTACAGTTACACGCCACTTCCGAGATCACCAGAAAGGAAAACCCACATCCACAAACCCCATAGCCTCTATTTTTGCATGGACACGCGGGCTTGAGTTTAGAGGTAAGTTAGATAGCAACAAAGCACTGGTTGATTTTTGCCTGGCTTTAGAAAAAGTTTGTATTGAAACTGTTGAAGCCGGCAAAATGACTAAGGACCTTGCCGTATGTATTCATGGCAATGCAGTTAAGAAAGAAGACTATCTGAATACCGAAGATTTCTTAAGTGCTTTAGACAATGGTTTAAAAGCAAAACTGGGAATAGTTTAAAATTTAGAACAGCTGAATATCGAATATTGAATACGAAGTACATAACTTCTACATTCGGTGTTAGATATTCAGCTGTTCTAAATTCAAAAATATTTCTTTTTAAATAGCGTGCCTTAAAAAGGCATCCATTAGCGCAAACACCGTGAACACAATACTTGCAATGCTATTTGTCGTAAAAAATGCAGCATTAACCTTTTTAAGGTCATTAGGATGTACAATGGTATGTTGGAAAAATAACAGGGAAATAAAGGCTATGGCGCCTATCCAATACAACCATCCAAAGTAAAAATATAATCCAATAGAAAGTACTATAACTGCGCAAATAATATGCAGTAATAATGAAAATCGTAACGCATTTTTTGAGCCTAATAAAACGGGGATAGAGAAAAGCTTATTCTCTTTATCAAATTTTTCATCCTGTAAAGAATAAATAATATCAAACCCGCTGCCCCAAAAAATAACGGTTAGTGACAGTAAAATCGGCAGCCAATCAAAATGTCCCGTCACAGCAAGATAGGCACCTGATGGCGCCAGCGACATCCCCAACCCTAAAAATAAATGAGAGTAATGTGTGAAGCGCTTGGTATAACTATAACCCAATACAACAAATAATGCCACAGGCGAGAGGTAAAAGCAAATACGATTTATAAAAAATGTAGTTAAGATGAAGCACGCACAATTCAAAATAATAAAAAGCAAAGCCTCTTGCATTTTTATTTTGCCTGATGGTATTTCGCGTTTAGCCGTGCGGGGATTTTCAGCATCTACATCACTATCGGCATAGCGGTTAAAAGCCATGGCGCTGTTACGAACGAACACCATACACAATATTACCAACGCCAGCGTTAACCAATGAAAGGTATTGCCATTGGCTTTTACGCCAAGAAAAAACCCCAGCATAGCAAAAGGCATAGCAAACAGGGTATGAGGAAAAGCTACGAACGACAGATATTTCTTCATGCAGGGGTTAATTTTTTACATTGGCTTTAAATATAATATCCGTCTCAATGGGTTTAGTATTAGTAAAAATGCGCACCTTTTTATTTTGTAAACCGCTTTCGCCCTGGCTATTATATTGAATGGTTATGTTGTTGCTTTCGCCGGGCTTAATAGGTGTTTTGGGCCAGTTAGGTACTGTGCAACCGCACGTGCCTTGTACATTATAAACTAGTAAAGGATTAGAACCGGTGTTAGTAAATTTAAAGTTATGTGTAACAACATTGCCACCGGGTACGGTGCCAAAATCAAAAGTCTTTTCGTCCAGTGACATAGATGTTTTAGGGATTGTGGTATCAATAATACGCTGATTCATTCTATCGCGAAGCATCTTAACCAGGTCGGCATTACTTTTAGATGGGCGCACAGTAGGTGTTTGCGATGTAGCAGGGGGTGTTGCCGGTGCAACTGGTTTGTTACTGTTTGTGCAACTAATAAACGATACTAAAAGAACACCACCCAATACAACCATTTTACTTTTTCTATTCATCTTGCCAAAAGCTTTTTGAGGGAACAAAAATAGGATAAGAATTGGTTCATATTTTAAAAAGATATAAATAACAATAATAACTTTACAAATAATAAACTATAAATTATCGATCAATTAAAGCATAGCTATGATAAAAGGAACGTACATAATTTTTTTATGTCTTTTAGTTAGTGTAACAAATACACACGCGCAAGATGTTGCCACTTTACTTAAAGCGGGGCATACGTATATCGCTAATGCACAAGAAGAGGATGCACTGACTCAGTTTTTGGGTGTCCTCAAAATCGATCCCAATAATTATGAAGCTACCTGGAATGCAAGTTTGCTATACTCAAAAATTGGTAACAGGATGACGAATGAAGACCAGCAAAAATCATATTTCAATTTGGCAAAGCAGTATGCACAAAAGGCTTTAAAAATTAATGCTAACGATGCTGAATCGAATTACGTCATGTCAGTAGCTATGGGCAGAATGGCGTTAATATCTGGTCCACACGACAAAGTGTCGGCAGCACGTGATATAAAAAATTATGTGGAAACCGCTTTAAAATTAGATCCTCAATTAGCAGATGCATGGTATGTGTTAGGGCTATGGAATTATGATGTAGCCAACCTCAATTTTTTTGAACGGGCAGCTGCTAATATGCTTTTTGGCGGGTTACCCGATGGCACAGTACCCAATGCTATTGCGGCTTATAAGAAAGCCATTCAGTATGACCCTACTTACATTTTATACTGGAAAGACATTGCCGTGGCTTATAATGATAACGACCAAAAAGCTGATGCCATTGCTGCACTAAAAACGGCGCTTAGTTTAAAAATACGTACAGCTGATGATCCTCAGCATATTAAAGATGCACAGGCATTACTTAAAAAACTGCAATAATGACCACTTTTATTTATTAGCCCGTTATTTGTACAATGAAATAAATGCAATTAGTGCAACACCATACTGAACGTGATAGAATATTAGCAAGTTTTATACTTCCGGGCACTTTGATAGTAGTGCTTTGGGTAATTACGTTGCTTGATGAAACCCTTAACCTGCAATTGTGGCGCTATGGCGTTTTGCCTCGCGAAGCGAGTGGATTGATAGGCATTTTTTTTTACCCGCTTATACACGCTGATTTTGGCCATATTGCCTCTAACACCTTGCCGCTGCTTTTACTTGGTGCATTAACCATGTATTTTTATCGCCCACTGGCTGTAAAAATTTTCTTTATCATTTATTTCCTGAGCGGGATGCTGATTTGGATAATTGGCCGGCAAAGTTACCATATTGGTGCAAGCGGTGTTATATATGGGTTGGCCGGGTTTTTAATTACCAGCGGCATTATCAGGCGTAATAATAATTTACTGGCCATTTCATTGCTTATTGTTTTTGCATATGGAGGCATGATGGCCGGCATGTTTCCTACATTACCGCAAATATCGTGGGAGGGGCATTTAAGCGGGTTTTTTGTAGGTATGTTTTGCGCCTTTATGTACCGTAAACAGGGCCCGCCGGATGAAAAGGAACCTGAGCTTGATGACGATGATGTTGACTACAAGTTACCCATGTATGGAGATGAGGAGGGCATGTGGGACCGGCCCGGCTATGAAGAAGAGGATGATTAATAAGAAACTTAAAACTTAAAAGTTTAAGTAGTTTTGACTTTTGCTTATAACTTTTGACTTTGACACATGTTTATTCCCATTGAAGAGGCCGTTGTGGTATTAAAACGAGGCGGTATTGTGGCATTGCCTACAGAAACTGTTTACGGATTGGCTGCTGATGCTACCAGTGCCGGTGCCGTTAAAAAAATATTTGTTGCTAAAAACCGCCCGGCAGATAACCCGCTTATTTGTCATTTTTATTCTATTGAACAAGTAAAACAATATGTGGAAACTGTTCCTGCATATGCTGTGGTACTTATAGATGAATTTTGCCCCGGGCCATTAAGTTTTTTATTACCACTAAAAAATGATTCTTTGTTGCTTACTGCTACCGCCGGAAAGTCGTCTGTAGTTTGTCGCATACCACAACATTGGTTAATGCTGGCTATTATAACACAACTGAATGTGCCGTTGGCGGCACCCTCTGCTAATACCTCAGGAAAAATAAGTCCTGTTAATGCGCAAATGGTGGAAGATGACCTGGGAAAAAAAATTGACGGTATTGTTGATGGCGGCGAATGTGTAGTAGGCGTGGAGTCAACTATTATTGATTGCAGAAACCCTGATCAAATAAGTATTCTCCGTCCCGGCGTTATTGGAAAAACAGAATTAGAAGAGGTGTTAACTAAACACCACATCACCGTTCCAATTATTGAATCTGCAAATGAAAGCCAGGTTGTGCCCGGTAATAAGTATCCTCACTATTCACCAACTACACCTGTTAAACTGATCCATTCATTGGATGAGTTAAAAGATATTACAGATGACATCGTTATCATTTCAAGCGATGAAAAATTAAATACGGTAAAAGATTTTAATTGCAGGAAACTTTCACTGGGCTCAATAACCGATACCGAATTGGTAGCCCAAAATCTGTACAAGAATTTAAAAGCTATTGACGATTTAAAAGTATCGGTAGCCTATTATTTAGAAACTGATTGGGGGCAGACCAGTGTAGGAAAGGCGGTTGAGAATAGATTGGGGAAGGTGGCGCATTAGCCGATTCTCTAATAATTTTTTAAAATAAAATTTAAATTCCTGACAAATCATTAGTTAGTCCCCTGTGTTTCAATATTTTGTAAAAATCTGTCAGGAAGTTTTATAGCCTGGTTTTAAAAGTAATTTTATTTTTTGTTTCTCTTGCATTTCAATTTGCTTTCAGAGTATAATAATAGTTCAGCTCATTAAAATGAGATCGGTGGTCAGAAACGCCATTCCCACTATAGATAATGAATGCTCTAAATTTTTTGACAGCCGATTAAATACACGTCTTTAGTGTGATTTATGACCTATAAAAATAAAATTTATTTCAAAGAACAATTTAGATGCTCTGTTAAAATTATGGCAATAATAATAGCGATGTAAGAAGTTGGGACAGAAAATTTAGACTAATATTAGCTTCTCACGGATTCGTAACCAGCATATCCTTAAACACCTTATGAAACTTATCTAACTTTGGTTTTATTACAAATTGGCAATAAGGTGCATGAGAGTTATGTGAATAATAATCCTGGTGATAATTTTCAGCCACATAAAAAGCGCCGGCCGGTGAAATTTCTGTTACAATAGGGTTGGGCCATGCTCCTGAGGCGTTAAGCTCGGCCTTATATTTTTCTGCTGTTTGCTTTTGATAGTCGTTATGATAATAAATAGCGGAGCGATATTGAGTGCCCACATCAGCGCCCTGGCGGTTAAGTGTGGTAGGGTCGTGCGTTTGCCAAAAAATTTCAAGCAGTTCCGGGTAAGAAATAATTTTGGGGTCGTATACAATTTTTGCGGCTTCGGCATGGCCGGTAGTACCGGTGCATACTAAATCGTATGACGGGTTAGCAACTGTGCCACCGGTGTAACCCACGGTTATAGATTTTACGCCTTTCAACTCTCTGTACACAGCTTCTGAACACCAGAAGCAGCCATTGGCAAGGGTAGCAGTATCAAGTCCGTTTTGATTGGGGTTTATGTTATTTGTTTGTTCCATTTTAGGAATAGGTTTATTAGTAGTTGATTTATGGTTACATGAAGCAAATGTAAAACCAAACAATAGTAATTTAAGTGCGTTGCTTATATTTTTTTTCATGATCATTTAATTGATAACATATACGTAAAAAATAAGTTTTTGGATTAGTTGTTAAAATAATAGCCACAGATGTACAGGTTAAAATAAATTAACTAGCTCTGTTTACCGGGGCATCTGTAGTAAACAATAGCATTATTCATTTTTCTTTTCAATCAACTCCCACACCAATTCAGCCTCATAACCACGCCCGATACAATAGCGCGCTACTTTATTTTTTTTGATAAGTTGGTTACTCTCTTTAACGCTGTTCCATTTTTTTTTGATGAGTTCTTTTAAGGTGTTACGATACACATCATCTTCAATTTGTTGCATAGAACGTTTAATGGAGTAATCAGAAATGTGCCTCATTTTTAGTTGCTGCACTATCTTGTTTTTGCCCCACTGCTTTATTCTAAATTTTCCACCGGCATAGGCCACTGCATATCGTTCTTCATTTAAAAATCCTTTTTCAATTAAAGTGGTCATTATTTCTTCAAGGTCGTGCCCGCGTTGCCCGAGGTTAAGCAGTTTGGTTCTTACCTCAGTATGCGAACGTTCCTGGTAGGCGCAGTATTTCTGTGCTTTTACCAGCGCTTCGGATATGGAATAGTATTTCATATAATATAATGAACAAATTTACTAAACGTTGGTTATAACATTTAGGCTTAAGGTTATGCTGCATTGCTTTATACACTTATTTTTACAAAAAATACGTGCTTATGCCGGAACTAAAGATACCTGCCGTTTTAAAAAAATTAGATATTTCTGCTGTTAATAGCGGCGCCTCTACAGGTACAGAGTGGTTAAGAACCAATGGCATTGTTTTGGAATCATTTTCTCCTGTTGATGGCAGACTAATAGGAAAGGTACAGCAAGCCACAGTTGCCGATTATGAAAAAGTAATGGCTAAGGCGCAAGCTGCATTTAAAGTGTGGCAAAAGGTACCTGCTCCTAAACGCGGCGAGTTAGTTAGGCAAATTGGTACAGAATTGCGTGCCGACAAGGAATTACTTGGCAGGTTGGTATCGTACGAAATGGGAAAAAGCTTGCAGGAAGGTTTAGGTGAAGTGCAGGAAATGATAGACATCTGCGATTTTGCAGTGGGTTTATCACGCCAACTATACGGATTAAATATGCACTCTGAACGGCCCGATCATAGAATGTATGAACAATATCATCCACTCGGTATTGTAGGGGTAATTTCTGCATTTAATTTTCCTGTGGCAGTGTGGAGTTGGAACGCTATGATAGCTTTGGTATGCGGCGATGTGGTGGTGTGGAAACCTTCATCTAAAGTACCGTTATGTGCGGTGGCAGTTCATAACATTGTAAGAAAAGTTTTAAAAGTTAATCAAATACCGGATGGCGTTCTAAATCTTGTAGTAGGCGGTTCTGAGCACATAGGCAACAAAATTCTGGAAGACAAACGCATTCCGTTAATATCAGCCACAGGGTCAACTGAAGTTGGTAAAACGGTAGCACGGGTTGTTAATGAGCGTTTTGGCAGAACAATTTTAGAATTGGGCGGCAACAATGCCATCATAATATCTCAACACGCTAATGTAGAACTGGCCATTAAATCGGTATTATTTGGTGCAGTAGGCACCGCAGGACAGAGGTGCACCAGCACACGCCGTTTAATTATTCATGAGAAAATATATAACACCTTTAAAGAAAAACTCCTAAAAGCATATAAACAATTATCAATAGGTAACCCGCTTGATACGAACAACCACGTTGGCCCATTAATAGATAAAAAGGCAGTGGTAGCGTTTAAAAGCTCCATTGAAGAGGTAAAACGCCAGGGCGGCAAAATTTTGTTTGGAGGCACCGACCTGAAAGGCAAAAATTACGAATCAGGTTGTTATGTGGTGCCATGCATTGCAGAAGTTTCAGGCAACACGGCCATAGTTAAACATGAAACTTTTGCCCCACTGCTTTATATGATGAAATATAAAACCATTGATCAGGCTATTCAATTGCACAATGGTGTTCCGCAAGGCTTATCCTCAGCCATTTTTACAGTGAATTTAAAGGAAGCAGAATTGTTCCTGTCATCAATCGGTTCTGATTGTGGAATTGCTAATGTAAACATTGGCACATCCGGCGCCGAAATTGGTGGCGCATTTGGCGGTGAAAAGGAAACCGGTGGAGGACGAGAATCGGGTTCTGACAGTTGGAAACTTTACATGAGGCGACAAACCAACACCATTAATTTTGGCGATGCCCTGCCCTTGGCGCAGGGTATTAAGTTTGATGTTTAAATAGCAATAAAAATTATTTGTTACATTATAATATAACCTGTTTATTTGAGGATATTATTACATATAATTTCTTATTTTTTTGCATTAAATTTGTTGAGTAAAAAATAAAAATTTTGAGAGTTTTATTATAAAATGAGCGAATGATTTTTATTTTTGCTGTCCATAAATTTATCTGCAGTTAAAACCCTGTTCGGTAATGCCCGAAACAGACGAGGTACTTTTAGAGATAATATCTAATTAACATTTTGGAAACCTATTATTATTATGAGAAGAATCTACGCGCTTATCATCCTCATCCTACCAGTTCTTTTTACAAAACTTTCGTATGCTCAAACCGGCGAATTGCAGGGAAAGATCATTGATGCTAAAACGAAACAGGGAATTCCTTTTGCCAACGTAGTATTGTTTTCAAGTGATGTTCAAAAAGGGGGCGCCCAAACTGATATAAATGGTAATTTCGTTATCAAGCCGCTTGATGCAGGCACCTATACACTGAAGGTTTCTTACGTAGGTTATCAACCCGCAGAACAAACCGGCATTGTAGTAAACATTGAAAAAATAACTACCACCACTGTGTCTTTATCACAGGGAGAAGGCGTAAAACTTAAACAGGTAATTGTATCTGCAGCTGCCCCACCATTGGTTCAGGTTGACCAGACCACCACAGGTACCACCATAGGCAAAGACCAGATAGGCCAAATGGCTACACGCGGACTGGGAAATGAAATTGCCAATACAGCAGGCGTTACGCAAACCGATGAAGGTGGTGGAATTAATATTAATGGTGGCCGCAGTTACAGTTCTAAAGTTTATGTTGATGGTATACCGGTTTTTCAGGGAAGTTCTTCGGGGCTTCCTACCTCAGGAATAGAACAAATTACCGTTATAACAGGAGGTATTCCTGCTAAGTATGGTGATGTGACCAGTGGTGTAATTAATGTTACTACACGAGGCCCGTCAAAAGAATATAATGGCGGCATAAACCTTGAAACCTCCGAAGGGCTAGATCCTTATGGATATAATTTGGCTGCTTTTAACTTATCGGGACCAATTTATACAAAATACAAGAAAACAGACAGTGCCCAAGCTAAAGTTGGATTTTTTATATCGGCACAGGTTGAAAATGCAAAAAATGGTTCTTTTGGTAATGGAGGTAACAGCGCTCCTGCTTTTGATATTTATACTGTAAAACCAGGTGTTTTGGCTAACATTGAGCAAAACCCGCTTCAACCGGCACCATCAGGTACAGGGTTTGTGCCAACTGCCGAATCACTTACTCCTTCTGATCTGGAAACTTCTTCGACAAAGATTGATGTGCCCAATACAACCTATACTTTTTCAGGCAAACTTAACTTTCAATTTACAAAAAACCTGAATTTACTTGTAGGAAGTTCATTGGACTATCAGGATTATTACGATTATAATTATGCTCAGCAATTGTTAGACCCTGAGAATCAAACTCATCAAACCAATTTAACTTACAGAGGTTTTGCAAGATTTACACAGTTGTTTAACAGTGGTAACGGCAATAACGGTAGTTCGGTTTCCGTATTTCAAAATGGGTATTATTCAGTACAGGCAAGTTATTCTAACAGTTATACTACTTTGGCCAGTGAACAACACGGCTCAGACCTTTTTGATTATGGGTATTTAGGTAAGTTTCAGGATTATAATGAACCTACCTATTCGTACGGGTATGATACGGTGTCAAAAAAAGTAGGCTGGATAGAAGGCCTCCCCAGAGATACCCTTATTAGATTTACACCGAGTACAGAAAATCCTTTGTTGGCTAATTATACCACTCAGTATTATGCATTAGCGGGTAATACTCCTGCAGCACAGGCCCAATATTATTCTAACCTCGATCAAATACAAGCTTATGGAGGCTTACTTAATGGTCAAAATCCAACATCTGTTTATAGTATGTGGACCAATGTTGGTACACCTGAAAATGGCTATGGTTATGTGAGTCAAAGCCAGATAGAATTTGATGTGAATGGTTCAGTGGATATTGTTAACCCTAAGACAAGTGACAAGGATAAGAAAAAAGATAAAGGCAGGCACGCCATTGAATTTGGTATTACCTACCAGCAAAAAGACAATAAAGAATTTGAAGTATTTCCACAAGGGTTGTGGAGTTTGATGCAGCAGCTTACAGACCCTACCGCTACTATGAAATTGGATACTAAAAATCCTTTACCGGTATATAATCAATATGGTGTTTACCAGGATACTGTAAAGTATAACTTAGTTAATACCAGTACCGATTATTTTAATGGTAACTTAAGGCAGAAGCTTGGGCTATCGCAAAATCAGTCCATATATATTAATGAATTGGCACCGTCCACATTCTCACTAAATATGTTTTCACCTGATGAGTTGGCTAATAACGGTAGTTTTTATGAAATATATTGGGGCTATAATTACCTGGGCCAAAGCCTTTCTACTCAACCCAAGTTCAATGATTTCTTTACCCAGGTGGGCTCTAACGGACAATACACCAGGAATAATCCGGCTTTTCAACCTAATTATTCTGCCGCTTATATACAGGATAAATTCAGATTGAATGATATTATTTTCAATGTAGGCCTTCGTGTTGACCGGTATGATGCTAACCAGGAAGAATTAATCGATCCGTATTTGCTTTATCCTGCACGCACAGCCAGTGAGGTTAATGGCACCATAATCGGAGGACAGCAGGTTACAACACCTACCGGTATTGCCGGCAATGACGTAGTTTATGTTGATAACGCGACGGCTCCCACTAAAATTCTTGGTTACCGTAATGGTAATCAATGGTACTTGTCTAATGGCCAGGCTACAAGTGATCCGGGGTTAATTGCCCAGCAGTCCTCAACAGGCTCTATACAGCCTTACCTGGTATCCACGTCTTCCGCTTTTCCAGCTTTAACCGGAAGTTCATTTACCAACTATACCCCGCAAATAAATGTAATGCCGCGTATTGCATTCTCATTCCCCATATCAGATGAAGTGATGTTTTTTGCGCATTACGATGTACTTACCCAGCGTCCTGATGATTTTACCGGAGGTACGTTAACCGGTGATGATGTAACCTCACTACCGGAACAATATTACTATTTAAAACAATTGACCACTGATTACCTGATAACTAACCCGGCTTTAAAACCCGAGCAAACTATAGATTACCAGGTTGGTTACCAACAAGCGTTAGGTAAAAACTCGGCCATCACCATTTCTATGTTATACAGAGATTTGAAGGACCAGGTAGAAGTTTATCGCTATGTATATGCTTATCCTTATGATTATAATACGTTTGGTAACGTAGACTTTGGTACGGTTAAATCGCTGTTACTTACCTATGAGATGAGACGTACCAAGAACATACAATTAACGCTTAATTATACCTTATCATTTGCAGAAGGTACAGGCTCTTCAGCCACATCTTCCTATGACCAGTTAAGTGAAAGTAATCCGAACCTGCAGGTTATTACACCGTTCAGTTACGACCAAAGACA
>Ga0302277_1003136_pt1 | contig 11440 bp, 10 predicted proteins | sample III_Bog_N3_1_FD_198759 | JGI IMG/M metagenome (GOLD analysis project Ga0302277, IMG submission 198759) | Peat permafrost microbial communities from Stordalen Mire near Abisko, Sweden - III_Bog_N3_1 | ecosystem: Environmental > Terrestrial > Soil > Wetlands > Peat | place: Sweden: Abisko... | reverse complement strand
CAAAACGTGCGACCATGAGAGCTAACAGATAATGGGCAGCGGAGTTTGCAGCCTATCCTTGCCCGAGAACAGCCTATCATTATCCATATAAAAAGTGTAAGCTGGACTCAAGCCTTTGTCTAGCATAAAACTACGTCGTTATGACCCCGCAAACAGGTTTAGGAAAGGCGGCGCAACCTCCGTTGGAGAAATTATTGCCTAATCCCAAAGGCCGGCTTAAAGACCAGTTTCATGAGGTGGCGCGTTTTAAACATTTATCGTCCCGCACGGAAACCGCTTATTGGGAATGGGTGGTGCGATTTCTTAAGTTCCACCGGGAAAAGGCCGGCGAATGGCGGCATCCGCGCGATCTCGGCAGCAAAGCGGTGACGCCGTTTTTGACTTATCTGGCGACGGAGCGGGATGTCGGGATTTCCACTCAAAATCAGGCCTTGAATGCGTTGCTGTTTCTATATCGCGAGGTGTTGACATTGCCGATGGTGGCGGGGGATTTTGTGCGTGTGAAGCGTCAGCCGGGATTGCCCACGGTCTTGACGCAGGAGGAGGTGCGGGAATTGTTGGCTGCCATGTCGGGAACCTATCATTTGATGGCGCGGTTGCTTTATGGTTCCGGGATGCGGATTTTGGAGTTGCTACGTTTGCGCGTGAAGGATTTGGATTTCGCGCGGGCGCAAATCATGGTGCGCGCCGGCAAGGGTGGCAAAGATCGAGTGACAATTTTGCCGGACAAGCTCCGCGAACCCTTGCAAGAACATCTTGTATGGGTGCGTCAACAACATGATCGCGATTTGTTGGAGGGTTACGGCACGGCCTCTTTGCCGGGAGGACTCGCGCGTAAATATCCGAACGCGGCGCGGGAATGGGGCTGGCAATGGGTGTTTCCTTCGTCCAACCGTTCGCGGGATGACACTACTGGTCTCACGGGCAGGCATCACATGACGGAAACGGGGTTGCAACGAACAATCAAGGAAGCGATGCAACGGACGACCATCACCAAATCGGCGACGTGTCACACGCTGCGGCATTCATTCGCTACGCACATGCTGGAGGCCGGAGTTGACATCCGCACGCTGCAAGTTTTGCTGGGGCATAAAAATGTGGCGACCACGCAGATTTATACTCACGTCATGCAGAAGCCCGGTCTAGGCCTGCATAGTCCGCTGGATGTGCTTTGATCCGCCGCCAGTCAGATGCAATGCTTTTCTGGGTGGGGCATTCATCGGTGTTTTTTCTTAGGACAGTTATTAGACTATTAAACAAGGTTAAGGGCGACAGCGGGGCCGGGCTGCGCCCGGCTCCCGCCGCCGCCCTCAGACCATGTTTTTCAGGTCATCACTTCAGCTTCCTTGATGACGAACCGTTTGTCTTTTTCCTCCCAGCGCAGCACTTTCGCCGTGACCTGCTGCATGTCTGGCAGTTTGGGAAAGTGGATGACGTTTTCGCCGTCCACTTTCACTTTGCCATCCTTCGGATCGTGGAATTCCTCCCACACCGCCATCCCTGGTTGCAGTGCCAGTTCATGCCGCACGATGACAAACACGCCCGTGCCGTCTTTGCGCTTCATCGACTTTGCCGTGCTGGACATGACCACGCCACGCACAAACAAGCCGCTTAGTTTTTCGTTTTGACCAGTTCCGTTTGTTTTTTCAGCCATACTATTAACCCGTCCTTTCGATTTATGATGATTTCGCCTCTGCCTTTATAGCGACCATCCAGCGCAGCGGCTAAAACTAGATGGTCGAACAAATCCCGGTATGGGATTTGAAATCTCACGGGCCGGGCCAGCCCGTTTAGACGAATGACGCCCATGCACTCCCAGCGCTCGAAACGCTCGTCAATCGTATAGGAGGCGCGTTTCTTCTTGGGCGTGAGCTTGGCCAGGTCGCTTTTCGGTTCGGCATTTTTTACTTCCGCCGGCGCTTTCAAAAAACCTTTGGTGGTTTGAAACACGCGTAACCGTTTCCGTTTTTTTACCCACGCGGGCAGTTCGTCAGGCTTCGTCACGTATTTCAGGAGGTAGTGAAAATCATTGTTGGTGATCCGTTGAATTTTCACCCAGCCGCGATCCCACAACTCGGCGAGCAGTTCTTTGGGCAGGAATCGACGCGTCAGAAAAATCGCGTGGTAATGCACCCAGCCTGATTCGTGAAATTCCACTTTGATGCAATAGGGCGCATCAATCTTGTAAACTTTACCTTCGTGCTCAACGCCTCGCCGGAGCTGGAAAAATAATTTCCGCAACCAATCGCGGCTGTCTTCAAACGCGGTTTCTTCGTTGGCGTAATTTTTCGGGTCGAGCGTGAACGTGAGAAATAATTTGCCACTTACGTCGGGCAGACGATCCCAGAACCGCGTGAGAACTTTGAAGATGCCCACCGGATGAAACCATGACGCGGGTATGAATTCTTTGATGGTCTGTTCGCCGGGAACAATGGCGGCTTTCGCCGACAGATTTTGAACCCCACTCCCACCTCCTTGGCTCACGGTTTCTTCGCGGGTTTCCCCAATGGCGTGGCGCGTGGTCATACGTTCCACTCCGAAGGCTTGGAATTGTCCTTGAGGAACCGCTCAAGCTCCTTGACCCAATAAATCGGGCGGTAGGTGGCGCGGCACGGACGCAGCAGTCCGCGGGCGGTGAGGCGGTCGAGTGTGGCCGGACTCACGCCCAGGGCTTGCGCCGCCTCAATGCGGTTTAGGCCGAGCTTGGGCGGCTGGCTTGAAGGTGTGTTGGCATCTATCGTAATCACGCCTAACGATTACGACAGACCAAGAAAGCTTAATAAGGGGTTCTCGCGAATGAGGAAACCACCATTTACAACCAAAAGAAATTATACCTGTGAAGATTGCCACGGGCGGCCGGGTATGCCGATTGAAAGTTTAATGTCTTTGAAAACATCATTGAACCATTCTTGTGTTTTATTTTTGAATTCAGGCAATTTTTTCAATTCATTCCCGAGATTTTTGTTCGTTTTCGGCGGCACTGACTTACGCATTTTTTCAATGTCATATTGCCAAGCAAGTAATTCCATGTGGATATCGGTGCGACGAACATCTCCATTAAAGTCGCCGTCTTCATTCAAGAAGATTGTGTAGCCCTCACTCATCCCTTTCAAAAATATCTTGGTTGTTTTGGCATCCTGACTGGCCAGATGGTAGAAGGCGGTTTCGTTTTGTGTTTTCAGATTTATCAATTGTTTTAAAAGTGCTTCCTCGATCAGCTTTAAGGTGGGCGTCCGGTCTTTGGCCGAACGTCCCAAAACTTTCAAATAATATTGCCGCATTTCTTTCATGCCCACCGCCGCTTCAAATATTTTCTTGTTCTTCTTGCTTAACTTTTTATTGAGACCATCTTTTTTCAAAAGATTCGGAACATCTTTGTTCAAGAAGGTTTTATATCTCTCCATTAACCCAATACAACGGCCATAATTGCGCCAATTAACTTTGCGGCCTGGCCTCAGTTTGCAAATTGATTTGAGAATCGTATTGCGGAAATTCCCGCAGATGTTTTTAGCCCAAGTTGGTTGAGCACGGACTTCTTTCCAATAGGGGAGCGGCGCTAGCCCCATTTCTCGGTGGAGTTCACATTTAATATCCATCAGCTGGCTAAAAACCGTTGGTTTCAAGCCATCCATATTCGCACCATTTTTGACTTCAGTTTTTGTTTTCACAGGAACTTTTCCCAAACGTCACTTTTTGCGCCATCGCTACGGAATGTTGATCGCGCAGATGTCCGTAAACTTTCATTGCCAGTGCCCCGCCATCTTTGTGGCCTAGCCACCGGCTCACCGTCGGAATATCAACACCGGACTCGATACAAAGTGTCGCAAAAAGATGGCGCAAATCGTGATGCGTGATGCGCGCCATGCCCACCGTCTTAACGGCGCGGTTGATGGCCTGCTGGCATTCGCGGACGACCATGACACGATTCGTAGCCGGTTCGTCCGTGCGCTGGCTTCGTAATTTTTGCAAAAGTTGAATCATGTCGGGAATCATCGGCACACGTCGGATGCTCCAATTTTTCGTGCCGGTCTCAGGATCACCGCGCACAGTGATTTCCTTTTTCTCAAAATCGCAGTCTGCCCAGGTGATGTTAGCTGCTTCGCTTTTGCGAAAACCACCAAAGGCAAGGAAGCGCACCAAATCCGCGCAATGCCGGCTAAACCGTTTGTTCACCCGTTCAATACTTGCGACCATTTTTTGAAACTCATCGTGATTGGGCAGATGAAGGTCTTTTTGCCGCACGCGCAACTTCTTGATAAATTTTGCCGGGTTGTCATAACGCGAACCGGCTTCAATTCCCACCTCAATGACCATACCAAGCGTGGCCACACAAGTATTCACACAGGCTGGACTGGCATCCGTGGAATATTTCGCCGCCCACCCCAGACAATCTTGTTTGCTGATTTTGCGGATTTCGGTCTGCTCCAATCCGGGCCACGATTTGAGCAACGCGGCAATCCGTTCTTCACGAAATTCTTTGGTGCGTGATTTTAGTGCGGCATCGCCCTGGAGCCGTCCGCGAAAAATCGTCAGCGCGTCACCAAAGCGCATGTTGCCATTTTCAACCGCGCCTTGAATTTCGACCCGTTGACGCTCGACTTTTTCCAAATCGCCCAGCCGGAGCTTGGCCACCGACAGTTTATTTGTCTTCAGCGAACGCCGAATCAACTTGCCCCGAACGCGAATTCGTGAGAAATAGATGCCCGATGGCACGTAACGTATCAAATTTGCAAATGGCGTCTTTAGCCAAAGGTCTTTTGGTGCTGGAATACTGTCTTTCACACGCACAGTATCAAATAGCAGTATCAAAAAATCAATCTGCAAGTTTTAAAACTTCTACAAGTGCTTGTAAATAAACGGTTGGAGAGATGGCTGAGTGGTTTAAGGCACACGCCTGGAAAGCGTGCGTAGGTAACACTACCGTGGGTTCAAATCCCACTCTCTCCGCCAGTTCGCTGGGGCATGTTTACAATCCGCCCGCTTTGCAGAATTGACATGACTGCGCGGCATCCCTAGTTTCTTCACGCAAAGACCCCGCCGCTTTGCCCCGGATTTCCGTCCGGGGATTTTTATTGGCATTGGCCGGCGCGGTCCGCAAAAAATTTATGGCAAACACAATTCTCGTCGGTGCCCAGTGGGGCGACGAAGGCAAAGGCAAAATCATCGACGTGCTCACGGAGACGGCCGACATCGTCGTCCGCTACGCCGGCGGCAACAACGCCGGACACACGGTTTTTCTTGGTCCAAAAAAATACGTGCTGCACTTGATCCCGTCCGGCATTTTGCGCAAAAACAAATTGTGCGTCATCGGCAACGGCGTCGTGCTCGATCCGATCGGCCTCGTCAGCGAGATGGAAGGGCTCAAAAAAAACGCCGTCGCCGTCACGCCGAAAAATTTTGTGCTCAGCGAAACCGCGCACGTGGTTTTTCCGTATCATCGCGAACTCGACGCGCAACGCGAAGTGCTCAAGGGCAAAAATAAAATCGGCACCACCAAGCGCGGCATCGGCCCGGCTTACGGCGACAAGGTTTCCCGCGTCGGCCTGCGCGTGAACGATCTTATTGACCCGGCGCGGCTGGAAGCGAAGCTGGCCGTGCGCATCGAGGAAAACAATCTCATCCTGAAATCGCTCGGCGCGAAGACGCTGTCGTTCAAAAAAGTTTTCGCGGAATACAACGAAGCGGGCAAGTATCTGAAACCGTTTGTGCAAAACACCGTGGTGCTGTTGCACGAAGCCATTCGCGACGCGGCGAACATTTTGTTTGAAGGCGCGCAGGGAACATTTCTCGACATTGACCACGGCACGTATCCGTTCGTCACGTCCTCGAACACCACGGCCGGCGGCGCCTGCACCGGCTCCGGCGTGCCGCCGCATCGCATGGACCGCGTCGTTGGCGTGATGAAAGCTTACACCACGCGCGTCGGCGAAGGGCCGTTGCCGACGGAGAATCAGGAAATTTCCGACCTGCTGCACGGCATGGGCCGCGAGTTCGGGGCGACCACCGGCCGCGCGCGGCGCTGCGGCTGGTTTGATTCGGTCGCCACGCGCCACGCGACGATGGTCAACGGCATTGACGACCTCGCCATCACGAATCTCGACGGCCTCGACACGGTCGAGACGATCAAGGTCTGCGTCGCGTATCGTCACGGCAAGACGCAATATGATTATATGCCGAACGACGCGGAAATTCTCGCGCAATGCGAACCGGTTTACGTCGAATTCGAAGGCTGGCGCACGCCGACGGAAAAATGCAAGACGTTCAAACAATTGCCCGCGAAGGCGCGTGAATATCTCAAGGCCATCGCCGGATTGACCGATGCCAATCTGTTCATCGCGTCCATCGGCCCGGCGCGCGCGCAGACAATTTTTGTATGAGTTGCACGTTGAAAGTTGAACGTTGCAAGTTTTCTGGGCGACATGCGCCCCATTTTTTCAACCTTCAACCTTCAACCTTCAACTTTCAACCTGCTGCCCACGCATGAGCGTTTCCGCATCCAGTTTGAGTGCCGAAGCCGTTGCGAATCTGCCGCGCCACGTCGCGGTGATCATGGACGGCAACGGGCGTTGGGCGAAGTCGCGCCATCTGCCGCGCATCGAGGGCCACCGGCGCGGCGCGGATTCGGCGCGCGAAATCATCCGCACCGCCGGCGAACTCGGCATCAAGTATCTCACGCTCTACGCGTTTTCGGCGGAGAATTGGAATCGCCCGAAAGACGAGGTGGACGCGCTGATGAAATATCTCGTCCACTACCTCAAGACCGAGACGAAGGACTTGAACAAAAATAACGTCCGGCTCGAAGTCATTGGGCAGATTCACCGGTTGCCGGACAACGTGCAGGAACATCTCGCCAAATCCATTGCCGCGCTTTCCAAGAACAACGGCCTGACGCTCATCATGGCCTTGAGCTATGGCAGCCGCATCGAGATCGTGGATGCCGTGCGGCAAATTTCTGAAAAAGTAAAAGCCGGAAAATTGGAGCCCGGCGACATCACCGAGAAAGTGGTTTCCGATCATTTGTGGACGCGCAACGTGCCCGATCCCGATCTGCTCATCCGCACCAGCGGCGAGATGCGCGTGAGTAATTTTTTGCTCTGGCAAATTTCTTACGCCGAACTCGTCATCACGCCGACGTTCTGGCCGGATTTCAAGAAGCCGCAATTTTTCGCCGCGCTGGAGGAATACGCCAAGCGCCACCGGCGGTTCGGCGGGGTGTGAGCGAAAGACCAAGAGCTTGTTTTTATCCGCCGTTCTGAAATCGGTTCCGTAATTTTTTAGTCCCTGGCCGGCTTGTGTGCGTTGTAAAGTTCCAGCAACTCTTGATTGCGCTTTAGCAAATTAGTTTCGCCATTTTTCGTCGCCAGAGCGCAGGCTTGCTGTGCCGTCGCAATCGCCTCATCAAATCGACCGGATTCCGCATAAGCCGCCGCCAGAGTCCCCACCATGATGGTTTCTTTAAACTGCGTCCGCTGGCAGGCATCTTCAGCCAGTTTTACGGCCATTTCGCCGTCTCTTTTGGTTGGGTCCCGGTTGGTGGCGAGCGACCAGGCTAGATTATTATTTGCCGCCGGGGCTGGTGGAACCAGTTCCGCGCTGATCCAATAAGTGCCGAAAAAGAAAATGAGCAACGCACAAATTTTCAGCCCAAATCGGCCAGCGAGAGTTCCCCCTAAAACCTTCCCTCGTCTTGTTTCCACCGCCACCTCGGAGCCATCGCGCGGAACTGCTTTTTGAATGATTCGTTTCCCCCAAGTAATGCCTGGCAGTTCAATTAATTGATACAGTAAAATACTGAACAAAATTATCGGCACCCAAGAAGTCAGATTCAGCAACCAAGCTATAGGAACCGATCGATCTTCCGGTGGCACCGCCCAATTAATGACGTAGGAATAGACCTGCAACAAGGGTTGATGTATCAAGTAAATGCTATAACTCCACCAGCCGATTTTTTTGAGAACATTTTTTGCAGTGGCGGGGACTTTCATTTTCGGTCCGGTTCCGCTCAAAACCCGGCATATCATGGCGGCGGTCGCGACAGCGAATAATAAAAAACGAAAAGGATCGAGCGGTCTAACAAAGTAGCTGCCTATCGCCAGCAAAACCCACCAGCGCGGAGAAATTTTTACCGCCGTCAGCGGCTGATTTTTTAAATATGCCTCGGCAATATCAGCACCAAGTGACCAACTGAACCAATATCCCAAAGGCGAAATCGAAAATTTCCAAGCAATGTTTCCGGCAATTGTGTCGGTGGCTCCCAGGGTTTCCATCAGCCCATAGGCGCTGCGGATCAATATTTCAATTGCGGCCAGCAGGAACATGGTGCGGCGCCAGCCTAGTTTGCCCACCAAGAAAAGCAGCGCTGGATAAAGCAAATAGAGTTGGGCCTCCACGGCGATGCTCCAGAACGAACCGTTCACGCCGCCGATGGTTCCGTTCAAAAAATTATGGACAAAAAAGAGATGCGTGATCAGTTGCGTCCACATGAGTTGGCTGGAAAAATCCAGCCGGAAATACTGCATATAAATCAAAGTGAAAAAAAACAGCGCTACCAGATAAGCCGGATAAATGCGGAAAATCCGGCGGATGATAAAGCTGCCCCACCTTTGTCCTTGCGACTGGAAACTCAGGTGAATGCAAAACCCGCTGACTACAAAAAAAATCGGAACCCCGATGTTGCCAATGCTCAACGGCAGAAAATAAAGGAATGAGCCGGCGGTGGAAAAATCCCGAAACCAGCCGCGCCACGGCAGCACGTCATACCCGAAGACCATGCTGAGGGTATGAAAAAGCAATACCGCCAAAATGGCAACGCCCCGCAGTCGGTCCAACAATTCAAAATGTTTGACGGGGCTTTTCATTTTTTACTCAGCGGTTTGGTGCGCCCGATACCGCTCAAGCAACAGCTGATTTCGCTGCCGCAAATTCGGCTCGCCATTTTTTTGCGCGAGCTCGCAGGCGCGTTGCGCGGTGGCGAGGGCGGCGTCAAAATTTCCCGTCTCGGCCTGCGCCGCGGCGAGCGTGCCGATGAAAATAGTTTTTTCAAAGTGCGTCAGCTCGCAGGCGCGTTGCGCGAGCTGGACGGCGCGCGGGCCATCGCGGACCTCTGCGCGCGGGTCGGTCGCAAGCGCCCACGCGAGATTGTTCAGCGCCTCGACGCAATCGGGATACAGCCGCAGGGTTTCGTTCAGTTGAAAATAAGATTCGTCGGCGCGGCCTTGGCGGGCGAGCACGTCGGCCAGACCGAGATGATTTTGATAGTCGTCCGGATTGTCGACGAGCAGCGAATCAAATTCCGCCTCGGCCGCGTCGAGGTGATTTTGTCTGGCCAGCAGGTTGGCGAGGTTGCGCCGGTTCTGAAAATCACGCGGCTCGATCCATTTGGCGGTGCGATAACAAACCAGCGCGCGGTTCGTGTCACCGGCGTGTTCGTAGCCGAGGCCGAGCGTGAATTCGGCTGACGCATTATCCGGCGTCACCGCCATGTTGTGCGCGAAGAGCGTGATGGTGTTGCGCCAGAATTGCAGTTGCCGCGCGGATAAAAACAGCAGCGCGGATAAAATCAAAACGGCAGCGGCCGTCAGAAAAATCTTCCCACCGCGACGGCGCGCAAAAAAATCCGCCGCCGTCCACACCAGCGCCACGACCGGGCCGATCAGTGGCAAATACGTGTAGCGATCCGCCATCGCCTGTTCGCCGACTTGGATGATGCCGATGATCGGGACGGCGGTGCCGAGATACCAGCACCAGCCGACGGCGAGCCAGGGCCGCCGCGCGAGTTGCTGCCAGCAGCCGAGGGAAATGGCCGCGAGCAAGGCGGTTTTCAAAATCGTTTCGGTCACGTCGTAATCTTTTGGAAACGGATAAATCGCGGCGAGGTTCAGCGGCCAGAAAAGTTGGGCAACATAATTAACGTAGCTCGAGATGGCGTTTGCCACGCGCGCGTCGAGGCCGAGCTTGTCCCACGGTGTCATGGCCGCATAATCGTGCTGCACCCAATAAGTCACCGCGCAGAATAAAAGCATCAGCGCGAAGAACGGAATCTTCTCCGCAAGCAACGGTTTTAAATTTTGCATTCCCAATTCCGCATTCGGAATTCGTCGGAGCGGCCATACGTCGAGCAGCAGCAGCACGAACGGCAGCGTCACCGCCATCGGTTTGCTCAACAGCGCCAGTGCGAACGCCAGCAGGCTGGCGCCAAAAATGACTTTGGATTTTGGACTTCGGACTTTGGACCGGCGGGCAAACTCCGCGTAAAAAATCAACGCGAGCAAAAAGAAAAATCCGCACAGCACGTCCTTGCGCTCGGCGATCCACGCCACCGATTCCACGCGCAGCGGATGCCACGCGAAAATTGCCGCCGCCACGGCGCTGCGCCACGGGGCTTGCGTCAGGCGCAACAGCAGCAAAAAAAGCAGCGCCGCATTCGCCGCGTGAAACGATGCGTTCACCAGATGCTCCGCGCCGGGATTCGCGCCGAAAAATTGGTGCGTCAGCAGAAACGTCAGGTTCGTCAGCGGATGCCAGTTGGCCGCCACGACGGTGCTCCACGCCCACGCGAGGCTGTGCCAGTTCACGCCGCTGCTGAATTCCGGGCTGTCCGTCACGAACAGCGGATCGTCGAAATAGATCAGATCAAAATGCGCCGCCGGCCAGTAAAGCGCGAGGGTGACCGCCGCCAGCAGCAGGGCGATGAAATAATTTACTGGAACAGCACGGCGCATTTCCAAGGAAGAATGAAGAATGACGAATGATGAAGTCAATGCCCGTGGCAGCCGACGTGAGTCGGCTCAAATTTATTTCGGAATGCGCATGGCGATTTTCCTCTGCGTCTCCGTGGCTCTGTGGCAAATTTCCGCGCTTGGAAAAATTGTTCACCGTCATCTTCGAGGACGCCGACCTGCTGGTCGTGCACAAACCCGCCGGGCTCGTCTGCCATCCCACCAAGGGCGATGAATATTCCAGCCTCATCAGCCGCGCGCGGATTTATTTAAACCTTCAACCTTCAACCTTCAACCTTCAACCGCACCTCATCCACCGGCTCGACCGCGAAACCAGCGGCATCGTCCTGCTCGCCAAAAATCCCGACGCCGCCGGCGAACTTGGCAAAATTTGGGAGACCCGCACCGTCATCAAAGAATATCTCGCCATCGTTCACGGCCATGTCGCGGCGGATTCGGGAATCATTGACGCCCCGCTCGGCAAGGACACCGCCAGCATCGTCGCCATCAAAGATTGCGTTCGCCCCGATGGCGCGCCCGCGCAGACGGAATTTCGCGTCGAAAAAAGATTTTCGCGTTTGAATTTACCCGGCAGCGGGAACGATTTCTCCGTCTCCGCCGGGGGAGAGGGCCGGGGTGAGGTGGCTCAATTGCCATTCTCGCTCCTTCGCGTCCGCCCGCTCACCGGCCGCAAACATCAGATCCGCCTGCACCTCGCGCAC
>Ga0302277_1003133_pt1 | contig 11450 bp, 9 predicted proteins | sample III_Bog_N3_1_FD_198759 | JGI IMG/M metagenome (GOLD analysis project Ga0302277, IMG submission 198759) | Peat permafrost microbial communities from Stordalen Mire near Abisko, Sweden - III_Bog_N3_1 | ecosystem: Environmental > Terrestrial > Soil > Wetlands > Peat | place: Sweden: Abisko... | reverse complement strand
CCATAAGACCCAGAAACGCACAAGCCCGAAACATCCGGTGAAGAATTTCTTCGAGCGCAATTACCCGCCCGGATTCTTCGATGTCATCGTGATTGACGAATGCCATCGCAGCGCATGGGGCAATTGGTTTGATTTCCTAAGGGCGAACAAGGACGGCATACACATCGGCCTCACCGCCACACCGCGCCAGATCAAACTGCCGGAGACCGATGACAAGCTGACCAGGCAGGAGATTGAGAACGACCGCCGCAAGTTGGCCGACAATCTCGAATACTTTGGCGAGCCGGTCTATGAATATCCCTATCTGCAAGGCGTCGCCGACGGCTACCTGGCACCGGCCAAGATCGAGCAATGGGATGTGTTTCACGATGGCAGAATTGAACCCGAACGCGTGCGCGGCGTGTTGCGCGCCGACGTGAAAGGCAAGAAGCTCACCAACGCCCTCACCGGCCAGCCGGTCACACCGGACGCCATCGCCGAACGCACCGAAGGCACGGGCCTCGACCGCAATCTTATCCTCGTGGAGCGCACGCCGGAAATGTGCGCGCATCTGTTCAAGCGCCTGCTCGCCGAGGGCGACGACGATCCCCACCAGAAAACCATCGTCTATTGCGCCAGCGACCATCACGCCGATCTGGTCACGAACGAGCTTAACAACCTTTACGCCGCATGGTGCAAAACCAAATGCGAGCGCCGCCTGCCCGCTTCGCCTTCAAGTGCATGGCCTCGAACGATGGTCAATCGCTTATTGCCGATTTGCGCGACAGTCAGAAACGCAACTTCATTGCCACCACAATGGATTTGCTTACTACCGGCGTAAATGTGCCGTGCGTCCGCAACATCGTTTTCTTCCGTTATATCCGGTCGCCAATTCTCTTTCACCAGATTGTCGGGCGCGGAACACGCGTCGAGGGGGAAAAGCTCATGTTCCGCATTTTTGATTACACCGGCGCGACGGCGCTTTTTGGCGCGGACTTTGTCACACCGCCGCCCGGCGGTGGTGGCGGCACAGACGGCCCGAAACCACCTGGCCCGCCGCCGGTAAAAGTAAAAGGCACGCAGATTGAACTCGGCCATGCCGGGGATTTCTTTTTGATGAACCGCGACGGCCAGACCGTGCGCGCCACGCCGGCGGAATACCGCGCGCGCCTCGTGGAGGAACTTCTCGCCACCGTGCCCACGCTGGCCGGATTCCGCGAACGCTGGCTCGACCCGGAACAGCGGCACGAACTTCTGGAACAACTCGCCGAGCAAGGTTTGCTCCCGGAAAACCTCCGCACCGCCGCACAGATGGACGACTACGATTTGTTTGACGTGATAGCCGCCGTGGCCTACGGCATAAAACCGAAGACACGCGCCGAACGCGCCTCCCGGCTGGACTCCACCGCCCCGGACTGGCTCATCAAACTTCCACAGCCCTCCGTGCGCGTGATCCGAGCGATTGCCCGGCAGTTTGAGAAAGCAGGCACGGACGCGCTGGAAACGGATCAACTGTGGAGCGCAGGCGAAGTGCGCGCCGCCAAAGGATTGAGCGCGTTGAAGCAAGGCGGCGACCCGGCCAAGCTGCTCCGCCAGACGAAGGAAACTTTGTTCGCAGCCTAAAATAAACCCCTAAACCCTAATTCATCATGGCAATTCAAAGCGACTTTGGCGAACGCACAATCAACGAAATGATGCTGATGTTCAGAAGCGGACAGATTAATTTAGAGCCTGGCTTTCAGCGTAAATCAGTTTGGGGCGGCGTCGACCGCAAACGGTTGATTCAGTCCATCGTTTCGAATTATCCAGTCCCTTGTATTTTTTTATACAAGCGCGAACACAAAGGACGCCTAATTTATGATGTGATAGATGGAAAACAGCGCATGGAGACAATTTTTATGTTTATGCGCCTTGGCCGGTTCAAGCGTGATGCCTTCGATGTAAAGCTGGAATTGGGTGATGGACTTGAATCTTACGGTTGGAAAGATATCTGCCATGACCATCATGCTACCCGCAGCGCATTTTTGGGCTACAAAATTTCAACCGTCGAAGTCACCGGCGATCTGTCCCAGATTATTGATTTATTCTGCCGTATCAATTCCACTGGAAAGCGGTTGACTTCCGGGGAAAAGCGTCACGCACGCTTTTATGACAGTGCTTTCTTGGCAGAAGCCCAATGGCTCGTTGACCGATACGAGTGGTATTTTTTGGATTATGGCATTCTGTCACGAAGTCAGCTTGACCGAATGAAAGGCACGGAACTGGTTTCCGAGCTGCTTATGTCTATCCATAATGGTGGCATAATTAACAAAAAAACTTCACTCGACCGTGCCATTGGCAACGAGAGCATCAACGGGAATACCCTCAATAGCCTATCCCGCGAATTTGTAGGCACATTGAACTTGGTCAAGAAAATGTTTCCTAACATTCACCAAACACGTTTTAGCAACACAGTGGATTTTTATTCGCTGTTTATGCTTGTGTGGGAAATGCGCGACAAAGGGTTCATCCTTGCCGACAGAAAGTTAAATAATATCGCCGAACGGTTGTTGCGGAAATTATCCAACGGAGTGGACGAACTCCGCGCCATGATGAAAACAGGCAGGCCTCCAAAACAAATTCACCCGCTTTATCGTGATTATCTGCTCACCGTCCAAGGCGACACTGATAGTGCAGCCACGCGAAATCGCCGGGCCGAATTGCTTCGCACTTTGCTCGCTTCTTTATTCGAGTTCAAAGACGACTTGCGTATTTTCACACCAGAGCAGCGCCGGTTGATATGGAACACGGAAGAAAAACGAGTTTGTCGCATTTGCAAAAAGCCTCTGCATTGGGATGATTTCACGGTTGACCATATTGTCGCATGGATTAAAGGCGGGAAAACTGAAATTAAAAACGCACAGATGGCTCATCGTAGTTGCAACAGCAAGAAAGGGGCGCGCTAATTCCATGCGCCAGACGAAGGAAACTTTGTTCGCTGCGTGAAATGAAATTGAACGCGCGATCAAATTGGCGAACGGTGAAACTTGGCGAGGTTTGCGAATTGAATCCGCGCCGACCAAAACTTAATCGGGCAAGCAGCACGCCGACGACCTTTGTTCAAATGTCCGCCGTTGCCGAGAACGGCGGAGGAATTGTTCGTCCAGAAACTCGCCCGTTTGGTCAAGTTGCCAAAGGCTACACGTTTTTTGCGGAAGGCGACGTGATCTTCGCCAAGATTACGCCGTGTATGCAAAACGGGAAACACGCCATTGCTGGAAATCTTCTGGACGGTATCGGCTTTGGCTCGACTGAATTTCATGTGTTTCGCCCGCGCGGCGAAATTATTTCAGAATGGATTCTCAATTTTCTTTTGCAGCCAAAAGTTTTGACTGAAGCAACGCGGCATTTCACGGGCGCGGTTGGACAGCAGCGCGTTCCTGAAAATGTTTTGGCGGATATGGAAATTTCTCTGCCGCCGAAGGATGAGCAACGGCGGATAGCGGCGCGGTTGCGGGAGCAGATGGCGGAAGTGGAGCGGGCGCGCGCCGCCGTGCAAGCGCAACTGGACGCCGCCCAAACTTTGCCCGCCGCCTTGCTCCGCGATATTTTTGCAAGTGCCGGCGCCCGCCGCTGGCCAATCGCAGCATTGGGTGACGTTTCGGAAGTTGTCGGCGGAATGCAGAAAACGCCCGACCGCGCACCGCGCGAATTTCACAAACAGTTTTTAACAGTTCGCAATGTTCAACGCGGCTACCTCGACTTGAGCAACGTGGAGCGTTTTGAAGTGACTCCGAAAGAATTTGAGAGGTTGCGTTTGCAACGCGGCGATTTGCTGATTGTGGAAGGCAATGGCAGCGTTGACCACATTGGCCGAAATGCTTTGTTCAATGAAGAAGGCGAATGGATTCACCAAAATCACATCATCCGCGTTCGGCTGTCCAAAGAGCGACTCATGCCGGAATTTGTCAGCGAATACTTAAACAGTGAAGCGGGCTGCGCGCAAATGTTGGAGAAGGCAAAAAGCACGACCGGGCTTTACACTTTGAGCACAAAAAAAATCACTTCATTGACAGTGCCGATGCCACCGCTCGCCGAGCAGCAGAAAATTGCCGCCCGCCTCGACGCCGAGTTGACCGCCGCGCGTGCGCTGGTGGAGACGTTGGAAACGCGGCTGGCGGAAATCGAGCTTTTGCCCGCCACGCTGCTGCGCTCGGCATTCAGCCAGCAAAATTAAAATGGCCTGGCAACCCACAACCATCAAACGCCCGGACAAGCTGTTTGCCACTGCCACGGAAACCGTGCGCGTGACAACCGACGCCGGGCCGGGTTTTCTGAAAGCTTTGGGCAATCGCGGCGGGCCTCAATATCTGGCGGCAGATTGGTTTGCCACTCAACTGGCAGCATGGTTGGGTTTGCCGACGTTTGAATTTGCCATCATTCAAGTCACGGCCGAGGATGAAATCCGGTTCAAGAACGGACAGGCGCAGCCCGGCCCGGCCTTCATCACGCGCGAGCAATCCCAAGTGGAATGGGGTGGAACAGAGGACGAATTGAAGGCATTGATAAATCCAGAGGACATCGGAAAATTGGTGCTGTTTGATACTTGGACAAGGAATTGCGACCGGCATCCGCCTGACCTCACCAAACGCAAGGTGAACCGGAATAATGTTTTCCTGTCCAACGAAGGTATGGCGGAGGGAAAATTGAGGCTTGTGGCAATGGATCACACGCATTGCTTCAATTGCGGAAGAGATTTGAACGCTCAATTGTCACACATCAATTTGGTGAAGGGCGATGAAATGTTTGGATTGTTTCCTGAATTCAAGCCGTTCATCCGGGTGCATTGGGATGCGTTGACGGCTGCCGTTGCCAAGCTTCAGACGTTGGATAAACAATGGGTGAAAGACCTGACTGGCGCAATTCCGGTGGAATGGCAGGTTGATTCGGCAGGCCGGACGGCACTTGCCACACAGGTCTGTGATAGGGCAGATTACGTCAACGAAACATTCATCGCTTTGCTGCAAGCCAAGCTGGTATGATACGAAAGATAAAATTATGAATGCGACCAAAGGTTATTATTGTTTGGTGCAGTATTGTCCCGACATCGCCCGCGCGGAAGCGGCGAACGTGGGCGTAGTGCTATTTTCGCCCGCACACGGTTTCATCCGCGCCAAGGTGTCAGACAACAACAAGCGCATCCGCAAATTTTTCGGCGACGAAGCCGACAATTACCAGCACTTGAACGCCATGAAAAATGCGCTGGTGCAGCGCATCGAAGTGGAGAAGGCAGAGTTTGGCTTGCTGGAAAACTTGCAACAGTTCGTCGAGACGCGCGCGAGCAAGGTCGTTTTGACCAATCCCAAGCCGGTAAAAGTTTTCAATCCCGAAGAAGACTTGAATGCGCTTTTCCATGAGTTGGTGGAACACCCGGTCAAAGACCTTACCGTGCGCGCGGAATTGACACTGCGTAAGCGGCTAGACCATGTTTTGGCTGACGTGGCCCTGAAAACTTTTCTGAAGCGGGACTTGGAATTCCAAATCCCGACGTTAAAGGAAAAATTGACCGTGCCGTATGGATTTCAAAATGGCCGGTTCAACCTGATTCAGCCGGTTGAATTTGAACAGCAACGGCGAGGCACAATCGTCAATGCGGCGTGCAAACACGCGATTGAGGGGAATTACATTTTCGGACATCCCGACCATCAGCTTGGGAAAATGCAATTGTTCGTGGTGGCAGATTTTACGGATTCGACAAACGACATGGCTTCCGTGGTAGAAAATATTTTTCAGGAATACAATGTTCGGATGTTCACATCCGACGGTTTGGAAAACTTGAAACAGGAAATTCTGACTCAAGGAAAACCTGTTTCAAATCCATGAGCCGCGCCAAGGAAGTTCCCAATTCAAAACGCCACGGCTCGCAACAGTCGGTCAACGGCGCGGTCAAATCCATCTGCGACATCATGCGGCGCTCGAATTGCGCCGGGGCGTTGCAATATGTGCCGGAGCTGACGTGGCTGCTGTTTCTCCGCATCCTCGACGAGCAGGAGGCGCGCGAGGTGGACGAGGCGGAGGCGCTGGGCATCCGTTTCAAGTCGTCCGTCCCCAAACCGTATCGCTGGCGCGATTGGGCCGCGCCGGATTCGCCGTTGCGCCAGGACAAAAATGCGAGCGTCTGGAAATTTGTCCATGAGGATTTGCTGCCGAAGCTGAAGGGCCTGGAAAAACAGCCCGGCGCGAACGCGCGGCAGAAAGTCATCAGCGAAATCATGTCGAGCGTGGAGCGCAGCCGGATTGATTCGGAAAAGAACTTTCTCGACGTGCTGGACAAGGTTCACGAAATCAGCAGCGTGACGGTGGATGACACGCACGTTTTTACGCTGTCGCAGGTGTATGAAGGCTTGCTGCTGAAAATGGGCGAGAAGGGCAACGACGGCGGGCAGTTCTTCACGCCGCGCGAAGTCATCCGCGCGATGGTGCGGGTGGTGGACCCGAAAATCGGCCAGACGGTTTATGACCCCGGCTGCGGCACGGGTGGATTTCTCGCGCAGGCTTACGAATACATGCGCGCCAAAGCGGGCGACGACATCACCGGCCCGAAACTGGAGACGTTGAAACGGCGGACGTTTTACGGGCGCGAGAAGGACAACGCGGTTTATCCCATCGCGCTGGCCAATCTGGTTTTGCACGGCATTGACGAGCCGCACATCTGGCACGGCAATTCGCTTTCCGGCGTGGCGGCCTATGATGGTTTGTTCAATGACGCTCCGCAGGTTTACGACGTGGTCTTGATGAATCCGCCGTTCGGCGGCAAGGAGGGCAAAGAGGCGCAGATTCCCTACGAATACAAAACAGGCGCGACGCAGGTTTTGTTTTTGCAAAACGTGCTCAAGAGCATGAGAAAAACCAGCCATTGCGGCATCGTGCTGGATGAAGGCGTGCTGTTCCGCGTGGACGCCGAGGCGTTCGTGAAAACCAAACGCAAGCTGCTGGAGGAATGCAACGTGTATTGCATCGTCAGCCTGCCGGGTGGGGTATTCACGTCAGCGGGTGCGGGCGTGAAAACGAATCTGGTTTTCTTCATCAAGGGCAGCGAGACGAAAAAAATCTGGTATTACGATTTGTCCGACATCAAGACCGGCAAGAAGACGCCGTTCACGCTCCGGCACTTTGAGGAATTTTTCCAACTGCTGCCGAAACGCGCCGACAGCAAACAAAGTTGGACGATGGACTTTTCCGCCCGGCTGCAAAAGGCGCTGGAAGAAGCCCGTCCGTATCGCGAGAAAGGGGCAGAACTTACCGCTCAGGCCAAATTGCTGGAAGATAAAATCCGTGAGAGGCGCAAAGCAAAAAAACTGGCGGACATCGAGCTTGAAGAGAAATGGAAGGCCGTCGAGCGCGAGGCGCGCGAATCACTGGCCAAGGGCGATTCAATCGAGAATGCCGCCTACGATCTGAAAGCCGTCAACCCGAACCGCGTCAGCAAAGAGGACAAACGCGCGCCGGATGAATTGCTGGAATTTATCGCCGCCAGAGGGCAAGAGGCCGACGCTGCATTGAAAACTCTGCGCGGATTGATTCTGTCATAAAAGTGTCAGTCCTTGAATCGGTTCGCGTGTTTGGCGTGGTTCGCGGTTCACCTCATCCGGCCTTCCGCTGAATTGTTTTTCCCGTTCAACCCTCACCTGTCCTGCGGACATCCTCTCCCGCTCCCGCGAGCGAAGGATTGCGGAGAGGGTGGCGTCGGACTCTCCCTTCCCATCCGGGAACGGAGAGGGAATATATTTTGTGGGATGTTTTCCCGGCGTAGGTGCTTGCGCATGGCCAGACTTGGCAGTCGGCCATCATCAACACCGGGCTGTTTGATTTAATCCCGTTGGGATTTTCAGCGTGTTTTAATCTATGACCAAAGCCCTGCCGCGTTTCAACTGGCTGGGCGGCACACTTTTGAACATCTTTTCATCCTGCGTCCACAGTTGGCACATGGGGACTCCCAAGGCGCAGGCAATCGAGGCGCGGATAATGAAGCTCTGGTCGCTCGAACCGCGTTCGAGCCGGTCAATGGTGTTCGGCGAGACGCCGCTGCGCCTGCCCAACTGTTTCAGCGTCAGCCCGCGCCGCTCGCGCCAGGCCCGCACATTCTGTCCGGCGATCTCTCCGCCGGCACTGCCGCAGAGCCTGTCGGAAGCGGGCCGGAGTTTGCGAAACGGTTTGCGGGCGGGTTTGAGAAGCGGTTTTTTCTTCGTCGTGCTCATGCAAGCGATTCTGCTCCCGAAATCCCGCGGCGTCAATTCCGCGTTAGCGTGGTTTGTGTTGTTCGCGGTTCAAAATCTGTGTTTCATCTGTGTTAATCTGTGGCACACCTCACCCCCAGCCTCTCTCCAAGGCTGAAGGCTGAATGCGGAAGGCGGAATTGAAACCGGGCTGCGTTGCCGCGCATCCGATGGGCGAGGGGTAATCTCCCGCTCCCGCGAGCGAAGGATGTTGGAGAGGGTGGTGCCGGTGTTTTTTGAAACTCCTTTTGTTTTTGGTATGCAGCAAATCTTTGTTTTGACTCCTCTCTCCAAGGCTGAAGGCGGAAGGCGGAATTGAAATGGGCGCGCAGCCCAAATCAATCACGGCGGCGCAGCAGCGACCGCCCTACCGAGCATGAAACCAATTCGCGGCAATTCGTGTAATTCGTGTAATTCGTGTAATTCGTGTAATTCGTGTAATTCGTGTAATTCGTGTAATTCGTGTAATTCGTGTAATTCGTGTAATTCGTGTCAAAAAGTTTTCGCGTGTTTGGCGTGGTTCGCGTTTAAAAATCTGTGTTTCACCTGTCTCCATCTGTGGCACACCTCACCCCCAGCCCCTCACCGCCATCCGCGAAAAACTGGGGGACATGGTCTTTGACGTGCCGCAGATGTCCAAAGAAGAGGCGAAAAAATTCAGGGATCAATCGGCGCGGCATCCGGTTGACCGGCCGGCCGTTTCGTTTTTGCAAAAGCGGGGTTGACATCATTCGTCAATCGTAGTTGATTTCCCGTTATCAGACGCTGGCAAATCAATACCAAGACTTCTTTCAATTTATGTCGCGCACAAAAATAGTTGTCATGGCCTGCATCGCGGTTGTGGTGCTGGCGGCGGTGGTGGCCGTCAAGCTGGTGTTTTTCCCGTCCGTCAAGGACGCCTATTTCGCCATGAACAGCGGGAGCCTGCAGAGGGTTCCGGCCAACCTCGTCATCATCCGTCCGACGCATTTCCCCAATTCCGTCCGCAAGGGGCTTTTCTACGGCAATTCCCAGCGCAACGGCCAGAATGTGCAGCGGATACTGGGTCGCGATGTGACGCTGGGCGATCTCATTGGCACGGCCTACAGTGAGGATGCTGCGAAGGTGTCGCTGCCGCCGGGTGCGCCAACGAACAATTATGATTTTGTGGTGACGGTGAACGCCGACCCGCAGGAGCATTTGAAGACCGCCATCCGCAAAAAGCTGGGTCTCACCGCGGACTTGGAAACGCGCGAAACCGACGTGCTGGCGTTCAAGGTGGAAGATGCCGCGCTGCCCGGACTGACCGTCAGCGACGCCAATGAAAAGGAAAATTCAAATTTCAAGAACGGCAGGCTTTATCTCACGCACATGAAGGTCGGCGACCTGATGGACGGCGTGCAGCAGATGTTGAAGATGCCGGTGGTGGACAAGACCGGTTTGACGAACTTCTACGATTTCTCACTCGTCTTTACACCGCAGATGCAGCGCGGCCAGATTGACCGCGCCACCGTGGAAAAAATCATCGGTGAATGGGGACTGGGACTTGAGCCGGACACCGCGCAGATGGAAATGCTTGTCGTGAAAAAGGTTTATTAGCCAGCACGCCCACCGCCGAAAAGAAACCCGCGCGGCTTTCACCGCGCGGGTTTGCGGGGCACCTACATCCCCACCTCTTCTTGATGATCCCGATCAAGAAAAAATTGGTGGCTGCTGACAACACGCCGGCCACCGCGGCGCTCAGAAGGGGACAATGGTTACTTGGGGGTCGCTGGCATCCATTATCCTAGCGTGTCCGCTGCGCCAACCTAACCACCAGCGATGTCCGTGAAGACGAATGGAACTTTAAATTGGTTTCAAATTATTTTTTAAAAATCAAAAAAAGATTTTACCCCAATGTTTCTGAGGCTCTTGTGATGTTTATTTTTTTATAAAATTATTGTTTGGCTGGGATTTTAAGGTGTGCGCGATACGCTGACGCCGTGATCGTGGTGGAGTCAGGCGACAAGTTGTAGACCATGATGCAACATATTTGTGATTTTAGAGGGGCGCGGGTCTGCGCCCGAAGCAATGTGGTGAAACACCCGTCCACTTGTAGCTGCAAAATGTTGACGGGAATCTACTGCGGGTTTCACCCCATATTTTTTTAATCCAATCGCTGCTAACTTGGAGTCGAAGTGCCCTAAAAACAACTGCAGTCGCCGGTTGCGCTATTAACAATTGTGAACCGGCGGCTGCTCTTTACTAAAAAGTTGCCGCCCCGATGGTGTTTCCTGACGTGGTAAAAATTCGTTTTTCCGTTGGGGGATTTCAATTCACCAAACGGAAAAACTAATTATCTCAAAGAATTTCCGTAAGAAGAATTCGGTTTGTTCAGACTCTAACCTTGATGACGACCTTGCGGACTTCGGATGGGCCTTCACATTCAAGGCCGCCAGCGTGGCCGTCTGTGGGAAAGAATATGACGAATTGTCCGGGGCCGAAATTGATGGGTGTCATGTGCGGCGGGGTGGCGTAGAAGATGACATCTTTTTCCGCGATGTACGGCTGGATGACCTGCGTGAGCGCGGCCAGCGGAGCCCAAAGCATGGTCTCGCGTCCGGACTGGATGAACTGGATGTCAATGTATTGGCGGTGGGTCTCGAACTTGGCCTGGTCGGCCGGCTTGGTGGCGTAGGCCTGCACGAGGGCGAAACAATTGTCGCCGTCAAGGTCGTAACGGCCGGTGGGTTGGCTGGCCGGAAGTTTTTCCAGAAACTCGAAGGCGGCGGAAAACCTTGGGGATAGGCCGGCGTATCGGCGGCAGTGTTCAAGCGTGTCGGAGATCATGACGGCAAGGCTATGCTTCCGGCCCCTGTCGTGCAAGCCGAGGATGCTGCTGAATGACAAATGAGGAATTCAGGTTCTTGCGCATGGAGAACCACCACATCGCGACAGATTTTCGGGCGTTCCTGCGAGGCCGGTCAGTTCAATCGGGCGGAGAATGATTTGCCTTGTGGCTGGAATTGTCAGTGAGTTGGAGGACAATGCAAATCAACAGAATCAGGCCAACCACGCAGCCGACCAGACCTCCCAGGCAAAAACCGCTGCCACCGAATAGAAACAGAAGTTTAAATGCGAGGAATAAAGTTTTCATGTCTTCAATATGAATCTTAGTTGTGATGATTGCCATGGGGTCTTCACCCCTTGAGGCCAGTTGTTCGGGCTGGTTCAAGGCTGGATTGCATCCGTTTTTGT
>Ga0302277_1003115_pt1 | contig 11489 bp, 7 predicted proteins | sample III_Bog_N3_1_FD_198759 | JGI IMG/M metagenome (GOLD analysis project Ga0302277, IMG submission 198759) | Peat permafrost microbial communities from Stordalen Mire near Abisko, Sweden - III_Bog_N3_1 | ecosystem: Environmental > Terrestrial > Soil > Wetlands > Peat | place: Sweden: Abisko... | reverse complement strand
GATGAACTTTGTTCACCATGATGTGAATATGAAAGTGCTTTTTGTCGTCGTGAGCGACAATCATATATTGATGGCCTTCATAGCCGAGTGCCTTCAATGTTTGAACCGCTGAGTCTGTCCACTGTGGTCGAGTAGGACGCTCTCCTGGAGGCCATGCCAGTTCGTAATGGCATACTGCATCCTTGCAACGATCGTTGAGAGCTGCAACTCCTTGCATCTCTCCTGCTGCGGTGTCGAAGCTTAGAAGATTCCACGACAGGACCACATCGCCTCGCAAAATAAGTTCTCCAGTGTCGACGTCACGCTCTTGTGTAAGGTATTCATGCAGGCGCTTAAAGCTGCTGGAGTGCTTTCGAGCTGGTTGTACCTTGATGATCATGTTTACTTGACGGCGACGCTGTTGAGCGTTCTCACTGCGCTAAGGACAGCGGACAACGTCGAATTTAGTTCCCTGCGAAGGCCTTCTTCATCCGGAAGATCCTTGATCTCCATGAGCAGGTACTTCTGAAGTCCCCCGAGTCGTGCAAGCTCTCCTAATGCCTTCTGGTCCATCTTCGAAACGATTCGCTTGTTGAGCGAAGTCCGTCGCATGTACTCGCTCATGGTCAGGCCGGCTCTCTTGGCCTGGTCCTTGATGATGGCTTTCTCTCCATCGGTGATTCTGATGAAGAGCCGGCGTGTGGCACCTTCAGTTCCCTTGGGTCTTGCCATTGTCCTCTCCTGTTCTGTGGGGTCTCGGGGCGTAGCCCCATAAGCGCTAACTTGTATGGTTCATTTTTCGTCGATTAGGCTTGCTTTTGCCGGTTGGGTGACATAGTTTCCGACTATGGATGATCCCCGTGTTATGGACGAAGACTGGCCCCTTTTGCTCTCGATGATGCCGAGCGGGTGGCAAGAGTTGGCGAGAGAGACGCAAGCGCTCAAAGGTTTGCGACAGGATAAAGACGTGAGTGTGTGTTTGCGCATTCTTCTGCTCCATCTGGCCTGCGGTTATTCCCTGCGCGAGACGGCCGTGCGGGCGCGGGAGGCCCAACTGGCCGACCTCTCGGATGTGGCGCTTCTCAAGCGCTTGCGCAAAAGCAAGAACTGGCTACAGGCGCTCTGTTGCCGGTTGCTGGAAGAACAAGCGACACTGACCCGTCCTGTGACCGGCCTTTCTCTGCGGCTCATCGATGCCACGGTCGTCCAGGAACCCGGGCCGACAGGGAGCACATGGCGTATTCACTACAGCCTGCGCTGGCCCCAGCTCAGCTGCGACTACTTCGAGTTGACTCCGGCCCAAGGCAAGGGGAACGGCGAGTCGCTGACGCATTTTCCGGTGCAGGGCGGGGAACACCTGCTGGCCGACCGCGGCTATTCCAATTACGCGAGCGTTCAGCATGTGGCGGCCCATGGGGCCGTGGTCACCGTCCGCCTCAATCCCCAGGCCGTTCGTTTAGTCGATGCGGCGCAAAAGCTCTTCGCCTTGCGGCAAAAGCTGCGCAGTCTCAAAAAAACCAGCCAAGTGGGCTGCTGGCCGGTGGCGTTGACCGGCGCCGCGGGGCAGACGCCGGTGGCAGGCCGGCTGTGTGTGTTGCGCAAAAGCCAGGCCGCGATCGCCAAGGCGCGCGCCACGGCCATCCGCAGCGCCAACCGCAATGGGCATGCGTTGCAACCGGCCACGCTGCTCTATGCCGAGTACGTGATGGTCTTCACCACCGCCCCGCTGTCCTTGACCGCGCAACAGATCTTGGAGATCTACCGCCTGCGCTGGCAGATCGAGCTGGTCTTCAAGCGCTTCAAGCAACTGGCCCAACTGGGACATCTCCCCAAGGAGGATGAGGAGAGCTCCAAGGCATGGCTGTATGGAAAACTCTTTGTGGCCTTGCTCACCGAACGCCTCATCCAACGCGCGGAGTCGTTTTCCCCCTGGGGGTATGACGTGGCGGAAACGCCAGAATCAAAGTCACTGGCGTGAGTTCGAGTTCATGCTGCATCAAGTGCAGCGCGCCGTCGATACGCGCCTGCCATTGCTCTCTGTTATCGAGCAATGGCCCCGTATCTGCCAGGGTCTTGCCGAAGCCCCGCGCAAACGCCGGCCAAGAGGCTTCATCTCTGCCTTGTGCCCTACCAAAACAAATTAGCGCTTATGGGGCTCTGCCCAGTGTTGTAGAGCCACGGGTTGATGAATCCTACCGGAGCTTCGCCGCCGGCCTCGGCCTGTTCGTTGACAAGCGCGATGAATCCAGCCCACCGTGGAGAAGCAAAACTGGTGCCCGCCCAACCTACGGAACACGTCCCCATGTTGCAATTGAAGTTGTCGAAATCAGCTTCCATGGCGACGTCAGGAATGTTCCGTGAAGTGGTGGAGGCTAAGTTTGAAGAAGTGGCGATGCCAGCTTGCCAAGCCGGTATAGGTATGGAATCGGGACTGATTCCCCCCCCGCTCTGGTCCCAGGCCGATTCCAATAAAAAGGAACCGCCGGCTCCGCTGGTCATCAAAGTGGTGCCCCCGACAGCAGTTACCCAATCGTCTTCTGCAGGAAAATAATATAGATTGTTTGGACTGTAGGCACCGTAGTCCCCGGAAGCTACAAAAACCGATTGACCCTGTGCAGCCATTTCCTGAAAAAACTGGTCGACCGAGGAAGGATCGTCTGGCAACCATAACCAGGAAATGCTTACCTCATTTGCCAAATTCTCGGAAGAAATAGCGCTCAGAATATCTACGTCGTTCGATCCGATATAAACACGCACCTGACTCAAGCCGGGCGCCATTCCGATCGATTGCACAATGTCCAGAACCTGCTCCGCGTCCGCAATCGGAGAAATAAACTGCCCCGGAGCCCCCGTCGCCTGATCCAACAGGACATTATGAATCGGAACCGAGTAAGTGGTCTGGCTGTCGGGCGGAGTATAGTTCACAACTGAATCGGCTCCCGATGTGCTCAGAGTCGCCTCTCCATTGAACGCACTGATCACGTCGACGATAGCGTACCCGTCGAACTGAACCAGCCCCAGCGTTTGTCCACGGCCCGTAAGCGCCGTACCGCCGTAGTAGGCCGCGCGCATATCGCTTGCCACATAGTTGTTGCCCGGCCCCGAGCCCTCTACATCGGCGCCCTTCGCACCTTTCGGCAAGGGTACCGTCATCGACATCGGCAGTGAATAGTTGTTCAGGCCGGTTATATGACGAATAGACAGTCCGGTCGGGACAGACGGCTCGCGATCCGGCGAAAAGAACTCCCGATTCTGGGTTGGATGTTGGTATCGCCACATTTTCACGTTGAAGGTAGATTGGATCTGCGCGACAGAGCCACTGACCGAAACGATTAACCGATTAGCAGAGGTTCCGGTCACGGTCAGACCATGAGTCTTGGCGAAGTCAACCACAGATTGGTATTCCTCTTCTGTGGGACCAAACCGTTCTGTGAATTGGGCAACGCCAAGAAAATGGCGGTAATCCGGGCTGGATGGGTCGTAGATTTGCTTTAACAGGCTTGTCAGTTCGCTTTGATTGCGCAACGGCAGCACGATGGAAAGATTCATCCGCTGATCAGACGGGAGTGATCCGACTTTCGCCGCCTGCCCGTTCGAGACCACCTGCGGGACGTGATGATGCAATACCTGGAGCGACTGCTGCGCAAAGCCTTGAACAGCCAACGACAGAACGATGCACAGGACGAACAGTCTGTTCAGCGCCCCCGGACGGCTGGAAACACGAAGGGAGGCAACGGCGGAGGTCGCCGGGCTGACCGAAGGAGGCATCGAGATCATGGCGGAATCGCTCCTGAAGGGGGTGGACATGCTCGCCGCTATTTGCTGTCTGACATACAAACAGCGGCCAATGACAAATCCCAGACGAACTACAGGCATAGCAGACGACGGGAATTTGTCTCCATTGGAAGCGAACCGAGAATAACACAGTGCATTCGGATGCGCCATAGTCCACAGAACATTTCAAGGGCGGTTACGTGTTCTCAATAAGTGCGGGCTGTAGATTGCGGAATGCAATTGGTTCCCGCAGCCAGACCGAAGGCAGCGGCCTAGGGCTGTCCACCGCGAAATGGATTGCCGAGATGCACGACGCTGATCTTAGCGTTACCAGCAAGGTGCACGAGGGCACGGTCTTTCAGTTGATTTTTCCATTGATTCAAACCGAGTCCCGGTTCCTTAACCCGGCGGCCTAACTTTCAGGCGACAGTTGTCGAGCCCTCGAAATGGAAAGGGCTCGACAACTGTTCTTGATTGGACGCAACTTCGGTATTCCAAAGTCAGATGCCATTGACAAATGCAAAGACTCCATTGTGGTTAATGACAGCCCAAGCTGTATTTGTCTTTTCATCCACGCCGTAGGTTCCCAATTCATATTTCGGGTTCCAGGGACCCAATACAAATTCTTGGCCTGCAGCTTTCGCCCAGTTGCCATGGGCATCCAGAGTGGCCAGCCCGAATGCGCCATGCTTGGATCCGGCGCCTGCCGCCTGGCTCGAACTGTAGCTCATTGAAAGTGCATAGACATCAGTCTGATCACTTTCCAGACTCTTTGCCATGCCGGTTATGGTGAGAATGTCGCTGGCCGTGCGTTTTGTGGCTGCGGCCCAGCCTGTGTTGACGGCATTGCTGCACGCGCGGTTACTGCCGTCCGTCTCCGTCTTGCCATTGATTCCGCTGAGAATCTTAGCCACCGTACCCGCGGGCGACTTATCCTGCACAGAAGTGTAGGGCTGACCGGGCGCCACCACGAACTCCTGGCCGTTGAGACCGTAGCCGAAGGTTTCCCGCTTGAGAAAGTTGAGCGTCGGAGTGCTGGAAAGGACGAATTCCTTCCGCCGCAACACGGGATAGACATCGGCGGAATAGAAATCTACTAACACCTGCGGACCGTCAACAGTAAAGATGTAGAACCCGACTGTATTGAGCTCCTGGCTGATTGGTGTCTGGCGAAGTCGGCCAAATCCGCCTGGGGTCGCGGGTTCGTCGTATAAGTTATCGTTTGAGGGGACGGACGGGATATAAAACTTCGAACTGTCAGAAGAGCACAGCAATTGCATCACCTTGCCCGACGTACCGTCAGTCGTTGTCACGATGCTGCGGTCATGCATATGGTCGTGGCCGTGGATGTAATACCGCGCATTGTTCTCAAAAAGGCTCTTGATAAATGCATCCTGTTGCGGAGCGTTTTCGGTCGGGTCTTCGCCGAAGAGCGTGTCTACATGGTTTTGGGTGATCAGACCTTTGTGGCCAAAGACAAATGCATGTGTTCCCGCCGGCCGAGAAGAAAGTTGAGTGCTGATCCAGCCCTGTTGCTTGCCGATTGTGGTGTCGAGCGAAAAAGAGGCGCCCCCGTCCAAGGGAACGAATTGATCGAGCAGGACGAAGCGCGCATTGTTATAATCCAGCGCATAACTCAAGCCGTTCAAATTACCGTTTCCATCCGGATCGGGGCTGCCCAATATCTTGCCCAACCCAAATGGAGCGCCGCTTGCAGCCGGAGCCTTTTCATCCAACCCATCGACGTTCAACACACCCATGGGTGAGGAGTTGTGAATTCCGCTCTGCGTCTGCGGCCAGATGCGAATAAAATCCTGCGCATTTGCCTGCTTTGACTCATGATTTCCACGGAGAGGATAGAAGCCGATTCCGGCATTGTAGAGGGACTGCGCGTATAGAGCTCGCGTGCAAAGACCCTCGGTTGTGCCTTTGTCGCAGAGGTCGCCGACTTGCACTACGAACTTTACCTTTTGCTTGATGAATTGCTTGTTGATCTGTTCGATAATCTCGACTGCTACGGAGTTGGGATCGAAACCATCGTCCTTGGTGATCCACTGGGTATCGGCCAGGACTCCGAAGCTCCACGCGGAAGAAGATGCGTGTGCCGATGCGGGAGTTTTGGGAGACAGAGCACCAGCAGTAACGGGTCTGGTTTCACTGGCGGAGATAGTTTTGGTTAACGCCACGGCGCTAGCGCCGAGCGCGGCCGTCACCAGGAATTGTCTTCTGTTGACGCCCTGCGGTTTCACTTCTTCAAAGTCCTTGTCCTGTGACATCGTTTTCTATCTCCTTGATTGAAATGTTTGTAGATCCACGCCAAACCCTTGCCGTGGAATCCGTCCGGAGTTACTCTCCTTTGAAAAGGCTATTGAGGCCGGGGATTTGCTTTGCCAGTTCTGCTCGAATAGCCTCAGCCTTTGCCACTGCATCGACATTGTCGGAGGCCGATGTGAAGGGCATCTCCATTACGAGGATTCCTATACACTGCCCTGCGGCATCAAGCAGTGGAAGCTTGAGATTGTAGAACGCACCGTTGTCTTTCTTGCTGCAGTAGGTCTTGCCATCCTTGACAGCATCCAGGTCTCCTCCGGTCGACTTAAAGCCAATCCTGCTGCTGTTGGCATTCGCGATAATAAGGCTGTCAGTCTGTCCTGGAGGCACAACGTGAAGGCCCAATTTACGCAACTCTGGATGAGTCGACAGCATGGAAAGCACGAGGCTTTCCGCGAACGGGGCGTTTACCGGCTGAGCAACTTCGGGCGAAACGGGCTTCGCGGCAGGAGTATCCGTTGAAGCGAAGACTGCAATCGACGCGCTTGTCGAACCGCTCTGCGGGACGGCCACGTAGTAGCGGTTATGCTCGGGCTCTAACAGAGCAGTGCGGGCCTGGGAACCGGCTTCGATCCTGCCAAGGGACTTATAATGGTCGGCATCGTCTTGGCCGATCACGTCCACGAATCCGCTGCCAGTAGCGTAGAGCCGCTTGCTCGCGGCATCGTAAGTCAAATCGTCAACGCCAGCCGTGATGGGAAAAGACTGCAACTCCTTGCCGGTGTTTGAATCGAAGACTACTACTTGCCCGTTGCGGCAACCGGCGAAGAGGCGTTGGTGCGCCTCATCCAGCGCCATCGCCACATTGCGCTTGCCCATTGTGACCGGCCAAGCGGCAATCGTCTTATTGTTCCACCGGTCAATAACTTCAATCTCGTTTTTGGCCGGATTATTCAGATAAAGGCGGGGCCGGAAGAGGTCAAGCGACATGGCCTCCAGGGTATCTCCGTCGACCTTGATGTCAGTGACCTTCTTGTTTGTGGTCGTGTCGATCACGCTGAGCAGGGAGAACGTTTTTCCCGCATCTTTCCCTCCGCTGACGACATACAGGAGCTTTCTGGAAGGGTCATATCCAATCGAATCGGCGTCCTTTTCGAGATTGATCTTCTGCTGAAGAGCATAGGTTGTGCCGTCGAAGATATCGAGCGAACCTTCTCCTCCGTCGGTAACATAGATGCGATTTGAGTCAGCCCGGTAAAGGACCGAGTGCGGCTTCACAACATTCTTGATTTCGTGAATGAGTTTGCCCGTGTTCAAGTCGAGAACGAGGACTTTCTGACTTTGTTCCGGAGTGGCGAAGAGCCGGCTGTTTGTGAGATCGATGCCAAAATGATCGAACGAGCCCTTTATATCACTCGAAAGTGTGAACGATCCTGCTGCCTTTAGCGGTTGTGTCTGTTCCGCAGACTGGTCCAGCGGCCTTGCGAGCACGAGAACAGCAAATGTCCCATCCTTCACCGTGCGCACGGGCTTTTGAGAGGGATCGGAAGCGGCCGTAATCTCGATTTCGGCCACGGGCAGGAAGATACTTTTTGTCTGCCTGTCAAATGCCATGGTCTTGGCGCCCTTCTGCGTCGTGACCGTCTCCACGGCTTCATACTGGTCGGGCGACTTTTCATGGATCACATTGAGCGTGCCGTCACCGTTTGAGGCGAAGACGAGACCGGCTTGCTTATCAAAACCGGCCGCGTCGACACCTGCGCCGATGGGAAGGGTCGCAACCGTCTGGCCGTTGGTTGCGTTCATGACCACGAGCACCTTGTTGTGGCATCCAATGAAGAGGCGATCATTCTCGCGGTCGATCGCCATGCCAGTTGGCGCCTCTCCACCCTGGATCGAAAAGCGATGAAGCACTTCGAGGCTCTTTGGATCAAACTCCACTACCTCCGACTTATCTTCCAAATCGACAAAGATGGTGCCATGATTTCCGGTCACCAATCCCTCGCCGTCTCCCTTGACGTCAATTGTCCCAATTACGGTGGCGCTTTCGGCGTCGATCACCGTTATGTTATGAGAGCCGTGATTGCCGGTAAAAACTCGTTGACTCGCGGAATCGAAGTAGATGCTATCCGGCTTCTCGCCCACATCGATCTTCTTGATCAGGACCAGAGTCCTGGTATTGAAGACAGAGACCTTGTTCTCTTTACCATTGGTGGTGAAACCACGCTCAAGAGACGAAGCGATGGCAATTCCATGGACTCCCGGAGTGTCTGCAATGACACCGGCGGGCTTCCCTGTATCCGCATCGAGAACATCCACTTGCGTTCCATGCGCGACGTATAGCCGGCGGGCGGCGCTGTCGACCGTGATGAAGTCCCATCCACCGTTGCCGGCAATGGGGAACCGGGAATCCAGTTTGTAAGTGGCGGCCTGAAGGCTAGGGGGCAGTGCCAAGAGCACAGTCAAGAGACGAATCACGAATCTCATAGAATTGATCCTTTTCTGGTTTCAACCAATTGCTTGTATTTGAATTGTGCGGTCATTTGCCCTCGCCGCGTCAGTAAGAAAAGCGAAGGCTGAACTGCATCTCACGCGGAGTGCCGGTGCCGACGGAATTCGAAGTGTAGGCGGATGTGATTTGGCCGAACGTGCCGGCAGAGCTGGTCGAACCATTGCCGGTCCACTTGACGGCTGGACTGCCGATCATGTCCCGATTGAATGCGTTGAACACCTCTGCCCGGAAGCTGAAGTTCATCTTTTCGCGTACTGGAAACTTCTTGGCGAGAGCCAAATCGCCCTGCCAAAGTCCTGGAACTCGCACCGCGTTTCTGGAGGCATTCCCCCATACTCCGTTCGCCGGAGTGGCAAAAGCGGCAGGATTGATCCAGAGACCAGGAGTTTGATGTGAGGGATACAACGATATGCCGGGTACGCGATTGGGCCGCTGGCTGCTGTTGATTAAGTCAGGGAGTGCTGAAGCCGAGCGGCTCATGGTGACGTTCAGAGGGACGCCCGTGCGCGCCATGCCAATGCCGCTGAACTCCCATCCGCCGATCATCTCGTTCACAACCGGCCTAGCATCGCCAAGCAATATATGGCCTTTACCAACGGGCACAGTCCAGATTGCGCTCGTTGAGAAGTTATGGCGAATGTCGAAGTCGGTCGACGCGCGCTCGCAGCTTCTGCAGTTATTGTTTTCAGGTGTGTCCGATTCGCCGCCCCCATTGGAGCCGTCGCTGATTCCATGCGAGTATTGATAATTGGCTGAGACCAGAAGACCGCGATACATATTGCGCTTTAGCCCGACTTGAAGAGCATTGTAGTTGCTGTTGGCGTCCCAGGTCGTCCATCCGATGGTTGCGCTGGTGAGACTGGCGTAGGGGCGGGTTCCGGTGGCTGGATTGACGCCATTTAATGAAAGCCCCTTCCGGAATAGGTGGGTTCCCTTGCTGCCGACATAGGCCGCAGTGAGGTAAGTGTTGTGGATAAGTTCGTTTTGAATGGAGAGGGTCCACTGGTTTACGCCCATGTCCTTGCGATGCTGGTCGGAGGCCGAGTAGGAGATGTTGGATTTGGCAGCTCCGAGAAATGGAGTGACTGGGAAGCCCAGGCCTTTCGAATTCGCCTGCGTCAGGCCGTACGACTGTCCGATCTGGGTCTGCAACGCATACAGTCCGCCGTATTGTCCGTCATCGAAGACGGAGCCAAAGCCGACGCGAATGGCTGTCTTGCCCTTTAATGCTTTCGGGGCCCACCCGATACTGAGCCGCGGTTCAAAGTCGAGCGTGTCAGGATAATAGAATGGCGCGCCGGGAGCACAGAACTTCAAGCCGCAAGTGAATGGGTCGAATACCTGTCCGATCGAAGGGTTCTTTTCATAGTCCACGCCATAGTATTCGTAGCGCAGGCCGGCGTTTACCGTAAGGTTCGGGCGAAGCTTGACCTCATCCAATACATAGCCAAAATATGTAGTCATGCGTGCCGCCGTCTCCACGCCCGCGGGTTTGTAGGAGTAGGAGTCCAGCACGTTGTTAATGAGATTCGCCTCGCTGATGTAGCTCAGGCTCTGTTCCACGAGCGGATGAAGCTTGTTTTCCTGCAAGTGGCGAATCTCGATGCCCGCCTTGAACGTGTGGCGTCCGTGATAGAAACTGGCATCGTCGAGAAAACTGAAGGAATTGTCGTGGCGGAAGGAATGGTCTCCCAGTGTATAGCTGAAGTTCGGAGAAACGGAGAGTGTATAAACGGTAGTTGCGCCCGCGCCCACGTCCTGGTATTCGTCGTTGTTATAGCCTACCTTGGCATCGTTCAGAATCGACGGTGAAAAATGATATGAGACATCGATGACGGCGTTTGGACTGGTAACGGTCGTGATCGTATTTTCGGCCAGAGCCGGCGCGGTGTTGGCATAGGAGTCCGTGTTGAAGCGAAAGCTGACTGCGGTCTTGTCGTTCAGCGCGTAGTCGATACGAGCCAGGCCGCCGTTTTCGTTCGTCGGGCTAGGCTGGCTAGTTACCCAGAGCAGTGCATTGGGGTCGCCTGTCGTCTGGCTTCCTTCTGGGAAGGCGTTCACAAATGGGGCAAGCGCGGGCGACTTTGCAGTCACCTGAGACCGGTATGCGTCGGTCGGCACATAGCCGCTCACCACTGTGTCGAATGCCTCACGCACGGCCTCATAGTTGGCGAAGTAGAACAGCTTGTTGCGAATGATTGGGCCGCTGGAGCTAACTCCGAAATTATTCAGCTTGAACGGGGACTGGCTGGTCGAGCCAAAGTACCTCGCATCGAAGAAGTTATTCCTGAGGTACTCATAAAAAGACCCGTGAAAATCGTTGCCGCCGCTCTTTGAGGCCATGCTCACCTGGCCTCCAGCCATGCCGCCCGTGTCTGCGCTGTAGAGGGAACTGCTTCCTCGGAACTCGGCAATGGACTCCATGGGAACTTGGACAACTAATGGTTGTTTCATGAACTGGTGGTTGATGCCCGTAGCGTCCACCCCATCCAGACGAAAGTTATTGTCTTCCTGTGAGAGGCCATTGAAACGAATGGTGTCTTCAGTGCCGCTACCGGAACTTAACGCACCCGGAATCAGGGATTCCAGCACAACCCAGTAGCGGCCATTCACCGGAAGATCTTCTGTCTGATTGCCGTTGATCACTCCGCCAACGACAGCCGAACTCAAGTTCAGATCCGGCGTGGCGGCTACCACGCTCACCTCGTCATGCACTGGGCCGACGCGCAGCGTAACGTTGAGAGTGCGGGTCTCTCCCACCTCGAGCGCAAAGCTCTCGAAAGCCTCTTTATCGAATCCGGCCGCGGTAACAGAAACAGTGTATTGCCCTAAAGGCAACGCGCTGAAGGTGTAGACACCGCTTGAGTTGGTCAAGACATTCCGTTCAATGCCTGTCTCCGTCGATTTGAGCATGACCTGGGCACCAGAGATGACGCTCTGCGCCGGGTCCATA
>Ga0302277_1003107_pt1 | contig 11504 bp, 9 predicted proteins | sample III_Bog_N3_1_FD_198759 | JGI IMG/M metagenome (GOLD analysis project Ga0302277, IMG submission 198759) | Peat permafrost microbial communities from Stordalen Mire near Abisko, Sweden - III_Bog_N3_1 | ecosystem: Environmental > Terrestrial > Soil > Wetlands > Peat | place: Sweden: Abisko... | reverse complement strand
ACTGCCGACATTGCTTCTGGTCGTCAACGGCAAGACGGAACTGGTCAACTTCCGTGTCGATGGCTCGCGCTACATCGTTGACCGGCTCTTCGACAAAGCGGTTCTCGTGGTGGGCGTGGGCAAGAAGCAAACTCGGATCACGATCACACGCGAGGCGCCTTATTCCCAGACGGGAAAGGAGAACTGACGATGGTCAAGCCCGATGAAAACCCCAACTCCGTCAATCTCGAAGGAGCGCTCGAAGAAAATCAGGACGAGATCCTCGAAGCGGCTCAGACGGAAAAAGTCGTGCGCGGCGTCAATGGTTCGCTCACGCCAAAGGCCCGTAAGCTGCGCCCGCTGGCCGGAATCATTCTGATCGCGCTGGTTGTGCTGGCCGCGGCCTACATGCGGCATGGGCTGGCCAACCGCCACAAAAAAACGGTTAAGCAGTCCGATGTTGCGAAGATCGGAACAGGACCGGCAACGACGGTCGAAAATGGCCTCTTGTCTGACCAGGCCCGGAACGGGCTGAACACTGGGCAATCGCACGTTCCCGATTCTTCGACGCTTCGTACATCTATATTGACCGGCGAGACCCCGGCGGGCCGCACGGCTCAGCCGGGGGCGGGCAGTTCCTCGAAAACTACATCCATCCCCCCTCTCGAATACCGGCAAACTCCAGTTTCAACTGCTGCTAACGGCTCATTATCCTTTGCCGAGCAGAGGCGGCTTGACGAGTACAACCGCGAGCGCGAGGCGATGGAGGCCCCGACCTCGGTCAAAGGCAATCTTCCCGACACCGGCAAGGAGACATCCTCGGCCTCCGCCGATCCGCTGTCCGCGATCCAATCGGCGCTCTTGAATGCTCGATCCATGATGGGGGCCGGGACTGCCAACGGGAACTCAAGCACGACCCAGCCCGCTCTCGCGCAGGCCGGTACTCCCGGAGCGTTCGAGCAGCGGTCAGACTACGAGCGCCAGAACGATCAGGAGCAAAAGACAGCCTTCGGCCTGCAACACTCGAAACAGCAGACGGAATACCTGAATGCGACGCGCAAGCCTGCCGAGGGCCAATATGAAGTCAAGGCCGGCTGGCTCATCCCGGCTATTTTGGAACAACAACTTAACTCCGACCTGCCGGGAATGATCCGGGCGCTGGTTCGTGAAAATGTGTTTGATTCCGCTACTGGGAGGTACATTCTAATACCGTCCGGGAGTACACTGATTGGTGTTTACAACTCCCACGTTGGCTATGGGCAGAGTGCCTTGCAGGCAGTCTGGCAAAGGGTTATCTTCCCGGATGGCTCAAGCCTGGCTCTCGGCGGCTTTGAAGGGGACGACAATGCTGGCGCAGCGGGATTCCGGGACCAGGTCAACAATCACTGGGGCCGTATTCTCTCCGGCGCTCTGTTGACTTCGGTCTTTGCGGCCGGTATTGAGGTCAGCCAGGGAACGAACTCCTCGGTCCTGCAGTCGCAGAGTGTCGGCCAGACGGTGGGGCAAGCGGTTGGCCAGCAAGTCGGTCAACTGGGCACGGAAGTGACGCGCCGGAACCTGAACATTCAGCCCACGGTCGTCGTGAGGCCTGGATACAGGTTCTTTGTGCGGGTTGAGAAAGACATCCTGTTTAGCGGCCCCTATGGGCCCTTGACCGCGATGTCGATAGGCGGAACCGGGCGGAGCGTCAGCTCCAGCTCGGAAGCAAGAGTAACTAAGGCAGTGAAAAGGGGACCAGGTGGCAGTCAACAAGACAGTCAAAAAGAAATCAACTCGCAAGGTGAACCGTGAGGGGCAGCGTTGGACGGATGATCGGCCGGGCATGACGCTGCGCCTTCCCCTTGATCTCCGCGAAGCCATCACCGAAGAGTCTCGAATTAAGGGCGATCTGGCCAGGATCGTCCTTTTTGCTTTGAGCCATGTAGACAAGGAAGAGGTCGATATTCAACAGACCCGCAAGGCCGGCATGGATCTCACCAACCCTCAGCTCATCCATATTGGTGCAGAAGCCCGCACTAAGCTGAAGGAATGGGCTGAGGCCGAAGGCATGAGCGTAAACGCCATCGTCGTCAGTGTCCTCGACGAATTCTTCAAACGCCTCAAGAAGAGCAAGGCATTGAGGGAAGAACTGCGACTAGAGATTCGTGCGCATCGAGGGTTCTTGCCGGGTTGACGGTCTTATAGGTACAGTCAGGTTCTTGGCGGGTATTTTGCCAATTTGCGCTGCAGGGATCTGCGATGCAAGCCAAGCTTTTTGGCGGCTTGAGAGATGTTGCCGTCGAAGTCATCGAGGACGCGCTGGATGTGTTCCCATTCGACACGCGCGAGGGTCGGTACTGGGATGTCGGCGTCCCTTGTGGGACTAGAGTCGCCATCCGACTCGAATGCAGCGATGATTTGATCGACATCGGCGGGTTTGCTCATATAGTGATCGGCGCCCAACCGGACTGAATCCATCGCTGTAGGGATACTGCCATATCCCGTTAGAACAAGAATGAACATGGTGCTGTCGAGGGCCCGCAGTTCCCGCAGAACGGTGAGCCCGCTCTCGCCGGGCATCCGCAGATCGACGGTCGCCAAATCGGGACTGGAGTCCTTAGCAATGCGGATGGCTTCTTCTCGGCTGCAGGCGGCGAGAGCATTCCAGCCTCGCCGTTGAAATGCGCGGACCAGAGTCGTGCGAAGGCGCTCATCGTCGTCGACGATCAGCACAGTCTTCCTTTCAATCTCATCGGGCGGCGTCAATTGGCAACTCCAGAATTGCGGTAGTTCCCTCACCGGCAGCCGATTCGAATTCAAGCGAACCATGCAGATTCTCCGCGAAGACACGGGCAAGAAATGTTCCCAATCCCATGCCGCGGCCCGGCTCCTTCGTTGTGAAGAATGGCTCACCCAAATGAGCAAGAGTCTCGGCGGTCATTCCCTGACCGAAGTCCCGAACTGTTAGTAACAACCGATTGTCACGAATGTTTGCCGAAATCTCGACTGGACTGCCCGGCGCACTGGCGTCCAGCGCATTCTTTACCAGAGCACTTAGAACCTGGCGCGTCGTTTCTGCGGGCAAATACGCCTCCAGATCTTCGGCCGCCGAAGCGTTCACAGCACCGCGACCGGCCGATGGCAGAGACAAAACTAAGTCATCCAAGAGCGCCCCAACTTTGATCCTTGTGGGCAATTCGCCGGCGAATTCCGGCCCTTGTGTACTCATGGCGCGAAGAATCGAGGCGCATCGATCGACTTCGGCCCGGATGGTCGCCGCATCCGCAGCCATGCTCGGATCGTGAATAACTTGCTGCGCATAGCGTTCGAGATCCTTGGCGACGATGGCGACCGTTGCCAAAGGCGTCCCCATCTCGTGTGCAGCGCCCGCCGCAAGCGTTCCCACTGCAGCTAGCCTTTCGTGCCGGGCCAGTTTGATCTGGAGTTCGAGCGACTGGCGTTCGTGAAGGCGCAGTGCCTCTGACACCTCGCCAACGAAAAACGTGATCATCAACGCTGCCGCAACAAATGCAATCCACATCCCGTATAGATGCACCGAAAAGCCCAGGGCGGGATGATGGCCTTCCAGCGCGAGCAATGGAATATGAAATGGGAAGAGAAAACCGAATCCGAGAATCGAGAGGATGCCCAGCGACCAGGTCCAGGCTCGGCTGAGCACGACAGCCGAGAGCGTGATTTGAACGAGATAGAGCAGGGTGAGTGGGTTTGCCGGTCCGCCGGTCAACGCCAACAACGCGGTGAGAGCCAGCACATCGAGGATGAGAGTCAGGCCCAAGGCGCGTCGGCCGCCAAAGCCGGTAATTAGATGCGGCAACAGCAGGTTTGATAGGAGCATGGCGGCGATGGGGACCGCAAGCCAAGGAAGAGGCAGCGGCACATGCGCTGCAAAAGCGACAAAGAGAATCAGCACAATCAGGCCGACGATCAATCCATAACGCAGCAGAACGAGCCACGGTGCCGCGAGCGCCGGGGCGATATCGCTGCCCAGTCGAATGTCGGATTCCGACACCGCAGTTCGTTCTGTTAGCGAAACACGCATCCGAAGCTCTCGCATTGGAATGGGCAGCGCGCCAATTCATGGAAGCTCTGTCTGAACCATTCTATTCAACGCGCGAGCTGCCCGATGCGACAATATGCCGCACGCAGATCGTGCACCAAATCATTTCTCATGAGAAGGCAAAGTCGCAATTCCAGACAGTTTTCCCCTTGAGAGGTCGAGTCCGTGATCCGCTTTTTTGCATCTCTTCTTTCGCTCACGCTGATTGCAGCGACGCTATACGCCCAACAACCTTCTGGAAGCATCACTGGAACTGTGCACGATCCAACAGGCGCCGTACTTCCGAATGTGCCAATTGTGCTGCTCAATAGCATTGGAACAACTGTGGGGCGTACAACTTCCAGCTCAAATGGCCAGTTCGCGTTCAGTTCGCTTGAAGCAGGCCGTTACAGGCTCATTGTTGATGCAGCAGGTTTCGCTCATGAAGAGAAGTCTGTTTTGGTCCCGATTGGGCTGGTGCAGGTCGAGCTTTCTCTAAAGGTGGGACTGGTGCAGCAGACTGTCAATGTGTCGGCTCAGAGCGGTTATGTAGTTGCGGATGCAACAACCGGAACCAAAATGGATCTCCCTCTCATGGAGACGCCGCTTGGGATTCAGGTGGTGAGCCGCCAGGTAATGGACGACCAGCAGACGGTAAATCTGGTCGATGCCTTGGTCAACGTGAGCGGCGTGACCCCCACCAACGACAGCTTTGGCACGAGTGACAGCTTTTCTGTTCGTGGCTACGATGCGGCAGCATTGATCTACCAGGATGGCGCGCGAATGGACCAGTATTCGGACTCAGGCTTTCCGCAGGACATGGCGAATGTGGAATCAGTGGAGGTGCTTAAAGGGCCTGCGTCGGTTCTTTACGGACAGGGAGAGCCGGGCGGACTGGTGAATGTGGTGACCAAGAAACCAGGGACTCAACGTTTCGCGTCCCTCGCTCAGCAATTCGGCCCGCACAACTACTTTCGGACGACTGCCGACGGCAATCTGCCGTTAATTGGAGATTGGCTGCTTAGCCGCCTGGTCTTTGAAAGGACGGACGCCGAATCCTTTCGCAAGTTTGGCTTCATGAAGGAACTCGCCTTCTACCCTTCAGTGGCTTTGAATCTCTCCAAGCGCACCGAGCTTGTCTTGAGGGTTTCTTATCAAAGAGGCGGCGAGCTGCTCGATCCTGGAATTCCATTTCTGTCACCGCAAACAGGAACGCTGGGGACGCGGATCGTCGCTGTTACCGGCCCGGCAAATGTTCCCGTAAGCAGCAACTTCATTGACATCGGCTCCAATAACGGAACCGGTTGGCAGTACGACATCCGTCCTGAGCTGAAAATTCATTTGGGTGAGGACACGGATTTCCGAGTCTCCTACAAGTTCTTCTACACAACAGTCGATCCGAATCCGCCCATTTCAGAGACCTACTTTGGAGACGCGGGCGTTCCCGGAACCCCAGATGGATCGCTCAACCGGTTCGGTTTTACGGAGACCTATTTCCATCACCGCACCGACCAGGTTATCTCCGATGTGCCGGTGCATTTCAAGTTCGCCGGCATCACAAACAAGATGCTGCTCGGCTTCGACTTCAGCAAGGATTACGGTGCTTACGACTACAACGGCGCCTGCCCGTCTGCGATCAACATCTACGCGCCGGTATACAACCAGCCCATCGACTACAGTTCTAACTGCTTTCTCTATGGCTACGGATGGAACACTCTCGGCTACCTTGCCGAGGGGGCGTACTTTCAGGATTTCGTAGAGCTGCCGCACCATGTTTTTGCAATGGGCGGTGTGCGCATGAATTGGGCCGATGCATTCGAGGACTATTTCTATCCCGATCCAACAAATGACTTCACGCAAAATGTACACGACCGGCCAACCAATCCGCGCGGCGGGCTATTGTGGCAGCCGATCAGCAATATCAGCCTTTACGGCAATTATTCGTCGAACTATGGCGACTCGGCCCAGGGTTCGAACGCGCCAGGACAAAAGTTCCTGCCCCCGCAGTCTGCCGATCAAGTAGAGTTTGGCGTCAAGACCGAGTGGTTCGACAAGAAGCTGACGGCGTCTTCCGCCGTCTACCGAATCATCAAGCACAACGTTCCTGCACCAGATCCCCAAAACCCAAACCTCACGATCGCTATTGGAACGACACGCACCGAGGGGGCGGAGTTTGATGTATCGGGTCAAGTGAAGCGCGATCTGCGAGTCATCGCAAGCTTCTCCAATCTCCAGGACATCGTCACGTACGATACGAATTCACCGAGCCAGCAGGGGCTTCCTTTTGATGGAATCGCGCATGTGGCCGGGAGCGCATGGGCAACCTGGGAGCCTCACGATGGGGTGATGCGCGGTTTGACCGTGGGCGGCGGCTTCAACAGCCATTCGGGCGAGCACTACTTTCAGTACGTCTCCCTGCCGGTTTACTCAAGCAATTCAACAGCCTGCCAGCAGGCGGTCGTTGATCCGACACAATGTACGACTGGATTTGAGGATGACCGTGTGCCGGCCGCATCACTTGTCAATTTAATGGCCGCTTACCACCATAACTGGGGACAGAAGCGCCTTTCGGTTCAAGTCAACATCCGGAATCTGATCGACAGGTACAACTTCTCAAGCATCGGCTACGAGGGAGCGCTTCCCAACACGCCATTCCAGATCATGCCGGAGTTGGAATTCAAGTTCTGAGCAGTCCATCATAGAAAGGCCAAAAAGTGCAGCTTGTGGCAAAGAGATTCTCCCTGAGAGATCTGGTCAATCTGGTTCATCGCTGGACGGGGCTGGTACTCGCCGCGTTCCTGGTCATCGTCGGGATCACCGGCTCGCTGCTTGCTGTCCGCGAACACATCAACCGGCTCTTCAATCCCGGTCTTTACGTTGACGCCAATGGCAGCCAGCCGCTCGATTTGGCGACGCTCGCCGAGCGGGCAGAGGCGCAAGAGCCGAAGATTCGAATCTGGATGTTCACCATAGAGGAGCGTCAGGTCCTGTTTCACGTTACACCGGCTCATGATCCGTTGACCGGCAAGCCTGTCGCTCTGGATTTTGACCAACTCGTGCTCGACCCCTATACGGGCCGTGAGTTGGGCCACTACAAAATGGACGATTGGAGCAACTGGCGTCCCAACATCATGAATATCGTCTACGGCGTACACACGACATTGGCGACACGTTCCGGAGACGGATGGCAGTTCATGGGGTATGTGGCTCTGGTGTGGACAATTGACTCTCTGGTTGCGATCTGGCTCACGTTGCCTCGCGGAGGTGGTCCTTTCTGGGCGCGGTGGCAGCAGGCATGGGGAATCAAGTGGCGCGCAAGTTTTTCGCGCGTCAACTTCGATCTGCATCGTGCAGGCGGACTCTGGCTTTGGCCACTGCTTGCGCTCTACGGCTGGTCGAGCGTGATGTTTACCATGCCACAGGTGTATCAACCGGCAATGCAGAAGGTCTTTGGGACACCACCATTTGACGACTTCATTGCAAGATTCTCTCTGCCAAAGCCGCTCCTCGCTCCGCCGCTGGACTGGCGTTCCGCGCAACTGGCGGGTGAGAAGCTAATGGCTGAACAGGCCCGGCTACATCACTTCTCGGTGATCCGACCCTACGGCATGGCGTACATCGACTCCTTCGGTGTCTACACCTACTGTGTGCGAACCAGCATGGACATCCGCGGTCATGGATGGGACACCGGGATCTATGTCGATGCGACGAACGGTACTCTTCGCAACGTCTTTTTGCCAAGCGGCAACAACCTGGGAAGCACGATTGGCACAGTTTTATGGGGAATCCACTACGGGGACCTGCGGGACTGGCGTGCATACCGGCTCTTTGACGTACTCTTCGGCGGCCTCCTCACGGTTCTTTCAATCACCGGAGTCGTGATCTGGTGGAAGAAGCGCAAGATTCGTATCCTGAACCGCAGGTCCGGTCGTGCTTTTCCCCTTGCGGCGGTGGAATAGACATGGAGAAGCAATGACGCTTATGCAGCATACTCAGAACTGGATGGTTGTTCTTCATCGCTGGACCGGGTTGTTGATCGCGGTGTTTCTTATCATCGTTGGCCTGACAGGCTCGATGCTAGCCTTTCGCGGACCGATCGACGGCCTTGTGAATCCGGGTATGCACGTCTCAGCGGCGCCGGGTCAGAAACCGCTGCCGCTTGCTGCGCTCGCCGAGAAAGCTGAACATCTGAATCCGCATTTGCGGGCCGGCTTTTTTGCCGTGGAGCACGATCAGGTCGTTTTTCACATGGCCATGCGCACCGATCCAGCCACCGGCAAAGCATATCCGCAAGAAATGGATATGCACATCACTCTCAATCCCTACACGGGAGAAAAGCTGACCTGTGGCCCGGCGAGCGATCCAAACCGCGGCTGCTTTGACCTAATGGGATTCATCTACGACCTCCACACCTCGCTTACGACCCGTACTCAATGGGGATGGAGCTTTGTCGGCGCGGTTGCGCTCATCTGGACGATTGACTGCCTTGTTGCATTCTGCGTGACTCTGCCGCGCGGGACTGGACCATTCTGGAAACGCTGGCAGCAGGCATGGCGGGTTAAGTGGCGTGCGAGCGCAACGCGGATCAACTTCGACCTGCACCGCGCAACCGGACTCTGGCTCTGGCCGTTGCTGTTTATCTTTGGTTGGTCGAGCGTGATGCTTGGGCTTCGTCAGGTGTATGAGCCGGTGATGAAAGCGACCTTTGATTACGTTTCCGATGATGAGGGCATGGCGCGCATGATGGTTCCAAAGCCGATCGAAAACCCGAAGCTCACCTGGCACGATACCCAGATGATCGGTGAGCGGGCGATGGCAGAGAGCGCTGAAGAACATCATTACAGCATCGAACGCCCATACGGCATGGCCTACATACCCGAGTACGGCGCATACACCTATGGTGTTCGGTCGAGCATGGATCTGCGTGGTCATGGCTGGGACACAACTGTGCTGATTGACGGCAACTCAGGGGCAGTGCGCGAGATTGACTTGCCGCGCGGACAGCACATCGGAAACACGATCTCGACGCTCCTCTGGGGAATCCACTATGGCGACCTGCGCGACTGGCTGCCTTTCCGCATCATGATCTGTCTCTTTGGAGTTTTGCTTGCGACACTTTCCTACACCGGCATTGCCATCTGGTGGCGCAAGCGGAAGGCAAGAAGACTTGTGCTTGCAATGAGGTCCGCGATGTTGGTCATGCTACTGCTCGGGTTTGCCGCCGGTTCGGCACGCGCGCAGCCCACTCTTCCTTCACTCACGCCCGATCAGTTGGCACGGATCAGAAAGATCGAAGGCCGCCTGATGGCTCCTTGTTGCTACACGCAGACCATCCGCGACCACGACAGCCAGGTTGCCGTTGATATGCGCAACGAAGTGACTGCCTTTGTGGCCTCCGGCAAGAGCGAGCAGGACATCATTACTTACTACAGGACAAAATACGGGGAGACGATTCTCGTGGTACCTGACGGGATGTCTGGAGGACTGTTGACGGTTACTCCTGTGATGGTCTTCGTGGCATCGACCGGGCTTCTGCTTTTCTTAATTAGACGGTCTGTCAGCGCCAGAGACGTTTCCATCCCGCAACTCCTGGTGGACAAACCCGAAATTGAGAGGCTGGCGATTCAGGAGAAGATTCGAGCAGAGATAGGAGAAGGATGGTGACTGCTCTGCCTCTCCTGCTTCATGCAACGAAACTTAACGGGAGAAAGATCAATGGAGGTTTTTCCGCATCATGATGGACCGGCGAACCGCAATCAAGCATCTTGGTGGCGCGGCAAGTGCGCTGCTTCTGACCGAAACACTGCGTCCCGAGGGATTATCCGAAGGCCAGACCCCGCCCGCAAACCCGCCAGCTGCCCCAACCGGACCGTTTACGCTACCGGCCTTGCCCTACGGTTATGACGCGCTCGAGCCCAGCTTTGACGCGGCTACCATGCACTTGCACCACGACAAGCATCACCAGACGTATGTGAATAACCTGAATGCAGCCGTGGCCGCACACCCCGAGCTTGCTGGAAAGACTCTTGAGGAACTCATCACGAACCTTTCCAACGTACCGGATGCCGCCCGTACGGCGGTACGCAACAACGGAGGAGGTCACGCAAATCATTCCTTCTGGTGGCCTACTCTGGGCAAGGGCGGCGTTGCGCCGTCAGGAGAGCTGGCCAAGGCCATCGATGCGGAATTTGGCTCGCTCTCCAGCTTTCAGGACAAGTTGACGGCTGCTGCCATGAGCGTATTTGGCAGTGGTTGGGCCTGGCTGGTCAAACTGCCGGACGGCGCTTTGACCATCGAGACCACGCCCAACCAGGACAGCCCGCTGACCTCAGGGCACAAGCCCATGTTGGCTGTCGATATGTGGGAACACGCCTATTACCTCAGATACCAAAATCGTCGCGTTGACTACGTGAAGGCATTCTTCCAAGTGATCAATTGGGATTACGTGAGCGGGCAGTTTGCTCAGAAAGCGTAGACGGATCTTGGTTGGAATGGCTTGGAAAATAGCCGGATGGTGCGTCGTTTGTACTGGGATGGTGTTCTTCTGGGGCATCGGTCTGGCTGGCTGCCATTCAGCGCCTGCACTCAGTCCGGCGGAACTCGCAGGAAAGCACCTCTATTCCGTACGATGTGCCCATTGTCATGAGGACAACGACCTCGCGCTGAAAAAGGTTCCACCCAATCTGCACGGCCTCTTTGAGCGAAAAACGCTTCCAAGTGGTGCCGTCGCCACAGATGCAGAACTTCGGCGTGTAATTCTGACCGGAAAAGGGATGATGCCTGCCTTTAGTGGTCGCTTTTCGGAGGAGCAAATGTCGAATTTGGTCGCCTACTTGAAGACTGGATTGCGTTGAATTGGCACCCGACCAAATCGCGTGAGATGGATAGACCTGGCCAGACTTGACCCCATTTTGCATCGACAATCGCAGGGACCTCACTCGGGATCGGCCTTACCGGCTCTCGGGCAATCGATTCTGTCGGGAATTCGGTGGGTATTTAACGACCCAGTAGGCTTCTCTATGCGCGCTCTCGTCCTTAAGCGCCGCTATTGCTCTTGCGCTTCTCCGTGCCTCCCGCATACAGCTTCACATCGTCGACAAGCTGTTCCGGCGTCCAGTCACTGCCGGGGTAGAAGCGCGCCACCTTGCCGTCAGGACTAATCAACGTGGTTGAGAGAGTGTGCGTGATGGTTCCGTCAGGGTCGTTGGTCATCCCCAAGTCGAAAAACTTGGCCATTTCTTCAAGCACGGATTTATTCGGAACTGCGAAATCCCAGTTTGAGAATGCGTTCTTCGTATCGCGGCCGATATAACCAACCCCGTAGGCTCGCAGCCGCTCAGGCGTGTCGTGTTCCGGATCGAAACTCACACAAATGAGATGAGCTCTCTCAAAGACTTTCGGGGTGCCAGCCAATTGCTTGTCTATTTCAGCAAAGTTGTGCGTTACCCTCGGGCAGAAGTTCGGCATTGGGCAGCGAGTGTAGATAAAC
>Ga0302277_1003103_pt1 | contig 11509 bp, 9 predicted proteins | sample III_Bog_N3_1_FD_198759 | JGI IMG/M metagenome (GOLD analysis project Ga0302277, IMG submission 198759) | Peat permafrost microbial communities from Stordalen Mire near Abisko, Sweden - III_Bog_N3_1 | ecosystem: Environmental > Terrestrial > Soil > Wetlands > Peat | place: Sweden: Abisko... | reverse complement strand
CGTCGGGCGCAGTAATTACGATGATGCGATCGATGCGGCGACGCCAATCGGCGAGAACGCTGTCATTGTCGCCACGGGCCCGGGCATCGCGCACAACCTCAAAGATGAGGGCCGACTCAATGACTGCCACAGCCTTTGGGTTGCGGGCGAAGGCTTCGTTCATCAGGCGCCGCTGCAAGTCGATCACCGCGGGGTGAACAATGGCGTTTAGTTCATCAAGACGGCCTTCGCGGAATGCGATTTCGGCGAGTCGAGGACGGTTCAGGCGGCCATCGGCGGCCAGAACCTGGGGACCGAATTTCGTGACGATCTGATCGAAGACCTCCCAGTGCGTCGGCCTCGATTACCACGGCGCCTAATGGGCGCAGCATGGAGGCGACGGTGGATTTACCGCTGCCGAGGCTGCCAGTCAGGCCTACGCGAAGCATGGCTCACAGCCCCCGCCGCATTTTTGCGGCGCGCACTGTGTTGGACATGAGCATGGCAATAGTGAGCGGACCAACGCCGCCGGGCACCGGCGTGTATGCTCCTGCGATCTCGAATGCTTTGGGATGAAAGTCGCCGACGATAGTTGACCCGCGCTTGGTAAAGGTGAGTTCGCGCTTCAAATCGCCCTTGAAGTAGCGGTCAAACTCTTCAAGCGTGGTGATGCGATTGATACCGACATCGATGAGCGTTGCGCCGGGCTTGACCATCTCAGGCGTGATAAATCCGGGGCGGCCGATGGCGGCGACCAGAATGTCGGCCTGCTTGGTTATTGCAGGCAGGTCCCGGGTCTTGGAGTGGCAGATGGTAACCGTTGCATTCTCATGCAGCAGCAACATGGCGACGGGCTTGCCGACGATATCGCTGCGGCCGACTACCACTGCATGCTGGCCGGAGATGGGAATGTTGCTGCGCTTGAGAATCTGAATGATACCGGCAGGTGTACACGGCGCCAGCGCGGGGCGGCCAGCCTGCAAACGTCCCGCGTTAACAGGGTGAAAGCCGTCGACATCTTTTTCAGGCAGCACAGCGTCGAGCAGGAACTTGGCGTCGACCTGTGCAGGGAGCGGTAGCTGGATAAGGATGCCGTCGATGTCGTCGCGGCTGTTGAGGGCGTTAACCAGGTCGAGCATCTCTTCAGTCGTGACCGAGTCCGGCGGTTCGATGAGCTCGCTGAACAGGCCCAGTTCGGCGCACGTCTGCACTTTGCTGCGTACGTAGATTTCCGATGCTGGCACGCGACCCACCAGGACGGCTGCAAGGCCAGGGCGGATTCCCTGCGCGGCCAGCTTCTTAACTTCTTCGGCTACTTCGTGCTTGATTGCGGCCGCAATTGCAGCGCCGTCGAGGATTTGTGGCATTATCCGCTCCAAATATTCATGGTATCGCTTCGGGGTCTTTGCGACGCCAATGTAATTCACGTCACATGACTTTGTGAGCACGCGCACATACAGCCCTATCTCTGAGGCCTAGTTTTGGGCCATCGAAAGTGTCCCAAATCACAACACGAATCACAGTTCGGATCACGGGGCAACTTTGGCAGGCAAGTTAAGGGGCGTCGCTGGATGAACGGTTTAAAGGATGTAGGGCACCTGTTCAGGTTTCTTGGGCTATTCGTTATCGCGTTCCTGGTGTTTTGGGTAATTCGCGGATTCGTAGTTCCCAAGAGCTTTGGCGAGTATGGGCACTATCGGGGGGCGGCGATCACTGAGATTGCAAACCACCCAATAAAGTTTGCCGGGCACCAGGCGTGCGAGCAGTGCCACACCGACGAGGCCGCCACCAAGGCAAAAGGCGCGCATAAACATGTAAACTGCGAAGCCTGCCACGGTGCGATCTACCAGAGACTGCCAGCTGCTGAGGCGCCTCCGGAGAGTCTCTATCAACGCATGCTCGCCTTTGCCGGCTTGCGGCTGCCGGCCGATCCACCGCTGGTGAGGCACGCAGACGATCCAATGTCGGTAACGCCGGTCAAGCCCGACTCGGCGGTGTTGTGCGCGCGCTGTCACACGGCGAGCGCGGCCAAGCCCAAGGAATTTCCGCAAGTTGATCCGGCGGATCACTCTGGCGGCGTTCCGTGTGCGACCTGCCACAACCCGCACAGTCCGGTTATCGGTTCTGACACAAGTGCAACGGCCACGACCGGAGGTGCGAAATGAACATCAGCCGGCGTCATATTCTCGTTCTTTTGCCCGCTGCGGCGGTTGCCTGGAAGCACGTGCTGGCCGGGACGCCTGAAGACTCGCCCAACTACAAAATGAGCGACCACTGGTGGGGCATGCTCATCGATATTCCCAAGTGCATCGGCTGCGGAAACTGCGTGCGCGCCTGCCAGACCGAAAACGATGTGCCGGATGGAAACTTCCGCACCTGGGTGGAGCGCTATCACGTTTCCGACTACCATCTCGAGAATCCGGAAGTGATTTCGCCCGATGGCGGCAAAGAGGGATTTCCAGCGGTGAAAGTGGGCGACGAAGGCAAGTATTTCTTTGTGCCCAAGATGTGCAACCACTGCTCGGACTCGCCCTGCACACAGGTTTGCCCGGTAGGCGCAACATTTGTGGCACCCGATGGTGTGGTGCTGATCGACCCCAAGTATTGCCTGGGCTGCGCCTATTGCGTACAGGCATGCCCATACGGATGCCGCTACATTCATCCCACCAAGAAGGTGGCGGACAAGTGCACACTGTGCTACCACCGGATCACCAAAGGGCTCACAACTGCTTGCTGCGAGGCGTGTCCGACTGGAGCACGGCAACTTGCGGACTTGAAGAATCCCAAAGATCCGATTCATGAGTTTTTGAAGACGCACGCGGTGCAGGTATTGAAGCCGCAGATGGCAACCGGGGCCAAGGCCTTCTACAACGGGCTTGATGGATCGGTGCGGTAAAAGCGGGGAACAAGGGAACATGGGAGCAAGGGAACGCGGGAACGAGAGCTGGGAGCTGTTTTATGAGCGGTGTTGAAGGTTATATGTATCCGAACGAAGTTACGCTCTACTGGAGCGTGCTGATCGTTCTTTACCCATACATCACGGGACTGGTTGCGGGCGCGTTCATCCTGGCATCGCTGGTGCGCGTGTTCCGGGTTCAGGCGGTCGCCCCTACCTACAGGCTGGCGTTGCTTACGGCACTGTCATTCCTGCTGGTTGCGCCACTTCCACTGCAGTTTCACCTTGGCCACCCCGAGCGCTCGCCGGAAATGTACTTCACGCCCCACGCAACCTCGGCAATGGCGATGTTCGGCTACGTATACCTGTGGTACCTGATGGCGGTGCTGGTGTTTGAGATCTGGCTCGATTACCGGCGTGAAATCGTGGTGCGTTCGCAGCAAACGAAAGGCCTGCTGCGCCTGATTTACAAGGTAATGACGCTGGGCTCGAACAACATCAGCGAGCGCTCGCTTCATATCGATGAACGAGTAGGCTGGGTCGTAACGCTGATCGGCATACCCTCGGCATTTCTGCTGCACGGCTACGTGGGGTTCATTTTTGGATCGATCAAGGCCAACCCATGGTGGTCGTCGCCCCTGATGCCGGTGGTTTTTATCTTCTCCGCAATGGTTTCGGGCATTGCAGGAGTGATGCTGCTCTACATGGCCATGACCAAGCTGCGCAAACAGACCATCGACATCAAATGTGTCGATACGATTGCCATGTACATGTTCTACATCTTCATTATCGATTTCAGTCTTGAGATGCTGGATCTGGTGCATCGAATTTACGAAGCCGATGAGTCGTTCCGCAGCCTTGATTTCATGGTGCATTCCAAACTCTTCTTTTCGCAGATCGTGCTGCAAATTTGCCTCGGCACGCTACTACCGTTGGTTTTGCTGTTCCTTGCGCAGGTGGTCAAGTTCTCTGAGATCGTACGCAAGCGCATCTATGTTTTCTGCGGCAGCATGATCCTGATCAGCGTGTTTGCCATGCGCTGGAACGTGGTGATCGGCGGCCAGTTGTTTTCAAAGAGCTTTCTCGGCTACACCACCTACAAAGTTGACCTGGTAACGAAGGAAGGCTTGCTGGTGGCTATCGGATTCCTGATTTTGCCGCTGCTATTCCTGTGGGCACTGGTTAAGTTGCTGCCGCCGTGGCCCGAGCAGTCGAGTCATCAGGCGGCTTCGGGAGATTGATCTCTACGCGACAGGCGCATGTCGAGGTGGGAAATGATAGATCTTCCCGATGCAATCGACCAACTTGCCAGGCGCGTGAACGCGCTGGAAGGCCGTGTCGAGGAGCTGGAGCGTTCGACCTCGCCTCGCCTGCCTCGCGCGACGATCGAGGCGAGAACTCCTCCCGGGACGCTTGAAGCTGCTCTTCTCGAAAACAACTCATTGGCACAACCGGGCAGCATATTTTCAGTGCTGGGCAAAGCGATGTTGGGCATTGCCGGAGCATATCTGCTGCGTGCCGCGGCAGAAGCCAGCATTGCTCCGAGGCCGCTGGTGGCGATTCTTGGAATCGCTTATGCGATGTTGTGGCTTTTCATTGCAGCGCGAACTCCCGCGAAGTTGCGCATTGCGCGCGTGGTGTACACAGCAAACTCGGCCGTGATTCTGGCGCCGTTGCTGTGGGAACTAGCAATACGATTCAAGATATTTCCCGCGGCGGGGATCGCCGCCGCGCTGGCTGCATACGAATTGGCGGCATTCTTTCTGGCATGGAAACCAGAGCGAGCGGTTGTGCTCGAAATTGGCAACATTGCCGTGGCGGCTCTTGGAGTGGCCCTGGCGATCGCTACTCACGAAACATTGCCATTCCTCGCGGTTCTTCTTCTGACTGCAGCTCTTTGCGAATATCGGTCCGCGGTGGGGATGGGCCATTCGGCGCGAATGATCGTCGCGCTTGCGGCCGATGTTGCCACATGGTTGCTGATCTATATCTATGCGAGCCCGCAAAACACGCGCGGCGATTATCCGTCACTGGGAATGGCGGCGCTGCTCGTGCCGGGCGCGCTGCTCTTTCTGATTTATGCGTCGGCAGCGACATTCAACACCATCTTCAAGGGCCAGAGGATCAAAGTTCTTGAAACCGCCCAGGCCACGATTGCGTTTCTGCTGGCGGGCGTCGCCCTGATTGAATTCGGGCCGGCTTCGAGCAAGGTGATTCTTGGCGTAATTTGCGTAGCGCTCGCAGTTGCCTGTTACACAGGAACGCTCGTGCTGCTTAGCCGGAACGCGCCGTGGCGCAACTCTGCGGTCTTTTCAACCTGGAGCGGAGGCCTGCTTTTGAGTGGCAGCTTTCTCAGCTTAAGGGAACCGTGGGCGGCCGCCTGGTTGTGCGTGGCTGCACTGATTGCGGTTATTGCCGGAACGCGTTTTAGTCGGGTCATTCTGGAGTTTCACGGAACCGCATTTTTGTTTGCGGCGGCAGTTGCCTCGGGGTTGGCGGAATATCTTGGCCACTCCCTGACTGGTTCGCCGATTGGCGTACCGGGAGGATTGATTTTTCTCGCAATGGCCAGTGCGGCCCTATGCTATTTAGCTGCGGGGCGAGACCGATCAGAAGTGTGGGAACGACAGGCTCTGCAATTATCGCTGGCGGCGATAACGGCTATTGCGTTAACTGCGCTGCTGGTGCAGGGGCTGATTGCGATCATGGCAGTGGCGATGGTCCCGGCGGCCCATCATCTTGCGTTTATTCGCACCCTGACACTGTGCGCCGTATCGCTGGCGCTGGTGTTTGGCGGAGCGCGCCTGCGCCGGCCAGAACTTAGCCGGTTGGGCTATGCCGGTATAGCGCTGGTGGCCGTGAAGCTGATCATCGAGGATCTTCGCCATGGGCACCTGGAGTATATTGCCGCATCGATCTTCCTGTTTGCGCTCACGCTCATTGCGGCGCCACGGCTGGCGCGCGCGACACTGAAAGCGTGAGACGCAAACAGAAAAACCAATGCGCAATCGCAGATTGCCGTCGATCAACGGATTGGTTCGACCGGGATGAAGTTTGGTCTTGGTGAGGGCGGTGATTCGCGCCATGCGCTTTCGCCGCCGTCGCGCAGCTTCATCATGCTTATGTGCACTCCGTAGTTGGTGTTGGGCAACAGCGACTCAAGAATAAAGGTTTCTATCATGTCGCCATGCAACTCGCTGTAGCGATACACACCCGTATCGCCTTCGCTGGTAACATGGGTCCCCGTCGCCGACACAAGGAAGCGCTGGGCGTCCGCAACGCTCGGCGCGTCGTGATCTCCGGTTTCCGTCACGCTTTCGGCTGCGTACGAACGCACGAGCTTGGTCCAGTAGCGCGAGAGCAGATCGGTATTGGCAAATAAATCGGCCCAGATGAGCTTGCCGTGCACCGCGACCACTACACCTACGGCGTGTTCCTCGCGCAATTTCTCGAGCACCTTTGCCCGATCTTCATTGGCGGGGGCGGCGGCCTCATCCACCTTGGCCTTGATGGCGTCGTTGTTGATTGCCTGGGCGTAGCTTGAGGTGCTGAGAGCTCCGCCGATGGCTGCGCCGGTTACCGTTACCGTCTCAGAAACCGAGCCAACAGACGCTGGTGCTGAGGCGACAACTTGCATCTGCGATATCGTGCCGTGCACAGAGTTCCAAACCTCCTGCTGGTCTTTCTTTGCCATGGCGTTGACGCGAACCGAGGGTTGCACCATGAACGATTCGGCAGACGACTTATTTGAAGCGCCAAAGTTGTCTGAGGCTCCAGTCCAGCGGCCCGGCTCGATGCAGAAGACCGATAGATCGATGGGGTCAGCATTGGGAGGGACGATGCGATCTTTCGCGATCACGCGGTCCTGTTTGCCGCCGGTCACAATTTCGCCGGCCAGCAGCAGGAGCGGCTTCTTCGAGTGATTGACGAGCACCAGCGTGTTGACCTGGTCGCCGCGAACGGAATTGCGTTGCTGCGCAAAGTAATGATCGTTCGCTGCGCCGCGTGGCCGCACAAGCCCGCGAACGTTGCCTGCCTCAGTGACCTCGACCTCTCCGGATTTGATGCCTTCGTCGAGAGTGATAAACGGAGTTTCGGCGGGAGCTTCGCCGCTGCCGCGGACCACTGGAAACAGAAGCAGGTGGCCGCTTTCAATGGGGGCCAGGACGCGGTATTCGCTGGTTCCGTTATTTGGGCCGCCGGCCGCTCGAACCAACCCGCTGCCGGCAAAGGCAGCCAGCACCGCAAGCAGCACGGCATCCAGCAAATACCTGAGTGTATTCTTCATGACTCGCTCCTCAAAAATTCGGTTTTTGGGCCGGCGCAGATTGAACCGGACTCTTAAGGAACGGATCAGGGAAGACTTCTTGCACGGGTTTTGATGAGAAATTTTTAAGGAAGAACTGTTCTATGTCGATTAACGAATCAGCGAATGAATTGAGGCTAGAGAAAACCTGCAACCCAGCCGAAGAGATTAATACGTCAGTCCTTATTTGGCGTAGAAGTGTTGGTAGAAGTCGTGGCGCAGACTTACTTCAACTCGAGACCCGAAGACGCGGCAGGAAGCGAGACTGCGCGGGCCAAGCCCGGACCAAATGGGCCGGGCGAGGAAAAGCAGCGAAATATGCCATGGGCCTATCTGCGTTTGCCGCCCTTTCCGCAGGTTGCGGTTCGGGTTTTGCAATTGGTGACGAACGAGAACGTACAAATGCACGAACTTTGCGATTTAGTGAGCTCGGATGCAGCGTTTGCCAGCGAAGTGCTCACCGTTGCCAACTCGGCGCTTTACGCTCCCCGTTATCCTGCCAGCAGCATTCTTCAAGCGATTGCGGTGCTCGGCGCCGATACTCTGCAGGGGATGTGCATTACGGTTGGCGTGCGTGCCTACCTTGGCAAGGCCATGAACCAACCTGCCATGCGCGCGCTGTGGCGTCACAGCCTGGCCTGCGGATTGATTGCGCAAAAGCTGGCAGCAGGCGGGCTGGTGGATCAATACACGGCCTACACGGCCGGAATTCTGCACGACATTGGCCGGATCGCGCTTACGGTGATTCAGCCAAAAGACTATGCCGCGCTGCTTGGGACGCATCACGGCCAGGCGGAGAGCATTCTGGAGTGCGAGCAAGGGTTATTTGGCTGGAACCACTGCGAAGCCGGGTTGAGGCTTGTAGCGGGTTGGAAGCTGCCCCAGGAATTCGGGGAGGTGGTGCTGGATCATCACACTCCGCGCCGAACCGACGGGGCGTGGGGGCTGGGGGAACTGGTGAAGATGAGCTGCGCAATTGCCGATTCAGCCGGATATGCGGCGTTTGCGGGATGCGAAACATCTCTTTACAGCGAGCTGCTTGAGAAACTACCCGCCCGCGAGCGACGGCTTTTCTATCCTGAGATTGACAAGCTTACCAAGGAAATTGCGGCGGGAATCACCGCAATTGAGTCGGTGTGACCGGTCGCGTCTGCTCTGGATCTGCTGAAATCTCAATCGGCGCCATACACCACAAATTGAAGTGATAAGATACGGTTGCTCAGAGAAAAAGCATCTCCTGCGCCTTGAATCGGGAATGACCCGGCGCAGTTCGGAAACCGTTTTCTCTGAACCACCGTTTTCGAGGTTTTGCCATGATCAGAATCCGTTTCACTTTTCTTGCGATGTTCGCGGCCGCTGGATTGGCCGCAGTGGTTACGCAAGCGCAGAATGCCCCTGCCAACCTGACAATTCACGCAGATCAACCGGTCGCAAATGTGAGTCCGACTCTTTATGGATTGATGACTGAAGAGATCAACCATTCCTACGAGGGGGGCCTGTATTCGGAGCTGATTCAGAACGAAACATTTCGGGGTGACTGGTCGGGAAGCCTGAACTGGTACCTGGTTGAGGGCGGTAATGCGAAGGCAAAGATGATGGAGGATCGCACTACAGGCCCCAGCACGGCGCTGCCTTACAGCCTGCATTTGGAGGTTGACAGCGCCAGCGCGAAGAGCCCCGCGGGAGTCTTGAACGATGGCTTCTGGGGCATTCCCGTCAAGCCGAACATGACCTATCACGGGTCGATCTATGCCAAGGCGGACTCCGCTGACATTGGACCGGTGACGGTGAGCCTGGTCGCCGACCAGAGTGGAAAAGTTCTTGCGTCGGCTGTGATTTCAGACCTGGGGACGACGTGGGCAGAACACAAATTCACCCTCAAGGTTGCAGCGGTCGAAGGGGTGTCGGCGGCGAATCATTTTGAGATCACGGTTGCCCACGCCGGCTCATTGTGGCTGAACCTTGCCACGCTCTTTCCGCCGAGCTATCACGACCGGGCCAACGGCACGCGCGTCGACCTGATGGAAAAGCTGGCGGCCATGCATCCCGCGTTTTTGCGCTTCCCCGGCGGGAACTATGTAGAGGGCAACCTGATTACCGACTGGTACGACTGGAAGAAGACTATCGGTCCGCTGGTTGACAGGCCCGGCCATAACAGCCCATGGAGCTACTGGTCGACCGACGGATTTGGCTATCTTGAGTTCCTGGAGTGGTGCGAGGACCTGCATATGCAGCCGGTGCTGGCCGTCTATGCGGGCTACTCACTGCGCGGCCAACACGTTACACCCGGACCCGACCTGGATAAATATGTGCAGAGCGCGCTCGATGAGATTGAATATGCAACCGGCGGCGCGGATACGACGTGGGGAGCGCGGCGTGTGGCCGATGGGCATCCTGCGCCGTTTCACATTACATATGTCGAGATTGGCAACGAGGATAATTTCGATCACTCGGGCAGCTATGACGCCCGCTTTACCCAGTTCGCCACGGCGATTCGGGCGAAGTATCCCACGCTGCAGTTGATTGCCACAATGCCGGTGAAATCAGGCAAGCCCGATGTGGTTGACGATCACTACTACTTGAGGGCCAACCAGTTCTTCGCGGACGTGGCGCATTACGACAAGACCGACCGGAGCGGGCCGAAGATATTCGTTGGCGAGTGGGCTACGCGCGAGGGCACTCCGACGCCGAACCTGGGCGCCGCTCTGGGTGATGCCGCGTGGATGACCGGGATGGAGCGCAACAGCGACCTTATTGTGATGGCGTCGTACGCGCCGCTGCTGATCAATATCAATCCGGGTGCGTCGCAGTGGACTCCCGACCTGATTGGCTATGACGCGCTGCGCAGTTACGGCTCGCCCAGCTACTACGCGCAAGTGATGTTCGCCTCAAAACTCGGCGACAAGAAGCCGGCCTCTGAAGTTGACGGCGGTGGATCAAGGTTCTTCTACTCGGTAACGGAAGACACGGCAAAGAAGCGGCTTTACATCAAGCTGGTGAACGCATCGTCAGAGTCTCAGCCGGTGAAGATCAGTTTTCAGGGTACCTCGGCTGGGCCGGAAGCGCGGGTTACAGTGCTGAGCGGCAAAGATACTTCAGCAACCAACACCATCGATCATCCGGCGAGCATTGTTCCCGTGGAGAAACCGCTGGCGATTGCCGGCGGCAAGCTGACATACGATGCTCCAGCTTACTCGGTGCAGATGCTGGATGTACCGTTGAAGAAGTAAAACAGGCGAGCTAGATCAGGGTTGATTTAAAGGCTTCGTGCCGGCGGCGAAGGTAAACTGTTCTCCAGGCTACGCGGAGGTTGTATCTGCTGATCTGGACGACATTTGTGCTGGCATTCAGCGCGCTGCTGCCGATGATCAACCCGGTCGGGTCGGCGCTGACGCTGATGGGTGTTGTTGGAGTGGTTCCACCTGCCAGCTATAAGTACCTGGCCCGCAGGATTGCCATCAATAACGTGTTCTTTCTGACCGTGATTGAGGTGACCGGGTCGGCGATTCTGCGGTTCTTCGGCGTCTCAATTCCAGTGGTGGAAGTGTCGGGTGGATTGGTGATTGCGGCCATTGGCTGGTCAGTGTTGAATGCCCCGGCCACACAGACCGAGGTTCAGTTCAAGAACAGTGACGTTACTGCGAAGACAGATGACGGACACAAACTGGAACAGATGATGTTTTATCCACTCACGTTTCCTGTGACCTCTGGGCCGGGAACGCTGGTAGTTATGCTGACGCTGAGCGCCCATGTTTCAAACCCGAACCTCACGCGGAATTTGCTGGGGCATCTTGGCATATTTATTGCGACGGTTGTTCTGAGCCTGATGGTGTATCTGTGTTACGCGTACGCTCCAAAGCTGACCTCCGCTGTCGCTCCTACAACGGTGCGCGGAATTCTGCGGGTGGTTGCGTTCATCCTGCTCACAATCGGCGTGCAGATTGCGTGGAACGGGCTTTCGGTGCTGCTGAAGAGCGTCATCGGCAAGGGCTGATATACAGATGGAGCGCTGACGCTGTTCCTTCCCGCTCAAGCGAAGCAAGAATCCACCCCACAGACGAAGACCTGTCTGTGGGGACCCTGAAGAACGGGGCACCCCATCTTTGTGACTGGTCTGGGTCACAGCAGGGGTGGGCGCGCGTCTTGTTAGAATCCTCTTTCGGCGCCGGTGAGACTTTCGCGGGGCCGAACCTGGGGGCACGATGGCCGCGTTTAACAAATCCACTCAAAATGAATTGAACAGGCGGGAGTTTCTGCGCCTTGCATTGGCGGCCTCGGCAGCGCTGGCCGCTTCAGGCCGGGCACATGCCGCTGGAGAAGCCACGCCT
>Ga0302277_1003101_pt1 | contig 11517 bp, 5 predicted proteins | sample III_Bog_N3_1_FD_198759 | JGI IMG/M metagenome (GOLD analysis project Ga0302277, IMG submission 198759) | Peat permafrost microbial communities from Stordalen Mire near Abisko, Sweden - III_Bog_N3_1 | ecosystem: Environmental > Terrestrial > Soil > Wetlands > Peat | place: Sweden: Abisko... | reverse complement strand
CCGTCCTCCAGTTTGATTACGACGGCTACCGGCTCAATCTGCTCGACACGCCCGGTCACAAGGATTTTTCCGAAGACACCTATCGCGTGCTGACCGCCGTGGACGCGGTGGTCATGGTGATTGATTCTGCCAAAGGCATCGAGCCGCAGACGCGAAAACTTTTTGAGGTCTGCCGTCAGCGTGGCGTGCCGATTTTCACCTTCATGAACAAGTGCGACCGGCCGATGAAGGAGCCGCTCGCGCTGCTCGACGAACTGGAGCGCGTGCTCGGCATCGGCGCGTTCCCGGTGAACTGGCCGATTGGCAACGGCGCGGATTTTCAAGGCGTCTATGACCGGCAGACCAAGACGATGCACACCTTTGAGCGCGTCGTGGGCGGCAAATATCGCGCGCCGGTTTCCGTCGGCGGTTTGCACGACCCGGAAGTGCGCGGCAATTTGAGTGAAGCTGACTTTGCCAAAACCGTGGAAGAACTCGAAATGCTCGAACACGCCGGCGAAATCTTCGACGATGCCGCCGTGCTCGCGGGCAAAAGCACGCCGGTGTTCTTCGGCAGCGGCGTGAATAATTTCGGCGTGCAGCTTCTGCTCGACGGCTTCCTCAAGCATTCGCCCGCGCCGAAATCGCGCGTGATGGGCGGCATCGAGATTGCGCCGGAGAATCCGGCGTTCAGCGGTTTCATTTTCAAAATTCAGGCGAACATGGATCCGAAGCACCGCGACCGCATCGCGTTCATTCGCGTCTGCTCCGGCAAGTTCGACCGCGACATGACGGTGCATCATTCGCGTTCCGCAAAAAAAGTCCGGCTCTCCAGTTCGCACAAACTGTTCGGCAACGAGCGCGAGACGGTGGACGAGGCCTATCCCGGCGACGTCATCGGCCTGGTCGGCCACGACAGCTTCGGAATCGGTGACACGCTGACGACTGATCCAAAAATTCTCTACAAGGAAATCCCGCGCTTCACGCCGGAAGCGTTTTCATATCTGCACAATCCAAACACAGGGAAATATAAACAATTTCGCCAAGGCTTGGATCAGCTTTTGCAGGAAGGCGTCATCCAGGCGCTTTATCTGCGCAATTCCTCGATCAAAACGCCGCTGCTCGCCGCCGTCGGTCCGCTGCAATTCGAAGTCGTGCAGTTCCGCCTCGAAAGCGAATACGGCGCGGAGTCGCGCCTCGAAGCCGCGCCGTGGAGCGTCGTCCGCTGGCTGCCGACCGACATCACCGAGGATGCCTTAGACGCCCTCTCGCTCCCCACCGGCGCGAAGCTCGCCTATGACCTCGGTAAAAATCCCGTCATCCTTTTCCAAAACGAGTGGTCGGCCAACTATTTCCACGAGACGAACAAGAATACGCCGCTCTCCGCCGTGCCCGTGCAGACGGCGAAGGAATAAACCACGGATGAACAAAAAAACTTCGGCACGGATTTTCAGGTTTCAGGTTTCAGCTTTCCGGTCGAAGGTTTCGCCTTTGATTTCGCTCGTCATTTTGGCGTTGTCGCTGTCCCGAGCCGTGGCAGCCCCGGTGGATTATACGGCGGCCATCAATCCCCACGCGGTGCTGGTGGATAATTTCGAGGGGTGGGGAACTTCGTTGTGCTGGTGGGCCAATGTGCTGGGTGGTTCCATCGACCGCGAGCAATACGCCGATCTCGCTTTCAAGAAACTGCAGTTGAACATCGTCCGCTACAATATCGGCGGTGGTGAAAATCCGGCCATCTCCAACTCGATGGAACTCCGCGCACGGATGCCGGGCTTCGAACCGCGGCTGGGCGTTTGGGATTGGAACGCGGACGCCAACCAGCGCTGGTTCTTGCGGGCGGCGGTGGCGCGCGGCGTCAACCGCGTGGAAGCCTTCGCCAATTCGCCGCCGTATTGGATGACCGTGAGCGGCAGCACGGCGGGCGCGGCCAACGCGGCGGACAACAATCTCCGCGCCGAATGCGAGCCGCAGTTTGCCGATTATCTCGCGACGGTGGTGAGCAATCTCACCGTGCTGGACGGCGTGAAGTTCGACCTCATCACGCCGATGAACGAGCCGGCGTCAGACTGGTGGCATTTCGGCGGGCGCCAGGAAGGAACGCACATGAGCGCCGACCAGCAGGCGCGTATGATCAAGCTGTTGCGGCCGGCCTTGGACCGGCGCGGCCTGTCCGCCGGCCTGATTGGTTCGGAAGACAATGCCGAGCAGCTCGCCTTCGAATCCGTCAGCGCCTATGATCCCGCGACCCAAAAGCTGCTTGCCCGGGTCGCCTCGCATACTTATCACGCCAACAACCCCGACGGCCTCCGCCAACTGGCCGCCGCGATTGGCCGGCCATTGTGGATTTCCGAATATGGCGATGGCGAGCCCAGCGGCCTGACGCTGGCCCGCCGCATCCGCGATGACATTGTGCAGACGCACGCCTGCGCCTGGATTTACTGGCAGTTTGCCGAGCCCGGCGGCAACTGGGGGCTGGTTCGTTATCACATGCGTGATACCAACGGGCCGCTCTCCCTCAACAAAAAGTTTTATGTGATGTCGCAGTTCAGCCGCTTCATCCGGCCCGGCTTCCAAATCCTGGAGGCGGGCGACACGAATTCCCTGGTGGCCTACGATTCGGCCGGCCACCAGCTTGTCCTCGTCTCGGTCAACGACGGCGAACGCCCCCTGACCGTCGCTTACGATCTCGTCGCCTTCCGCGTGCCGGCTGCGCCGGTCCAAGGCTGGCGCACTTCGGACAGCGAAGACCTGCAGGCCGTGAATTCCGCCGCCATCACCGGCGGTAAATTGATCGCAACCCTGCCGCCGCGTTCCGTCACCACGCTGGTCATCACCGATATCCTGCCGCGCCCGAATTGAACCAACCATGTCCACCCTCATTTCCGCCTCCGAAGTCTCCGTGCGCTACAACGAGCGCACCGTGCTCGACAACATCACGCTCGGCATTCAGGACGGCGACCGCATCGGGCTCGTCGGGCGCAACGGCTGCGGCAAGACCACGTTCCTGAAAATACTCGCCGGCCTCCAGCAGCCCGACAGCGGCGAGGTGGACCGCGCGCGCGACCTCGTCGCCAGCTACCTGCCGCAGGATTTCATGCTGGATGACACGAAGAACGTCCACGACAACGTCCGCGACGGCGCGGCGCACGTCTTCAAGCTGATTGCGGAATTTGAATCGCTGCCGCACGACTCCAAGCGGCACGAGGAGTTGGAGCAGCGCATCCACGCGCTGGACGGCTGGACGGTGGAACGGCGCATCGAGATCGCGCTCGCGCACCTGAACTGCCCCGCCGCCGACCGCCGCGTCGAATCGCTGTCCGGCGGCGAAAAGCGCCGCGTGGCGATGGCGCGGGCGATTGTTTCGCAGCCGGATTTCCTGATGCTCGACGAGCCCACGAACCATCTCGATCCCGAGTCCATCGAGTGGGTCGCGGAATTTCTGGAATCATTCAGCGGCGCGTTCCTCGTCGTCACGCATGACCGTTACTTCCTTGACCGCGTGGCGGGCACCATCCTTGAGCTGTCCAACGGCAAGTTCTTTTCGCACGCCGGCAACTACACCGATTATCTGCTCGCCAAGTCGGAACGGCAGGAGGCCGACGCGACCATCGAGCACAAGCGCCAGATGTTTCTGAAAAAGGAACTCGCGTGGGTGCGGCAAGGCCCGCGCGCGCAGCGGAGCAAGCAGAAGGATCGCTTTGAACGCTATTACGACGAGGCTGCCAAGGACGGGCCGGTCATCGAGGAAGACGTGGAACTCTGCATCCCGCCGCCGCCGCAGCTCGGCAACCGCACCGTCGAGGTCGCCGGCCTCGGCATGGAACTCGGCGGCAAGAAGCTGTTTTCCGGTTTCAATTTCACCTTCGAGAACGGCAAGCGCGTGGGCATCTGCGGGCGGAACGGTTTGGGCAAATCCACTTTGCTCAAGATTGTCATCGGCCAGCTTGCGCCAACCGAGGGCACGGTGAAAATCGGCCAGCTCACGAAATTTAATTACGTTGACCAGGGCCGGCTGCACATGAACGAAGAGCGCACGGTGATGGACGAAGTCGCCGACGGCACCGAGTTCGTGCAATGGGGCGACGCCAAACTTTCCGTGCGTTCCTATCTCAAGCGCTTTCTCTTTTCCGACGATCGCATCCTGACGCTGGTGAAGAAGCTTTCCGGCGGCGAGCGCAGTCGGCTGCTGCTGGCGAAGATTTTGAAGAGCGGCGGTAACTTCCTGATTCTCGACGAGCCGACCAACGATCTCGACCTGCCGACCTTGCGCGTGCTGGAGGAGGCGCTCATCGCGTTCACCGGCGTGACGTGCGTGGTCAGCCATGACCGCTACTTTCTCAATCGCGTCTGCACGGACATTCTGGCGTTTGAAGGCGACGGCAAGATCCATCACAGCGTCGGCGACTACGATTATTATCTGGAGAAAAAGCAAAAGGCGATCGTAGCAGCGGCTCGGCACAGTGCCGCCATTGTCGCTACGAATAAATCAGCGGCGCTGGCCCAAGCCGCCGCCACGCCGAAGAAGGCGAGGAAGCTGTCCTTCAAGGAGCAGCGCGAGCTGGAGGGCATCGAGGCGCAGATCCACGCCGTGGAGGCGGAGGTGGCGCGCATCGAGGGGCTGTTTGCCGACCCGGAATATTTCCGCAAGCACGCCGCGACGGTCAACCAGCTCACGCACGAGCTGGACGCCGCCAAGGAGCAGGTGCCCAAGCTCTACGCCCGCTGGGAGGAACTGGAAGCCCTCCGCCTCGCCGCCGGTTGAACCGCCCGGTGCGATTGCCGGGAAACCTTGGTCGTTTCTGAAACAACCCCGGTATTCTGCCCGGCGACCTTGGTAGAACGGCATCTCCGGCAGGTCGTTCGGCAAACGACCAAGGTATTTTATCAGACGACCCCGGTATTCTGGCAAAATACCCGCCGGATTGGTCGGCCAATGGAGCCAGTTCGCCACCGTCACCGTGGGGACGTGAGTTGGAGTTCAAGCTTTAGCTTGTGCGGGCGGGAACACGCTAAAGCGTGAACTCCAACCGGTGGCGGGATGGACACGAATTGCACGAATTTTCGCCAATCGAATTCGTGTCAATTCGTGAAATTCGTGTCCAAACAACGCTGGGCTAAGCCAGCAGTTTCCACACGCGCAGCGCCTCGGTCACGCCCCAGGCCTGCGCGTCGCACCCGCGCTGGGCGTGCGCCAGCCGGCGCGGCGCTTCGTCCCGGCCGGTGGCGTCGCCATCGAGCAGTTCGGGCAACTGGCCGAGGCAGCCTTCGTTCAGGATTTTTTCCGAGGCGCCGAGATAGCTTTTGGCCGCCGCCACCGCCGCCGGTGAAAAATCCCACGCCCGCGCCAGCGCCTCGCAAAACACCGGGAACGTCCATGTCCACGCCGTGCCGTTGTGATAGGCGGGCTTGCGGCGCGTGTCCTCGTCGCCCTCGTAGCGCGGCCAGTAGGGCGCGGTCGGATTGTTTAGCAGTTGGCCGTGGTGGTAGATCGGCAGCGGCACGGCCACCGGCAGCGGCGCGAGCGAGCGCAGCGCGCCGGGCACGACGAGATATTTCTCCGCCGCCGCCACGCAGCGCCGCGCGCGTTCGCCGGTGACGAGCCCGAGGCTGACGGCGAACAGGCAGTTGCTCCGCAGGGCGTCGCTCGCCTTGGCGTCGCGCGCGATGACATTGGCCTTGGCAATCAGCACGTCGGCGAACCAGCCGCGGTCTTCGAGCCAGAACAGTTTTTCAAACGCGGCGGCGGCGCGGTCGGCGAGGTCGCGCCATTTTTTCTGGTCGGCGGGCGCGGAAATTTTTTCCAGCAGCCGCAGCAGGCGCAGCCACAGGACCTGGATCTCGACGGGATAGCCTTCGCGCGGCGTGCCGGCGGGATGGTTCGTGTCCATCCAGGTGAAATGGCTGGGGCTCCAGATGAGCGCGGAGTCGGCGTCCATGCGGATGCCGTTGGGCGTGCCGCGCGCGTAATTGCCGGCGATGCTCGCCAGCACGTCGCGGAGGGTGCGGCCGTTTTCGACCACCGGCGTGTCGAAAAAGTTTTTAGTTTTTAGTTTTAAGTTTTTAGTTTTGGCCAGCTCTTCGCATACGACGGCGAACCACAGCGGCGCGTCAGAGGTGTCGCGATTGGAAACGTCGTTGCCATGGATCGTGTTGGGCAGCGTGCCGTCCTTTTCAAACTTGGCGAACGTGAGCAGGAGCTGTTTCACCTCGTCCACCATGCCCGCCGCCAGCAGCCCGCGCGCGCAGATCAGCGAGTCGCGGCCCCAGTCCAAAAACCACGGGTAGCCGGCGATGACCGTCTTGCCGTCGTCGCGGCGCACGACAAATTGTTTCGCCGCCAGTTCAAGCTGCGCCGCGAAATCGCGGCTGGCGGCGGGCGGTTTGCGGCTGGCGCCAGCGGCTTGGTGGTCCGGTTCGGCGGTCAGCGTGAGCGTGGGGTCCGCGCCCTTGGCCAGCGGGATTTCAAACCAGCCGGGGCTGTAGGCGTCGCCGCTGCCGGTCTGGCCGCGCGTCTGCTCGACGGGATGCGGGATGTTTTCGCACCATTCCGGCTGCGGATGATACGCGCCGGTGTCGGTAAAAACATAAAGGTGCCGGTCGGGCGCGGGCGTGAAGGCGAAGCCGGTTTGAGGCGCGAGGCCGTGGGTGTTCGACGCGAAATGGAAATCGGCACCGGGATTGCGCTTGGTCTCGCTGTGAAAATTCCGGTCCTCGATGTCCACGCGCACGGTCACGCGCACGTCGGCGTCGGCGGGGAGCTGCTTGCCCTGCGCGAGCTTTTCCGTCGGCCGGCGGAACTGGAAGACGGTGGTGTTTTTGCCTTCGACCATCGCCGCGCGCAATTCGATTTCCACCGTGCGGCCGTCGCCGGCGTTGGCGACAAAATTCCAGGTGGCCGGCGGGCCGGCCTGGAACGACGCGAGATTCTTGAAGTCCAGCGCCGAGAGAAAACCGTCGGCGTTCACCCAGACGCGGAGGCGCTTCACGAAAACGTGGCGGTCCACCGGCACGGTCGGGTTCAGGTTCGCGCCGAGGACGCAGTCGTATTTGGAATTCACGCGGCCCAGGTCAACGCACAGCCGCGCCATGCCGCCGAGGCCGTTGGTCAATAAGACTAAGGCGTTGGGTGCTGGCAGATGGAAGCTGGCAGTTGGGGCTGTGGGTTCGGGCGTGAGAAAACGGAGGGTGGCCGAAACTTTTTGGGCAGTGGCGGCGTAGCGCTCCAGAAGCAATTCCATTTCCGCCGCAGAATCGTGCGGCGGAAAGCAGGCGATGTGGCGGCCGCCGGCGGCGATGGATTGGACGTGCCCTGCCGGATTCTGCATTCTGCATTCTGCATTCTGCATTTCCAACGTGGCCCGGAATGGCGCGCTGTCCTCAATCAGCAGCCAATGGCCGGGCGGCACGGGCGTGACGCGTCGGGCGTCGGGCAAAGTCCATCCGACGACGCGCGGAAAAACGGTTCCGGCTTCGGCCGCGCGCAGCAGATCGGCGAACGGCGTTTGGGCGGCGCACGCGGCGAACTCGCTGGCGGCGGCGAGAAAATGCTTCGGCGACTTCTCAACCTGTTCCGCGAGCCAGCGCCAGTCGAGGCCGTCCACGGTCTCGGCGGAAATGATTTTGCCCAATGATTCCAGCGCCCACGCGGCCTGCGCGCGGGCGTGGCGATAGGCGTCGCCGGCCAGGCCGGCGGGTTTTTCAGCCGGCGCGAGACAATAAACCGCGCCGGGCAGAAGCATGAAGTTAGTCGAATTCCTGGCGACGGCCAGCTTCGGCAGCGGCTGGCCGAGCAGGTCGCATTGGTAATCTGAAATCTGAAGTTTCGCGCCGGCGGCGAGCGCGGCGGCGCTTTCCTTTTCCACCTCGGTGTTGACCAGGATCAGCACGGAATCCTTCCCTTCCGCCGATTCGCGGAGCAGCGCATAGACGGGCGAATCGGGCGCGCTCAGGCGGGTGAGTTTTGCGCCATCAAAAAAGCACGGGTGATTTGAAATGAGTTCGTTGAGCCGCGCGAGTTCGGGGACGATGTTGACGACGTTTTCCCAGTTCAAACCGGTGTTGCCGTGGACTTTGATTTTTTCCGCCGCCAGCCATTCCACGCCGCAGGTGAAGCCGAACCCGCCGCTGGGGCTGGTCAGCGCGCAGAGGCGGTTGCGCAGGAGCGACCACGCGCAGCCTTTTTTGGCGAGCCGGTCGTTGTCGTGCGTCTCGGAATAATGGACGTAGCTGCCGACGCGCTCATTCTGGCGGTTGGCGTAGTCGAGATAATGCGCGACGTCCCGGCCGGAATAATTCTGGAACAGCTCGGAATACGCCCACTGCATCCCGCCTTCGGTGAGCAGCAGTTCTGTCGCCTCCCACGCGCCGCCGAGGCCTTCGAGCAGAAAAATGGTTTCCGGAAATTCCTCCTGCACGCGGGCAACGATGTATTGCCACGCAGGCGCGGGAATCTTGTAGCCGGCGTCGCAGCGGAAGCCGTCCACGCCCCGCCGGCACCACGTCAACAGCGAGTCGGCGATGAGATCCCAGAGCTTCACGTCGTGCTGTTCAAGCTCGACCAAATCTTCCCAGACCGTGCCCCACGCGCCGGGGCTGGCGAATTCGCCATCCGGTTTTTTCAGGAAAAACTCCGGATGGTTTTCCTGCAACGTGGAGCCCCAGCCGGTGTGATTGATGACAATGTCAATGAACACGCGCGCGCCAAGCGCGTGGGCGGCGCTGGCGAGTTCGCAGAACTGGTCAATGCCCGTGGTGCGTTTGTCGAACTCGACCAGCGCGGGATCCACCGCCGTCAAATCGAGCGCGGCATACGGGCTGCCGAAACGCCCAAAGCGCGCATACGTCGTGGGCACCGGATGCACCGGCAGCAGGTGGATGATTTTGCAGCCGAGTTTATTGACGATGAACGGCAGTTGCCGGGTAAGGTCGCGGAATTTTCCCGACGGCGGCAGCGTGGCGTAGCCTTGCGCCTCCAGCGACTTGAGCTGGGCGTCCAGTTTTTCGTCGGCGGTGGCGGCGAGATTTTTGGTCGCGCCGAACAGCCGGGTGAAGGCGCAGTAAATCGTGTTCGCCGTGCGCGAGAAATTCGGGTGGACGGAAATGCCCGCGTCCGGGCCGTCCGGCCAGTGCTGCCAGTTTTTCTCGTCGAGCAGGTAGGCTTTGGCGCTGAAATAGCCGGTCTCGGCCAGCGGCAGCTCGATCTGCCAGCCGTCGGCGGTGCGTTCCATCGGCACGTCGCGCCAGGAAGAATTGGCCACGACGGCGCGGCCGGCGTGCGCGGAGAGGATTTCCTGGCGGCGGGCGGCGGCGCGGCCGAGGTTGGTGCGGAGGCGCGCCGACCAGTTTTTGGCCGCGGCCAAATCCTTGCCGGCGGTGATGGTAAAAAGAATTTTGTCGCCGACGAAGCGCACGAGGCGTTCGCCGGGAACCGGAAACATGGCTGGCTTGGGTAAATCCACCTCCAAAAAAACTAGCAGGAAGCGGCGCGGGGCGAAATGAAAATTGGAACCGGCCCGGCTGGCCGGCTGGTCAGCCTTGCCAACCAAAGGCAGGGCGGCGCTGCTGCGCCGCCTTTTTCCGCTCAACCCTCAACCATGAACCCTCAACTTCTTCCTCAGGTCGCCATGCAGGAAATGGCGGTGCTCCAGCCGCTGTAGCGCGTTGAGCCGCCAACGGCCCGGACGCGCAGCGCATAAACCTTGCCCGGCGTGAGGCCGGCCAGCACGATTCCCTTCGTGGTCGGATAGATGCCCAGTGCCTGCCACGTCGCCCCGCCATCGGCGCTGAACTGCGCCTCATACACATGGGCATTGGCCACCGCGCGCAGCTTCAATGACAGTTGCGTGGAAACCGAATTGTCCAACCGGACCAGCCCCGGCGTCATCAGCGGCTTTTGCCGCGTGTCCCAAACCGCCAGGTCAAAGCCCGAGGACAGCACCTCCGATTCCTTCGTCAGTCCCACGCTGTGGATGTAGGCGGCGATGCTTCGCAGGGCCGTGACCAGCGCGCCGCGCGCTTCCCGGAACGCGGCCCGGTCCGCCAGCCCGCCCAGGGTGGCCGCGCTCATGGCGGCTTGATAAGCCGACTGCAACGCGGCCAGGTCGGCCAGGCTCACCGGCGGTTTGGGAAACAGCGGATTGTTTTTCAGGCACACCAGCACCAGCAGGGCAAAACAGTTCAGGAGATTCTTGTCGTATCTGGCAAAGGCGAGCGCCACGCGGATGGTTTTGGTCTGTTTCATTTTGATTCCTTCATGGATTAAAAGCGGCTGGTCGCCGCACCCGTAAACAGCAGCATCGCGTGTGCCAGTGATGGCCGTGTGCCGACCCGGGCTTTAACGCCCGCCAGACCGCCGGTTGCCGCGCAAAAACCCTTCATCTTTTTGATAAAACGCTGCTTCAGCCACGCAAAACACTTCATGTCATGGCCAAAACATTCCATCGCCGGCTCAAAACCCTTTTGTTCCGGGGCAAAACATTTCATCTTTGAGGCAAAACACTTCATCGCCGCGCCAAAACACTTTATCAATGGCACAAGGCACTGCATCGCCGGGACAAAACATTTCATCGCCGCCGCAAAACACTTCAGGTTCGGGTCAAAACACTGCATCCCCGACCCAATGCACTTCAATTTGAAGGCAAAACACTGCAACTACGTGGCAATTCATTGCAGTTCTGAAACAAAACGGTTCATCTCCACGACCCAAAATGATGAAACCCCGGCTCTTTCAAGCAAAACCGCCGAGCCGTGTCCAATAATATGAGCCGCCTTGTCCAACAGCGGGACAAAAAAACTGGTTTTAGCCTTCAAAACCGGAAGTTGGTCGGTGGGTGACCGGTTTTGCCTAACACTTGCAGTGGAAGCCTCCGACTGAAAACGCGAGACTGGAAAAATGCCAGGCCGAGGTTCGGCTGACAAAGATCCCGCCGGCCATCATCCATCCTCAATCTTCAATCCTCGTTTCGTTTGCGCCTTCGCGTCTTGGCGTTAAATCCAGAAAATCCATGCTAATCATTGCCAACCGTGTTCCGATTCCCGGCTTCCCAAAAGTTTTTGAAAATAGTTTGAAAGATTTCGTCGCCAGCTCCGTATTGGATGGTGTCAGAGAGTTTTTTCCACTGAACCCATTTTTGAAGAACCAATTGCCACAAATTCAGGACTGGCCGGAACGGGCGTGGCGGCTCAATGGTCGGCGGTCACGCTGGCCAGGGACTGCGTCGCATCGCCCCGGCAGTTGCAGCGTCATTTTCAACGACAGTTCCATGGTGGTGAACAAGCATGTGGCAGGACTGATTTGAAAAAGTAATCATCACTGTCTTGCTTTGTTACGAGATGGTTAAAATATCAAACAAACTAAAAAAGTTCTTGTGATGAAATTTGGACTAGCGTATAAGTTTACAATTCTTCTTAGAGCCTGTCTGAAAAAGCATGAAGCGTGAGTATTCAAGCAAGTCTGCGGAGTTGGATGCGGATCATGGCGATGTAAATCCAAGCTTCGGCGCTGGCCTCGGTGGTTTCGTAATCGCGCACCAGCCG
>Ga0302277_1003100_pt1 | contig 11520 bp, 11 predicted proteins | sample III_Bog_N3_1_FD_198759 | JGI IMG/M metagenome (GOLD analysis project Ga0302277, IMG submission 198759) | Peat permafrost microbial communities from Stordalen Mire near Abisko, Sweden - III_Bog_N3_1 | ecosystem: Environmental > Terrestrial > Soil > Wetlands > Peat | place: Sweden: Abisko... | reverse complement strand
TCGAACAAAAACTTTGTGATGCCGCTCTTTATATTCGTAAAAACCCACAGATCGTCAAATCGATTGCTTCATTCCCCTATATCACGGCTGCATTATGACCGGGGATTGGTATTAGATCGATCGTTTTGCTGAGATGATGCATGGGTCATTTGCTGCTGGCGTGTACGGAAGCGAGCTTTATCAGCATCACTGCTCCAAGCATAACAATAGGCACAAGAGACACCTATCTCGTAATGTTTATGGCTCTTATCTTCAACAGATAGTGGATAACCACAGCTGTAGCACATGGTGTAATTACCAACAACCATCCCATGCGCGACAGCAATGCGACGATCAAACACATAACATTCACCCTTCCATTTACTTTTTTCGGCTGGTACTTCTTCTAGATACTTTAGTATTCCACCTTTCAAATGATAAACTTCCTCAAATCCTTCTGCGATCATAAAGGAAGATGCTTTTTCGCAACGGATCCCTCCTGTGCAATACATAGCAATCTTTTTGTGTTCTTTTGGATTTAACTTCTCGCGAACAAAAGCAGCAAAGTTGGTAAAGTTCTCAATTTGTGGATCAATTGCTTTTTCAAAAATACCAATGGCGGTCTCGTACATATTGCGCGTATCAAGCACAAGAGTCTCAGGATCACTAATAAGTGTATTCCAGTCCTGAGGATCCACATAAGTTCCTACTCTCATCTTTGGATCAGCACTTGGCTGATTAAAAGTAATCAGCTCGCGTTTTAGCCTTATCTTTAATCTATTAAATGGCTTATCAAGGGCTTGTGAAAACTTTACATCATTGCGCTTAAGCCCCGTATGCTGTTGTAGTAAAATTAGCATAGACTCAATAGCGTCTGCACTCCCCGCCAATGTACCGTTAATTCCCTCGTGTGCGACAAGAAGTGTACCGCATAGGTTAAGCTTTATAAACTCCCCTTTAAGAAGATCACGCAACGCAATCTTATCATCAACGGAGAAAAAACGATAAAGGGCAGCTACTGTATAACTCATAGGCTTTTATATACTGTCTCTGAAGTCACGAGAAAAGAGTTATCATAATCATGTGATATCAATATGTTAAGAACAAATAGTCAATATTTCACACATAAACCCTCTTACATCCTTAAGTGATACTGTTATCCTAAATCTACAAAGATTCTTACCAACACTTAACGCTCCATGTTATTACCTCAAAGTTCGTACACATCTCTTCTTTCACCGATTCCCTTAACTGTGGCAAAACTTTCGCTCGCCAACTTTCGCAATTATGTAAATTTGCGACTTTATTTTAGTACATCCACTGTAGTTATAACTGGCAAAAATGGCTGCGGTAAGACGAATTTACTCGAGGCCATAAGTCTTCTTGTACCTGGACGAGGATTACGACACACGCCCTTAAACCATTTGCAAAATAATAAAAGCAATAATTTCTGGGCAACTGCAATAGATATACGTCAAGGCTCTACTGTTATGACGATAGGTACCGGAAGAGACTTCGAAAATACCGACAATGAACGACGCCTTGTCCATATTGATGGTAAGAACGTCAAAAGTCATAGTATACTTGCCGAACATGTTGCCATGACGTGGGTCACACCCGATATGGACCGTATTCTTGCAGAAGGCGCAACAATGCGACGAAAATTTCTCGATCGCTTGGCCTATAGTTTTGATCCAGCCCATAAAGGGCGTCTTACTCGATATGAAAAAGCACTGCGCGAACGTTTGCGTTTATTAAGAGAAGGTTTTAAAGATGATTCTTGGCTGAATGCTCTTGAAAATGAGATGGCTTTAACAGGGGTAGCGATTGCCGCTACTCGTCGACACCTCATTCGCCAATTGCGCATCGCTATAGGCAACACGAATAGTGTGTTTCCAAAGGCCAGTCTTGAAATTAAAGGAGTTGCCGAAGAATCTTTAGAAAACAAACCTGCTCTCCTCGTTGAAGAGCTCTTACGTGAAGGATATGTTCGTACACGTGATGAAGATACTCAAAGTGGAACATGCCTTCTTGGTCCTCATCGAAGTGATCTAGTTGTCTTTCATCAGGGAAAAAACTGCTTAGCGGATCTTTGCTCAACAGGTGAGCAAAAAGCACTCTTATTGGCTATTATGATCGCCTATGTCCGTATTCTTATTCCTACACGCAACATCCTCCCTCTTTTTCTTCTTGATGACATTGCCGCACATCTTGATGATATCCGACGCGATGCTCTCTTTGAAGAAATTCGTTTTTTAGGAGTCCAAGCTTGGCTAACAGGAACGGACGTTGACTCCTTTAGTAGCATCTTACCCTACGCTCAACATCATAGGTTAGAAGCCCAAGAATAAACCCGATTTTAATTATTATATTGTGTCAAGACCCATAAGTGATCTCGCAAATTCATCCGCGCGAAAAGGTTGTAAATCCTCGACACTCTCACCAACACCTATAGCATGTATAGGTAATTTAAATTGATCAACGAGAGGAACAAGAATGCCTCCTTTTGCTGATCCGTCAAGTTTAGTGACGATGAGACCTGTAACATTCGTGATTTCACGAAAAACATTAACTTGTGCATGAGCGTTTTGTCCGGTCGTCGCATCCAATACAAGAAGCACCGCATGCGGCGCAGATGGATCGATCTTTTTAATAACACGAACTATTTTTGCAAGCTCTTGCATTAAATCATTTTTATTATGCAGACGTCCAGCTGTATCAACAAGAAGTAGATCTGTTCCGTCATGTTGCGCTTTCTCAAAGGCCTGAAAGACTAATGCTGCCGCATCACTTCCTGACTCACCTGCTACAACTGTGGATTGCGTACGTTCGCCCCACACCTTAAGTTGACTGATCGCCGCTGCACGAAATGTATCCCCAGCAGCTAAAGTAATTGTCAGACCTTCTTTATGATAAGATTCAGCTAACTTTCCAATTGTTGTTGTCTTGCCTGTTCCATTAACCCCCACCACCAAAACAACATATGGCTTGTGGCTCCGATCAATGACAAGAGGGCGCGCATAAGGTTCAATAAGGTGCGTTATTTGATCAGCCAGCGCCTTTTTTACCTCTTGATAAGTAATGTCTTTTCCAAATCGACCATGTGCGAACTCTTTTACGAGACGCGAAGCAACATGAGGCCCGAGATCCGAAGTTATAAGAATTTCTTCGAGCTGTTCAAGCATGTCATCGTTTAGTCTTCGTTGTGTGAAGACCTCGCTTATACCTTGAGTTAACTTCGAAGAACTGAGCTGCAATCCCGTTTTAAGACGTGATAACCAATTCTTTTTTTCTTTGTCAGGCTCAAGCATTTATTTTTCGACTCTGCGACGCGGTACACGAGGGGCTATATTTGAATAGACACTATAGACATTTGTGTTCCATCTATCAGCTAGATCATAGGCACTTATTTTTTGATCTCCCTGTTGGCCCAAAAGAACAACTTCGGCTCCTGTCATATCAGGCATATCGCCAAGATCAATCATGCATTGATCCATGTTTATTCGACCAAGAACCTTTCTCTCTTTTCCATTTAGCAAAATGGTATTGATATTTTTAGGCATCCGTCGGTATCCATCAACATAGCCAACAGGGACAACTCCTACCCTCGTACTTTGTGATAAGATGCATTCCGCGCCATAACTTACTGATGAGTTTGCTGGCAACACTTTACTGGACGTAATACGTGCATACCACGTAAGAGCCGTGTTAACACCATTTGGTAGCTCACATCCTTCAACCGCAGAAGGTTTTATTCCATAAGCTCCAATACCAAATCGTACCATATCATAGCGAGCTTTGGGGTGATAAAGGGAGCCACTCGAATTACTGGCGTGTATAATCTCAGGTCGAATGCCAATTTCTGCCAATGCAGAAATAGTCTGATTAAACTTATCAATCTGTCCATGAGTATGTTCATTATCGGGTTTACTGGCAGTGGCAAAATGAGTGGCCAATCCAACCATTTTTATGCCTTTGATGGCGTGTAAAGCTGAAGCAATCCCGGGAGCATCTTCAGGTAAGCAGCCAATACGCCCCATACCGGTATCAACTTTCAGATGAACACGGATAGGCCTGGAACTTTTAGGAACATCTCGTAACGCGGCTATATGATCTGACCGATATACAAAAAACTCTATCCCCGCTTGGGCACACAGCACCATTTCATTTGGCAGCATGCCTCCCAAACAAAGAATAGGTGTTTCTAATCCCGTTTCTTTTATAAGAAAAGACTCCGCATAATTAGCGGTCCCTAAATAACGGGCCCCTGCTTCTGCAAAGGCCTTTGCCGCATGATAATAACCATGACCATAAGCATTTCCCTTAACAGCGGCTAGAACTGGCTTGCTTACAACATTTTGTAAACAGCGTATATTCTCTCTCAGTTGCCCCATATCTATATTGAGCCAACAATCACGCGGTAAATGATCAAATATATCGAAACCCTTATTCATCGGGCGTTCGTTATTTAGCGACGAGCGACGAGGGGCTCAGCAACCGATTGTTGTTCATCACTCTCATCGGTAGCAAAAAAGGTTGGCTGAGGTGGTAGTCGAACTTCGACTTGAGCTTCAGCTTGTGGAGCCGTACCGACATTACCGTTTGTATCACTACTGGCTTCTGCATTTGCCGGTGCACTTCCTGCCGCAGCAGTGGGCACACCATCAGTCCCATAATAATTTGTTGGTATTTCGGGCTGTTGACCATAAACCGGCTGTGCCGAAGGTGGACGCAAGCGTTGTTCAGCTGCTGTTGCCTCATTAATGGCCTCGATAATACGATAGTAATGCTCGGCGTGCTGCAAATAATTTTCAGCAGCAACACGATCTCCCGCTGATTGAGCATCGCGTGCTAAGGCTTGATACTTTTCATGAACTTGCCAGGCATTACCCCTCACGCGCAAATCCGTACAGTTACTGTCAAATGTTTGATGGCGCAGTGACGCCGCAGTCCGAGGCCTGTTGTTGCTAACATTGGGATTACCGCCACCATTTCCCCGATCATGACCTCCGGAAGACCCTCCATTATGACCATTACCATTATGACCACCACCATGATGACGACCACGGGGACGACGCCCATTCGGACCACCTTGTCTCATTTATGTTTCCTGTTCTCTGTTACGTTTCACGTTTTCAATCTCATCTTGCATCGTCTTGTCTTTGTGTTTTTTTTGTTCACAAGAGCCGATGAAAACCAAGTTCACGCCGAAGTTAACTTCGTATCAAAGCCACACATTTCCAGCATAGCCACATATTAAGGACATACTAGACATGTTCTTTTTGACAAACAATAGTTTTTTTTAGGCTATTTATAAGAGTTTTCGAGTTGTGGCAGCATCAGCAATGCGCCCTTTTAACCAAGAACGTTAAAATGCCTATTTTACAATTACCATAACCTGTCGTAACACGACTTTATGAATGATCTCCTGCATAGCCCTACGCTTATTGGACATGACGAATCACTAAAGCAAATCATCAATGCTTTTGATTCAGGGCGCATGCCCCATGCATGGCTTATCACCGGCGTAGAAGGCATCGGGAAAACAACTCTAGCATATCATATTGCTCATCACGCCTTATCATCCGGGAAAAATTGTGTCGGCAATATTGATATTAATCATCCTGTGGCAAAGCTCATTTATGCTGAAGCACACCCCGACATGCTCGTTGTCCGACGCTCCCCTGATCATAAAACAGGAGAAATGCGTAATGTCATCGTAATCGAAGACGCTCTTAGTGTAGCATCTTTTCTTCATAAAACATCCTCACATGGAGGATGGAGGATTGTCATTATTGACGAAGCCCATCATCTCAATCGATCCTCAATGAATGCTCTACTTAAAATTATTGAAGAGCCACCACCAAGCACGCTAATTCTCATTACAGCAACAACTCCTGGTGTATTATTACCAACCTTACGGTCAAGATGCCGTCTCTTGCCTTTATTGCCGCTTCAGGAAAATAATTTACGACTTGTATTAATGCGTCATCAGCCAGATTTAGATGAGGCGACACTTAAACAACTTATCGATCGTTCAGGCGGCAGCGTGGGTTTTGCACTAAAAGTTCTAAAATCAGAAACCCTTCCTCTCTTGGGGGATGTACTTGATATTCTTAACTCGCGCCCTCACTTTGATGTTGTACGTTTACATAAATTAGCCGATCAAATTAGCCGCAAAGCAGATCAAGAAAGCTTTAACACTTTAACCTCACTTCTCATCGAGCATTTACGAGGGATTGTCTACAACCAAGCCCTCGCCGATTTAAAGCTTGGTCAACTCGGTCTCAAGATTGAATTATGGGACAAAGCTCGATCCGATTTATCTCTCGCCATGACCTCTAATCTTGACCGCAAGCTTGCTTTTATCAACGTTCTTACCAGTCTTCGGTCTAGTTTATGAGTTTTGCTCGTGCTCTTTTTACGGTTAGCGGTCTTACTGTTCTCAGTCGTGTTGGCGGCTTCGTGCGCGATACACTCACCGCAACTTTTGTAGGAGCAGGACCTATTGCTGATGCTTTTTTTGTTGCTCAGCGGCTTCCTAACCTTTTTCGAAGTTTATTTGCTGAAGGGGCCTTTTCATCAGCCTTTGTCCCACTCTACACAGCTGAACATGAACATCACGGTCAAGAAGCCGCTCAAATATTTGCCGGACATGCCCTTGCTTTACTGTTGGCCGTCCTGCTTCCTTTTTCAGCCATTATCATGCTTGCAATGCCCTGGTTTATTGATCTATTAGCTCCCGGATTTCGAGATAACCCCCTTAAATATAAAATGGCGATCGAGTTCTCTACGATAACTTTTCCTTATTTAGCCCTAATATCTGTTACAGCACTGCAGAGCGGCGTATTAAATGCTCAGGGACGTTTTGGACCCGGGGCTGCTGCCCCCATAGCGCTTAATGTTGTACTCATTTTTGCGCTCTTTGTTGCTCATTTTATGCATTGGCATATGGGCTATACATTATCTTGGGCACTCACATTATCAGGTGTCGTACAAATGGTTTGGCTTATGATCAGCTGTCATCGAGCCGGAATTAAAATTCCACTATCATGGCCACATCTTACAAAAGCGAGTAAAAGCCTTTTTCTACGTATTGGTCCAGGAGCCCTTGGCGCTGGAGCTTCTCAGATTAATTTGCTCGTCTCTACAAATCTAGCATCCATCTTACCGACGGGCATTGTTTCTTGCCTTTTTTATGCTGATCGCCTTAATCAACTCCCCTTAGGAATTGTCGGTATTGCTGTTGCCACAACATTATTACCTCAATTAACGCGTGATGTTGCAAGTGGCAATAATACAAAAGTACGTCATTTTACAAGCCGTTCCATAGAATTTTGTCTTACTCTTGGAATTCCCGCCACCATCGGGCTAGCGATCAGTGCTGAACCCATTGTTCAAGTCCTTTTTGAACATGGAAAATTTAATCACGAGAACACACTTATTACGTCACAAGCACTTCAAGCTTATGCTCTTGGTATTCCTGCCTTCTTATTAGTTAAAGTTTTTGCAGCAAGTTTTTTTGCACGCCATGATACAAAAACGCCTGTCATTATTGCTTTTATTGCGATGTTCACAAATGTCCTCTTTTCCATTGGCATGATTGGTCCTCTGCATCATATTGGAATTGCACTCGCTAATACCTTAGCTGTATGGCTTAATGCAGCTCTCCTGTTATGGAGTTTAAAAAAGAAACAAGGCGTAATTGGCGACTCGAAATTGCAAAAGACGTTACCCTTACTCATATTACCATCTCTCGGTATGGGATCTATGACCTATCTCCTGGTCTTTTTAACAAAAGGATGGTTTATCACGGGTGGTTTATCTCAAGAAATTTTAGCCTTATCAATAATTATTGGTTTTTCAAGTGTCTTATATGGTTTGCTACTTCATATAACAGGAGCGATACGCCTTCACGACATTTTAACCATTTTGAAGCGTCAACCCATCGATTAAAAAGGATCTCTCTATGAATCGAATTCTTTCGGGCATGCAACCTACGGGCAGTCTCCATATCGGTAATTATTTAGGAGCTCTGAAAAATTGGGTTTGCTTACAATCGTCAAATGAATGTTTTTTTTGCGTTGTGGATTTACATGCCATTACAGTTCCTCAAGACCCTGAGAATCTACGACAAGCCGTTCGTGGAACCGCTGCCTCCTATATTGCCGCTGGTATCAACCCACTTAAGAGCCATCTCTTTGTACAAAGTGCTGTGGCGGCTCATTCCGAATTAAATTGGATTCTTGCCACACAAACCCCTTTAGGTTGGCTCAACCGTATGACCCAATATAAAGATAAATCATCTAAGAATAGGGATCTTGAACTCTTGGGACTTTATGCTTACCCGGTCCTTATGGCTGCCGATATTCTTATATATAAAGCAACACATGTTCCCGTTGGTGAAGATCAAAAGCAACATCTTGAGTTAACACGTGACATTGCTGCAGCCTTTAACCGCACATATAAAAAAGACTATTTTCCTTTGCCAGAGCCACAGATATTGGGTGAATCAACACGCGTTATGTCACTTCGTGATGGCACGAAAAAGATGAGTAAATCCGAAGAAAGTGATTATTCACGTATCAATTTAACGGACGATGCAGACACGATAGCACTCAAAATACGCAAAGCTAAAACAGACTCTGAACCTATACCAGAAACGATCACTGCCCTTGAGAAGCGTCCTGAAGCTCATAATCTCATCACATTATATGGCGCCTTTACAGATCAAACACGTGATCAGGTGCTTTTAGAATATAGTGGCCAGACTTTTTCAAAATTCAAGGGAGCACTTACAGAAGCTATTGTTGTTCAATTATCACCGATTTCAGCAAGAATACGTGAACTTCTTAAAGACCCCCATGAAATTGATAAAATTTTATCTCAAGGTGCTCAGCAAGCATCATCTCTGGCCAATAAGAATCTTAAGGAAATAAAAAACCTCGTAGGATTATGGCAAGACCCCAAGTCTTTTTAAAAAAAAAGAACTTGGGGCTTTTATTAAATGAAAATTATGCTCAAAAAATTCAGCATTAATCCAAATATGGTTTTTTAAGCCACTAAGGTTAATGATTGCTTTCCGCAATATATTGTCCGCTCATCTTGAAGAGCGCTTCTTTGAGGTGAAAACTCGGCTCCAATACGTTCACCTAACACCTGTGGTAAGGAAACAAGCTGATTGATGGATCTTTGAAATACCCATCTTAAATTATCAGGCATACCAGCCTTCTCGCAATTACTTTTTATTACACTCATAATACTCTGTTGCCAACGCACCCCAAATTGATTAGGGGAATGTTCTCTCGCTAAGCTGTCCGTCCTAAAATTCAAACTGCTAGGATGCACAAACAACATACTGCCTCCCGGCAGGATCGCTATATCAGCATTTTCTTCCACGTGATAGGGCGTATCCGCGAGGACGATTCTATTGAATGCACGCGTAACTTCTGATGTCTGTCTTACTGTATGAACAGGTAATAAAGGTAGTATTTCCAAAGCAACCCGCATGCTACTCGGTTCATCTTCAGGGTCAACCTCCTCACATGCTTTATCAGAAACAACCAATGTATTCTTTGCTAAAGCTTGAATATTAAGAGGCGACCAGATGCGATTATGCATGGTAAATGTTGACGGCGCCGATATAACACGTCTCGCTGGTAGATTGTCCTCTTGCCCTATTCTAAATAGAAAAACTTTATCCGAAGCGCCTCTCGCAACAAATGTCTGAGAGAGATGTCCAGCCTCATATCTGGAAAGGCCAGTAATATGTTGATCTTCTAGAAACTCATAAATAGGTTTCAGCAGTTTTTCTTGATTATGCTTTATTGTATCATGAATGAGAACGTATCCTTCATTTTGAGTTTCATTAGCTTCTTCTTCAAAATGCATTCTGAGAAGCAATTGAGGCTCTTCAAAAGTTCGTTGAGAAGCCTTCGTCTCCAAGACCGATTCAGTCGTTACCGGGTAATATTTTAGAGCTAGAGTTGTGAGATCCTTGGCGTATTGCTTCAAGTTAGCACTCATGATCTATCCTTTAATATCGATGTGTTTCAAAATAAATTTTTTTGATTGTTAGGGATCTTAAAATAATTGTCCATATATTTTTTCTAAACAACATTTGTGCAGTGCGGAATAATTTACGTCCCACTATGTCTGCCTCTATCGTTATAACGTCAATATATAGTAGAGGCATTTTTTGTTGTCGTTTCATTTCTCTATATAAAAAAAGGGCGGGAATAACCCCGCCCTAATTTCTTTATGCTCTGCGTGATCTTATTTGATCTCAACAGCAGCACCGACAGCTTCGAGCTGCTTCTTAAATTTCTCAGCATCAGCCTTAGAAACGCCATCCTTGAGAGGCTTCGGAGCACCTTCAACAAGATCCTTGGCTTCCTTCAGTCCAAGCCCTGTAATGGCGCGAACTTCTTTAATGACTTCAATCTTCTTATCGCCAGCTTTCGCGAGAACAACAGAAAATTCTGTCTTTTCTTCAACGGCAGCAGCGGCAGCTCCACCCGCAACTGCAGCAACAGCTACAGGAGCGGCGGCACTAACGCCCCACTTCTCTTCGAGCAACTTCGACAGCTCAGCGGCTTCAATGACTGTGAGAGCGGATAGATCATCAACTAATTTTTCTAGCTTCGACATTTTAGACTTCTCCTTTGTTAAACGATTATTATTTACTTCATCGACTTACTCAGCCTCGCAGCTGTGTTCTTAAAATTTATCCCTGCTTTGAATGTGCAGCAATGACACGTGCCAATTGTCCTGCTGGAGCCTGAAGGACACCCGCAATCTTCGTTGCTGGAGCCAACAACAGGCCAAGGATTTTACCGCGCAACTGATCCAAGGATGGCAATGTTGCCAAAGCTTTAACCTGAGCTGCGTCCAGGACCTGATCACCCATGGCAGCGCCAATGACTTTGAATTTTTCATTCTTCTTTGAAAATTCAACCGTCACTTTTGCAGCGGCGACAGGATCTTTTGAATAAGCAAGGGCGGTTGGACCATGAAGAAACTTTTCAAGTCCCGCAATGCGGGTACCTTGAATGACATGGCGAACAAGCTTATTCTTGCTTACTTTCAAACCGACATTTTCTTTATGCAAGAGAACACGAAGATTACGTGTCTCATCAGCATTAAGGCCGACTTGCTGAGTAACTACAATTAAACCAGCATCTTTTAACTCTTCGCCCAACGCAACAACAAGTTTTTCTTTATTGATGCGATTAGCGCTGGTCGGCGCTTCTATTTTCTTATTCACGGCGCTCATATGTTTCTCCTTTGTCTTAACTCAATTACGGGTCCACCGTTAACAACAATATCCGCACTCCTTGCGGCTAAAATCTTTATGTTGTCCGAGATTGAGAAGAAGGTAAAAACACGGGAACAATATCAGATAAAATATCTATTTTGCTCTCAAACGTGTCTTGTACCCTATCTATGCTGGCTCTTTTAAACCCTTCGTAAAAAGGGTACCCGCAGTCTCGGACAGGTGCTCCGTTACCGGAGCGAAGCCTTCATAGACGAAAACCGCCT
>Ga0302277_1003096_pt1 | contig 11529 bp, 11 predicted proteins | sample III_Bog_N3_1_FD_198759 | JGI IMG/M metagenome (GOLD analysis project Ga0302277, IMG submission 198759) | Peat permafrost microbial communities from Stordalen Mire near Abisko, Sweden - III_Bog_N3_1 | ecosystem: Environmental > Terrestrial > Soil > Wetlands > Peat | place: Sweden: Abisko... | reverse complement strand
GAGATGAGTGGGCTTTTGTTCATTGCGTCAAAACGGATCAAGGTATGCCCGAACATTGCGCCCATGCCCTTAAACGCCGCCCCGGGGAACACAAGGACCGCCTTCTGCGGCGCAATGCGATCTATCAGATCGCTATCATTTTTACAAAGCGAGCCGGGTATGCGACCGGCCGGAATGTGCAAGACGCTTTTCATCCAGCAGATCCGCGCCGGAAAACGACACGCACAATCGGCCGACTGCTCGGCGGCGTCCGTATTCAGACACGCCCGGATTGTCGCGGTGAGTTCCGCCCGTGGATTTTCATTACCGTCCGATGCGAGGAAGAAATTGGTGTCAGTGATCAGGCTTTTCCAGCCGCCGGCGTGGGGCTTGTAATGTCCCAGAACTTGCCACGTTCTTGACTTGTCCAACCCGAGTCCGAGGGCCTTATCAACCCACCCGTCAACGTCATTGGTAGCCGCCCGACCAGCGGTGTGCAGAAAAAGAAGAAGGCACACAGACAACCAGTGCCTGTATGCCTTCCGTTGAGGTGCCACGCAGAATGTGTTTTACTGAGCCAATGCCGCCACCTTTGCCGCAAAACCAACGATGTCCTTGTTTTCGTCAGCCAAGGTTTTGATTTTCTGAGTGTAATCTGCTTCCTGTTCCGGCTTAACTTTCATCAGGGTGAACAGCCCCTTCAAATATTGATCGGGCTTGGTGTTCAATTCCTCAATAATGGATTTGTAATTTGTAATCACAAACGTCTTCACCTCTGAAGACGGCGGTAAATTGCTGGAATCCATTGGGGTCAGTGAAAAATTATACATGTCCTGCGAATAGGCGTATAATGCCCCGGTTGAACTGTCGGTGCTCATCCCGAACAATCCACCAAAGATGAGATTGCCAAAAAACCAGCCGTTCACCGTTGACTTGAGCTGGAACGTCACCGGTTTGTAGCCGTCTTTCTGGAGGGTCACGGCCTGATCTTTGCTCTTTCTTTCCATCTGGTAGGAAAGCGGTGTTTTACCCAGCGGTTTACCATCCACCGTCACCGTCGCGTCATCCGGCGTGGAGGTGAACGTGATTGACTGATGCCTGCCGGATATGATTGAGGCGCAGCCGGTGAGCATCACCATGGCTGAGCCCATGGCCGCGAGACCCAGCACTTTTGCGATTATTTTGATTGTTTTCATTTTTTTCCGATCCCTTGTCAGTTGTTTGTTTAAGTGAGGAACCTGGTTACGATAACGCAATGCGAGAGCGGGCGGCAACAAAATAAAATGAATGGATTAAGAGCGCGCCGGTGCGCCCTTGTGGACGGGAAGATCGCGATTGATGTTCTCGCCTAGAAGTGTTTGCGTGGCATGCTGAAATAGCAAATAATGCCAAGTCTTTGACAATATATGTAAAGGAGTGATTAGAACCATGAACAACCAAACCCATTTGTTTGGGGCAGTTAACACGCTGCAAGACATCGGGGCGATCCAAACACAGCCTGATTCAAAGCAGTTTCGATAATGCTCAACAAAATCGTCCAAGGATATGGTTTTGCGGCATCGTAATCGAATTGAGCCAAGGATGTTGAATAAATCGGCAATGCGCTCGGTGACGTCGTCGTTAGTGGGCACAACATCAAGGCGTTTGATCTGCCGTTGCTGGTGAATCGCGCGCGCGTTCATGGGCTCAAGATTCCGCGAAATGTCCTCTCATTCTGGCGCGGCCGGCAGCAGTGGCATGACAACATCTGCGATACGCTGGAAATTCGTTCCTTCCGAAAATCACTGATAGGAAATTGCCTTTCATGCGGGCTCATTTACTTGACGGTGCGCGGGTAAGTTCAGCCAGAAACGCCGTTTCTTTGAATGCCGATCTTTCAGGAATTGGTTTGAATCGCGGGATGCCGGAAGTTCTTATTCGCTGGTAGCATTATTTTCTAGCCACATTGCCAGTGCGAAATAAAAAGCCGGGTCAACGAATGGCTTTGATGACTTCAGCGACTACTCGCTCGGCTGTCCGCTGTATTGCTTCATTTGTTGTACCAGCAAATACAGTTCCCGCAGAGGATTTACCTTCTGCTTCAAACGTCACTATTTGACTTCCGGATTTTAAATCGGAAACAGTTACATGCGCTAAAATTCGCGCCCGCCCGGCAAAGGTTCCCAGCAATATTCGGCCAGTGTCGGAAACCTCAAAAACGTCGGTTATTTCGGCTTGGATTTTTATTCCGCTGCTTGAACTTGCGTCCGCTATGTTGCCGTTGACATGCCCGAATTTCCCGGATTCCTGCAGCCCTGAAATGATCATGGCATTAAGCAGCGATGCGGCATCACTGGTATCTGTTACCAAACTGGATGTTTCCACTAAAGCCGTATCAAGTACTATAAATACAGCTGTTGAAATTGGGGTTATGTTTTTCACCACACCAGACGATGCACAACCAGCGATCATAAGCATCAGAATGGCTGTGAACAGGCGTCCGATATTTCGGCAGCCCCGGATGACATCACTTTCCAATTTTATCACGAGCCAGGAGTTTGAGCGCATACTGTTACAAAAGATATTGCCCAGTGGCATCAAGACTCCATAAATTAATTTTCCAGTTTTAATTCCGACAGCCGCCGTATTCCTTCAGCAATGTTGGCCCGAGCCGCACCTTCGTCCGCCAGCCGGACTCTTTTGATGGCAACAAAGGCATCTCCAACTGTCGCAGTGAAATCAGTTGTGACAAATTCATCGGCAGTCACCTTGGAATCATGGGTGCGGATTAGTTTCCATTCGGAAACAATGGTAACGGTCATTGAAAATCCCGCAAACGGCTTCATAACCTTTACCAGCAGGACATCCAATTTGTAATCGGTGTTGTTTTCAGCGACCGATTGAAAAAGCGCTGATCGGTTCATTGCCGCCACCAACGCAGTTGAAAAATCTTCACACGAAATATCAGAAACCCACAACGGGTTTGTTTCATTGCCGCCCGCCACTTTTACTCTCACTGAACCCTGATGGTGTTTGGTAACGGTGAAACTCGTTGGTATCATTGCCGAAGGTTGAGCCGGCGAAGCGCAACCTGTTAGGAACATGCTAAAAACCAAAGGCAGGATTGCCGTCGTCAGACGCAACAATGTTTTCACACAATGTAAAAAACGAACTGTTTTTTTAAGATTCATAGGATGGATTTTAGTTTATGTGAGAACTGGGTCGAAGCACAAGCGTCATTTCTTTACTTTAGTATGGTTTGATTGAGAGCAGGCTTTCGAGCCAGTTAATTCGCCGAATCAACTGACGGTGTTACTTGTCAATGGTCTCGGATCCGGTTGAAAACTCTTCTTTCCAAATCAGCATGTTGATCGGGTTTTGGATATGCTTTTGACAAAGGGCATTTAAACACAAGAATCGATGCGGGCAAGACGATACCCTTCATTTTCAGTCCTGATCACTTACGTTTCAAGTTATTTATATTCACAGTTTGGCTGGTAAAATATGGTTTTCCCCTGAGAGATCATCAGGTCGAGATTCGAGCGCGACTGACTACCGGAGGTGATATCAAAGCAGTTGCCCGAGAAGTTAGCGCCGACCGGAAAGCGGGAGGCATCCGGGCTCAAAGACGCGTTATTGAAAGGGCTGTGCAGCAGCGGGATACCTCCTTCGAGTTGATTTGCCGAGAAATCCAGGGTCTGCAGGTTAAGCAAAGTAGACAGGCTGACCGGCAAGTCGCCGCTAAAATGATTATTATTAAATCGCAATCCGGTCAGGTTGGTCAAAGAACCAAAAATATCCGGGATGTGGCCGGACAGCTGGTTGTGTTGAAATTGCAGACCCCGCAGGGTGGACAGTCTGCCAAAGCTTTCCGGGATACCTCCGGTAAGCAGGTTGTCATTGAAGTCCAAATTGGAAACTCGGGGGAGGTTTCCCAAGCTGGGTGGAATCTCTCCGCTTAATTGATTTTCTCCCAGGCCGCATAATTCCACACTGGCAAGGTTTCCTAGACTGGCCGGTATCCTGCCGCTCAAGGCATTATTCCGCAGATAGAGGTATTTGAGGTTATGTAAATCTCCGAGGGTGTCGGGAATGGGTCCGCTCATTTGATTAAAATGGAGATAGAGCAAGGACAACTGCTTCAGATTTCCAATGCTATCTGGGATCTTTCCGTTTAACTGGTTAAAAGAAAGCCGCAGGTAACTCAACCGGGTGAAATTGCCGATGCTGTCCGGAATTGATCCCGTCAGACCGAATTGTTGCAGGTTAATATAGGTGACATTGCCTTGTGCCGTCACATTCCCGTTACTGTCGTATTGAACGCCGGAAATTCCGATGCCAGCCCAAGAAGTTGCCTTGGGATCAAGCCACCCGGACTGGCTACTCCACTTGGTGCCGCCGGTTGAATTGCACAAATCAACTAAGGCGTTGAATTCAGATTTTGGAATTTGGAAATATACGCTTTGGTTCTGGATTTTATAAATCGCCTGAATTTCTGCGCCGGAAAGAGCGCGGTTAAACACCCTCACATCTCCAATTTTGCCCATGAATCCCGCGCAATCACCGGAAGCACCGATTCTGAAAGGTGCCGAATTGGTTGACCCGAAATCTCGCCAATGCTGGGCAAATACCCCGTTGGTGTAAACCGAGACCCAGCCACCATCATTTACCAGTGTCCAGAGAATCCATTGGTTCAAGGGGGTGTCGGAGAAGGTCTGGTCAATGCCCAATTGATAGTCGCAACTATCGTTAACATCCGAAGAACATATTCTTTTACCTAATATATGAAAGGGAAGACTCGCGCCGGTTCGATATGCCCAGGCTGAGATTGTGGCATAGGATCCGCTCCCAAAACGAAGATCGGGTGAGTCAGCAACCTCAATACACCCGCCATTCAATATAAATGTCGGCCCAATGGTATCCCTTCCGTAAGTCACCGCCCCATGGATTACGCCGTCATGATTGCCTATTGAATCCAGCGCGTTACCGTCGCCCTTCCACCAAGCAACTAAGCCGGACGTTGCAGTTGTTTTTCCGAAGGCAGGCAAATTGGGTTCGTGCGTTCGCTTAAGGACCAGCAAAATGCCGCCGGCCAGCCGGTCAAGCCGGGCGAGATGACGAAGGAAGAAGCGAAGCATCTGTTGGACGCGCAGAAGGGCGAGGAACAGCTTTTGCAAATGAAGCCGCCGGCCCGCCCGCCCGATCCCGACCATCCGGTCCGGGATTGGTGACGGAAAGCAGATTAGCGAATTGACCTAAACGACCGCTGTGCCCTGGGAACATCAGAACATCGCCACATATATGATCTAAGGGTTCTAAACCGAATTCATGCAGTCTATAATGACTGAATGATGCGTCCAGCTATGTAGGTTAGCCCGAGTTTGCAAGAGACCGCACTTTTTTCAAGCTAGAGCCAATTCATTACCCTGTGCCGAGGCATCAAGACATTCCCTGACAACTCTTCCCAGTTGTCCGATGGAGTAAGGTTTAGGTAGAAAATTCCGGCCTTCAAGCAGCGTGGTATCCTTGCCCGCCATACCTGGACTGTAACCGCTTGTGTAGATCACTTTTAGCCGTGGATGCTCACCCAAAAGACGATCTGCCAGTTCACTACCCATGACCCCTCCCGGCATCACCATATCTGTCAGCAAAAGATCCACCGTACGGTTAGCGTGTTTCCAGACTTTGAGGGCATGAGTTCCGGAGACCGCTTCCAGAACGTGATAACCCTGGATCTTGAGCACCTCAACTACCATCTCGCGCAAGGCATCCTCGTCTTCGGCCACCAGTATCGTCTCATGCCCATTACGCAAGGAAACATCAATCATCTTATCTACTTTCTCAGCCACATGGTGACACGCCGGGAAATAGCATTTGAAAGTGGTTCCGTGGTCCAGCTCGCTCTCTACCTCCAGCCACCCATTGTGTTGCCGAACAATGCCAAAGACAGTGGACAAGCCCAGGCCAGTACCTTTGCCGGCAGCTTTGGTGGTAAAAAATGGCTCAAAGATTCGGTTAAGAATCTGGGAATCCATCCCGGTGCCGGTATCGCTGAAAGCGAGGCAGATAAACTCACCATTCCGCGGTTCAGGATCCATTGGTGTCGGCGTGCGCTGAATGGTTTCCAGCGAGGTGGTGATGGAAATCTTGCCCCCGTTAGGCATGGCATCGCGAGCGTTGACTGCCAGATTCATGGCAACCTGTTCCAACATGCTGCTGTCGGCATGAACGGTGGGCATCGGAGTTTGGGGATGAAAATCGATCTGAATATGCTCGCCCACCACACGTTCGAGCATTTTGATTGCATTGCGGACAGTGTCGTTGATGTCCAAATGCTTGAATTGCATCACCTGTTTGCGGCTAAACATCAACAGTTGACGGATGAGCGCGGTGGCTCGGTCTGTCGCCCGGGCAATTTGTTCCAACGATTTTGCCGGTGTACTGTTGGGTTCGATTTTGCGCTGCATCAGTCCGGCGTGGCCTTGAATTGTCTTCGCCCGGCTTGGCGCATTTCTGCGTCCAGAAACATCAATCTCGACAAGCCGGTCATCGAGGTCAGAGCCGTTCCACTGGATGCGCGATCTGGACGCGGCGGGCCAGATGCGGAAACGGTCGCCGCTCGCGCAGCGTGACGACGTGCGCACCCGCTTGGCGTGTCCGCTGGCATGTTGACCTCATTCTTGTTTATGTTGGGAAAACCTTGTTTAGCTAACTCGGAAGCGATTCGACTGGCCGTCAATGGTTGACTGACCGATGCTAACACTTTTTTAACAAGCAATGCGACAGACATAATAGTTGACTACCCCCAATCCGGGCTTTCCATATATCAAGTGTTGACAGGCTTCAGTGCGTGCAGGGCAAACGGTTCGATCCCGCGCCAGACTAGGACCGACAGACCAGCCAAGGCGCCGGGTCATCACCGCGACGAAGAACGACTGGAGCGCCTCGGCCAAGGTCAACGGCGGCAGGATGGTCGCCAGCCGTTTAGCCAGCAAGGATATAACGCTGGATTGATTGTTCCCGCAAATGCTACAGGCGGGAACACCGCTCCGTATATCACGGCAACATTTGGTGGATACGCCTTTTATTCATCTGGCTTAGCGGCAATAAACTACACTGGTGGGAACAGCACTCTAGAGGGTTTGTCATCCAGCGGCATAGTAACAAGCCTGTTAGACGGCGTGACGATCTTTCACCTTGGCGGATATGGAACAGCCACAAATGTGCTCTTGCTCAGTCCTGCACAGGGATATTCCAACATAGGCACTCTCGTTTTGACACAACCACTGGCTTATAGCTCCCTGTCGATACTGGCGGCATCAGGCAATGGTTATTCAGGCACCAGTGGGCAAGGTTACTTTGTTCTCACTTTTACGAACGCTTCTAGCAGTTCCCCAATTTCGTTCAATGCCCAGGACTGGTACAATAGCAATACCGATGTTGCAACCACTCACTTTGGCCGCATTTACCCCGGCGACTATAGTTCGTTTTACACGGACAATCCGAGTAATAATAACCCAAATCTATACCAAACAACAGTAAATCTTGCATCCTCTGGATTAGGGACTCAAGCGATCTCATCTATAACCTTTACCATGCCATTTGATGTCAACAATCAAAATGAAGACACAGGAATATTTGCCATAAGCGGAACGCCTGCAGTAATAGGCCCAGGGTCAGTTCTTAAGGCTACAGTGCAGGTCGGCGGTGCAATTACATTAAATTGGGATACGAAGATTGGCTTCAAGTACCAGATGCAATATAAGACAAATCTGACGCAAAACAGTTGGATGTACTTCGGAAATGTTTACACGGCAACTAATACAACCGGGATATCATTTGATACGTTGGAACCGGGACAATGTAGGTTTTATCGGGTATCACAACTGCCTTGATCTACTAGTTTGTCTGAATTATGAGTTTATGAAAACCATGAAAACCAAACACTTTCTCATTCATATTGGATTCGCTCGCTTAATCTTTGGCATAAAAAAGATGATGTGAACCTAGATTCAAACTAAAACCACGCGACAGATTCCTCACACTGGCCTTTTCTCGTTTAGAATAAACTTAATATCCTTAATTTCATTCGGATTCATTAGCTTAGATCTCAATGCTTGGTAAACGGATGTCGCCATAATCCGACCTGCCTCACCCTCTCCAAAACCAACTCCTTCACGCCCTTTATTCTGGCGATTGTACCAGAATAGGATAATCCATAATTCCAAGACGGATCCAGACCATTCCGCTGTTTTCTGAAACTCTAATTCCATTTCTCTGTGAAAACCGGCAACGTCCTTATCGCTTATCAACCCAATCGTTTCATAACCGTCTATTAAAAGGGCAAAGCATAGCACCTCATCCCAATTAGGGGTTTCCGGCAGGCCTGAAAAATCAGCTGAAGCCGCTCGTCTGACACCCTCTCCAATGTTCAGAAATGCTTTTAGTGCCCAATCGTGTAATGGGATAATCATAGCGAAAAACAGCGTTGTGCTACCAAGTTGATTGTTAGACGAACATTTGGTTCTTGTCGTGACGTCGGTAAGCTAGTCAAGTTCATCAAAATCGTCAATCTGGAAAATGGCGGGCATGATCTAGTTCAATTGTTATCTCAGACTGATCAGTATGAGTGTTTTCCCTCTAAACCAAACTCACTGGCCGAGGTCAATTTTAAGCACTCGGTCTGATCGGTCGTCAGCCCTCCCTCCACCAGTTCCTCGAGACAAAGTAAACCATCCCTTGTCTTTACCTATCAGTATTGAGTTTCCATTTACTTTAAGATTTGCGTCCCAACGATCTCCCAACGCAATTTCCCCCAACTTCTTTACGACTAGCCGCTTTTTGCCCTTTGATACGACGCCTTTTCCCCAATCGTAGTTAATGGCTCTGTCATATTCGAATTTAACCAGCATCAGATTTATGAACACGCCTGAGCCACCTTCCCTGTCCGAGGTCTCAATCACATAAATTCCGGAACTGGTTTGGCCTACGAAACGATAGCCAAATTCGGTCTCGTTCGTCTCACCATCCTCGACCAAAGTAGTTTCAGTATAAACGTATGGGTTTGAGTTTAAGTTCGTTCTGGTCTGAATCTGGCCAAAATAACGGTTGCTGTCCTGGGATTCGAGAACGTTGATGGCCACGACCTGATCTCCTTCGTCACTGATCGAGGTTGAAAGATCCTGAATGATCATTGGGTTGATGAAGGGCAAGTGATTGAACGAGCATGGGTAGTCAGAATTGGGGACGGTAGCGTAGTTCGGCGCTGTTTTACATCCAGCCAACACTAGTCCGAAGAGCAGGAGGATTGGAAAGTATGGGTTCATTTTTAAGGTTCACCGTCCAGTTTTGCCTGCTTCGCCAATCTCAGTCTAGTTTCCAAAGCCAACCGTTTACCTTCCTTAATCTGTTCCGGCGTCAACTTTGCTTCCACATCAGCGAGTTGAGCTTGGAGGGAGGCTGGATCATCAGGTATCGAGGGGCTTCCAGTATCCATAAAGAGCAATGTCCATTTGTAGCACTGGACGTAATCTTGCTTAACGCCTTTGCCCAAATAATATGCACCGCTCAACAAATGAAAGGCAGCCGGCTCTCCCTGATCTGCCGCTTTCTGCAAATACTTTATGCCTTTCGTCTCGTCCATTTTAACGTCAAGGCCATCCCAATAATTCAGTCCAATCTCAAACTCGGCCGGTGCAAAGCCCTGTTCCGCCGACTTCTCCATCCAAACCACAGCCTCGGCCTTGTCCTGCGTTCCTCCGATACCATTGTGAAGACAGCGACTGAGATTAAACTCAGCATCCCCATCGCCTTGTTCCGCCGCTTTTCGATACCATTTTACCGCTTCAGCCTCGTCTTTAGCCAAACCTAGACCACTTTCAAAACAAGCGGCTAGACTGTCTTGTGCATAAGGATTTCCTGATTGAGCAGATTTCCAGAACCATTTCGCGGCAGCATTGTAGTTCTGCCGCACACCGTTGCCTTGGAAATAATAGCCTCCTAGACGATATTGGGCATCTGGATCACCTTTTTCAGCTTCGAGTTGGACGGATTCAAAGGTCTTGGGCTGACTTTCCGGCAAAGAGCGAAACTCCAGCCAGTTTAAGCCTAGAAAACAAGCGACAAAAACTGCGATAATAACGGCGCTGATACCCAAGATTCTCATGCCCGCCAATCTCTGCTCAGTCAAATCACGGGTCAATCAAAATCCCATAAACGGGATATTTTTTACACTACCCCTCGAACAAGTCTTGAATCGAGCACTTGAGTCGATCACAGAGTTGTTCCAGCGTACCGAGAGTGATGTTCTGTTGAGCTAGTTCGAGTCTGTGTAGTGTAGAGTCGGAAATGCCGGTTTTACGTGAGAATTGCTGAAAAGTGAGGTCTCCCCGCCGTTTTCTGAGGAATTGGGCTAGTTGCTTCGCCAGTCTTTGCTTTGCCATGGCTGGATTCTGCAACCAGTGAAATCCCACAAGCGGGATATTTTGCTTTACAGATCATCTTGAGGGGCGTAAAAGTTCATTAACCGCTATGAAAAAAGTGCTTCAGAATGTAGTTGTTTTCATTATCGCCTTGATTCTCATTGGCTGTAAACACGAGAGCCAAGCAACACAAACATCGCCACTTGATGCACTTGTCGGGTCTACAGAAAATAACAGTTTGAGCCAGGGTAAATCTAATGCTGATGCTGTCAATGCCATGAAGACGGTTATGGACGAGGATGCGAGGCTGTCGCGGATGATGTCTAACTCATTCTCGGTTTTAGACTTAAATACAGATGCTGGATTAGACCAAATGGCCACTGTTATTAGGGGTTATGTCGCTGAAGCTAGGCAATATAATATGGCGATTTGTCCGAAGGAATTCATAGATGCATTTCAACGAAATATCGCCGCGAACGAATCCATGGCCGATGTTGTTTCGGAACATCCTCATATTACTGGAACTCTTGAACAAGCGATAGTCTATGACACTTCAAAATATCAAGAAGGCTCAGATGCCTGGAGGCAGCGCCTTGATGCGCAAAATAGAATAGTTCAAAAAACGTGGAATGATGTTGAAGCGATCTTAAGCAACTACATCATGGGCAAGCATAGTATTGTAACTTTGGATAGTCAGAAGAAAATGGATTTACCGGCCATTACTAACTTAGGATCCTCATGCGCTGACGGCTTTTTCCATGACACGGCAAGCTTCATCAACAATTCAGGACAGGATTTGACAGGTGTGCTTGTTGCCATAAAGTTAACCGGTGAGGATGGTGTAGTTCATCGAGTTTATGGCGAATATTATTGGCCGGTATGGAGGTCTGGAGAATCGAAAGAAGTTGGGATTGCCGGCGGTCAAAGCGTTATCCATGTTAAGAGTGCAATTCTAACGGGTGATTGCGATCAGGGCATTATCGGATATGGACCAGTACATCGTTGAACAATGTTTCCTGGTTAAGGTGATGAAGGCATAATTTCGAAAATAGTCGAAACCTTCTGCGGTTACACAGTTCGCCCCGCCCACCCCCTCCCCGCAATTCTTCTCTTCTACTGGTATAATAATCTGAATCCGAGGCTTGGTTTT
>Ga0302277_1003085_pt1 | contig 11555 bp, 6 predicted proteins | sample III_Bog_N3_1_FD_198759 | JGI IMG/M metagenome (GOLD analysis project Ga0302277, IMG submission 198759) | Peat permafrost microbial communities from Stordalen Mire near Abisko, Sweden - III_Bog_N3_1 | ecosystem: Environmental > Terrestrial > Soil > Wetlands > Peat | place: Sweden: Abisko... | reverse complement strand
ATGGACGATTATATCACCAAGCCGATCGCCGTGCCGCGGCTGAAGGCCGTGTTGGAAAAATGGTTGCCGCCGGCGGGCGGCGGAAATCAACCGTCCCCGGCGCAACCCTCGGCCGCCCCCCCGCCCGAAACGGCGGACGCGCGGGTCTTCAACCGGGCGGAGTTCATGGAACGATTGATGGGTGATGAAGAGCTGGCCCGCTCCATTATCGCCTCTTACCTGGAGGATTTACCCGGGCAAATCCAGCAACTGAAGGATTATGTGGCGGCGGGGGACATGCCGCAAATCCGGCGGCAGGCCCATTTGATCAAGGGGGCCGCCGCCAACCTGAGCGGGACGGAATTGAGTGCCCTCACCCTGGCGTTGGAACTGGCCGGCAAGGCCGGCCAGCCGGAGGTGATCACGGCGCGCATGGCGGAATTGGACGGCACCTTTATGGCGCTGGCGGACGCCCTGAGAAAGGAACTGGCTTAGTCTCAGCTTATAAGCCCCATCCGTCTTGGCGGGCGGGGCTGATGAAGGAAATTTTTATGGTCGGGCGATTGGCACCGAATGGGGAAGTTCTGGCACCCCGCCGGGGTGCAATCCGTCTCCGGGCGAGATCCGGGGGTGTCGCTGGCGCTCGACCCCCGGCTACAATCTGACAACCCTCCGGGTTGCGGAACTAACTACAAGACAACAACTTCCAGCAGATTTTCTTAATAGCTCATGGGAATTACTTCACCGGCAAATCAATGCGGATGGTGGTGCCCTTGCCGGGCCGCGACTTGATGCCCAGGAGGCCGCGATGAGTTTCGATGATGCGCCCCACAATCGCCAGGCCCAGGCCGTTGCCCTTGGCCTTGGTGGTGGCCAGCATGGCGGTGAAGGCGCCGCGCTGCATCTCCTCGGTCATGCCCGCCCCGGTGTCTTTGAATTCAATGGTCACCTGCTGGCCGTTCTGGCCCGGCACCGGGGGCGGCGCGGCGTGCGTGCGGATGGTCAGGGTGCCGCCCCGGGGCATGGCTTCGGCGGCGTTGAGGATCAAATTCAGAAAGGCCTGTTCGAGCTGGGGGGCGTCCCCCAGAAGGTCGGGCAGGTCGGCTTGCAGGTCGCGGACCAGCCGGATGTTTTGATTGGAGAGTTTGTGGCGCACGAGCAGGCCCAGTTCGTCCACCAACTGGTTTAAGTTCACCGGGGCCAGCGTCGGCTCGGTGGTGCGCGCAAAATCCAGGATCTGTTCCACGATCTTGTTCAGGTGCTCGATTTTGGCCTCGATGATGCGCGTGTCCTTGGCGCGCGGGTCGCTCGCGGGAAATTTCAAATCGAGGGAATGGTATAACAGCTTCATCACCGTGAGGGGATTGCGGATTTCATGCGCCACCTCGGCGGCCAGCAGGCCCAGGGCGGAGAGTTTTTCATTCTGCCGCAGTTGCTCCTCCACATCCACCACCCGTTCATAAAGGCGCGCCTTTTCGATGGCAATGGCGGATAAATCGGCCAGGGCGCTCAAGATGCCGACTTCCTCGTTGGAAAAATGGTAGGGCCGGCTGGTGTAGACGCTCAGGGTGCCGATGGTCTGGCCGACAAACACCAAGGGCACGCTCAACAGCGAGACCAGCCCCTCGCGGCGGGCCACCTCCACGTTTTGGTAGCGGCTGGACGTCTGCACGTTGGTCACCTGCAGCGGCTTCTTGCGGCGCACCACCACGCCCAGCAGGCTTTCGCCCGCAGCCAGGCGCGGTTTGTTGAGGTAGGCCGCCCCGGCGCCGTGGCTGGCCCGCAGGTCCAGCCACTCGCGGCTGTCATCGAGCATCATCAACGAACACATCCGCGCGCGCATCAGCCCGCAGGCCTCGCGGGTGATCGCGCGCAGGGCTTCATCCAGATTCAATGTGGAATTGATGGTGCGGCTGACCCCGGCCAGGGTTTCAAACAAATGCACTTTCAAGCGCAATTGTTCATACAGCCAGGTTTTGTGAATCACCTTGGCCGCCTGCACCGCCAGTTCCTGCAACAACGCCTGGTCTTCCGCGTCAAAGGCCTCGGCCCGGTCGGAATCCACGTTGATCACCCCGCGGATTTCCCCGTTCACATCCAGCGGCACGGCCAGTTCGGATTTGACGCCGCGCCGCACGGGCACATAACGCGGATCCTGCGTGACATCGCCCACACAGGCGGGGCGGCCCGTGCGCGCCACCCAGCCGGTGATGCCCTCGCCCACCTGCAATTTCAGGCGTTGGGCCGCCGAGGCTGAAATCTCCAAAATGCCGGTCGTGGGGTTGATCAACACCAGCGAACCTGAGGCCGCATTCATCAGCCGGACCGCCTCGCTCACGATTAATTGCAGCGCCTCCTGCGAATCCAGCGTGGAATGGATGACGTTGCTGACTTGGTAGAGCAACTGCAACCGTTGATAGCGCAACTCCAGTCTGGCCGTTTCATCACTCATGTTTCAAGGGTTCAAAAAATTCAGGCTCCCGTTTAAAGTCAACGCACCCGGGCGGTGAGCAGGCAGCCGGTGGCGGCAAACAACAGGTTCGGCAGCCACGCCGCCAGCCAGGCGGGCAGATGACCGTGGGAGCCCACCGCCAGACTCACCTGCTGGGTCACCAGGTAACCGGCCACGATGAAAATACTGCCCGCCACCCCGAAAAACAAATTCCGCCGGCCCGACCCCGCGCCAAACGGAATGGCGATGAGCACCACCACCAGACACGTCCACGGCGCCGCCAGCCGGTTGTGAAACCGGGTCAGCAGCTCGCCGGCCTGCGCTTTCGGCAGCCCGGGATGTTCCCGCAAATAATCCAGAATCTCCCGGAGGGAAATGTCTTCGCTGTGCGGATTGAACGTCTCCTGATTGCCCATTTTGATTTCACCCCGGACTTGTCGCGGGGTTTCCTCAAATTCCGGCATGGCCAGCACATTGGTCTGCAACAGCCTCACCGTCACCGGCACGTCGGGATCCGCCTGCGCATACTCCTTCACCTCGAAAAACACCCACACCCCGTTGGTATGCACCGCCCGGGCGGCATACAGCGTGCGCAGCGAACCATCCGGGAGACTCCACACCACGGTGGGGCCAAACATCTCGGCGGCGGCCGCATCATACTGGGTGCAGAACCAGTGCCGGTGGGCGCGTTCATTGATCATGCCGAAATGCCGGGCCGCCGTCTGTTCCCGCAGATCCTCCGCCGTCTGCACATACCGGGTGCGGATGTGCAGCGCCCACGCCGCGCTGCGCGGCACCACCACCTCATTCAACGCGAACTGGGCGCCCGTGGCCAGCAGCCCGACCCCGAAGTAAGGCAGGCAGATGCGCCACAGGCTGATGCCCGCCGCCCGCATGGCGGTGATTTCATTGTGCCGCGCGTGCTGGGTGAGGGTGTAGAGCAGCGCCAGCAGCAGCGCCACCGGGAGCACCAGCACCAGGAATCCCGGCGTCTGGGCCGCGGAATACTCCAGCACATCCCGCAGGTGGAGCTTGTGTTCCTGCAAATCCGGCAGCCCGGTGAACAGGGAAAAGGTGATGTAAAAAATGAGAAAACCGCCGAGGCAATACGCCAGCGGCGTCAGCAGTTCACGGAACAAATATCGGTCGAGCAGCCGCACGGCGGCAGGTTAAACGTTGAAACCGCAGCGAGGCAAGCCTTGCCTGACCGGGGTCCTTGAAGGGCAGCGTTGTCAACGGCCGGCGGGGCTCAGCTTTGCGCCCGCTTGGCCGGATGCGACCATTGCAGCGTTTTTACTTTGCCGGCAATTTGTCCGGGGGTGGGCTGGGTGCGGGTAAAAACATCCTTCCCCACAAACACCGACTTCCAATCATTCTGGGGATCGGTTTCCTCGGACAACAGCCACATGGCCGTCAACGTTTCCCGGCCGCCAATCACTTGACACTGCCCGCACCACGCCGTCACGGAGTGGGAATTGCCCGACGGATTGTTCCAGGCGACGACCCACCCGAGCGAAATCCCCGAGGGCCCCGGCGTTGGCATCGGATCGAAAGACCCGGTGAGTTGATAGAGCCCCGTGGCATTGCCGACGGCGGTTTGATAGGTTCCCGCCAGTTGGCTGCCATTGATTTGCAGCGTCATTGTTGAACCCAGTTCGTTATACCACACGCCGCTCAAGTTCATAACACTTCCTTCTTTTTGGTTTTAGATTGTCTGCGTCCGGCATTATGCATTTCCGGGTGGAAGTCAAGGTCCGGGGGCGTAAACTTGTGGGCGGTTGCCATCACCAGCGGGGGGGTGAATTAGGTGGCCGGGATGGCTTCCGGCCGGAAGGTCGGACCATGGCATCCCGTTAAATGGTGCCCACGACAGGACTTGAACCTGTACGATGTTACTCACTAGAACCTGAATCTAGCGCGTCTGCCAATTCCGCCACGTGGGCAACGTGTGTTGGCCGTGTAGTTTTTGATTTTTGGGCCCCGATTTTTCGGCTGAATGCCGTAGCATCCAAACCATTCATCAGCACCCAACCATCCGCCGGCACCCGGGAACACGATGAAACCCCGTCCCCGGTGGACTTTGGGTGTTCGTTTCCGAAAAGGTCCGTGCCAGCGGCAATACGTCGGCAACGCAAAGGATTATGGCAGGATCGGGATCAATGGCAAGTTGATTCGGGAACGATTGCGGCCACGGGGCGCATCTCTGAATAAGGACAATTTCCCGCTGAACCACCCACCGGGTGTCGGCTAGGGGTGTGGGCATGAGTTCATGGGTTGTTCCGGGGATGCGGGTTGATGAAGGCCGGCTGGCATCGCTGCGGGAATGGACGGTGGCGCAGGTCCCCACTCCGATCGGCGGTTGGACCGCACGCCGTGGCCTCGTCGGCTACGGAATAAGGGACATGGGATGGGCGGTTACCGCTTTTGATTATACTCGGCGCGGGAATATTTTTCCCGGATCAACGCCGCCACTTGCGCGTCAAACTCCGCCTCGCCGGGTGCTTCCCGCCAGGCCATCGGCCAGCGCTCGGCGGCCACGGCGCACAACGCCCGCTCCCATTCGGCCCGCGCGAGTCCGACCGGTGGCGGTTGCACCGAGCCCTGGATCAGCAGGCCCAATTGGTTGCGCCGCTGCGCCGCCCCGGCGATCTTGCGCCCGTGCCACAGCACATCGGATTTCTCATAGCCCTCGAAACAGGCGCCCGGCGCGGTGTGCCGGCTGACCGGGGCCAGTTCCGTGGCCACGCTTAAACGGGCGAACGCCGCCTGGATCCATTCGTGAACGCGCTGGTAGCTCTCCACCGCCTTCAGTTCGTGCCAGGCGTGGCCGGCGGGAAACGCGAGACTGTAAGTCCAGTCGGCGTCATGCGGCACAATCCCGCCGCCGGTGGGGCGGCGCACCAGCGGTCGCAGCGCCGTGCGTTGGGCGACTTCGGCGTATTTTTGGAAATATCCGAACGTCGCGGCCGGCTCCGACCAACCGTATAACCGAAATACCGGCTGTTGCCAACGGGGCATGACCGCCAGCAGCGCTTCATCCACCGCCATGTTGAGCGCGGCCGGCTGCGGACCGGAATTCATGATCCGCCAGCTATCCATGCACCGCCCCCGTCTTTTGCCCTTGCGGACACAAAGTCCGCAACTCGCATCCGGCGCAGTCCGGGGTGCGCGCGGCGCAACGCCGGCGGCCGTGCCAGATGAGCCAGTGACTGAAAATCGTCCACTGCGGTTGCGGCACCAGCTTTATCAAATCCTGCTCGATCTTCTCGGGCGTGGTCTCCCGCGTCAGGCCGAGGCGTTGGGACAGCCGGGCCACATGCGTGTCCACCACCACCCCGGCATTGATGCCGAAGGCGTTGCCGAGCACGACATTGGCCGTTTTGCGCCCGGCCCCGGCCAGCGCCGTCAATTCCGCCATGGACCGGGGCACTTCGCCGCCGTGCTTGGCCACCAATTGCCGGCCGCAGGCCTGGATGTTTTTGGCCTTGTTGCGGAAGAACCCCGTCGTCCGCACGGCCGCCTCCAACTCCGCCAGCGGCGCTTGGGCAAAGTCCGCCGCCGACTGGTATTTTTTGAACAGCTCCGCTGTCACCAGATTCACCCGCTTATCCGTGCATTGCGCGGAAAGAATGGTGGCCACCAACAGTTCCAGCGGGTTGCGATGATTCAATTCGCAATGTGCGTCGGGATACGCGGCCGCCAGCGCGGCGAAAATTTTCCCGGCGCGGGTGGCGGGGGCCTGGCCGGTAGTCTTTTGATTTGGACCGCCGATGGACGCCGATGGACGCAGATGCTGAAGTTGGTTTTGCGTCGTGCCATTGGTGTCTGGCGGGGTGCTCCCGGGGGCGGGGCTCAATTTTTTAAAAGGCCGGGGTTTCATCTGGGTTTACCTGCGGTGGCCGGTTTTTTTAATGGCCTCGTTCCGACTCACTTACCCGGCGGCGCGTTGGTGGCGCTGCTGTTGGCCGCCGTGACGGCGGCCGTCTCCGCCTTGGTTTTGGCTTCCTCGGCCTTGGCTTTCGCGTCTGCATCCCGCTGGATCTGGGCCGCTGATTTTTGTCCGTATTGGCCGTCGGTCAGACTCCACAGAATCCCCGTTTCGTCCACAAAGGCGTAAAGCCACCAGATGACAAACGCGGTGACCAGAAATTTCGGCCATTTGGCGGCGTGTTCGGCAAATTTGTCGCCGGCCACATCCACGGTCGAACCCGGCGGCAGCCGGGCGATGCTCGTCAGACTCGTGCCCAGCGGCACGTTGATCTTGGCTTTGGCATTCACCGCCCAGCCGTTCGCATCCAGAATCGGACCCAGGTTGCGTTTGCGCAATTTGATGAAGGCCAGAATCAGGGATGGACCGGAGATCACCAGCATGATGCCGGCAAACACAAAGGGAAACTGCCACGGATCAAACTTTCCCAAATACGCCAGCACCGTGGCAAAGGCCACGCCCAAACTGCCCAGGGCCACGCTGATGAGCGCAATCACACTTGGATCAAATTTCAACTTGGCCGGGGTCGCGGCCGGGGTGGCGGCCGTGGTGGCCAGCGTGGTGTTCACATCCGTATCCGCATCGGCCGCCCGCTTGGCCACCTGTTCTTCGATCATCCGCACCAGTTTCTTATACGGTGACCAGAACGCCTGCCGCAGGCTGATGGGGTTGGCGATGATCTTGGTGATGGTTGCGTCAAAATCGCGGCCCTTGCGGTCGTAGAAAATGCCGTTGCGCCCGGCCATCAGATTGTCATCGTCGCCCTGGGAAAAGACCGCCACGATGCTCAATTTCTCGCCGGTGCTTTTCCGCACGCAATCGCAGTAGGCCAGATACGCCCCCGCCAGCCCGGCCATGACCGAGTGTTTGGCGGCGTCATCCACGGTGAGGCACAGGTCGCAACTGCGCTGGTCCAGATACAGGGTGCCCGCCTGGAAAATCGCCGGCTGGGTGCGGGTGTAGAAATTTTTGAAGCTGACAAAATTTACGCACAGCTTGTGCAGGTGGAGATAGTAGCGCACGAGCCGCTCGACGGAGGCAATGGCGCTGGCCTCGGGCTCCAGCGATTGATCTTTGAGAATGAGCGCCGTGACCGTCTCCCGGGCCGGACCCGCGAGCAGGTCCCGCACACGGGGCAGGCCCAGCGGCTCGACCTTCGCGCCCGCCTTGGCGGTCGTCCAGCCGGCGCAGGCGGCAAATTTGGCCTCCAGCGCGAGCCAGTCCGCTTCCGTGAGCGCGGTCCGGTCGCCGAGCAACGGCTGGACGACCAGGCTGACGAACGTGGTCAGCGGGGCGGCCCAGGCGGGGTTCACGCCCTCCACCAGCGGCAACGGCTTGCCCGCCGCCACTTGCGCCAGCGGGAAACCCGCCATTTCTGCGGCATTGGCGGACAGATCCCTGGCACACGGCGCGAGATACTCGGTGTCCTGGCGGTTCAGCGCCGGCAGTGCGCGGGGATCAAACGCCGCCAGCCGGCAGCGCGAAAAATAATCATCCACTTTCCCCTTGACTGCCTGATACGCCGCCACGGCGGCCACGGTCGCCGCGCCCAGCGGTAAAATCTGCGGATCGGCCTCGGCCAGTTTCCACCAATCGGAATACGCCTGCGCCTCCTGGAAGAATTCCTCCACCCGGTCCAGGTTGATGCCGGGCTGGCCGCTCCGGTCCGGCACCGACCCCAGCGTGGCGATGATGTCGGTGATCACCGCCTGCGCGGTCGCGTCACCGCCGGCCTCGACGGGGATGACGCCGTCGCCGTTGAACAGGGTGGCGGCAAAAATTTTGGCGGTGTCGGCGGTGTCCTCCAGGCCGATGGCGGTGGCGTCGCCCTTGCCCAGATGCACGAGGGTTTGCTTCGCCGAAGCGAGGATCACCCGGCCCTCGGGCGTGGCGTCATTGATGGACGCCAGCGGCAGGGCGTCGCCGCCCCGGACGAGTTCATCCGGATTTTTGAGCAGGCCCGCGGCCCATTTGGCGGCGGCAATGACTTCGCCGGCGCGCACGCGGCCGTCGTTGTCCGTGTCAATCAACTGGAGGGTTTTGGCGTCAAACTCGAGGCCGGTGGTGGGACAGGCGAGGGCCACCCACAGCTTTTGATCGAGCTGATCAAGGTTGGCCAGGTCCGCGCCGGTCTCCAGTTTGACCTGGTCAAAACCGCCCGCCCGTAAAAATTTCCACTTATGGCTCATGCAATGTTCCGATTCCTGATTCTCCCAATCCTCTCGATTTTAAGCAGACCGGATGAAAGGCACAAAGAAAACTTTTCCCCGTTATTTCCGGCGTATGCGTTCCACCACGGCCCCCGATTTCCACCGACCGGACGCAAAGTGCCGCCGGCTTCCAGTCGGCTGTGGATCGCGGGTTTCCCAACCCCATGCTCCGGGGATTTGACCCACATTTTCGAGTAATCAGGCCAATGATTCCCGAACGATCCGCCCATTCGTCCCGCTCTGCGGAACAAACCCGCCGGCCGTTGAACCCGGTGGGGCGCAGGATCTTCGGATGATCCGCCAATTTGGTATGGGCGATTCGGGGGCAGTGTCAGGCGCCCGTTTTTTGCGCTGAAATTCCGCTTGCCAAGCCCGGGGGAGCTGGCGCAAGCTTTTCGACGTTCCAACCGGTCGTAGAAAAAAGGGCGGGATTCCGTGCTTTTCCCAACCCGACGGGGTAGCCGGGAAGGGGTTGGGACACCGGACGCATATGCCCGGGATAATCATCGGCCGCCAACGCATACTCGGTGAAAGGAAGAAAAATGGATCTGCAATCTGAAGGGCAAACCGGTCATAATGGACGCTTAAACCATGGGCGGCGGGTGGCCGGGTTCGTGCTGCTGCCGGTGCTGGCATTCATGTTCTGGAACGGCTGCTCCCACAAATCCACGTCCCCACCGCCGCCATCGCACGCGGCGTTTCACCTTCCGGCGGCGGCCCACCATGCCGCCGGCGGACCGGATTTGACCGGCCAGGTCACCATCAAGGGCGGCGGTCCCCCGCCCGGTCCCGCGACGGTTTATATCGCGACCGCCACCCCGCGAAAGGGCGTCAGCATCGTGGGGGCGTCGGATTATGATGATTGCGCCAAGCACGTCCAGACGGATGCCGAGGGCGCCTTCAAAATTCCCGCGCTGGATCCCGCGTTGACGTTTCAAGTGATCGCCGTCGCCGACGGCTACCAGCCCAAAACGGTCAACAAAGCGGACCCGGCGAAAGGCAAGCCGGTGAAAATCGAATTGGAACCAGTGGTGGCCGCCGACGCCCCGCCCGGCCAAACCCTGAGCGGCCGGGTGCTGGATCCCCAGGGCAAGCCCATCGCGGGGGCGCTGGTGGAAGTCTCGGGCTTGGAGAGCAAGGATGGCGGCGGCCGGTATGGCGGGTATGCGGGCATTGACCGCGAGGCGCTGACGGGTGCGGATGGGACGTTTCTGATCACGGATAAAACGCCGTTTGACATGATGCTGGTGACGGTCACCGCCCGTTCGTATGCGGACAAGAAATTTGACCGGCTCACCAGCGGCACCCCGCACGATCTGGTGATGACCGAAGGCGCGGGGCTGCACGGCCGGGTGCTGTTAAATGACCAGCCGCTGGCGGGGGTGTCGGTGGGCATCTCGGCGGTGAACCAAGGGATGGGGGCGTTTCTCGGTCATTTTGAGGTGGGCACGGACAAGGAGGGGAATTTTGACTTCATCCACGTGCCACCGGATGGGGATTACAACATTTACACGCTCATGAGCTCGATGAAGAACAAGGGGGCGGTGCCGCCCGGGCGGGTTCACATCGGTGCGGATGGGGAGACGACGGAGGCCGGCGACCTGGTGGTGGGGCCGGCCCATATCCTGGCCGGGCGCGTGGTGCTGGCGGATGACCAGCCGGTGCCGGCCAAAACCCTCCTGTATGTTGGAAGCGACACTGACTGGGACAGCCAGCGGATCACGCTGGGCAAGGACGGCGGTTTCAACGTGCCGGGGATTCCCCCGGAAATCATCACCCTGAGCGTGCGCATCAAGGGCTACCATACTTCCAGCCGGAACGTCAGTGTGGATCAGATGAACCCGTTCCGACTCATCGGGCGGGTGGATCACGACATCACCAATCTGGTGGTGCTGCTGGACACTGGGCCGGAAACGCCGCCGGATTACCAGCATTATGACCCCGATTTTCAGGAAATGCGGAATCGTCCGCTGACCGGCGCGGAGGGCGGGGTGGATCATTCGCAGGACTGGACGGTTTCCGGGCATGTGTATGATCGTGACACCAAATCGCCGGTGCGCAATTTCCGCGTGACCCCGGGGCAGACGGATGATTATAACCGGACGGGTTGGAAAACCCTCTACGCCGTGGACGGCACGAACGGGGCTTACGCGACCTATTTCAGCAAGCGCGCCGCGCAGCCGCTGATCAAGGTGGAGGCCCAGGGCTATTTGCCGGCCAGCCTCCCGCTCCAGTCGCAGGATTGCACGAATGTGGATTTTCTCCTGGCGAAGGGTTCCGGCCCGTCCGGGGCGGTGGTGACGGACGATGGTTCCCCGGCGGCGGGCGCCACGGTGGTTTTGCTGACGGACGAATTCAACCAGGCCGGGCTGAACGGGGCCTCGGGCCTGACGACTTACGGGAACCGGTCAGGGGCGCAAACGGCGGATGAACACGGCTATTTTGCGTTTCAGCCGGTGCTGGGCATGAGTTCGCTGGCGGCCTCCTCCTCGAATGGCTTTGCCGAAATCAGTCTGGCCGATTTCGCCGCGCATAAAACGATCCGGCTCAGCCCCTACGGGAAAATCACCGGCACGCTGAAGCGCACGTCCGGACCGGGCACGAACGAAACCTTGGATGTGCAGTTTGCCGAAGGGGGGCCGGGCCCGATCAACCTCTCTGTAACGGCGACCACGGATGCGCAGGGGGGCTTCGAGTTTGACCATGTGCCGGCCGGGAGTTTGCGCATTTCCTACCGTCTAATGATGCCCCAGGGCAATGGCTGGCAGAACGAGTCGTTGCAGGAGGTGGACTTAAAACCGGGCCAGACACTGGCGGTGGACATCACCGCCCCCGACCGGTCGGCGGCGGAGTCGGCGGTGAACAATCGCCGGTATCAACCACCGCCCGAACCCAAGCGCCTGCCGGGGGTGAACCTCAAAGGCGT
>Ga0302277_1003068_pt1 | contig 11590 bp, 8 predicted proteins | sample III_Bog_N3_1_FD_198759 | JGI IMG/M metagenome (GOLD analysis project Ga0302277, IMG submission 198759) | Peat permafrost microbial communities from Stordalen Mire near Abisko, Sweden - III_Bog_N3_1 | ecosystem: Environmental > Terrestrial > Soil > Wetlands > Peat | place: Sweden: Abisko... | reverse complement strand
CGCCGAGGGTTTCATCTTTCGACCAGGACGGGATGAGGCCCCAGCGCATTGGTTTCAGGGTTGGCTGGCCGTTTTCCCAGACGATGATGGGAGCCTGGGCGCGCGGGGCGAGATTGTAGCGCGGTTTGAAATCCACGACCTTGCAGATGAACCGGACGAGTTTTTCCAGTTCGGCGAGATCTTGGGTGATGGTGTAGCGGCCGCACATAGCTAAAACTAGCACATATATTCAGCTACTTATTTTCTGGGAAGGCTCATCAAATCAAAACGACAAAAACGATAAAACCAGCCATATATCCAGTAGAACAGCCATGCATCCAGAATAGAGGCACCTAAGAACATGAGGGATTCCGATGGGTTCGGAATAAACAGGCTTGCTGCCCCGAGGCCCAGGAACGCCATACCCAATACCGCGGCAAATGCCACCAGTAGAATTGAGCTTATGTGAAATCGTGAGCTGTCATTGGTGCCAGAGCTAAACGCAAAAGCGACTAGGATGAACCGACTCGCAAACATCAAAATTGCCACTTTGATGCCGAAAAGTATTCCCAAGCCGATTGGCATGCCTAGACACCACGCTGATAGTCCGCCTAAGACCAAAAAGACAACCAATAGAAATGGAAGTTGGACGAGGGCGTATTTGAAAAAAAATCCGGCCAGTTCGTTGAAGCCAATTCCGTAACCAGCATACATGGGAACTGTCACGCCACCGCACCACATGGGTCTAAAAGCGCGACCGTGGTTGGCAATATTTGCCAGTGCCATACAAAAAACCACAAAGGCGCCCAAAGCCAGAGTTGAGAACTGACTCGTCGAGCCCAACCGGCTGGCCAGTAAAACCAACATCGTGGTTGCCGCTGTAACTATAAAAAGCAATTTCCAAGCCGCTCCGATAGCCAATCCAGATGGATAAGCAAATTCCGCAAGGGAACGCTCCCGAGAATTCAACCACTTCCATAACCATTGCTCCGGTAATCGGCGGAGTGGGTGCCCGGGTTTGACTAGAAATGTGCCGCTGGAAACGATCTCTTCAATTTCGGTCGGGCCTAGATGTGTGGGCGGTTCTCCTGACAACATCGCTACTGTCTCTTCGCCCGGCAACAAATCCATGACGGGCGGCATCACCATCTCTCGATACACAAAACCAGCGAGCAGCCCCTGCAGGCACTTTTTCAAATTACCAAAGATCAAGAACACCGGCAGCCAAAGAAGTAACAACCACCAATGCTGTGATTTGTCGAGCAGATCGAAGGAGGCCAACGGCCACGCGGTTGGCAAAATCAGGTTCAGGACTGGGGCGCATCCATCCAGCAGATGCAATGCAAGCGGAGCCAAGGTGTTTCGGCCAAAGAAAAGAACCAAGCCCGTCAAAAGAAATCCGCCGGTCAGCGTCTGAAAAGTCCAGCGCGGTAACCGCCATGCGCAGTATGCAGCCAAGGCAAGCACGTTGAGCCAGGTGACCCCGGCCAACAAGAACATGGCCCCCCATTGCCAGTATGAAAAGTCATTCAGCCACGCGAGTGTTCCCAGCATGGCAAGTAGGTCAACCTGGAGAAATAGTGATTCCCAGAGAAACCTTTGAAATTGCCAACGGAAGATTTTCTCTATTTCCACGGGCAATATCATCAACGCTGGCAGGTAGGGTGATTTATAAAGTATCGTCCACAGGCTCTGCGTCCGGAAACACAGGCCCGCGAGCAGGTAGACGCCAACGCCAGCCAACGCTGTGGTCAAATGTCCCGTCTGCCTTTGGGCCGCCCAGACGGTGAATCCCAAAATGCAAGAAATCGCCAAACGCCAGAGCCACGTTAAATTAAGATTCCTCCGGAAACGTTTGACCCGACGATGCTCGCGTTTCAGTTCTGGAGAATTGCGAATAGTGCTTTTGACCAGCCGCTTCAATTCACGCTCAAATTGTGGCAAATGGAATTTCATTTCTCGGTTTCCCGCAGCTGCCGAAACATTTCTTCCAAAACATTGTCCTTGTCCGCCGACTGTTCACGTAGCCGAGTGAGGGTGTCATAGGCGCGGACTTCGCCTTTATGAATCAGGCATACCCGGTCGGAAAACCGCTCTGCCACATCCAGAATCTGGGTTGAATAAATAATCGTCCGGCCTCGCTTGGCTGCCGTCCGGGCATGTCGCTTGAAGGCGTCAATCCCGTGTGGATCCATGCCAGAGGCGAAAGGTTCATCCAGAAGCCAGAGTTCCCGGTCCGCAGCAATCAATGCCACCAGGGCCGCCTTGTAGGCCTGACCACGCGATAGGGATTGGACCGGGCGGAGTGCCAAGGGCAGAAGGTCGAAATCTTTAAGCAGTTCCAACACGCGTTCTTTGGTGTCGTCCCCATCGGCATCAAACAAGTGCAGGATAATGGAGATATTGCGCAGGATAGATTGATCCCAAAACAGATGGGGAAAGTCCGGCAGCAAAAATAATCGTCGACGGAGATCCATCCGGTCACGATGAAATTCCTGGTCGTCGAAATAAATGCCACCCTTGTCCGCCCGGGCGATGCCGGCAAGACAACGGATCAAGGTGGTTTTACCCGCGCCATTAGGGCCGAGCAGACTGATGATCTGTCCAGGTTCAGCCAACAACGAGACGTGATCCAGTGCATGAATGGATCGATACGATTTCGTCAGGTTGCGCAATTCGATGTTCATAGAATAGGTGGGGGACCGTCATGATTTTTGCCGGGATGAAAATGATTCCTTCTCAATGAGTCATTAAAGGATGGCCCCCAAAATCTCTACCAGCCGATTTATCATGTGCCGATGAAAACTGACCGGCGAATTCCGATCAAGAAATTTAATCAAAAAAGCGTGCCTTGATCGGGTTTGGCGGGGCCGGAGGCACCCCAGAGTTTGGTGATCATTTCGCGCTGCGGGGTGAAGGGGCATTTGGCCTTGGGCTGCTTTTGCGATTCGTCGATGTGCTGGAGGGCGAATTGGGCGCCGGTCATCAATGCAGTCTTGCCGAGCTTTTGATTCAATTCGTGCGTGGCGTCGTCCAGGGCGCCCCAACGTTCTTCGTTGGTGCGGCCCCAGAGTGTGGGATGCGTGTCGAGACGCTCCAGGTTGTACATGGCGATGCGGATCTGGCGCACCGGACGCTGCGCGTCGGCCACCAAGTCGCGGAACATCGCCTCCAAGACGGTGTTGATGACGGAGTTCAGGAATTGCGGGTGCTTGAACCGGTGGCTGGTGCCGACTTCGGTGAAATCATTGAATCGCACGGCCAGACTGAACTCCCGCGCCTGCATCAACTCCCGGCGCAACTGGCCGGTGAGGCGCGTGGCTTCGCTGAGCATGAAGGTCAGGGCGGCTTCGTAATCATGCTCGTCCTGCGGCAGCGTCGTGCTGCTGGAGATGGTGGTGCGGTCTTTGATTTCCAGCACGAGGGGTTCGTTCCACTGGCCGTTTGAGAACAGCCACAATTGTTGGCCCCAGATGCCGAATTTTTGTTTCAGCAGCATGGAGGGCAAGGCGGCGACGTGGCCGAAGGTGAACGCACCGAGCGCGGCGAGGGAGCACTGGCGGATTTTGCCAATGCCGGACATTTCGGACACGGGCCGGTCTTTCAGGAACGCCTTTTCCTGGCCGGCGGGTACTTCGAGAAAGCCGACTCCCTTGGTCACCGGGCAGTTCCATGTAGTAACCCTTGCTGTGCAGCATGGGGTGAAACCGCACGGTGGGATGAGTGTTCGTTCCGGATGGGCGGGAATGGCCCAAATGAATGTGAAGACGTTCCCGTGGAACCCCGGCCGCGATCAATTTATCCAAGGCTTCGAACCCTCGGTAGGTCGCAGCTCCCACAACCATCGTGGTCAGGCACGCGGGATTCGACTCAGTCGGTGCCGCGATGGCGTCCCCCCCGCCGGGGGTGGCGAAGCCGGTGACGATGCTGGTGGCGGTGGATTGCGCGATCCGATCGGCGATGAGCGACGCAATTTCGGACTGCGGCGGGGCAAACAAGACGGTGGTTTTGATGCTCATTGGTTATTTTCCAGGCGATGCGTCCGGCTGGCCGCGCAATGTTTCGTAAAGGCCGGCGTGATTGAGCAAGATGTCTTTCATGCCGTTTTGCACCGTGGGCGAATTGAGCGCCTGCGTGCTCATGGCGGTGTGGGCGTCCAGCGCGCCCATGATGGCGTTCATCAATTCGGTTTTCAGGTCGGGCGAATTGGCGAACTGCTCTTTGCTGTTGTTCGCCGCCTGTTGCCGGAGTGTTTCCGATTCCAGAAGTTTGCCCTTAATCACGTTGTTCACATAAACCAGCTTGTCCTGGTCGGTCAGCTCGCCTTGGAAAAGGTCATTCACCTTCTGGATGATCTCCGCAAGCTGGGCTTTCTCCTTGTCATGCAACTCGCCGCTGCCGGCTTCGGTGATCGGTTCAAGCTGGGGCGTTTTGCCGGAATACAGCGGCATGGGCTGACGACCTTTGTTTTTCAGGTTGTGATGCGTGAGGACGACTTTCGACAGGTCAATCCCCTCGCGTTCGCGGCCAAACTCCAGCAACGGGAGCAGGCGTTTGTAAAAAATGGCGCGTTTTTCCAGTGCGGTGTTGCCGTAGTCAAAAATCTGTGACAGGAACGTGTAGAGCCGGATGAATGCGCCCATGTCACTCTTGAACAAAATCAGCGCGTTCAATTCGTCCTGCGCGGTCTGGATGGCGGATTCATCCTTCTTCTCCCTCGCCAGCTTCAATGCTGCCTGCGCCGCCTTGTAATCCTTCATTAGCCGGTCAACCACCGGCTCAAGCGCCTTTAACAGTTCGGCCTGTGTCGCGTCCGGCTTCAACTCGACGGCCACGACGCGCTCCACCTCGAAATCGTCGTAATGCCCGGCGGCGTCCAGTTTGGAACGCAAATTATAGACCAGATCCGGGTCGGTGGTGGCCGAAAGCTCCGCCGTGGTGTGATACGTCTTGAACGAGGCGAGAACTTCCGCCGGGTCGTTCACAAAATCCACGACGTAGGTGGTATCTTTGCCAGGATGGGCGCGGTTCAAACGTGAAAGCGTCTGCACGGCCTGAATCCCTGCCAGCCGCTTGTCCACATACATTCCGCAGAGCAACGGCTGATCAAAGCCGGTCTGAAATTTGTTGGCGACCAGCAAAATCTGATACTCGCCGCCCTTGAATGCTTCGCGGATGTCGCGGCCTTTGAGGTTCGGGTTCAAAATCTTGCTGTTCTCCGTGAATCCATCCGGCCCAGATTCCTTGTCGTTCATTTCGCCGGAAAAGGCAACGAGCGTGCCGATTTTGTAGCCGTGCGCCTTGATGTATTTATCCATCGCAAGCTGCCAGCGCACCGCTTCCACGCGACTGCCAACGACTACCATCGCCTTGGCCTGGCCGGACAGCAGCGGGGCGACAAATTCGCGGAAGTGTTCCACCACGACTTCAACCTTCTGCGCGATGTTGTAAGGATGCAGCCGCACCCAGCCCATGATGCCCTTCATGGCGGCGGCGCGTTCCACGGTTTTCTCGTCGTAGTCCTTGCCGTTGTGCGCCAGCTTGAACGCCAGCTTGTAGGGCGTGTAATTTTTCAGCACGTCGAGGATGAATTTTTCCTCAATGGCCTGACGCATGGAATAGACATGGAACGGGAACGGCACGTTATCCTTGGCTGGCTTGCGCTTGGGGTCTGGCCGTGTGCCGAAAATCTCAATCGTCTTGTTCTTGGGCGTGGCCGTGAACGCGACGAAGGTAATGCCGCGATCTTCGGCGCGGGCTGTCATTTCAGCGGCCAACACGTCATCCATGCTCACCTCGCCGCCGTCGTTCAATTCCGCCAATTCTTCGGGCGTCAACACCGCCTTCAATTTCGCCGCCGCCTCGCCGGTCTGCGAACTATGGGCTTCGTCGGCAATCACGGCAAAGCGTTTGCCTTTCGTCGCGGCCAGCTTGCGCACGGCGTCCAGCGCGAAGGGAAATGTCTGAATGGTGCAAACGACAATTTTTTTGTCGCCGGACAACGCCGCCGCCAGTTCGCCGCTTTTGCTGCCGTCGTTGCCGGTGATGGTCGCCACAACGCCGCTCTGGCGCTGGAAATCAAACAGCGCTTCCTGAAGCTGCGCGTCAATCACATTTCGATCCGATACCACGAGCACGGTGTCGAACACTTTCTGTTTCTGCGCGTCGTGCAACTCCGCGAGAAAGTGCGCCGTCCAGGCAATTGAGTTGGTTTTACCCGAACCGGCGGAGTGCTGGACAAGATACTTGCCGCCCGGCCCGTCGTGCAACACGGCCACCTGGAGCTTGCGCGTCACGTCAAGCTGATGGAAGCGGGGGAAAATGATTTCCGTGATTTGTTTCTTTTTGTCGCGCCGGGCGATGAGATACCGGCCTAAAATTTCCAGCCAGCTTTCGCGCGCCCAAACTTGGGTCCAAAGATACGCCGTGCGGTGGCCGCCCGCCGGGTTCACCGGGTTGCCCGCGCCGCCGTCGTCGCCCTGGTTGAACGGCAAGAAATCCGTGGCCGGCCCGACGAGTTTCGTCACCATCTTCACCTCGCTGTTGCTTACAGCGAAATGCACCAGCGCGCCGTTGGGAAAGGACAGTAGCGGTTCGGGTGCCTGTCCCTTGGGCCTGGGGTTGCGGTCAAACCGATACTGGTCAACGGCGTCGGTGATGCTTTGGGTAAAATCCGTTTTCAGTTCCGCGGTGGAGACGGGGATGCCGTTCAAGAAAAGCACGACATCAAGGCTGTTCTCATTGTGCAATGAATACTTCACCTGTCGCACCACTCGCAACCGGTTCGCGCCGTAGCGTGCGAGAATGTCCTGATTGATGGCGAGCGCCGGTTTGAACTGCGCCATTGGCAAGGGCTGTTTCAAGCCCAGCAATTCGATGCCGTGCCGCAGCACGTCCAGCGTGCCGCGCTGGTCTAGCTGGTCGCGCAAGCGAGCCAGCAAAGTTTCACCGGCTTTATCGCCGTGATTTTTTATCAGAATTTCCCACGCCTGCGGCTGCGTGGCCTGAACCCACGCGAAAACATCGGCGGGATATAACGCGAGCGCTCGGTCGTAATTGGCCGCGTCGCCCTCGGCATAGATCCAGCCGTTAGCCGCAAGGTGCTGGCAAATCTCGGTCTCGAAAGTGATTTCTTTATGCAGGCTCATGTTTTCTCCTTCGCTATTCAACCGGCGACTGACGTTTCAGAGCGTCTAGCGTTTTGCCGTCTTTGTCTTTCCATTCCAGCCAACCATTGGCAGTTCGACCCGCAAGAAAGGCAGCGGCCATGCTGGGAGTTTTGAAAAGGTGATCCTTACTGAAGACAAGCCTGCCGCCTTCTTCCTGCAATGTTCCGGACTCTACCATCCGCTGGCGTGACTCATGCCAGGTTGTGCCCACGAACGAGGGCACGCTTTCCACACGCCCGCTGGACCCTTTCAAGACCACAAAGCCCTCCTGCGTGTAGAGTCCCCGTCCGTCGGCACCAGAAGCTTTGCAATAAAACACATCCTCCGGCCTCGGCGTTGCGGCGGATTTCCCCACCGGATTGAAGAGTGGGTAGCCGAGTGTGGCCAGCAGGATTTGGCCCGTTTCAAAAATCTCAAGACAGTCCGCTTCGAGCGGTGCGGGGGTATGAGGCTTGGTGCCGTTGTTGCCGTTTTCGTCGGTGTAACGGGCGGCTTTGCGGGTGGCTTGGAGGCAGTGCCATTCCAGGAAGAGTGCGTGGGTCTGGGTGAGACTGTTTGTGCGGGAGATGAGCACCAGCGCGCGCTGCCAAAATTCCTTCTCCTTGTTGTGCGTCACGAGGCGGGCGCGCAGATCGCCCGTCTGCCCGAGATAGACCTTCTGTTCGCTGCCGTCTTCTGCCTCGCCAAAGAGGAAGTAGAGCGCCACTTGGTCGCTCTCCTGCATCTTAAGGAAATCCTGCAACAGGCTGCGCGGCACTTCGATCACCTGCACGATGCGGGTGGTGATTTCGGCCACGCGGATGCCGCGCGGATCACCGCCGGGCAGAAATATCTGAATGGTTTTGGCCGTGGGATTCATGGTTTTTTATTTTCGGCGCGATTCAGGCCGGAGCAGATTCCTTGATGCCATAATGCTGACGGATTTTTAACAGCACTTCGGCATGATTTGCCATCAATTCCGCCGGTGTCCACTTCGCATTTTTCAACACCCGCAGCGAGTTCGGACAGGTGTTGATTTTCTTGGCGAAATATTTGGTTTTCTTCAGTTCGTAGTCAGAATTTCCCTGCGATGTGTTCTTGTTGGTGGTGATGAGAACCAAGTTGCCTAGCCGGTCAGTCCATTCCTGCCGCTGGGCATCCGTGAAATCCTTCCGCCACTGGCTGTCTTCCGCCGGGTTTTGCGGCAAGACGTGCTCCACCGACAACGACTCAAAGGCCATGCGGTGCGCGTGATCCTGATAGAAATAATCTAGTTTTATCAGCAGGTAGCGGGTGAACCTGCGGCCATAAACCGTCGTTTCCGCGTTACGCTTGAACCCTTCTCCATCAATGTCGAAGCAATTATTTTGCAACAACTCGGCAGGATTTCCAGCCACCTCTATTACCCGAATCACTTGATTCATGTTTTCAATACGATCCGTGGGCGCGTATTGCGCTATCCAGTCGGCGGAAAACTTGTTGTCCAGCTTCGTCAAAAATTCCAGCAGCCGGTCGTATTTGAACCGGTCATAGTAGCGCAAGAGCGGCGGAATCCAATCGGTGGACGGTAGGCCGGTGAGCATGACTTTCAACAGATTGTCGAATTGGAACGTGCCGCCCGTCTGGTCATAATTGGTGCCGCTGAACAATTCGTTGTAGTGCTTCAAATACCGGTCAATCAGTTGGAACGTCTCCTTGCCTTTTTTCAACAGCGCCGGTTTTTTCTGGCCGGTCGCCTTGTCTTTGTCTTTCGGCGCGTAAATCTTGTCCTCAAATTCCTGGAGCAAATTCAACCGCGCCTTTTCCTTTACCAAGATGGTCCGCAAATAATTCAGGAACCGGTCGAATTCCTCGCCCAACGCACCCTCGGCGTCTTCCCATAGTTTTGCGTAACGGATTTTGTCTTTGTCCTGGTCTAGTTCTCCCAGATTCATGGACTTCAAAATATCGCTGTTGCGGAGCGGAACGCCCCGGTCGTTCAAAATCATGAACAGGCGGAAAGCGTCATCGAGGCTTTCCGTGGCAACATAAATCAGGAGAACTCGGTTACGCAGATGGCTGACAAATTCCTTTAGCTGGATTGTTTTTTCCGGGTCGGACAAGTAACGGCGCATTTCCATGATGGCGCGCGCCATGTTGGGAATGGAAGAATCTTCGGAATTGTTTGCTAGTTGCTCCAGTTCCTCGGTTTTAGAAGTGCCACCGGCGGTTTTGATGTAGGCATTTACAAAATCCTGCACGGTCTGACGGATAGCAAACGCGATGCGCGTGCGCTCCGGGATGTGGTCAATGTCGTCGCCTTTCTGGTAGATGGATTTTTCGCAACTCTCTCGCACGTTGCCCGCGTCCGACAAATCCCGGATGCAAGCAAACAGCATCAGCAGCGTGGACATGCGCTGCTGTCCATCCAACAAATCATTTTCCAGAAAATCTTGGCCGGTTTCGTCGGTGGCCTTTTTAGACTGAAAGACGAACGAGCCGAGAAAGTATTCCTGCTCCGGCTTGTTCGCCTGCGCGAAGGTCAGGTCGTCGAGCAAATCATTTACCTCGTCCCGGCCCCAAATATACGGGCGCTGATATTCCGGGATGCGAAACCACATCTTTGAAAAAATGTCTTTGACTAGAATCTTTTCACTTTTGATTTCATGCTTGCTGGTCATAGGGATAATGGAATTGAAATGAGAATCAGGTTTTGCCCAAAATTATTTTCTCGGATTTTGCCGCCGGGCAAATCGTGTCAATTGTGTCGTTGTGATACTTCGCGAGCCATTCGTATTTATCTTTGGACTTTGAACCGGACAAGCCAGCCTCAATCCGGCTTTTGTGGGTGCTCAAGGGTGAGAATGGATCGTCTTCCGCGTCATCAATCACCACCCGGAGATAGTCGAGAAAGTATAGCGATTCCCGATAGGTTTTTGTTTGAAGCGGTCGGAAATACTTGTCTTGCCACTTTGGAACTCCGGTTGGACCTTGCGAATGTGCCTTGATCCAATCCACAGTTTTTTGACAAAGCGCGATGACCGGCATTTCGGCATATTTGGACTCAACGTAATACGCTTCCACCTGTGCCGGACTGACGAGGATGTCGTTATCAAACAGAAAAGGACCGACGCCCAAACCGCCGCGCAGAAAAATTCCATGCCCCAAGATGCAATCATACTGCGACTGCGCCAGCCCATAAATAGAATCGCCGAGGAAATCGCTTGGCCCCATGTGAGGCAATACCGGGCAGTTGGGATTTATGGCGACGACGACGGAATCCGAAAGTGCCAACACCTTGACGCCCCAATGGGTATTGGTGGCTTCCTGCATTTCTGGATGCTCGGTGGCAGAGGGTTTGTCGAACGCTGCCTGAACCAGCTTCACGGTTTCATACACCTTTTGGAATTTCACCTTGTCCTTGGCGGCCATCACTTGGCTGCCGAAGCCAAGAATGTCAATGAATCCGACAAGGTGCTCCTGCATGGCGATTTCCATTTTATCCATAATGATATTAATTTAGTTGGTGCGGACATCAATCTGGCCGGTGACGGCGGCGGAAATCAACGCGGTTCGGCGTTCTTGCAAAAGGTCAATGGCACGCTGGGCTTCGGCGGACAATGACTCAAACGCTGGAAGTATGGAATCAATATATTTTGCGATTTCCTCGCGCTCTTGTTTTGGTGGAAGCGGAATCCGAAGATTGGATATGGTCTGTAAGCCTAGAGTTTGCTGCGTCCCGTAAGTCCAGGTGTTTTCATACGCCCGCCGGAGATTGTCTGACCGAAGCACATGCAAAACGAATCGTGGCTCTATATCAGGCTGGAGCCTTATCGCCGCCAATGGCACCCAAACATTAAATTCCTTATCTGTTTCCACGATTGCCGTTACACCTGTGGTAGCGCCCAATTTAACCATCAAGCCTTCAAGTTCCGCGCGCGTTACGGTCCACCCGTTTTCATCGGTCAGAGAAAATTCGCCAAGCGTTCGCTCCTTGTCCGGCAAAATACCGCGCACTTGGTCGTGGCGCGCAAATGCGGCGGCGGCAAACCAACTGCCGATGCCCGCGACGACGGCGAGCGAGATGACGATGACGAGAAAAATCTTTTCGTCGGTCTTTTGCGGGGCAGGAATGGGAGTGGCCACGAAATTTTTAATTCAATAACTCATCCGGTCCAGTTTCACCTTGCCGCGAAAAATCCAGTAAATGCAAATTGTGTAGGCGATCACGATCGGCACGCCGATGCCCGCAATGACGAGCATGATGCCAAGGGTTTTGGGCGACGACGCGGCGTTGTAGATGTTCAGGCTGTTTTCCGGGTTGGGCAGGCTGTAGACGAGGTTCGGAAAAATATTCAGCGCGAACAGCGCCATGAGCGTGATCATCGCGGCGCACGACGACAGAAACGCGAGCCAGTCGCGGTTGTGGTGAAACTCGCGCGGGATGTTGGCGATGGCGAGCATGTTCGCCAGCACGAGGCTGA